>ERZ791865.15-NODE-15-length-333033-cov-13.648151_pt1 | contig 333033 bp, 262 predicted proteins | sample MGYA00509942_ERZ791865 | MGnify/ENA primary metagenome ERZ791865 (study PRJEB30046, sample SAMN00792098) | human gut metagenome | study: EMG produced TPA metagenomics assembly of the A metagenome-wide association study of gut microbiota in type 2...
ACAACCTATAACAGGATTTTTTTAATACACAGTCAACCAAAATCAGGACGAGACATCCGGATATGGCTTTATTGAATGTGACACGAAAGTAGGGTGAAATTTCACGAGCGAAAAGTAAATAATTATTCAAATGAGAAAGAGTGTATTTTTATTGTCATTGTTTGTTTTGCCATTGTATATGTTGTTACAAGCGCAGGAAAAAACGGCACCTTTTTGGGGTAAGCAGGAAGTGTATCTGATGAATCAAACTGAAAAAACGTTTCATTTAGTAGATGCTCTCTTAAAAGAGAACCTTCCTTCCTCCGGTAATCCGGCATTGGCTCGTAAAGCAGCATTGCAATTATTGGATGGTATATTCCATGATACGTGTTTGGATGGTAGTGAAACGCTTTCGCGGTTTATGGAATCTCGTTTGAGCGGACTTTTGGAAGACATGCAGAAACCTTTGGAAGAGGGTATGAAAGTGTATAAACTCTATAATGACGGGTTTATCGTAAAGACAAAAAGTGTCACTGTCGCTTTTGACTTGTACCGTGGGGGAGCGATGAAGAAATCTCCTTCTTTGATTTCGGATAAAACGATGCAAGCTATTGTTGCCCGGTGCGACATTATGTTCCTTTCTCATAATCATCCGGACCATATAGATCCGGTTGTCGTAAAGATGTTTACAGATATGGGAAAACAGGTGATTGCTCCGAACAATAGTTTGGTAGGAAATGAATTGGTGACCCACATTCGTTCAGAGCAGATTATCGATAGGGAATTTAAAACAGAGGGGGGCAAGCTGGATGTAAAAATATTGCCGGGGCATCAAAGTGAACTGATTAACAATATCCATGTAGTGACGACTCCTGAAGGTTTTACTTTCGCACAGACAGGTGACCAATATAATAAAGAGGACTTGACGTGGTTATTGGATGTGAAAACAAAAATTCCTGCATTGGATGTTTTGCTGATCAATTGTTGGGCGAATCGTTTGTCCGATACGATTGAAGGGTTCGATCCAAAACTCGTGATTACGGGGCATGAAAATGAATTAGGACATACGATTGATCATCGTGAGTCCTATTGGACTTCATTTATTAAATTGGAAGACGTTAAAAAGCCCAGTTGCTTAATGACGTGGGGAGAGGTCTATTGGTATAAACGATAGCCTGATCTTCTATTAAATATCATCCGGATTTCTGAATACGCAGGAAGATGAGATACACGGTTTTTCATTAAGCAGGAACAACTTGATACATGACACATTATTCTGATTACGATAGTGCGTAGGCATACAGATCCGGGAATATCTTTTTAAGATGGATATCCCCTTCTGGAAAGACTTACATATTCAAGGACAAAAACGTACATCTTTGTTCTCTGATATGTAAGTCTTTTGTTTTCTAGAATGGGATATATTATTTCTTTTTGTCCCCCCTCTATAGGTGGATTTGTTTTTTTTCGTTACATTAGCACCTGTTTTTAATAACTCAGTTAATGATTAAGAATTAATACCTTATGAAACACATTCTTTTACTTCTCTTATCGTTCTTTGTACCCGTGGTATGGGGGCAGCAGGTAGAACAGTTCAAGCTCTGGCCGGATAAGCCGGAAGCGGGCGAGGCGGAAATCTTTGTTTATCATCCGGCGAAGGGCGGGAAAGCGGCGCCGGCGGTGCTGATATGTCCGGGTGGCGGATATAGAGGGCTGGCGATGAATCATGAAGGGCATGATATGGCGAAATGGTACGCTTCGAATGGGTTTGTTGCAGTCGTTTTGAAATACAGGATGCCGGAAGGTGTACATACGATTCCGCTGAGCGATGCGGAGAAAGCGATGTCTGTTATTCGGGGCAATGCAGCCAAATGGAATCTGGATGCGAATAAGGTCGGAGTGATCGGCTCGTCGGCAGGCGGACATTTGGCAGCTTCACTCAGTACGCTTGCAGTAGATGCCAACCGGCCGGACTTTGCAATCCTTTATTATCCGGTGATCAGCTTCGATAATATGACGACACATGGCGGTTCCAAGAAGAACCTTTTAGGTACAGATATCGAGAATAAGGAATTGGTAGACCGCTATTCCTTGCAGAAACAGGTGGATGATAAGACACCGAAGACTTTGCTTCTGCTGAGCGATGACGATCAGACCGTTCCGCCGTTGAACTCTATCCTTTATTATACGGCGCTGAATGAACACCATATCCCGGCTTCTCTCTATATGTTCCCCAGTGGAGGACACGGTTGGGGATTCCGGTATGACTTCACCTACTATCAGGAAGTGAAAGACCTGATACAGAAATGGCTTACCCACATAAAAATCACAGATTAATCTACCGATATCATGAAACCGATTACGCTATTGCTGGCAGCAGGCTCCCTGCTGCTGAGCGCACAAGGACTTTCCGCACAGACGGACGGTTCCGGGAAAAAGGAATATTGGAATGCAAATACCCTCTTGATCCCTTATCGGCTGCCACCTGCTCCCGCAGGGTATAAGCCTACCTATATAGACTTGGACGGTGACGGTGATCCGGATATCCTGCGTACGGTGACGGCCAACGGTATTCCGGTGCAATGGATCGATGACGACGACGATATGCAGTACGGCGATCTGGAGGGAGATACCGATAACGACTGCCTGATGATAGACCGTAATAAGGACGGTGTCTACGGTGGTTACGGCGACCTTATCATCGACTGGGTGGGCGAAGATGAAGACGGTAATCCGGCCATGCAGGTCGTAGTCGACAATATCCCCGAAGCAAATCGGATGAAGACCGGCAACGGACATTATATGTGGGTGGTGGATACGGACAAGGACGACGTGTTCAACTATATCGACTGGAACACGTTCACCCTCCGCTGTTGGATACATAACGGCCTGTCGGATTTCTACGAAGATTATAACGGGAAGAGCACTTTCATGAAGATACACAGCACGACCGAACGTGTGAACGATGTCCGTATGAACTGGGAAAACCCTTTCCTGTTCTATGATCCCGACAATGACGGGTTGACAGAGATGGCGATCCGTTTCTGCGACTCTCCCAAGATCGTGAAAGAGAACGGACAGGCAAATTCCGTCCTCTCAGGTAATATCGACTGGGTTTCCGTTTCGATGGATACGGATAACGACAATGCGCCGGGCAATGAGTTCGATTTCGATATGACCATCCATTTTACAGGTCCCGGCTTCAACTACGAAAACCAGAAACATATCAACAAGAACCTGCGCGGACTTCCCGAAGCCGATACATTCTTCCTCGATGCCCGTTGGCGTAAACTTCCGGAACTGTTATATCCGGATCATGACGCTGCTTGGGATTTGACGTTCAAGGAAGGTAAATGGGATAAGGTCTGGTTTACCTACGATGAGGACGACGATTGCAACCGTTGGGAACGCGTGGAGTTGTACCAGCCGCGGGATCCGTTCAAGGTAGGAAAGAACCAAGGCGGAATAGACAATAACGGACAGGCTGATCCGGCGGGTGACCGGGGTGAATGGGATGAGGACAATTCCGGCCACGGGCAGTTGTATGTCAGCCCGATAGACGGCAAGATCCACCTGTACGGAGCCGAATGGGGTTGCTGGCGCATCGACCAGAATGCCCGTTACTATCAGGGAATGGGCGGAATCTATGACGGTTACGGTCCGAAACGCATCGAGACCGAGCCAACCGTGTTTCCTACTGTCAAATATACGGATACGGACAATAACGGCTTCTTCGACCTGATGGAGTTCGACTTGGATGGCGACAAGGTGTTCGAACAACGCCTTTCCATGAAAGAGTTGGGGCTGGATGACCGTTGCCAGGTGATCAATACCGCTTCCATGAAGTACGAAGATTTTGTCGATCTCGAATCGAAAGTTTCCGACACCATGTGGAAGAATGCCGAGAAAGCGGTCGAAGTGGCAAAAGCCAAAAAACTGAATACCAAATGGTATGCTTTGATGTTGCAGCCGAAATCCATTCGCGAACGCTATCATTATGGTTTTTGGTTGCAGTTCTATCTGTACAATGACCTGAAAGATCTGGCCGGACGGACAAACGACAAGGCGTTGGCAAGCGTAATTGACAAGGCTTATTTGCAAGGCAAATGGGAGCTGATTAAATAATTTATTAACTTAAGAACAAGAATAGTATGAAAAACATTTCGAGAAGAACCGCCATTAAGACGGTGTTGGCAGGAAGCGCAGCGATGGCTGTGTCCCGTATGGAAGCAGCAGCTCCCGCAAAGAAGAAGAAAGTAGAGAAACCTGAACCGCTGAAAGGCAATATCCGCCATTCCGTGAGCAAATGGTGTTTCGGCAATTATCCGTTGGATGAATTTTGTGAGATTTGTAAAAACATAGGAATCGAATCGATCGAACTGCTTGACCCGAAAGACTGGCCTGTCGTGCAGAAACATGGCTTGACTGTTGCGATGGCGCAGGGTGCGGGCTTAGGTATCGATCGGGGGTTCAACGATCCCAAGTTGCATGACGAGCTGGTAGCCAGTTATGAACAAGTCATTCCGATGGTGGCCGAGGCCGGACTGACGAACCTGATCTGTTTCGCCGGGCGCCGGAACGGTGTGACCGACTTGCAAGGTTGGGAAAACTGCGAGAAAGGCCTGAAGCGTCTGATGCCGATAGCCGAAAAGTATAATGTCGTCCTCACGATGGAGCTTCTGAACAGTATAGGGCATAAGGATTACTTGTGCGACCATACCGTCTGGGGAGCGGAACTATGTCGCCGTATCGGTTCGCCGAACTTCAAGCTGTTGTATGATATCTATCATATGCAGATCATGGAAGGAAACGTGATCGAGCATATCCGGAAATATCACCAGTATTTCTCTCATATTCATACAGGAGGCGTTCCCGGCCGTGCGGAGATCGACGAAACGCAGGAACTCTACTATCCGGCTATCATGAAAGCGATTGTGGAAACCGGCTATAAAGGGTTTGTCGGACAGGAATTTGTCCCGAAGCAGGAAGACAAAATCGCCTCGCTTGAGAAATGTATCCGTATCTGCGATGTATAAACAGCCAAGTATGAAACGAATTGCTATTTATCCTCTGCTGTTGCTCTTCGCTTTGTGCGGATGTAAAGGGAAAACCGAGACTTCACAGGCCGGGAATGTTTTTAAACCCGGTGAAATCTGGCCGGACAATAACGGCGTGCACATCAATGCTCATGGCGGCGGTATGTTGCAGCAGGGCGATACCTATTATTGGTTCGGCGAGCATAAGACAGAAGGCGAAGGGGGAAATGTAGCCCAGGTCGGCGTTCATTGCTATTCTTCCAAAGACTTATATAACTGGAAAGACGAAGGAATCGCTTTGTCTGTTTCGGATGACGAGTCGAGTCCGATCGTGAAAGGTTGCATTCTGGAGCGGCCAAAGGTGATTTTCAATAAGAAGACGGGCAAGTACGTGATGTGGTTCCATCTTGAACCGAAAGGCGCCGGTTATACGGGAGCCAAAAGCGGTGTGGCTGTCAGCGAAAAGGTTACAGGACCGTACAAGTTGTTGTCCGCCGATCGTCCGAACGCCGGTTTCTGGCCGAAGAATGTGTTGGATATCCATAAAGGTCCGGTTCCCGAAGAATCGAAGAAAGGTTTCGGTGGCGGTGGTCTGCCTGCCCATCCTGACACGTTGAACCTGCTGGGACGCGATTTTGAGAGCGGGCAGATGGCACGTGACATGAACCTGTTTGTCGACGACGATGGAAAGGCTTATCATATCTACGCTTCGGAGGATAACAGCACGTTGCATATTTCCGAACTGACGGACGATTATACGGCTTGTTCCGGCAACTACGCCCGTTTCTTTGTCGGCCGTTTCATGGAAGCGCCTGCCATGTTCAAGAAAGACGGCAAGTATTACCTGATTATGTCCGGTTGCACCGGTTGGGCCCCGAATCCGGGGCGTTCCGCTGTCGCATCTTCTATCTGGGGGCCGTGGAAAGAATTGGAGAACCCGTTTGTGGGAGCTGATTCGGAAACCTCTTTCCACTCTCAGAGCACTTATGTGCTGCCTGTTCCCGGCAAGCCCGGACAGTTCATCTACATGGGAGACCGCTGGACACCGAAGAACGCCATAGACGGCCGTTATATCTGGTTGCCTATCCGTTTCGAAGGCGAACAGCCGGTTATCGAGTGGCTGGACGAATGGGGAATTGAGAATTGACAATGGATAACTGCCAATCGGGAAGGGAATGATATTTAATTGTCAATTCTCAATTCTCAATTGTCAATTGTTTTGTACTTTTGCAGCCGCATAAAACAAACGAAGAATGAAACCAACATTGTCAATGAACTCTAACCATGTAATGGTCAGAGAATTAAAGGACTACCTGATGATCGCCTTAGGTATGATCTTTTATGGAATCGGGTGGACTGTTTTCCTGTTGCCAAACGATTTGCCTTCCGGGGCGGTTCCGGGTATTGCCTCTATTGTCTATTGGGGAACGGGCTTGCCTGTACAATACACTTATTTTGCCATTAATGCTTTGCTATTACTGCTCTCGCTGAAGATTTTGGGTTGGAAGTTCAGTATGAAGACGGTGTATGCCGTTTTCGTCCTGACGTTTTTCCTTTCCGTGATACAGCGTTTGACATCCGGGCTTCAATTGTTGCACGACCAACCGTTTATGGCATGTATCCTGGGGGCTATCTTTTGCGGTAGCGGTATCGGTTTCGCTTTCACTGCGAACGGGAGTACGGGAGGTACGGATATTATTGCAGCGATTGTCAACAAATACAGGGATGTCAGCTTGGGGCGTATGATTATGTTCTGCGATATGATCATCATCGCGTCCAGCTATTTTGTGCTACACGATTTGGAGAAGGTTGTTTACGGGTATGTGACGCTGTTTGTCACAGGGTATATGATTGACCAGGTGGTTAACAGCTCTCGCCAGTCGGTCCAGTTCTTCATTATTTCCAGTAAATATGAGGAGATCGGTAGGGAGATTAATGCTTTGCACAGAGGTGTGACTGTGATCGACGGGACCGGGCTTTATACGGGAAAGCAAGTGAAAATGATGTTTGTCTTGGCAAAAAAGAGCCAGTCCAATACGATTTTCCAAATCATCAATGATATCGATCCGAGGGCTTTCGTTTCGCAAAGTGCCGTTATCGGTGTATACGGGGAAGGATTCGATCATTTCAAAGTGAAGAAGAAAACTAATTGACGCTTTGTTTAGAGTGCTTCTATGTCCATACTCTTTTTTCGAGATCCTCTGTCACTCTATCACTAACAGCTTTGCAAGCATTGGTAAACATGATACACAGGAGTGATACATGCCGGATTCATGTATCACTCCTGTGTACTTATGTATCACACCTTACTCATGCTTTGTAAAACATACAGTCTTTTTTTTACTTAGCAAGTATCTTGATTACAACAGATTGGTATGTAATCTTCCCAAACATCCGGGTGTCGGAGCCATGAACATCCGGATGTCGAGGGCGGCAACATCCGGGTGTATGAAGCCTGAAGATGGGCGTGTTCCTGTACATTTCCGCTTGCTTTTCACTTTTTTCCTGCTTGTTTTCTGCAAAAATGTACCTTATGTAGGCGTAATAACTTCTGCAAGGCGGTTACGGCTCCATTACCACTTCGATCCGGTTGCCCTGTCCTAACAACTTTTTGGCAAAAGCTTGAATCTTGGCTGGCGTGATGCCTTTTATCGTTTCTTCGTATGCTGTCTCGCCGTTGAACCCGCGGAAGTAATAATTATCCAAAGTCGTCAGCCAGTAAACATTCTCCTGTAGGTTCTCTGTGTGGCGCTTCAGGATATTGTCCTGGCTCTTCTTGAAATCTTCGTCGCGCGGGCCGGATTTGACGATGTTATCCAGTTCTGTCCGGACGATAGCGTTCATCTTTTCCCGTTTGGCCGGATCCGTATCGAAATAGGCTTGCAGGAATGTCTGCCCTTCAGGGAAGGAAGAAATCTGTGCGGAAGTCTGTACTCCATATGTCCCGCCTTCGTCCTCGCGTACCTTTTCCATGTAGACCAGATCGAGAATCTGCTTTAACATAGTGGCGGTGAGGATGTTTTCAAGATTATATTCCATCTTGCCGGACCAGAAGTTGACAACCGACGCTTTCGGTGTTTCCAGAGCGCGTTTGAAGATATTCGTGTATTCGCCCTTGCGGATAGCCGGTACTTCGGCGGGATTGGCTTTTTTGGCACGTCCTTTGACCGGGAGTGTCGCTAGATATTGTTCTACAAAAGGACGGATACTGTCTGTGTCGATATTTCCGACGAACGTAAAGACAAAGTCTGAAGCGTCGGCAAACCGTTCTTTGTACATCTCCATGATGCGTGGGTAGCTGATCTGCTTGAAGTCGTCGGCCGTGATGCGGGCGGCACGCGGGTTATTGTCGTAAATCGCCTTTGTCAGTGTGTCGCTGAACGCCACCATCGGGTTCAGTTCCAGGTTTTTCAACTGTGCGATCATACGGTTCTCGAAGGATGTATAAGCCTCTTCGTCCATGCGCGGAGCCGTGAAATAGAGATAAACCAGCTCAAACAATGTCTTCAGGTCGGCAGGAGCGGCATAACCGTTTACGTTTTCCGTATTCAGGCCGATGGAAGGAGAGCAGGAGACTTTCTTTCCTGCCAATACCTTGTTCAGATCGGTTGCCGAGAAATTGCCGGCTCCGCCAAGCGTAATGACATCGTTGAATACTTTCAGGTTGTCGATATCTTTCGTTCCGAACAAGGTGCTGCCACCGGGGCTGGTGGCCGTCATCAGGATCTCGTCTTTCTTGAAGTCCGTATGTTTCAGTACGACCTTGATACCGTTGTCGAGTGTCAGGACCGTCGCGCCGAACAGCGGGTCCGTTTTCATCTCCCTGATCTTTCCCGGAGCGGGCAGTTCGGGGATCAGCGGTTCGTTGGAAACAGTCTCTTCATAGGGTTTGACCGGTAATTGTTGCGCCTTGATAAAGTCTTCCAATAATTGGGCCTCGGTCGGATATTTTATGTCTGCCTTGTCAGGGCCGGTCAAGCCGATTACGATATTCTTGTCGCCGATCAAGCTCTGGGCGTATTGGTTCACCTGCTCGATCGGGATTTGCGGTGCGATCTGGCTGATTAGCTGATATTCCGTTTCTATGCCCGGAATGTAACCACCGTCTGTAAAGTGGCGGACATATTCGTTCGTATAAGAGCGGTTCTTTTGTTTGTCGCGGTCGTTGAACAGCGATTCGTATTGTTTCAGGACATTGATACGGGCGCGGTCATATTCGGAAGCCGTGAAGCCGTACCGTTTCACCCGTTCCGTCTCCGTCACAAGCGCGTCGAGCGCCTTGTCGATCTCACCTTCCTTTACCAGGGCGGCAACCGTGAAAGCGCCTTTTGTCTTGGCAATCATGAAATCTCCATCCGAAGCCTGGGCGGCGACAAAGGGAGGATCCGCTTTTTGCATCATCTCGGCAAAGCGTTCGTTTATCATCGTTTCGACGACATTTTCCATGTAGTCCTTCATCAACCCGGCGGCGGTGGCATACAACTCTTTCGGCATCTTGTCGTGCTTATAGAATATGGAAAGGACCATATTGGAAGCCTCCTTGTCCGTAGCAATGGAAACAAGCGGTTTATCATTGTCCGCCACTTCCGTATATTCCCGTTTGGCCGGATTTACCGGAGCCGGGATATCAGCAAAAATACGTTTTACGGCCGCTTCCACCTTGTCTACATCTATATCCCCTACAATGATAATGCCCTGCAAGTCGGGGCGATACCATTTTTTATAATAGTCGCGAAGCTCGTCCGGCTTGAAGTTGTTGATCACGTCGATCGTGCCGATCGGCATCCGGTATGCATATTTGTTGTCCGGAAACATTTTCGGGAGCTGCTGTTCCCAGATACGCGCCTGGGCATCCTGCCGCGTGCGCCATTCCTCCCGGATCACGCCCCGTTCCTTTTCGATGGCCGTATCTGCGAGCGTGATGAAGCCCGACCAGTCGTGCAGGATCAGCAGGCAGGAGTCGACAACGCTCTCGCGGGTGACCGGAGCGTTCATGATCATGTAGACCGTTTCGTCGAAACTTGTATAAGCGTTGAAGTTCTCACCTCCGCGCATCCCGATGCTTTCGGTAAATTCATCCATGCCATGCCCTGGGAAGTTCTTTGTTCCGTCGAACGCCATGTGTTCAAGGAAATGGGCCAGTCCGCGCTGGTTCTCGTCTTCCAGGATCGATCCGACATTCTGGGCGATAAAGAAATCCGCACGGTCTTTCGGCTGTGCATTGTGTCGGATATAATAAGTCAACCCGTTATTTAGCTGTCCGTATCTTATTTTCGGGTCTATGGGCAAGGGTTGTATTTCCGGTTGCTGCGCTGCCAAACGGAGGGAGGCTAGTATCCAAAGGAAACATCCGATGGATAGAATCTGTCTGATCTTCATATCACTTATATTCTTATTTAAAAGTCGACAAATGTATATAGTTTTTTGTTACAACACCCATAAACCGGAAAACGTTTGCTAAGATTTAGGAAAAAACTTCTGAGAAAGCTTTTATGTAAGAAAAAAATATCTATTTTTGTGAGGTTGTTGTTTTTATGTGCACGCAAACATTAATAATTTATCTAATATATTTACCATGAAATCTGAAGATATTTCACGTCGCTCGTTCCTGAAACGGGCAGCCGCCCTTTCAGCTGCGGCAGCAATTCCTTCTTTTTGGATTCCGTCTAAGGCCAATGCCATGCCGGGTGTTCCTTTTGTCAGTGCCAACGAAAAAGTGAGAATCGCTTTTATCGGTATCGGTAACCGTGGAGGCGAGATCGCACAGGAACTGTATAAAACCGGTTTGTGCGAAGTGGTTGCACTTTGTGATGTGGATATGGGTGCACCTCATACTCAGAAACTTATTTCCATGTTCCCGAAAGTGCCGCGTTTCCAGGATTTCCGCCAGATGTTCGACAAGATGGCCGACAAGATCGATGCTGTTACAGTCGGTACACCGGACCATTCCCATTTCCCGATCACGATTGAGGCGATGGCTCATGGAAAACATGTATATGTGGAAAAACCGATGGCCCGCACCTTCCAGGAAATCGAAGTGATGATGCGTGCCGAAAAGAAATTCGGTGTCGTTACCCAGATGGGTAACCAGGGACATTCCGAAGCCAACTACTTCCAGTTCAAGGCATGGAAAGAAGCCGGTTTGATCAAAGACGTCACTGCTATAACAGCTCACATGAACTCTCCGCGCCGTTGGCATAACTGGAACCCGAACATCACGCACATGCCGATGGGTGAACCAGTTCCCGAAACATTGGATTGGGACACTTGGTTGGGTGTTCGTCCGTTCCACGAATATAATCATGACTACCATTTGGGACAGTGGCGTTGCTGGTACGATTTCGGTATGGGCGCATTGGGCGACTGGGGGGCTCACATCATCGATACCGCACACGAATTCCTGGATCTCGGTCTGCCGACGGAAGTAAACCCGTTGTATCTGAAAGATCATAACCCGTTCTTCTTCCCGATGTCTTCCCGTATCCTGTTCAGATTCCCGGAAAGAAAAGAAATGCCGGCTGTCGATATTACCTGGTATGACGGTCTGGATAATATTCCTCCTGTTCCTGAGAACTACGGTTCTTCCGATGTCGATCCGAATATCCCGACGGTTGCCGGTGGCAAACTTCAGTTGGCAAAATTGAACCCGGGTAAGGAAATCTATACGAAGACTTTGACATTCAAGGGTGGTTCTCATGGTAGCACCTTGTCTGTGATTCCTGATCAGGTAGCCAAGGATATGAATCCGAAGTTGCCGGAATATCAAAAGAGCCCGTCCAACCACTACGCAAACTTCCTATTGGCTTGCCAGGGCAAGGAAAAGACTCGTTCTCCGTTCTCTATCGCAGGTCCGTTGAGCCAGGTATTCTGTCTCGGCGTGTTGGCACAGCGCATGAACCGCAAGATCGTGTTCGACCGCGACACGAAGCAGATCGTGAACGATCCGGTTATGAACCAGATGCTGGTTGGCGAAATGCCGCGTAAAGGCTGGGAACAATACTACAATATTTAATGACGTCGGTAGGGGCGAGGTCTACTCGTCCTCTCATAAAGATAGTTTCTAAGATCGTTATTCATAACGGTTGATTGTTTGAGAAGGCAAGCTTGTCGGGTAAGCTTGCCTTTCTTTTTTGATTATCTTTGCACCTGTAATACGCAGGGAACATGAATATATTTGAAGGATATGTGGGCATTCGCTTATGGGACGGGCAGTTGGTGGATGATGTCATCTTCTCTCTGCTGTTATTCCTGTTTATTGTCTTTTCCTTTGTGTTCCGGACGAATTTCCAACTGTTTGTGAAGATGCTGAAAGATGCTTTTCTCGTGAAGGAAAGGCAGAATCTATTTGACGATGTAATAGGGAAGAGCATATTCTTTTTCCGCAATTTTATGACATTCCAAGTCTTGTTCCTTTCAAGTATCGCCCTGATTGCGGTCGGCAGGATATACGGATTTGTGAATTATGCGGAATGGCAGGCGGTTTTATCGGCGATCGGAACGGTTTTTTGTGTTTTATTCCTGTTTTATCAGTTTAAACAATGCTGTTATTACCTCCTGGGCAGCGTGTTTTCCGACCCAGATAAGTATAAGTTATGGAAGACGAGTTATAATGCTATTATGGGGATTTGGGGAGTATCTTTATACGTTCCGGTGTTGTGGTTGGTGTTTGTCGGGACATACGTAACTATACCGATAGTAATGTTTTGTATTCTCTATATTTTGTGTCGTTTTGTAATAATTTATAAGACAATACGGATATTTCACAAGAAAAGCACTGGTTTATTGTATATAAGTTTGTACCTTTGCGGCCAAGAAATTTTACCTCTGGTATTTTTGTACGAAGGTATGGTTTATTTGTATAACTTTATCGAGACAAGTACTCTATGGCATTGAACATCAAAAAGTTGCTGGTATCACAACCGAAGCCTGCATCCGAGAAGTCCCCGTATTTCGACATTGCAGAGAAGTATGGAGTTGAGATTGACTTCCGTCCATTCATTAAAGTAGAACCTCTTTCATCTAAGGAGTTCAGACAGCAGAAAATTTCTATTTTGGATCATACGGCTGTTGTTTTCACGGCCCGTACGGCGATCGATCATTTCTTTCACCTGTGTGAGGAGCTGCGTGTTGCCATTCCCGAAACGATGAAGTATTTCTGTATGACTGAGGCCATTGCCGTATATTTGCAAAAATATATTGTGTATAGGAAGCGTAAGATCTTTTTTGGACAGACCGGAAAGCTGGATGATCTGGTTACAGTTATCGGCAAACATGCAAAAGAAAAATATCTTGTGCCCGTTTCCGACGTGCATAAAGATGATTTGTTAACTATGTTGGAAGCGAAAAAGATTTCTTTTACGAAAGCTGTTATGTACCGCACCGTAAGCAATGATTTCTCTAAAGACGAGAAATTCGACTATGATATGCTGGTATTTTTCAGCCCTTCGGGAATTTCCTCTCTGTTGAAGAACTTCCCGAATTTCAAACAAGAAGATATAAAGATCGGATGTTTCGGCCCGACAACAGCCAAAGCGGTGAAAGAGGCCGGTTTGCGTCTGGATGTGGAAGCGCCGACTCCCGAAGCTCCGTCTATGACGGCTGCCCTGGAATTGTATCTGAAAAAAGAGATGGGTAGTAACAAAAAGAATGGTAAATAGAAGGTATACCCTTTCAAAAGAAGAACGTCTGTCGTGGAAACGTTACATTGACCTGTTGTTTGCAAAAGGGCAATCGTTTGTGGCGTTTCCACTGCGGGTCGTTTATTTAGCGGTGGAAGAAGAGACATTAGCTCCAGTGTCTATCTTGGTGAGTGTTCCCAAAAAAAAATTCAGGCGTGCCGTAAAACGGAATCTGATCAAACGTCAGGTTCGCGAAGCCTACCGGGTACGCAAATATGATCTGATCGATCCGCTGACGGGAAAAAACAAGCGTATGCTGGTTGCTTTCCTTTATTTGGACAAGGAAATCCATCCTTTTGCCGATATGGAAAAAGCCATGACAAAAGCATTGAACGTACTTCGCGACAAGGCATGATAAAGCGTTTTTTTACTTTCCTTCTGTTGTTGCCGGTCTATTTTTATAAATATTGCATTTCTCCCATGACGCCGGCATCGTGCAGGTACACGCCTACTTGTTCCGAATATGCCGTGCAGGCTCTCAAAAAACATGGTCCGGTAAAGGGATTGTATTTAGCAGTCAAACGCATTCTTCGCTGCCATCCCTGGGGAGGAAGCGGATATGATCCTGTACCGTAAAGTATGGTTTATTACGATATACATACTCACCATTTGCCCGTTCATCCGGAAGATGTCGCTATAGTTAACAGTCTGGTTCCTACGTTCGATGTGGAAACGGGGTTGTTCCGTTCTGTCGGCATTCATCCCTGGTATATATATAACGTGGAAGAACAGCTTGCCGAATTGAAACGGCAGGTCTCATTTCCGGATGTAGTGGCTATTGGCGAAACGGGCTTGGATAAAGGTGCGGAAGCTCCGTTGGACTGTCAGCGGGAAATCTTTAGGGCGTCGGCCTCTCTTGCCGAAAATGCCGGAGTCTTTTTAATCGTTCATTGCGTGAAAGCTTGGGACGAACTGATAGCCTCGAAAAAAGAACTAAAGCCCTGTGTACCGTGGATTATACACGGTTTTCGTGGTAATGCCACATTAGCCGGGCAACTTATCCGACAGGGTTTTTACCTCTCCTTTGGCGAGTATTTCAACCCCGGAGCCGTACGTGAAGCATGGCCCGGCCGTTTGTTTGCCGAAACGGACGATCGCGAAATCGATATCCGAACTGTCTATCGGAACCTTTCGGTTTCCTTGAATCTCCGGCTTGAACAGTTCGCCGGACAGGTTGCCGAAAACGTCCGTGACATCCTTCATCTACCTTAAATCATTGTTATACCCTAATTTTCAATTCTCAATTCTCCATTTTCAATTCTCAATTCTCCATTTTCAATTATAAAGTCGTACCTTTGCCCGCATTCAATTAATACTATAATCTAAAACGATGAATTTTGTTGAAGAATTAACATGGAGGGGCATGATCGCTGATATGATGCCCGGAACAGAAGAACAGTTGCAAAAAGAGATGACTTCTGCTTATGTAGGTATTGACCCGACGGCTGACTCATTACATATCGGTCACCTGGTATCGGTTATGATGCTGAAACATCTCCAACGTGCAGGACACCGTCCTATTGCTCTGGTCGGCGGAGCTACCGGTATGATCGGAGACCCTTCAATGAAGTCGGCGGAACGTAACCTGCTCGATGAAGCGACGCTTCGTCATAACCAGGATAGCATTAAGAAGCAGTTGTCCAAGTTTTTGGATTTCGATTCGGACGCGCCTAATGCTGCCAAGTTGGTAAACAATTACGACTGGATGAAGGATTATTCTTTCTTGAATTTTATCCGCGATATCGGTAAGCATATCACTGTTAACTATATGATGGCTAAAGAATCCGTTAAAAAACGCCTGAGCCGCGAATCTTCTGTCGGTATGTCGTTTACGGAATTCTCTTACCAGTTGCTTCAGGGATACGATTATATGTATCTGTATGAACACGAAGGCTGCCGCTTGCAAATGGGAGGAACCGACCAGTGGGGTAACATCACGACCGGTACGGAGCTGATCCGCCGTAAGTTGGGTGGTGAGGCTTTTGCTTTGACCTGCCCGTTGATTACGAAAGCCGACGGAGGCAAGTTCGGCAAGACTGAGTCTGGCAACGTTTGGTTGGATCGCCGTTATACATCTCCTTATAAATTCTACCAGTTCTGGCTGAACGTGAGCGATGCCGATGCTGCCAAATATATCAAGATCTTTACCGATCTGCCCAAGGAAGAAATTGATGCCCTGATCAAAGAACAGGAAGAAGCACCGCATCTCCGTCCGTTGCAGAAACGTTTGGCAAAGGAAGTGACGGTCATGGTTCATTCCCAGGAAGATTACGATGCTGCCGTCGAGGCTTCCAATATACTGTTCGGAAACTCTACATCGGAAGCATTGAAACATTTGGATGAACAGACATTGTTGGATGTGTTCAACGGTGTTCCCCAGTTTGAGGTTTCCCGTGAAGAATTGAGTGCCGGCGTTAAAGCGATCGACCTGTTCACTGAAAAGGCGGCAATTTTCCCGTCGAAAGGCGAAATGCGCAAGTTGGTTCAGAGCGGCGGTATCAGTGTAAACAAAGAGAAACTGACGGATCAGGATATGGTTATCGACTGCTCTTCCCTGTTGGATGAGAAATATTTGCTGGTTCAGAGAGGTAAGAAGAATTACTATTTACTGATCGTAAAATAAGAAACTGTTTGGATTTTTTACAAAAAATGCTTGCAAGGTAAGATTTTATTCTTACCTTTGCATCGCTTTAGATAAAGCGCCGGATTGTCTCATGGTGTAATGGTAGCACTACAGTTTTTGGTTCTGTCTGTCGAGGTTCGAATCCTCGTGAGACAACTCACAGAACAAAAGGGTCGGAATGAAAGTTTCGGCCCTTTTTGTTTTTGTGACGGGAATGTATCATTTCTGCATGATTAATTCTCAAATTTGTAAGTGGCGGACGACGGTATATCCATATATTTGTGCATTGGATATTATGGAAATTCAGTTGATCTTAATGTTATGAAGTATTATTGTCTGTTACTCTCTTTCCTTTGGGGATTTGTGTTTTTTGTTTCGGGACAGGAAAGAATATCTGTCTGCAATCTTCGGTGTGAATATTTGGAAGATCCGGTTGCAGTGGAGAATGAAAAGCCCTTGTTGAGTTGGCAGTTGCAATCCTCCGGGCAAGCGAAAAGCCAGACAGCCTACCGTATCCTCGTGGCAAGCTCTTCTTCTTTGCTAGCTGAAGGAAAAGCGGATTTTTGGGATTCCGGAAAAATAACATCTTCCCGTTCCTGCCAGGTAGGATATGAAGGGAAACCGCTTGATTCCAGGCAAACGCTTTACTGGAAAGCGATGGTTTGGGATGAAGCGGGAGAGGCTTCGCCTTGGAGTGAAACAGGAAGATGGACGATGGGATTGTTGGAACCGTCTGATTGGACAGCCCGGTGGATCGGCAACCGGGAAGACGCTTATCCCGATTCGACGTTGACTACTCCGGCTCCTTATTTCCGTAAAACATTCCGGATAAACAAGCTGGTCAAACAGGCGAAAGCCTATATATGCGGACTGGGCTTTTATGAAATGTACCTGAATGGCGAAAGGGTAGGCGACCAGGTATTGGCTCCCGCCGTTACCAATTTCGATCGTCGTTCGCTCAAAAAGATGTTGTATTTCTTTGATGATCAATCTAACCAAAGGGTTCTCTATAATACGTTCGATGTCACGTCTTTGGTGCAGAAAGCGGAGAATACGGTTGGAGTCCTGTTGGGAAACGGCTGGTATAACCAGCGTGACCGGACGGTGGAAGGCTGTATGTGGTACGATACGCCTCGGCTGTTATGCCAGTTGGAGATAGAATACACCGATGGATCGACGGAACTGGTTGTTACGGATGATAGCTGGAAAACAACGACCGGCCCTTTACTGCATGACGCCATATTCACAGGTGAAGAATATGATGCCCGGCTGGAGCTGGACGGCTGGAACCGGAACGGGTACAAGGATTCTTCCTGGAAGAAAGCCCTTTTGGTAAGGGCGCCGAAGGGCAGTCTGCATGCTCAACTTGCCCCTCATGAGAAAATTATCCGGATATTGCAGCCGGTAAGCTGCGAACAAAAGGACGATTCTACTTATTGGTATGCATTTCCGGAGATGATTTCCGGCTGGGCGCATATAAAAGTGCAAGGCAATGCCGGTGACCGGATCAAGCTTCGTTTTGTCGGAGAGGAAAAAAATGATTTCGGACAAGTGGACCTCTATACGTTGCGGGGCGGTGGAGTGGAACAATGGGAACCGCGTTTTACCTGGCACACGTTCCGCTATATCGAAGTCATATCCCGACAGGTCAGGATGAACAAGGAAAGTCTGGTTGCAAAAGTCGTGCATACCGATCCGCAGCCTGCCGGAAGTTTCAGTTGTTCGAACGAATTGTTTAATAAGATCAACGAAGTCTACTTGCGGACGCAGAAGAATAACTTTCACGGCAGTATCAGCAGTGATTGCCCGCACCGGGAACGGTTGGCTTATACTGGAGACGCGCAGGTGGTCGTGGAAAGTTCTATCTTATCTTTCGATATGACGCAGTTTTGCCGGAAATGGTTTGACGATATGGGGGATGCCCGGAATCGGAAGAGCGGTTATGTTCCGCATACCGCACCCTTCGGTGGTGGAGGAGGCGGTCCGGCATGGGGATCGGCTTATGTGATCATGCCCTGGGCCTATTATTGTTATTATGGCGATACGGTTTTGTTGAACCGTCATTATGAAGGTATGAAACAATGGGTTGCCTATCTGGGAACAAGGACCGACGCCCGTGGAATCATCGTCCGGGAAGAGCCGGATGGCTGGTGCCTGGGGGATTGGTGTGCGCCGGGGAAGAAGATGGAACTGCCCGAGCCGTTGGTCAATACGGCTTATTACTATCATTCGGCAGACTTGATGTCGAAGGTTGCGGCTGTCTTGGGGAAAGAGGAAGACAGACTGCACTTTGACCGGCTGTGCACACGGATCAGGCAGGATTTCAATACTGTCTTTTTCAACCCGTCGACCCATCATTATTGGGAAGGGCGACAAGGTGCGGATGTATTCCCGCTGGCTTTCGGAATGGTGCCGGAAGGTGAAAAGGAAGCCGTGTTCAACGCTTTGCTCGCTCATCTGGACAGTATAGGAAATCATTTTGACACAGGTATCATGGCAACGCCTTTGCTCTTGAAAGTATTGAGTGATAACGGACGTGCCGATATTGCTTTCCGGTTGATGAACCAGCGCGAGATACCGGGGTTCGGGTATGTGATGGATGACCGTTATTCTTGTTTATGGGAGCGATGGGAAGGAAAGGCATCCCGTTGCCATCCAATGTTCGGCAGTGTGGTGGCTTGGTTTTACCGGACACTTGCCGGAATCTGTTATGATGAAGCGGAGCCGGGTATGAAGCACATTGTCATCGCTCCTCAACCGGTGGGCGGCCTCACTTATTGCAGCGGATCGTATCAATCCCTGTACGGTCCCGTCCGCTCGGACTGGCGGATAGAAGCGGATTCGTTTGAGTTGACAGTCGAGGTACCCGTTAATACGACTGCCACGGTTATCTTGCCGGACGGCAAGATATACAGAAATGTCGGATCGGGCATCCATCGGTTCGCGTCGCCCCTTATGTCGGATCGTTGAACCAGATAGAAGGGAAAATTCCTCATCCGGCAGTGCTTATCGAGGTCAGTTTCTTTTATTTGTTGGGTGTTGGTTGTGAAGTGCTGTCTTTAAACTGACAAAGAACCTTTGCTATGATATTATGACGTGCCGATAGGAAAATGAGAATGACCTTTCTGTTTTTGTAGGAGGATGCGACAAATATATCCTGCGAGAGCATCTTGAAAAAGATAAAAAACTTGTATGTTTGTAGGGATAAAAACAGAAATGCGAAATGAAGACATTAGTACATACCGACAAAGAACTGATTGAAGCGACCATTAAGAAGTGTGATATCTGTTATGTGGGACTGGCCGATACGGATGGGACTCCCTATGTATTGCCGATGAACTTTGGCTATCGTGATGGTGTTATATACCTGCATTCGGCACAGGAAGGACGGAGTATTTCCATTTTGGAACGGAATCCGCGTGTCTGCATTACATTTAGCACGGACCATGATCTCGTTTTCCAGCATCCGGAGGTCGCTTGTAGCTACCGGATGCGCTCCAAGAGCGTGATTTGCTGGGGTGAAGTCCACTTTGAAGAAGATTTCGATAAAAAAACGGAAGCTCTGGATATCATTATGAAACAGTATTCGGATAAAGAATTCCGCTATTCCGATCCGGCTGTGAAGAATGTCAAAATATGGATTGTGGAAATGGACGAAGTGACCTGCAAGGAATTCGGGGCACCGCATAATAAGCTGAAAATTGGAAGTTAAAAATTGAAAATTGACGTTGCCGGGTGGTTTGTCTTTTTGGATAAAGCGTTGTATGATGGGCAAATAATTGTCAATTGTCAATTGTTAATTGTCAATTTCTTCTTACTTTTGTTGCCAAATATGATATTGCTGAATAATGGGATTGCAAAAGCATAGCAAGGTCTTGAATGATACAGTTGAGATGCTCTCGGACGAGGGGTCTTACCATCAACTGTTTCATGCTTACCGCGATGAAGAGGCGCTTCCTTCGGGTGAGGTGCTGAAAGAGATCATAGATTTATGCCGGGCAATCCTTTTCCCCGGTTATTACGGGAATGCACGGATCAGCAAGCAGACCATCCGTTTTCATACCGGCGTGAACGTCGGAACGTTGCATACGCTGCTTTCCAAGCAGATTTATGCAGGGCTTTGTTTTGCTGATACTGCCTGTGTTTCTTGTCCCGAAGAAAAGATCCTTACCGAGGCGGAAAAACTGTCGGAAGCCTTTATCCGTACGCTTCCCGAAATGCGCGCCTTGTTGGCGACGGATGCCGAGGCTGCTTTCAACGGTGATCCTGCTGCTCAGAACATCAATGAAGTTATTTTTTGCTATCCTGGTTTCCGGGCTGTCTGCAACTATCGTATTGCGCACCAGCTATACCGGTTGGGCGTTCCCTTTATTCCCCGCATGATTACTGAAATGGCCCATTCGGAGACTGGTATCGATATCCATCCGGGGGCGGAGATCGGACACTATTTCTCGATTGACCACGGGACGGGAACCGTTATCGGTGAGACCAGTGTTATCGGGAACCACGTCCGTATCTTCCAAGGAGTCAGTCTGGCAGGAGAGAAACTGCCGCCTGACGAAAACGGGAATGCGATACGCGGTGTGCCGCGTCATCCGGTGTTGGGCGATCATGTGACTGTCTATTCCAATGCCACATTGTTAGGGCGTATTCGTATTGGCGAAGGAGCTACGATCTGTGGCAACGTCTGGATCACGGAAGATGTTCCGGCGGGAGCAACCGTGAGCCAGCAGACAATTAATAAAGTCAGTTGACTGCCAGTGAAGTCATAGAACAAAGAATAATTAATAATTAAAATAGAATTACTAATAAACGATGAGGAATCATTGTTAACTTTCAACTTAAAATGAGCGAAACATTTGAAATGGTGGCTAAGACCCTTTACGGGTTGGAAGAAATCCTGGCCGGCGAGTTATTATCTTTAGGTGCCAACGATATACAGATTGGCCGCCGGATGGTTTCCTTTACCGGGGATAAGGAAGTGCTTTACAAAGCCAACTTCTATTGCCGTACGGCATTGCGTATCTTGAAGCCTATCTATCACTTTAAAGCTAAAGACGCCGATACTGTCTACAAAGAGGTTAAGAAGGTGAAATGGGAAAACTACATGTCTTTGGACAAGACGTTTGCCATCGACTCTGTAATCTACTCTGAAGATTTCAATCACTCCAAGTTTGTTGCTTATCGTACGAAGGATGCGATCGTGGATTATTTCATGGAGAAGGATCAGAAGCGCCCCTCTGTCCGTGTAAACAATCCGGATCTGTATATCAATATTCATATTTCACATAACGACTGTACGCTCTCTATCGACAGTTCGGGCGAGAGCTTGCATAAACGCGGTTACCGTGTGGATCAGACGGAAGCTCCGTTGAATGAAGTGCTGGCTGCCGGTATGATCTTGAAAACAGGCTGGAAAGGCGAGTCGAATTTCGTCGATCCGATGTGCGGTTCCGGTACGTTGCTGATCGAAGCGGCGATGATCGCCTTGAATATTGCGCCGGGCGTGCATCGTAAGGAGTTTGCTTTCGAGAAATGGATCGATTTCGACCAGGAACTGTTCGACCGTATCTATAACGACGAGAGTCAGGAACGTGAGTTTAATTTCAAATGTTATGGTGCCGATATCAATCCGGCGGCGATCGAGATTGCCGAGAAGAATATCCGTAGTGCCGGCCTGATGAAATATATCGAACTGAGGACCCAGCCGTTTCAGCAATGCACGGAGGCTCCCCAGCCGGGCATCATGGTGACCAATCCTCCTTATGGAGAACGTATTTCCAGTCGTGATTTGTTGGGGTTGTACAATATGATCGGTGAACGTGTCAAACATGTGTTTACTGGCTATAAAGTATGGATTCTGAGTTATAAGGATGAATGCTTCGACAAGATCGGCTTGAAACCGAGTGAAAAGATGAAGCTTATGAACGGATCGTTGGAATGCGAATACCGTTGTTACGATATATTCGAAGGAAAAATCAAAGACTATAAGAAAGCACTGAACGAAGAAGGTGAAGCACGTCCTTCCCGCCCGGAAAGACCTTCTTTCGAACGTAAGCCGGACCGCTCGTCACGTCCGAATTTCCGTACCGACCGCATGGATCGTCCCGCCCGCCGTTTTGCTGCCGCGCATGCTGAGGACGACAATGAGCGGACGCCTTTTATCCCCGGCAAACGCTATTTCGGCGATGACCGTGCAGATGGCCGTCCGGCTCGTAGGGATTTTGTCGGCAAACGTCCTGTCAAGAGACATTTTAAGGATGACGAGGAGTTTGGCGGTAAGAAAAAGTTCGGTGACCGTTCGTTTAAGAAACCATTCAAAAGAAGAGGAAAGGATGATTTTGAGGATTAATATTTTAGGTGTATTATGTGCTTTGGCACTTATAAATCCGTTGTCGATGATGGGACAAGACAAACAGTTTACTTTGCATGACTTGATTCCCGGTGGAAAGACGCAAAGTCGTTTTGTGCCTCGCAACTTGAAACAGTTGCAGTGGTGTGGAGACACATATCTGTATGTCAAGGGTGACAGCATGATGAGTGGAGAATCGACAAAGGCGGTGAAAGTCGCCTTTACCCGCCAGCAGTTGAACGAAGCGCTTGCGGTGGCCGGTGCGCAGTCGGTTGGCGGTATGCCCTTCTTCTCGGTTCCTTACAAAGATCAGCCGGTGCTTGCTTTTAATGCCAAGCACCATCGTTTCCATTACGATTTTGTGGAAAACAGGATTGTAAGCATGTATGATCTGAATGGTTCCTGGGAGAATTTAGACTTTTGTCCGGCCAACGGTTATTTGGCTTTTACGGAGGAGGACAACCTGAAAATCCTTTCGCCGGATAACGCTGTCAGTATCGTGACGGACGAAACGGCTGAAGGTGTTGTTTGCGGGAAGTCCGTTCATCAGAACGAGTTCGGTATCCATAAAGGGACTTTCTGGTCTCCGAATGGTTCGGCGCTGGCTTTCTACCGGATGGATGAAAGCATGGTGACGGATTATCCGTTTGTCGACATTACTGCCCGTTGCGCGAAAGCCGAACCGCACAAATATCCGATGGCTGGGATGAAAAGCCATGAGGTGACAGTCGGTGTCTACAACCTGGCGACCGGAAAAATCGTCTGGTTGAAAACCGGATTACCGAAGGAAAAGTATCTGACGAATATTACCTGGAGCCCGGATGAAAAGAGCATTTATATTGCCGAACTGAACCGGGATCAGAACGAGATGCACCTGGTACGCTATTCTGCCTTGACAGGTGATAAAGAGGCGGATTTGTTTACCGAAAAGAACGAACATTATGTAGAGCCGCAACATCCGGTACTTTTCCTGCCGAACAATCCGGATCAGTTTATCTGGCAGAGCCGGCGTGATGGTTATAATCATTTGTATCTGTATAATACGAAGGGAGAACTGTTGAAGCAGTTGACGGAAGGCGAGTGGGAAGTCCTGGACATCCTCGGTTTCGATGTTAAGGGAAAGGCGTTGTTTTTCTCTTCCACAAGGCCGTCAATGCTGAGCTCGTTCAGTTATGGTGATGCTCTGTATGTCGGAACGTCACGCCTGGATCTGAAAAAGGGAACTTCTTACGAATTGACTTCGGGAGGTTTGCAAGGAGTTCATGCTACGCAACTGAGTGCTTCCGGTAAATATTTGATCGACAGTTATTCAGCTCCCGATGTCCCACGTGAAATTTCGATTATCGACGGACAGAAACGTGAAACTTTACGGACGTTGCTGACGGCGAAGAATCCGTACGAAGGTTATGCGATGCCGGAAATCGTTACCGGAAAAATCAAGGCGGCAGATGGTGTCACCAATTTGAATTTCCGTCTGGTAAAACCTGTCGGTCTGGATGAGACGAAGAAATATCCGACGATCGTCTATGTGTACGGCGGCCCGCATGCCCAGTTGGTAACAGGCGGATGGAAGAACGGTGTAGGCGGTTGGGATATCTATATGGCTCAACGCGGATATGTGGTTTTTACGCTCGATAGTCGGGGATCGGCAAACCGGGGACAGGCTTTCGAAAATGTCATACATCGTAATTTGGGTGTGAATGAGATGGCAGACCAGGTAAAAGGCGTTGAGTTTCTGAAATCACTTCCGTATGTCGATGCCGACCGTATCGGTGTGCACGGATGGAGCTACGGCGGCTTTATGACGACGAACCTGATGTGTTCGTATCCGGAACTGTTCAAAGTGGGGGTTGCCGGTGGTCCGGTGATCGACTGGAGCAACTACGAGATTATGTATGGCGAGCGCTATATGGACCGTCCGCAGGACAATCCGGAAGGTTATAGGAATGCCAACCTGAAATTGAAAGCAGGTAATCTGAAGGGACATCTGCTGTTGATCCACGGAGATATCGATCCGGTTGTTGTTTGGCAGCACAGCCTGGGATTCCTGAAAGCCTGTGTGGATGCGGATACATATCCCGATTATTTCGTTTATCCCCGCCATCTGCATAATGTGATTGGTAAAGACCGTCCGCATCTGTATGAGAAGATAACGCGCTACTTTGACGACTACCTTAAGAATTGACAATTGACAATGGGCAATTGACAATTGAGAGAAAGGACAAAGATGAAATAACAAAAAAACAATAACCATTAAAAAAAGATGATTGGGAAAGGATAATGACAAGTAATTGTCAATTGTCAATTGTCAATTGTCAATTATAAAAAAATGAATATTCTTTTATTAGGCTCAGGCGGCCGCGAACATGCAATAGCCTGGAAGATTGCTCAAAGTCCGAAAGTGGATCAGTTATTCATCGCTCCCGGTAATGCAGGTACTGCATTGGTAGGCACGAATGTAAATATCAAGGCTGACGATTTCTCTGCTATCAAGGAATTTGCCTTGGCAAATCATATCGGTATGGTGGTGGTAGGTCCGGAAGATCCGCTGGTGAAAGGGGTGTATGATTATTTCAAGAACGATGTCGCCCTGGCAGGTATTCCCGTGATAGGCCCTTCGAAAGAGGGAGCGCAACTGGAAGGCAGCAAGGACTTTGCGAAGGCCTTCATGATGCGCCACAACATTCCGACAGCCCGTTATAAGAGTATTTCTGCCGGAAATTTAGAAGAAGGATACGCTTTCCTGGAAGAATTGCAGGCTCCCTACGTATTGAAGGCCGATGGTCTGGCTGCCGGTAAAGGTGTGCTGATTCTCGACACGCTCGAAGAAGCAAAGAAGGAGCTGGACGATATGCTGGGGGGTATGTTCGGTGATGCCAGCAAGACGGTCGTGATCGAAGAGTTCCTGGACGGTATCGAATGTTCCGTGTTTGTGATGACGGATGGCGAGAGCTACAAGGTGCTTCCGGTGGCAAAAGACTATAAGCGTATCGGCGAAGGCAATACAGGTTTGAATACAGGCGGAATGGGAGCCGTTTCTCCAGTTCCTTTTGCCGATGAGACGTTTATGCAGAAGGTGGACGAGCGTATTATCCGTCCGACGATCGAAGGGCTGAAAGCGGAAAATATCGACTATAAGGGTTTCATCTTCCTTGGTCTGATCAATGTGAAGGGCGAACCTATGGTGATCGAATATAATTGCCGCATGGGTGATCCGGAAACGGAAGTTGTCATGTTACGTATCCAAAGCGACTTGGTTGAACTGTTGGAAGGTGTGGCCGAAGGTAATTTGGGCAGTCGTACATTGGTTCACGATCCGCGTGCGGCCGTAACAGTCATGCTGGTAAGCGGCGGTTATCCTGAAGCGTATGAAAAAGGAAAGGTTATCAGTGGTCTGGATAAGGTTCCCGCCGAAAACATCATTTTCCACGCAGGGACAAAAGCTGCCGATGGGCAGATCCTGACCAGTGGCGGTCGTGTCATCGCTGTCAGCTCTTACGGAGCCGACAAGGAAGAAGCCCTTGCCCGATCTTTCGCCGGTGCCAAGCTCATCGATTTCGAAAAGAAATATTTCCGTAGTGATATCGGATTCGATTTATAAATTGTTGTCATAAATGCTGATTTATAGGGTGAGCTAACAGACGATTCAAGCCTTGTGTGTTGCAGGCTCTCTTTTGCCTCGTCTGTTGGCTCGCATGTAAGTCAGCATTTATCTATTCCTGATCAGAAATGCGAGTAGCTTATAACAAATATTCCCGTCGATTCGACTTCTCCGCGCCACCGACATTCGTGCCGGTCTTATTGGCATGTATTGCCTGTTGGGTGGTCAGTTATTTGTACTCCGTGGGCTATCCTGTCTATGGCGAGGTCTCGGCTACTCCTCTCTGGAATACGATTTGCCAGACATTGCCAGGCAAGGAGTTTACCTATATTATCGGGATGGTGTTGATGTTCGGAGGGGCTTTCCTATTGCATCGTGCGAACTATGTACTGGTGTTGATACGGGAAAAGACGATGCTGCCCTTCCTCTTCTATGTCCTGTTCATCAGTACGAATCCCGACTTCTTTCCTTTGAAATCGACTTCGGTCGGTGTTTTCTGCCTGATTCTGGCTATTTACCAACTGTTCACGACCTATCATGATCCCGAGGCGAGAGAGAAGGCCTACAGTGCCGCCTTGCTGATCGGTATAGGCAGTCTGCTTTGGGTTCATTTGCTGTGGTTTTTGCCGTTGTTCTGGCTGGGGATGTATAATTTCCGTTCGCTGACGTCCCGTACCTTTATCGCCTCTTTGTTAGGGGTGGCGACAGTATATTGGTTCCTGTTGGGGTGGTGTGTCTGGCAACGGGATTTCACGCTGTTCAACGTCCCTTTCTCGACGCTTTTCAAGGTGCGCCTCTTGGCGACGGACGGAATAGTGTTGCTGGATTGGATCAGTATCATGGCGATTGCCCTGTTGACAGTTGTCGCTTCCCTGAATATTGTCATGCACGATACGGAGGATTCGCTTCGCTCCCGTCAGTTTCTCTCGTTCCTGATTGCGATGTCCGTATGGGCGTTCAGCCTTTATTTCCTCTATGATCAGGTTTCGGAAGAATTTTTGGAAACAGCTTGCGTGCCAGCCTCTATCCTGATCGCTCATTTCTTTACGGTGACACGTGGCAAGATCGTGTTTTGGTCGTTTTTTACAACTGTGGCAGTCCTGGTTGCCACTCTATTCATTCGTATATGGAATTTCTTATAGAATACGGATATATCGGTGTGTTCATCGCCTCTTTTTTGGCTGCTACCGTTTTGCCGTTCAGCAGCGAGGTCGTTCTAACCGGAGTGTTGTTGGCGGGAGCGGCCTACTGGCCTTGTATGATTGCGGCTACGTTAGGTAATTTCTTAGGTGGCATGAGTTGTTATTGGCTGGGTATGCTGGGCAAGGTCGAATGGATAGAGAAATATCTGAAACTGGATGCCGTCAAATTGCAGAAAGTGCAGGATTGGATAAAAGGGAAAGGTTCCTGGATGGGCTTTTTCGTTTTCCTTCCCGGTATAGGCGATTTTATCGCCGTGGCGCTCGGTTTTCTCCGCGCCAATATCTGGATCGTGGCTGTCTCGATGTTTCTCGGAAAGGCGATCCGATATTGGGTTTGGATGGAATTTGTCTATAAAGTACAGGGAATGTTCTGATTATTCCACTTTGACATATATTTTCGTATACACCTCGTTATGGCGGGCGTAAATGGCATAATTTCCCCGGATGTCGCTCCACGAAGGCAGAAGTGTGACTTTCAGTATGCCGCCTTCGGTCGTAATCTGAAAGAGGTCTTCGAGGTCGCTATCGTAGCTGAACTCCGTGTCTTTGGGAAATTCCCGGACAATCTCGTCTTCATAACCGCTTACCACTGTCCCGATCGTGCTGTCGTAGGCGGGTAACCCGTCTGCTTCGGGATTGATCAGGGCAAACTGGATGACAGCGCCTACTCTTTTCTCCTCTTTCATGATCTCGGATCCGACATAGAATTGGTAGTAGTCTCCTGCCAGCGCCAATGCGAATTTTCCCGATGGAAATTGCTTCACGGCTTCTTCCTTGAAAGCTTGGTAGAGGTGTCCCGGCGTTACGGCTGCTTGATAAACCAATCCATTGCCGACTTGGGGCGGAATGACTTTTCCAATCCCTTTCGACGGACCGATTTCGGCGATCAGGCATTCGTTTGTTTGAAAGTTGTTTGCCGCGTTGATATAGATGTCCGAATTGCCCAGACGGGTCGCTCCATTCTCCACATCGAGCATGTTCAAGGTAGTTGCATTGTTGATTTCAGGAGCCGAATCGTCGTCCGAACAAGAAAAGGCCGGTAACAGGAATGCTGCCAGCAAGAGCTGGAACAAGAAATTCTTTTTCATTTCTTCTTTATTTATAAGTTAGACAATAGGTAAAACATCCACAAAGGTATTTATATTTTCCTGAAAAGCTAATCATTCCCTTTATATTTCGCCCGCCAATGGGACGGAGGCATGCCGACACGCTCGATGAAGGCGCGACTGAAGGTTTTCACCGAACTGTAGCCCATTTTCGTCGCCACTTTGCCCAAAGGCCAGTCCGTATGGAGCAGGACGTCGCGGATGGCCACCCAACGGTAGGCTTCGAGCCATTCGTCTGTAGTCACCCCGGTCAGTACCCTCAGGCAGCCGGACAGATCGACTCGCGAGACGCCCAATTTTTTTGCATAGAAAACCGGATCATGATTCATATAATGATGAACCATCGAGGCGAAAAGGTCCAAAAATTCGTTGCCCGTTCGTTTATGGAAAATGATACCCGATTGTACGCCTTGCCAGCGTTCCGCTTCGGTCGCTTCCCGGCCGCAGAAGGAGATAAAGATATCTTTGGGAGTGTATAGGGGGTATTTTGTGTCCATTTTTGTATATATTCGTTTGTTTATAGCTTATACAAGACCGACGGATTCGTTCAAGGGGTAATTAGAGAACGAATCCGCCGGTTATAATTCGTTAACCGGATAATTGTAGAATGAATATGGGAGTTATGATTCATTCGCTAAATGCTCGTTAAACGAATCTGTTGATCGTAATTCGTTCTGCAATTAATTGAGAAACGAATCCGCTATTCTGCCAGCCATTTGTTAATCTGTGTCAGTATCTTTTCCTTCATGTCTTCGGGCATGTTGCCGATACGGGCGCGGTGGCTGCCTCCGGGTTGGATGTAGACTTGTTCGTTTACCTTGCCTTTGAAGATCGGGACGCGGGTGGCGCTCCACGGGTCTACTTCGCCATAGATAAAGATCATCTTCGGATCGTTGTCACGGAGGAAATCATAGACTTTGTGGTAAAGTTCGGGGCGGTATTCAACTTTGTCGACCAGCTCTTTCGGCAGCATGATGCGGTTCAGGTATCCCCGGCTGCTGTCGATTGTCAGGTATTTCCTGAACGGTTTCGTGTCATAGCCGTAATAACCCAATTCGCGGGCAGCTTGTACGAAGAAGGAGATATTCGGCTGGTTTTTGGCAAAATAGTCGGGCCCGCTGATGTCAACCAAATGATAAAACAGTGTCTTTGCATCGGATGTGAGCGGCGGGATCACGCTGGTCGGCGTACCCCATTGCCAGAGGGCGAACGGGTATTCCAGGACGCAATAATCCAATACTTCGGCTATCGGAATGCGGAATTCCAGCTTCTTGTCCTTGCAGAACTTTTCCAGCATCGGGACGATTTCGTCCTTGTGTTTCAATATTTCAATCTGGAAAGCTTCGATCTTCTGACGGTCTTTCTTCGTGCCTACTTTGCGGAGGAACGGTTCGTGGCGCCCGTCTTCCACACCGCGGTTCAAGGGGGCTACGTAGGGGACGGAGAAGTCTACGTCGTCCGGAAACCAGGCACGGTACAGGCAAGTGGTTTGTCCGCCTTTGCTGATGCCGGTGCTGACCCATTTACCGGTGTACAGCTCTCGGAATGTTTGGTTGACGTTATGCAGGTCGTAGGCCGAGTTCTCTGCCGTCAGGTATTCCCAGTTACAGGGGGTCGGGGTGGATTCGAGGAAATAACGGTATTCCACGAATACCATATTGGCATCGAGCAGCTTCGACAGCTCTTCCTGATAACGAGGGTTCAAGGCATACGCCGCACCATATCCTTCCGTGACCAATATGGTCGGGCGGTCGAAACCGACGTGGGCGACGATCACGCGTTGCGTGAATGTTCCGGCTGCCGGGTCCTTATGGTCGACAGGCTGTGTGATGCGTACGAGATATTTCTCGGCATAATGGTCCGATTCCAGCTTCTCGATGCCGCTGATTCCTTTCAGCCCTTCCAATTTCTTTTGTAATTCCTGTGCGTTACCTGCAAATGCGACTGTCAGCATCAACAGGAATGCGACGAGGCATGGCGATAAGGTTTTCAATGTCCTTCTCATGGTATTAATCTTTTAAGTTATGTATATTTCGTATCAATCCTTCGTATTTGGCTCTTTTGACCGCCGATTTGGCAAATATACGATTATAATCCTCACGGGAAAAGACCTTTAGATCCTCTTTTCGAAGAGAAAGCAAAGCCGGTTTCGGACGGAATGCCTCTATTTGGGTCGGGCGGGCGAAACGGTTCCAGGGGCAGACCTCCTGGCAGGTGTCGCAACCGTAGAGGCGGTTACCGAGTCGGGAAGCCTGTTCGGCGGGGATTTCTCCGCGGTTCTCGATGGTGAGATAGGAGAGGCATTTGCGGGCATTCAGGTGGCGGGGGCCTTCCAGTGCTCCTGTCGGGCAGGCATCCAGGCAACGGCTACAACTGCCGCAACGGTTCTTCTGCGGTGTGTCGTACTGGTCCGCTTCGAGGGTGGTGACGATTTCTCCCAAGAAGAAGAAAGAGCCTTTTCCGGGAATAATCAGGTTTGTGTTCTTCCCGATCCATCCCAGTCCGGCTTTCCAGGCCCAATAGCGTTCGAGGATGGGAGCTGAGTCGGTGAAAAAGCGGGCGGCTGTTACGTCTGCCTGTTCCGTTCCCGCGCTTGACGCGGGATCGCAAAATAACAGCCCGTTGCGATCCATTCCTTTCCCGTCCGTCTCTATGCGATCCCGCGCGGGGCGCGGGAACAGGGCGGTCCATAGCTCGCTCAACATCTCTTTGACGACGAGATGGTAATCCTTCCCGTAGGCGTAGTAGGCGATATGGGGCGCTTCGGGTGGAAGTTTCTGCTCCGGATAATAGTTCAACGCCACGGATATGACTGTCTTGGCTCCTTCCACCAATCCGGCGGGATTCAACCGGATCTCGCGATGGTTCTCCATATACGCCATCCCTGCATGGTTGCCCTCCTTCAGCCATCTGTCAAAAAATAAGGCCTCGCTGTCTGCGGCCGCTACTTGTGCGATCCCGCAGGCATCGAAGCCGATCTCTTTTGCTTTCTCTTTTATTTCGATAGCTGGAAGCATATTAAAACACTTTGAACTCATACCCTTGTTCCTGTAGCCATTCGATGGCCCTGGGCATCGCTTCGCGCATGTTGCGTTCGGCTTTCAGCGAGTCGTGAAAGACGATTACGGAACCGTTGCGGGTATAGTTCTTCACCACGTTGAAGACACCGTTCGGTGTCATGTGCGGACTGTAATCGCGCGTCACCACGTCCCACATGATGATCCGGTAATGTCTCCTGAGTCCTACCACCTGTGGGAAACGCATGTGTCCGTGGGGCGGACGGAACAGGTCGCTTTTTATATATTCGGCAGCCTTTTCCACATTCGCCAGATAGTTCTTGGTCCAGAAGCGGATACCTTGAATATGGTTGAAAGTGTGGTTGCCTACACGATGCCCCCTGTCCAGTACCATCTGGTAGATGTCCGGATGTTTGCGGACGTTGTCCCCGACACAGAAGAAGGTCGCCTTCACGTCATATTTGTCTAATATATCCAATACCCAAGGGGTAACCTCAGGGATCGGACCATCGTCGAAGGTGAGATATACACACTTCTTCTTTGCCGGAATCCGCCAGATTACCCCTGGAAACAGAGCCCTGTAAAACCAGGGCGGTTGTTCTATAAACATATCTATTCTCTGCGCACCGATTCGTAAGCCATACGGTAGTTGTCAAACTCTTCCTGGTATTTCTTGTTGAATTCGGGGTTGTAATGTTTGTTGATTAACAATACTTGATTCAAAACCTGCATGTCCTGTAACAGTTCTGTTTCTACGGACGCCAACTGCACCGGGTTCAAGCGGAAGTACCAGTTTATGTTACGCATCATGTTATCGGCGATGCCTGTAAATATTTCTGCCGCTTTTTCTTTCTGGCCCAGCACATAATAGAGTTCACCGGTTGAAAGAGCCGTGTAGTCGAGCGGGACATTTTCCGGCGGCAACACCTGCATACATTTGTCCAATACTTCCAAAGCCTTGTCGTTCTTGCCTTCTTTCACCAATGCTTCTGCCAACTTGTTGAACAGCATCATGCGGTAGCTCTTGCACATGCGCATTACGTTTTCGTCGATGTAAACGCCTGGCTTGTCTACGCCGCCCCATTTGAATTTGTTCATCACGTTGTCGTACATTTTGTCGGTGTTGACTGCTTTGTTGGCATTTTTCGGAACGACCTGGTAAGCGAGACCTGTCTGTTCGAAGTAGCCGTCCAGGTTGACGAACTGATCCGGGCTGACCGTGATCGCGTAGTACATAGGACGTTCGAAGTTGTTGGTCTGCAACATGTCGAGGATCGTCAGTTCCTGTTTACCCAGCGCATTCTTTCCGGCGAGGTTGATCATCATCTGGTCTACCATGCCGTCTGTCTTACCGCCTAAGATCTTGGCGCCGGCGACCGAGTCGACTTTGTAGTACAGTTTGTCGGCCGGGATATAATCGAGTTCCTGGTTGATACCCGGAATCTTCTTGAACTTAGGATCATCGCTGCGGACAAAGTTCAAGGCCGTGTTCAGGTCGATCGAATCTTTTGTCAGCGGGAATACATAAGCTGCATCGCGGGTCCCTTGTATATACTGGTCGCGTGTCCAGGTGATCGGCAGCGGAGCGGACTCGTAAGCCTGTTTCTTCATCTGGTCGATATACCAGTCTGTTTGCAGGTAGCTGGTGTTACATACGCGGACATCGGTACGGACGCCTTCTACCTCCTGGGCATACCACAACGGGAATGTGTCGTTGTCGCCATTGGTGAAGATGATGGCATTCGGCTCGCAGGATTCCAGATAGTTGGAACCGAAATCGCGGCAGACATAGCGGCCTGAACGGTCGTGGTCGTCCCAGTTTTGTCCGGCCATCTGGATAGGTATGAACAAGCAAAGCACGGTTGCCACCGATCCGGCGATGACCGGATTCAGTTTGCCGTATCGCTCCAGTCCCTTTGCCAGTGCCGCGACACCGAACCCGATCCAGATACAGAACGCATAGAACGATCCGGCATACGCATAGTCTCGTTCACGCGGCTGATATGGCGTCTGATTCAGATACAGAACGATAGCCAGACCAGTCATGAAAAACAGGAAGAAAGTCACCCAGAAACTCTGGATCCCCTTTTCGCCCGAATAAGCCTGGAACAGCAAACCTAAAATACCTAACAGCAACGGCAGCATATAATAGACATTGTGCCCTTTATTATTGATAATATCGAACGGCATATCTTCCTGCGGGCCAACCAGAACTTCGTCGATAAACGGAATGCCGGTAATCCAGTTGCCGTTCAGCACCTCTCCATTTCCCTGGATGTCGTTCTGACGGCCGGAGAAGTTCCACATGAAGTAGCGCCAGTACATAAAGTTCAGCTGGTAGGAGAAGAAGAACTTCAGGTTTTCCGCGAATGTCGGTTTCATTACGCTCTTCATCTCTCCGCAATAGTTATATTTCACCGGTTGGCCTTTTACCTGCGCCCATTCCTTATAGGCCTGTACATGGCGCGGATCGGAGCTGTACATACGCGGGAACAGCATGTTCAGTTCGTCGACATATTTGTATTCCTGATCGGTGCGGGACACGAAATAACGGTCTTTCTCGTTTTTGTCTTTCTTGATCACGCGGCTCCAGGTCGGTTCGCCTTCTGTCGTGACGGGTACGCAGCTTCCTCCCTGGTTTTCGCGCTGTACTTCCGAAACGTAGGTCTGCCCATAAAGAAGCGGGGTTTTACCGTACTGTTCACGTGCCAGATAGGTACGCAACGTAAAGATATCGCTCGGCGCGTTCTGGTTCATCGGCGTATCGGCCGTTGCACGGATCAGTGTCAGTGCATACGAAGAATAGCCTACAACGACTACCATCAGGCAGACCAGGATCGTATTCAGCGTCTTGATATCCACCTTCTTGCTCTTGAACAGGTACAGGCTTAATGCAGCCGTCAGAATGACCGCCAAAACATAACCGCTACCGATAAACGGAATACCGATCAATACGACCGACAGGATGAAAGCGATCTTCATGCGTGTCGGATGGATCTCGTCGCGCATAGTTTCCCAGATAGACCAGATCAACACGCCTGCCACAATGATCACATAAGCGAATACCCCGGAATTGTAAGGCATGCCTAAGACGTTGACAAATAATAGTTCGAAATAGCCGCAAACCTCGACCAGCCCTTGTACGACACCATACATCATCAGCGCAACGATGGCGAAGGAAGCGAGCAAAGCAACCAATGTACCCTTCATCGTCGGGTTCGGGAATTTCTTATAGTAATATACCAGCACGATAGCCGGGATACACAGCAAGTTCAGCAAGTGGACACCGATACTCAACCCCATCAGGTAAGCGATCAGTACGATCCAGCGGTCTGCATGTGGTTTGTCGGCAACAGCTTCCCACTTCAGGATTAGCCAGAAAACAACGGCTGTAAAGAGTGATGAATAGGCATACACTTCTCCTTCCACGGCACTGAACCAGAACGTATCACTGAATGTATAAGCCAGTGCTCCGACCAGACCGCTACCCATAACGGTAATCATCTGGCCTAAAGACGCTTCTTCTCCGTCTTTCACCATGATCTTGCGGGCAAGGTGAGTGATACTCCAGAAAAGGAACAAGATCGTCAGTCCGCTAAACAAGGCGGACATCGTATTTACCATCTTCGCCACTGTGGACGGATCGGATGCAAGTTGTGTGAACAGGTTGGCCGTCAACATAAAGAACGGTGCTCCGGGCGGATGCCCTACTTCCAGCTTGTAAGCTGAAGAAATGAACTCACCGCAATCCCAGAAGCTGGCAGTGGGTTCCATAGTCATCAAATAGACGGTTGAAGCGATCGCAAAAACGATCCAGCCCAACACGTTGTTGATCAATTTATACTTTCCCATACTTTGTATAAAGTGTAATAATTAATTGTCTTAATTCAGTATCCTCACACGGATAGTCGGCCGCAAAGGTAAGCATTTACGTTTAATACCAACGTCCTGATACGCTATAAATTGTGTGGAAGAGATTAGAAATATATTAAAAGAATCCGTTGAATGACAGTCTGAAATCTGTCAGTTTGCCGACATTCGGATGATGGCAAACTGACATTTGCGGACAGGATTCGTATCTTGTTGATAGAGAGGTATGGATATCCGGTTGTGTGGGCATGCAATTGCCTTTCAAATACATCATTTCATCATTTATACTAAATTGGCAAAATACGGTTCTTCATTCCACAAAAGCCCTCTCTTCTTTTAGCAAAAACAAGCAGATAATTCCGTAAACACCCCCATGTTGCCATCCTTTACATCCGGATGTATCGGCTCTCTACACCCGGATGTAAAGGATGGCAACATGGGGATGTTCGGCAACTAAAGTACCGTGCCGGAGAATGAAAACCACTCGGTTTTACCTATTTTATAGCCGTTTTTACATAAAATAATCGAGTGATTTGCAGAGATGGGGATCTGGTGTTTATTGTTTGTTTTTATTTGTAATATGTTAATATACAGATATGTATAAGCGGAATGCCTGTTCCCCATCCAAGTTGCCAGTGATAGGGTTGTGATACTGTAGTGATATAGAAAACGGGCATATATCACTAATCAAACAAGTTGAATATCAATTGGTAAAAAGGAATCAGTGATACAGTGACAGAGGAAATGGGAAAAACTTTGGTTCTTCGTCACTTCTGCAAGGGCTTGAAATAGCGGGTCATCCGCTTACGCTCATGGTCAATGTGCGTAAGTTCCGCTGCAGAAATACCGCGTGTCAAAGAAAAGTCTTCAGCGCCCTCCTCTCTCCGCTGGCTTCTTCGCACGCGCGAAATACCTGGAAAGTGGAGGAACGCATCCGGAGCATATCCTTGAAGACCACTTCCCGTATCGCCGGTAATCTGCTGCATGAACAAAACATCGTCTGCAGCCAATCTTCTTGCCTGAGACGTGCCAATGTCCGTCATAAAGGGGGGCCGGCCCCGGCCTGTATCGGTCTTGATGACTATGCACAGAAAAAAGGGCACATTTACGGGACTGTGATAGTGGATCAGATCACCCATAAGCCCATCACACTCCTTTCGGGGCGGGGTGAAGAAAACCTGAAAAAATATCTGAAAGGTCTGAATGTGCATCCGTTTGTCATATGCAAGTTGATGCGTGGCCATACAGGCAGGGACCATATGTCACCACAGCAAAAAGCATCCTCAAGTATGTAGATGAACTGGCCTTTGGGATCAGAAATGTTCAACAGGGCAAGCATTACCTTGCTAGGCAATAAACTTACTAGCTTTAACACATGACCTGCCCCGAAAGTGACGAAGAACCAAAAACTTGTAGGATAAGATCCGTTGTTATTTGCTTTCATTTTCTATATCTTTGTGTTGAGGAATGAGAAAACTATTTTTCAGTTTATATAAATAAGATATGAAAAAACTGTTACTGTTGTTGTGTTTTGTATTCATACATCAAGTAGTCTATCCAGTTTATTTTAAACATCTTGGCATGAGTGACGGCTTATCGCAAGTCTCTGTGATGTCGATTTATCAAGATTGCTTGGGACGTATGTGGTTCGGTACACGCGAAGGTGTCAGTATCTATGACGGGGAACGGATGCGGGTGTATAAAGGCTGGGAGAATCTGGATCCGGAAAGCTCTATAAATGTTTTACTCGGACATGAATGTGATCATCTTACTGGAAACAGGCAAGGGGATATTTTCTTTAGGACTTGCGATTCGTTGGTGAGGTATGATATACGGGAAGAGAAATTTTGTGTTGTTGGTGGTTGTAAGGCGAAAACGGTTACCTCGGTCGATGGTGATATATGGACGGGGTACGATGATATGGTTTGCCGGTATGATGAAAAAGGAGATAGTCTGCAACTTTATGCGAAGACAAACACCCCTGGTATATCCAGCCTGCTGATCTCGGGGAAGAAGATTTGGATCGGGACTTATGAAGGCCTGTATGTAGTTGAAGAGGATAAAAAAGTCCGTTGTCTGATTGAAGGACCTGAATTTTACCGCTTATTTGAAAGTTCTACTGGTGAGATATGGGCCGGTTGCCGTACCGGTGGTTTATACAGGATCACGCAAGACGAAAGGATCACCTGGTATTCGGAAAGTAATTCTGCACCTTTTCATATAAAGAATAGTCAAATACGGAGCTTTGCTGAAGATCGGTTTGGGAATATCTGGTTCGGCACTTTTATGGGACTGCATAAATATAACCCTTACACGGATCAGTTTACAGTATATCAACAGGATCATTTGCCAGGTAGCCTGTCACATTCTTCTGTTTTCTCTGTTTATATAGATGCACAGGAAACCATATGGGTAGGAACCTATTATGGAGGTGTGAACTATTTTAATGCGGAAAGGGAAATATTCGCTCATTATACGGATAACCCTTTGCGGAAGGAATGCCTGAATTATTCGTTTGTCGGGAATCTGGCGGAAGATAAAGAAGGAAACATCTGGATTTGTACTGAAGGGGGAGGATTGAACTTCATGGATCGTAAAACACGAACCTTTAAATATTTCACTGCAGGTCACCGTAATTCCGTATTGCAGAATAACCTGAAATGCATTGCGTATGATGGAAAGCGGAACCGTCTGTATATCGGCACGCATCATGGAGGGCTTACCCGCTACGATATAAAGACCGGTATTTTTCATAACTACTTGAATGATTACAGGGAAGGAGACATAAAACCGGACGGTATTATCTTCCATACGATGATTCATAACGATAAGCTGTATGTAAGCGCGATGAACGGAACTTTTGTCATGGATCTTGATACGGATCGGTTCCAATGGATATGCAGAAATGCTCAAAGCTTTACGATCGATAGGGAAGAGAATCTATGGATTTTGATTGGGACTTCTTTATACAAGATGGAGCTGGCTCATCCGGATAATCAGAAACATTATGCTTTGCCCCGTTATGGAATCCAGTTCGAACCTAAACGGATCATGACTACCCGCGCGGGGGATATCTATTTCGTGGTTTTGGGAGGTGGCCTGTATCGGTATGACAAACAGACCGATTCTTTTATCCATTATTCGCAAGAAAGCGGACATTTATTGAGCAATTATTGTTACAATGTAGCAGAGACCAATTCGGAAGAGTTGCTGGTAACCAGTGATAAAGGGGTTACTTTTCTGAATCCTTTCAGCGGGAATACCCGGTTTGCGACGCTGGGGGCGAACTTACCAATCACATCCATTGCGGATGGCTGCGGCATTCTGGTGTGTCGGAATAATGAACTCTTTGTTGGAGGGAATGACGGACTGACCTCTTTTTACCGGGAAGATCTCGATAAGAAGGAAAAGAATTATTCCTTATATTTTTCAGAGCTGTATATTCATAATAAGAGAATCTATCCGGGAGCCGTTTCGGGAGGCATATTGGAGGAGGCTTTTCCTTTTAGCAAATCGATCCGGTTGAACTACAAGCAAAACAACCTGATTATAAATTTTGCCACAACTAATTATATCGATATCCAAAAAAATAATGAATATCAATACCGATTAGTCGGTTTTGACGATGATTGGGTTTCCACTTCTTCTTCCAGTATTTATTATACGAACCTGGACCCCGGTAAATATACATTGCTGGTCCGTGAAAAGAATCTGTCCCGGCACTTGATGAACCATCGTGAAATATCTCTGGATATCCAGATTGCCCAACCCTGGTATAAAACGGGTTGGGCGTGGACATTATATGTCCTGACTGCTTTTACGATCACTTATCTGACGGTACGGATTCTAAATGCCCGGCGTAAATTGACGCTGTCTCTTGAAAAGGAACGGGAAGAGAAAGAGCGTAACGAGGAGTTGAACCAGGCGAAACTGCGCTTCTTTACCAATATCAGCCATGAGTTTCGGACGCCGTTGACGCTTATTATCAGTCAGATAGATATGCTTTTTCAGAGTTCATCCCTTCCTCCGACCTTGTATAACCGGATTATTAAGATCAGCAAGAATGCCAACCGGATGCGGAATATGATTTCCGAACTGTTGGAATTTCGGAAGTTAGAGCAGAATTATGTCTCGTTGCATGTTTGCGAACAGAACCTGATTCCATTTCTGAAAGATATTTATCTTTCCTATTGCGAACTGGCGGCCCAGCAATCCATTACATTTGATTTTCATCATGCAGAGGAGAATCTGTTGTTATGGTTTGATTCCAATCAGTTGCAGAAGGTGTTTTACAATCTTTTGTCAAACGCTTTTAAATATACGAAGCAGGGAGGTGCGATAGAATTGCATGTGTCCTCGGATGGAAATGAGGTCCGTATAAAAGTGATCGATACAGGGATCGGACTTTCGCCGGATGACGTCTCGCATATCTTTGACCGTTTCTATCAGGCCGAAAACGGGAAGCAAGTAGCGGGAGCCAACCCTGGTACAGGGCTTGGACTGGCTTTAAGCAAGAATATCATTTATCTTCATCATGGAGATATCGCCGTACAGAGCCAGGTCGGTTATGGGACGATATTTACAGTCACGCTGTTGAAGGGAAAAGACCATTTTGAAAATGATAAGAATGCGATTCTTCTGGAAAGCCCGGATGAACCGATGATTAAAGGAAACTTTTTGCCGGATTCCATTTCTTCCGAAGAATATGAAGAAATGGATAAAGCTTTTCCCAGTTTAAAGGCTGGCTCCTATAAAGTTCTGATTGTTGAAGACAATGAAGAGCTGTTACAGATTTTAAATACGCTTTTTTCTCCTTTCTACCAGGTTATATTAGCCGGAAATGGGGAGGAAGGATTGAGGAAGGCGAATGAGGAAAAACCGGATTTGATTGTCAGCGATGTCATGATGCCCTTGATGAGTGGTATGGAGATGTGTATGAAAATCAAGAATAATATCGAATTGTGCCATATTCCGGTCGTTTTGTTGACGGCTCTCGATTCTATCGAATATAACATAGAAGGATTTCAACAGGGAGCGGATGATTATATCAGCAAGCCTTTCCATGCAAAAGTATTGTTGATGCGTTGCAATAATCTGATCCGGAACCGTTTGTTGTTGAAGTCCCGGTTGACTAAGCAAGTTGACTTTGATGTACAGTTGCTGGCTACGACTTCACTGGACCAACAACTTTTGAACCGGATTGCGGAGATCGTCGATCTGCGGATGGGAGAACCGGACTTTGATGTCAATGCTCTTGCCCGCGAGTTGAATATGGGGCGTAGTTCGTTTTTTATAAAAGTCAAAAACTTGACCGGAATGACTCCCAGTGAATTTATACAAAACCGACGTATCAACCGTGCGGCAACCCTGTTGCAGGAACGGCCGGATTTATTGGTGAATGAAATATCGGACCGGTTAGGATTTGCCTCGACCATATACTTCAGCAGATGCTTTAAGGCGAAGTTCGGAGTATCGCCTGCCCAATTCAGGAAGAAAGAGCAGTAGAAACTAGATGAAATTTCTAATCGTTTATATTCAAATAGTTAAATCTTCTATTTGGACTGTGTGTATATAAGAAACGGACGTTTTGTATAGATCTGTTTTTTTATGCCCGGCTACATTTGCCTCCAGAGTTTATCAAAATTTATTAATCTAAATCTACCTATTAATGATGAATGATTTAAACATTCCTTTTTTTAGGAAAACGATGTTTGCAGGAATGGCCACACTATTCTTGTCGACAGGAGTTACTCAGGCCAATCCGGTTAGTGCAGGGGAGGAAGTGACGGAAAAACACGCTGCGGCATTGCCTTTGCAAAAGAAAGTGACGATTACGGGAGTAGTGAAGGATGCGCTCGGCCCGGTGGTCGGCGCCAACGTAGTGGAAAAAGGAACTACCAACGGGACGGTTACGGACATGGAAGGCCGTTTCTCTTTGCAGGTATCTTCGAATGCTGTGCTGATCATTTCCTATATCGGTTATATAGACCAGGCGATTCCGGTGAACGGGAAGAGTTCTTTCACGGTTCTGCTGAAAGAAGATTCACAGGCTTTGGATGAAGTAGTAGTTGTAGGATATGGTACGCAAAAGAAGGTAAATATGACCGGTGCGGTCGCTTCTGTCGATATGAGCAAGATGGTCGATAGCCGCCCGATCACTTCTCTCTCCGCTGGACTTGCCGGTATGGCTCCCGGTGTTTCTGTAACAGCCGGTAATGGTGGACGTCCCGGTAACGATGGGGCAACGATCCGTGTACGTGGGCAGGGTACGTTAAATGATTCCAATCCGTTAGTAATCATTGACGGAGTGGAAGCCAGCATGAATAATATCAATCCACAAGACGTAGAAAGCATTTCGGTGTTGAAGGATGCCGCTTCGTCTGCTATTTATGGTTCTCGTGCGGCAAACGGTGTCATTCTGATCACTACCCGTAGGGGGAAATCGGGTGAAGCGAAAATATCTTATAACGGTTACGTCACGATGCAGAAAGTGGCGAACCGTATCGACTTGGTCTCCAATTATGCCGATTATATGGAATTGTATAATGAAGGGCAACTTAACAGCGGCCTCCCCGCGATCTTCAGCCAAGAGAAAATCGACGAATGGCGGGCTGCCGGTGACAGTGATCCTGTCAAATATCCGAACTCTGACTGGCAGGACGCTCTATTTCAGACCGGATGGATGCAGAACCATACAATCAATATCAACGGAGGATCTGACAAGATTCACTATTATATATCCGGTAATTATATGAACAATCCCGGTATTATGGAAAATTCCGGGTATGAACGTTATAGTGCCCGTGTCAATTTGGACGCGGAAGTCAAAGATTGGTTTACTATTGGTGTCAATGCTTACGGTACGCGTGGAAAAGAGGAGTTAGGGTTGTTGAAGACAGAATCGAATGACAATTTCTATACCTATATGCAAGCTACCACACCGGGTATCTGCTATCAGGCGCCTGATGGTCGGTATGGAGGTGTAAACAACTCGGAAGATGACCCGCAGAGTAGCTCCAACAATGTCTTGAAGATGTTGAACGACGTCAAAGGAAATCGCACGACCAATAACATCGTTTCTCGTTTTTATGCCCAGCTGAGACCGTTTAAAGGTTTGACAATCGAAGGGTCTTATACGTATGCCTTTTCCGACCAGTTCCTGTACCAACAGCCTGTTTTTCATGATTTGTGGAACTTGTATGACAATACGTTGCAGATTGCCGGAACCGGAGTTTCGAAGGTTATCAACCGCAACAATAAGACTGTCCGTAACAATATGGACGGGTTGGTCAGATATGAAACAGATATCGATCGGTTGAACATTCAGGCAACGGTCGGTGCTAGTCAGGAAGCTTACCGTAACAACTGGTTTGAAGCTTCCAAAGAAAATTTGACCTCATCTGAATTGACGGAGTTGAATGCTGCCACTGCCAATGCTACGGCAACCGGAACCTATTCCAATTGGGCTATGCGTTCATTTTTTGGTCGGGTCAATTTGAACTGGGACGAAAAATATTTGTTGGAAGCCAATCTTCGTGCCGACGCCTCTTCCCGCTTTGCCAAGAAATATCGTTGGGGCTATTTTCCTTCTTTCTCGTTGGGCTGGCGTATGGAACAGGAAGCTTTCATGAAAGATATCTCATGGCTTAACCAGTTGAAGCTTCGTGCCTCATATGGTTCGTTGGGAAATAATGCCGTAGGCAACTATGACTATCAGTTATATTATCAGGCTTCTAATTATGTCTTAAACGACGCTTTGCAGATCGGTATGGCGCAACGCGCTCTTTCTAATGCGGCGTTGACTTGGGAAACTTCTTATGTCACTAACTTTGGTGTGGACTTTGCACTGTTCTCTAAATTGAGTGGAACCATCGATGCTTTTGTCAAAAACACCAAGGGAATTTTGATCGAATTGCCGGCTCCATTGGTACATGGTAATGCTACCGTTCCTAAATCCAACGCGGCTGAAGTTCGCAACCGGGGTGTCGAATTGAGTTTGAACTGGAATGATAAAGTCGGTTCTGTTAATTATTTTGTTGGAGGAAATTTTTCATTCGTCAAAAATAAAGTGACGAAGTTCAAAGGGGATGAAATGTCTCTGAATGGAACCAATATGATCCTGGAAGGCGAACCGATCAATGTCCAATATGTACTTTCGGTCGACCGGATTATCCAGACGGAAGAAGATATGGCAATAGTGGAAGCGATGGAAGCGAATAATCCGGATGCCTTCAAACAATATAAGAAACCGGAATATGGAGATTTCTTATATAAAGATATTGACGGAGACGGATGCATCACTGATAACGATAAGATCAAAGTCGGTAATGGAACCAACCCGACATTCACTTTCGGGTTTAATTTCGGTGCCAATTGGAAAGGCTGGGATTTCAGTTGTATTTTGCAAGGTGCTACCGGATTGAAAACATATTGGAGCGGATTAGATGGCGCCAGCTATTGGCCTCAAGTGCGCCGGGGTAATCAAATCAACAAGACTATTGCAGATGGACGTTGGTATCCGGGACGTACGGATGCCACTTATCCGCGCCTCTTGGACTATACCGACGGACGGAACCGGGTGGCAAGCGACTTTTGGGTACAGGACAAATCTTATTTGAGAGTAAAAAATGTCCAGTTGGGATATACGGTTCCGAAACATCTCTCGCAAAAACTCTTGATCGACAACTTCCGTTTATATGTCAGCATCGACAATGCTTTGACCTTTACGGGATATAAGGGACTGGATCCTGAGGTGTCTGGCACGAAATATCCGACTATGCGATTAACAACATTTGGTTTAAACCTTACATTTTAAATAGTTGAAGACATGAAAAAGATCATAATCTATTTGGCAACAATGCTTTTAGCTGCCATGACGTTCACCGGTTGCTATGATTTGGAAACCTATCCGGGAGACAAAGTCAACGAAGGAACATTTTACAAGACCGGCGATCACGCTCATCAAGGCTTGATGGGAATCTATGGTATGCTACGCCTAAACGAGGCATACGGTTACCAGTTCTGCTTCGACCATTTGGGAGATATCGCTTACGGATATAACTATTATATGATGTTTCTGGCTACCTATACCGATCGTGATGGAACGATACAAGCCCATTGGCAGACCTTCTACGATGGTATACATCGTGTCAACACTTTTATACGTTCAGTAAAAGGAATGAGAGGTATTATCACGGACGAACAGATTAATGAGTATGTGGCGGAAGCTAAATTCCTTCGTGCGATGTTCTACTTTTCCTTGACAGACCTTTTCGGTGGGGTCCCCTACTATGATGAGTCGACTAATGTCAACGAAGAGTTTATGAATTTGAAACAACCGAGAAGCAGCCTCGAAGAGGTACGTGCTCATATTTTAGAAGATTTGGACGAGGCGATCAAATACCTCCCTGTCGAACATGCTGCCAGCGAATATGGTCGTGCTACTAAAGGTGCTGCCTATGCCCTTCGTGGAAAAGTGCATCTTTACGACAAAGAGTGGCAGTCTGCCATCAACGATTTTGAAGAAATCGTCTATAACAAGTCCAATAATTATGGCTATGCTCTTGACGATGATTACGCTCGTGTTTTTAAACTCTATAACGGGGCTAAGAGCCCAGAAACGGTCTTCTCTATCCAGAACAAGAGTGGTGTCGGAACTGAGTATGGTATGCAGATACAGGCTTTGATGGGTTGTCGTGGCGCTTATGGGAGCTGCTGGAACAATACTGTTCCTTCCACACAATTGGTGGATATGTATGAGTTCAAAGATGGTCGCCCCTTCAATTGGGATGAGATTTTCCCCGGTTATAATGCTATGACCCCCGAACAGCGCAAGGAGCTCCTCAGTGTCGAGATGGATGGGTCTGGAACGATAGTAGGACTTCGTGAGGCGGATACAGCCAAGATACTAAGTGCCTATACCTGTCGTGATCCACGCCTGATGGCCACTGTGATCGTTCCTTATTCACACTATATGGGGAATATTGGCCGAACAACCAACGTGGATTTGATCTTCGCTCTGGATCACAATCTGGCAGGAAATGCCAATGGCGGTACGATCCAGAACAATGCAGGTTGGGTATCTTATCTCTATCGGAAGTTCGTGACCGAAGGAGACCAGGGCGGTGCGATCAGTAACCGTTTGCATACACCGTTCGCTTTCCCCTTGATCCGCTTTGCCGACGTTCTCTTGATGCTTTCCGAGGCCTACAACGAAGCGGGGCAGTTAGATAAAGCCGTGACCGAATTCAACAAGGTGCGCGCACGTGTCGGCATGCCGGGATTGAACTCCGGTCCCGCATGGATGGTTGTTAGCAATAAAGAACAGATGGCTGAACGGATACGCAAAGAACGTGCTGTTGAGTTTGCCGGGGAAGGTCTTCGTTTCAGTGATTTGCGTCGTTGGGGATATGAGATTGCCCACAAAACGCTCAATAACGTGGATGCTGTCAATATCTATGGCGAGCCGATCTATACCCATTTGTTTACCGAACGTGATATGCTTTGGCCTATCCCTGGTGTGGAACGGGAACGGAATAAGGAGTTGACACAGAATCCGGGTTGGTAGCCTTGATTGATTAAGCAGTTGTGTTAAGTTTGATATAGTAATATGGAGACACAGAGTCGCGGAGCTCTGATTAGTATATAAGAAGGCTTTGTGAACACTGTGTCTCTTTTATTTGGATCATTGAAAATCCCTTTAACTTAATGTGTTTATGAGATTGATTAATTTAATAGGTTTATTTTTACTGTTGCTCTCGTTTGCGGTGGAGGGGCAGAATCTCGCAATCCGACAACCCGGAAAAGAGTTGTGCCAGCATCCTAGGTTGCTTTTCAGCAAGCAAGAGGAACAGCGGGTTCGTGATTTATTTGGAACTGAACCTCTATTAGATAGCTTGCGCGCCAGCCTGATGAGGGAGGCTGAACGTTTGTTGTTGGTCCCTCCCCAGGAAGATCCTCGAAGAAAAATAAAAAACACGAAAGACATATTGCCTGTCAGCCGTGAACAGGTTTACCGGATGGTCAACTTGGCTCTGGCCTACCGATTGAGTGGAGACAGACGTTTTGCGGAGAAGGCGGAGAGAGAGTTGATTCATGTTTGCAATTTCTCGGACTGGGACCCTGTTCATTACTTGGATGTGGCGGAAATGACGACGGCTGTAGCCATTGGTTACGACTGGCTGTATGATGTATTGGCCCCTTCGACCAGACAGCTGGTTGTTCATTCGATTAAAACAAAGGCATTGGATCTTGTCGTTGAGGAATATAAAACCGGAAATGCGGATTCTTGGGCGAAACGTGAAACGAATTGGAATGTAGTATGCAATACTGGAATGGTATTGGGCGCTTTGGCCATTGAAGAGCATTATCCGGAATTGGCTAAACATATCATTGGTGAAGCGGTCAGGTATATCCCGAATTGCCTAAAGCATTTTGCACCGGACGGTGTTTGCTATGAGGGACCCGCTTATTGGGGATATACGAACATGTACCTATCTCTTTTGCTGAAAGCGCTGAATGATAATCTTGGAGAGGACTTCGGGATTTCGGAAATGGTGGGAGTGGACAAAAGCGTCCTGTATTATATGCATAGTACAAGCCCTTCTGGCAAGATATTTAATTTTGCCAATTCCGGCAGTACGGCTCCTGCGGCAGAACCTATTTACTTTTATTTCAGTCGGGCTTTCAACCAGCCGGAAGTAGCGGCATTTTATCGGGATATCTTGTCAAAGACGGTACAGAGCGGGAATTATTTCAGATTCTATTTTCTGTCCATTCCTTGGTACGATACGGCCTCTTCTCCTGCTGATGCCTTACCGAAATTGAAGGTGTACGAAGGTATCAATGATATTATCGTGTTCAACGGAAATCGGAATATTCCTAATAGCCTCTATCTGATTGCTAAAACTGGAGATCCGGATATGGCGCACCAGCAGCTGGATATCGGAACCTTTATTATTGAGACGAACGGGATAAGGTGGACGGACGATTTGGGGAGCGATAACTATGGCCTGCCCGGGTTCTGGGATTACAAGCCGGACGGGCAACGCTGGACATATTTCAGGAACTCGAACTTCAGCCACAATACGCTATCGATTGACCATAGACTGCAAAACTCGGCCGGGACAGGCGAGATTGATCGACTGGATAACAAGGCTGCCCAACCTTTTGTCACAATGGATATGAGCACGACTTATGCCGGACAAAGTCGTTTTGTCTATCGGACATTCCGTATGCTCGACGATGTCCGTATACTGGTTACGGACAGCATAGGGTTACAGAACCCGTCTCAGTCGGTACAATGGTCCGTAATAACTTCGGCAAACGTCGAATGCAAAGGAAATACTGCCGTTCTCAAGAAAGACGGTAAATCTTTTTCCTTGAAGATTGTTTCGCCTGTCGATGCCTTTTTTACGGCAAGGGCGGCAAAAAGAGGAACGGAAGCAGAGAAGCCGATAGAGGGATATACGATTCTATCGGCATCGGTATCAGGTGAGCCTGTACAAGTGATTAAAGTTCTCCTATCGGGAGAATAGAAGAGTAGTTACATTAAAAATAAATAATAATAAATATGGTAAAAGTGAAGTATTTAATGGGCATGGCACTCAGTGTTGCGTTGATTTCCTGCGGGGGGACAGGAGACGGGTTTGTTGAAGAGAACGTAGAGTTTGCCCGTAAACAGATAGGAAAAGAGATTGAACTGATCGAGGCGAGCGGTAAGTTTATGAATCCGACTACGCTGAACCCGGACGGTTCTGTTTATTATTGTAACTTGGCGGATTGGCGCAGTGGTTTTTTCCCCGGTTCGGTTTGGTATTTGTATGAGTTGACAGGAGATAAGAGCCTGTTGCCTCTTGCACAAAAATATACGGAAGCGGTGAAAGATGCCAAAAACATCAAGTGGAACCATGATGTCGGTTTTATGATCTATTGCAGTTTTGGGAACGGTTTGCGTCTGACGGGCGATCCAGAATATAAGGAGGTGATTGTTGAGGCTGCCCGTTCCTTGTCCACCCGCTTCCGTCCGGTGGCAGGGATTATCCAGTCGTGGGATGTGGATAGAGGATGGATTTCGGAAAGGGGTTGGGAGTGCCCGGTGATTATCGATAATATGATGAACCTCGAGCTGTTGTTTGCCGCTACACGGTTGTCCGGCGACTCAACTTTCTATAAGGTTGCCGTTTCGCACGTCGACCGCACTATGAAAGAACAATATCGTCCGGATGGCAGTTGCTATCATGTGGTGGATTACAGTATGAAAGACGGTTCCGTACGCAATCGCCATACGGCACAGGGATATGCGCACGAATCGGCGTGGAGCCGTGGACAAGCTTGGGGTATTTACGGTCTGACGCTGTGTTATCGAGAAACCGGAGACCGGAAATATCTCGATCAGGCTTTAAAAGCGGTTCGTTTTATGTTCAATCATAAGAATACGCCTGAAGACCTTGTGTTCTATTGGGATATGGATGCCCCGAACATTCCTAACGATTACCGGGATGCTTCAGCTGCCGCTTGTATCGCCTCCGCTTTGTATGAGATCAGTACGGTGGATGTGCCTGAACCGCAAACGTATAAGGCGTATGCCGACCGGATCATGGAAAGTCTGGCTTCTCCGACTTACCGGGCTGAATTGGGAACGAATGGAAACTTCTTGCTGATGCATTGTGTCGGAAGCATTCCGCATAATGGAGAAATAGATGTCCCGTTGAACTATGCCGACTATTACTTCTTGGAGGCTTTGAAGCGGAAACGGGATATCGAGCAGAAGGGCTCCAAAGGTTGCTAATTGCATCTGCAAAACCGGTTCGCGCCACAGGTACAAGTCGGTCCGTATCCGCCGTTTTGTATTTCGTCGCAGTACAGGTCGTACATTTTCATTTTGATTTGGTTGCTGATCCGACGAAATTCATTAGCAATGGATTCAGGCGTGCCTTTCGCACGTGCCGGGTTGTAGAAATTGCTGTGTATCAGGTTGCGTACTTTTCCTGTGAAAGCAGGACAGTTTTCTTCCGCATCTCTGCTGACGGTGATTACATAGTCCCAAGGTTCATCTATATATTCTTCTACAGCTTCTGGTTTATGATGGCTGATATCGATGCCGGAGGATGCCAGTGTCTGGACGGCGAGCGGATGTACCTCTATGGCCGGACTGATTCCGGCGGAACAGACTGTGAGTGATTTGTCGAATGATTGCAACCAGCCTTGCGCCATTTGGCTAAGGCAGCTGTTGTCGGAGCAAAGAATCAATATTTTCATCGTTTTCTTTTTATCGTTACGGATGCAAAAATAATAAATGCCGGGCTTTGATGACTTTACAGTAAATTGATTTTGTTTATCGCATGAAAGATATTTTCTATATATGTTCGTTATTGTTTGCTCTGGCAGCTTGTCTCTTGTGAAAAACAGGTAGCCTCTTTTCCTGATCAATGAAGTTGTCGAATCTCTTTTACTGCCGCGTTTGCCCTATGCGTTTGTACTGGCTGGGATGCAGAAGAATTGGGTTAGGGATGTGTTGGAAGAGAAAATACGGTATTATGGAAGAAGGATGAAATATTATATGTGACCGGTTGTTGTTATGCCCAGTCGGGAAAACCTGTATATGTTGTCCGTTATGTACAAACATAAGCGAATCACTGTCGGTGTGGGAATGGGCAACCCGTTTGTCGATAACTACAAGCGGATTAATGAAACCTGGAATTTCCAGTTTGGACGGAACTATCAGAGTGGTGGGAAGAAAATCTGGAATCAAGATACGGATACTGGCGTGATGAATACTTCCAAATAATGAATTTTTGCAGGCCTTGTCTTGTTCTTTTTATTATTTCGGCAATATTTCGTATATTTACAGCCTATTATGGCTTATGAGCAATTACCGCAGAGCCCGGGATGATGCAAAAGATTTGGATAGAGATATATGAGACCAGAATATATTACTGAACAGGACGAAAACGGAAAAATAAAAGATACGGAAGGACAACTGGCTGCTGATGAAAACAGGAATGAGACTGTCGAAACAGAAGTAAGCCAGGAGACACATTCGGAATATAAGATACCGGGCAAATCGGAAAGCCGGGTGTCTTATCATTTGTCGGGTATGTATCAGGATTGGTTTCTCGATTATGCCTCCTATGTGATTTTGGAGCGTGCCGTTCCGCATATCAACGACGGGCTGAAACCCGTACAACGTCGAATTTTGCACTCAATGAAGCGGTTGGACGACGGACGCTACAACAAGGTGGCGAATATTGTCGGACATACCATGCAATTCCATCCGCACGGCGATGCTTCTATCGGTGATGCACTGGTACAACTCGGACAGAAAGACCTGTTGATCGACTGCCAGGGAAACTGGGGTAATATCCTCACCGGTGACGGTGCTGCGGCTCCGCGTTATATAGAGGCGCGCCTCTCCAAGTTTGCGCTGGAAACGGTCTTCAATCCGAAAACGACTCTCTGGCAACTTTCCTACGACGGACGGAACAAGGAACCGGTGACGCTTCCCGTCAAGTTTCCTTTGCTGCTGGCGCAAGGTGTGGAAGGTATTGCCGTAGGGCTTTCTTCCAAAATATTGCCGCATAATTTCAACGAACTTTTGGATGCCTCCGTCGCTTATCTGCGGGGGGAAGAGTTTACCCTGTATCCCGATTTCCAGACTGGCGGGTATATTGATGTCTCAAAATATAATGACGGCGAACGTGGAGGTTCCGTAAAAGTACGTGCCAAGATTACGAAACTGGACAACAAGACGCTTGTCATCAGCGAGATCCCTTATGGAAAGACAACCTCTACTTTGATCGAATCGATCTTGAAAGCAAACGATAAGGGAAAGATCAAGATCAAGAAAGTGGATGATAATACGGCTCGTAACGTGGAGATCCTCGTGCATCTGGCTCCGGGTGTATCTTCCGACAAGACGATCGACGCGTTGTATGCTTTCACGGATTGCGAGATCAGCATTTCACCGAACTGTTGTGTCATTATGGACAACAAGCCGCACTTCCTGACGGTAAGCGATGTGCTGAAACATTCGACTGACGACACGCTGCATCTGCTCCGTACCGAACTGGAGATACAGAAAGGGGAACTGGAAGAATCGCTCTTCTTTGCCTCCCTGGAAAAGATATTCATCGAAGAACGTATTTATAAAGACAAGGAATTTGAGGAGGCGAAAGATATGGACGAGGCGATTGCTCATATCGACCAACGTCTCGATCTGTTCAAACCGCACTTTATCCGCGAAGTGACTCGCGAAGATATCCTGAAACTGATGGAGATTAAGATGGGACGTATCCTCAAGTTTAATACGGACAAGTGTAATGCGACTATTGCCCAATATAAGGAAGATATTGCCAAGATCGACGATCATCTGGCGCATATCGTCGATTATACGGCTGACTGGTTCATGATGCTGAAAGAAAAATACGGCAAGAACTATCCACGTATGACCGAGGTGCGCAACTTCGACACGATCGAGGCGACCAAAGTGGTTGAGGCGAATGAGAAACTGTATATCAACCGTGCCGAAGGATTTATCGGGACAGGTTTGAAGAAGGATGAATTTGTCTGCAACTGTTCCGACATCGACGATATTATTCTTTTCTATCGCAACGGTACATACAAGGTTGTGAAAGTGAGCGAGAAAATGTTCGTCGGAAGGGATATCCTTTACCTGAATGTGTTCAAGCGGAATGATAACCGCACGATCTATAATGTGATCTACCGAGATGGAAAGGTGGGTTATAATTATATCAAGCGTTTTGCCGTAACAGGTGTGACACGTGATAAAGAGTATGACATTACCAAGGGAACGGAAGGTTCGCGTATCCTTTATTTCAGCGCCAATACCAATGGCGAAGCCGAGACGGTGAAAGTGATCCTGAAGCCGAAACCCCGCCAGAAGTTGTTGGTGTTCGAAAAGGATTTCAGTACGATCGCGATCAAAGGACGCGGTTCGATGGGGAATATCCTGACAAAGGCGGATGTGCATAAGATCAGCCTGAAGCAGAAAGGGAGTTCGACACTAGGAGGCCGTATGGTTTGGTTTGACCGTGATGTGTTACGCCTGAATTATGACGGGCGTGGAGAAGAGTTGGGCGAGTTCCAGAGTGACGATCTGATCCTGGTGATCCTTCAGAATGGCGATTTCTATACGACCAATTTCGATTTGAGCAATCATTACGAACCTGATATATTGAATATTGAGAAGTATGATGCGAATAAGGTTTGGACGGCAGCCCTTTACGATGCCGACCAGAAGTATTACTACCTGAAACGTTTCCAGCTGGAGGCTGGAAGCCGCAAGCAGAATTTTCTCGGCGAGAACCCGAAAAGCCGCCTGATGTTGCTTACCGACGAGGCCTATCCGCGAATCGAGGCAGTGTTTGGCGGGCATGACGCTTTCCGTGAACCGCTGGTGTTGGATGCGGAAGAATTCATTGCCGTGAAAGGATTCAAAGCGAAAGGAAAACGTATTTCGACTTTTGATATAGAGACGATCAACGAACTCGATCCCGTCCGTTTTGCTCCGGCGGAACAACCGCAGGAGCAGAATGACGACGATGGAGAGGATCCGGATCTCGATCCGGATGCCGATAAGAGTAACTCGGATATTATTGATGAGATTACTGGGCAAATGAAGCTTTTTTGAGAATGAATAATTAAAAACGAATGATTAAGGTGGCAACTGTTAAACGTCAACTATTAATTGTTAATTCCCTCTGCCTTCTCTTCTTTTGCCTCCCTTTCCCGGCAACCGCTCAGGCAGAGGACGTACCCCGCTCGATCAATGAGAGCACTATGGTTGGGATCGGCGGTTATAATTTGAGGGACACCTATTTATCGCCCAGTACGGACATTAATTATACGGGCTGGGTGGCACGGGTCCTCAATGAACGGATGAAGATCGTTCGGTTGGCAGACTATAATGTGTCCCGCCAGCAACTGATCAACGTGGAGTTCGGTTCGACCCGCAACGGCGCGGAGACGGCAAACGAATATGCCGGATTTGTGGACTACAGCCTGGGTTATCATTACCGTTTTCCGCAAGTGCTGTCCGGATTAAAGGTCTTGACTGGGGCATCCGCACGTCTTTCAGGTGGTTTTATCTATAATACGCGTAACAGTAACAATCCGGTTTCCGGCAAGGCGGATTTCGACTTGAATCTGTCAGCCATGGCGATCTATAATTTCAGGATCAAGGATTTTCCGCTCACGCTCCGTTATCAGGCGGAGATACCGTTTGCCGGTGTGCTCTTCTCAGTGCATAAAGGCGAACCCTATTATTTCCTAACGCAAGGCAGTGCGGACGGGGTTGTGCGATTCAGTTCGTTCCATAATAAGTTTGCGATGAAGAATTATTTCACGCTCGACATTCCGGTATCGAGTTTTACGGTCCGTGTCGGCTACCTGAACAGTATGTACCGGACGGATGTGAACAGCATCAAGACGCATGTCCTTTCCAATTCGTTTATGATCGGGCTTGTGAAAGAGTTTGTTTCTTTCGGAGGCAAACGGTTGAAGAGCGAGCGATATCGGTACAAAAGCGCATACTATTAAAGATTTATGATTTATGAAGCCTTTCTTCTTTTTCCTCTGTTTTCTCTTTCTCTTCGGTTGCGAGAAAGCGACAAAATATAACTCGTCTCCCCGTGATAATTTCGAGGCGCTTTGGCGTATTATGGACGAGAATTACTGCTTCTTTGCCTTCAAGGATGTGGACTGGGACGATGTGTATGACCGCTATAATCTGCTTGTTAAAGACACGATGAACCAGTATGAATTGTTTGATATCCTCGGAAAAATGCTTGCCGAGGTGAAAGACGGACATACCAATCTGATCTCTTCTTTCGATATGTCCCGTTACTGGGCTTGGTATGAAGATTATCCGGCTAACTTCTATAAAGAAATACAGGACAATTATCTCGGTACGGACTACAAGATTGCCGGGGGAATGAAGTATAAGCGTCTGGCGGACGATCAGATAGGATATGTCTATTACGGTAGTTTTTCAAGTGGCGTGGGTGAAAACAACCTCGATTATATGTTTGCGCATTTCAAGGAATGCAAAGGATTGATATTCGATGTGCGCGACAATGGGGGCGGTTCCATGCTCTATTCCGACCGCATCGCCTCGCGTTTCCTTGAGGAAAGGATTCTGACGGGTTACACGCAATATAAGAAAGGAAACGGGCATAACGATTTTACCCAGCCCAATCCGGTCTATCTTTCCCCGTCTGACCGCACTCGTTGGTTGCGCCCGGTCATCGTCTTGACCAACCGGCATTCCTACAGCGCTACGAACGATTTTGTCAATGTGATGCGTCTCCTTCCGCAAGTCACGGTCATGGGTGACCGTACGGGAGGTGGCAGCGGCCTGCCTTTCAGTTCGGAATTACCGAACGGATGGAGTGTCCGTTTCTCAGCTTGTCCGGTCTTGGATGTGAACAAACAGCACACGGAGTTCGGAATCGATCCCGACACCGCGGTAGCCATTACGGGCGAGGATATCATGAAAGGACGGGACACGATTATAGAGGCGGCGATAGGGTTGTTGCTGGCAAAGGGGGATTCGGCCATCTCATACTAAACTGGCGTGAAAACGAAAATTCATTTAAATCCTATGGCAACATTTGCATATTAACAGAATTTGTTTACCTTTGCAAACGCAATGCGGCTGTGGTGTAATTGGTAGCCACGTCAGACTTAGGATCTGATGCTTCACGGCGTGGGGGTTCGAGTCCCTTCAGCCGCACAAAAGAGTTTGTTCGATTGAGAGCAAGCTCTTTTTTTATTTGTCGGATGTTCCTATCTTTGTGTCCTTGTCAAAATAATGAATAAGATGAAATATACCGGAATATATATCCTGTTGACGGTGCTGTTGCTACTTGCCGCATGTACCGGAAAGCTGACGGAAGGAAAGGTGGTGACGGTGACGATAGAGCCGCAACGTTTCTTTGCTGAAAGGATTGCAGGAGATAAGTTTGTTGTCCATTGTGTAGTTCCATCCGGGCAGAGTCCGGAAACGTATGATCCTACTCCGAAGCAAATGGTGCAGATCGGACAGAGTGAAGCGTATTTGCAAATCGGTTATATTGGCTTCGAGCAGGTATGGATGCAGAAGATTCGCGAGAATAATCCCGATTTGAAGATATTCGATGTCTCGAAGGGCATGCAGTTTGTAAAAGAAACGGAAGAAGGGGAGCACCGGCACGAGGGGCATGAAGCGGATGACGGACATCATCATCACCATGCGGGTGGTATCGATCCGCATATATGGAGTTCCATCGAAGGGGCAAGGGTCGTTGCCTGGAATACACTGAACGCTTTTATCGAGCTGGATAAGGAGAATACGGAGTATTATTGGAAAAATTATAACGATTTACTGGCGGAGATCGATAAGACAGAGGCCGAGATCAAACGTTTGCTCGATCCGCTGAACGACCGTACTTTTATCATCTATCATCCAGCATTGACTTATTTTGCAGCTGAATTCGAACTCGTCCAGCTTTGTATCGAAATGGATGGGAAAGAACCTTCACCTGCTCAATTGAAACAATTGGTGATGACGGCAAGGGAGAACCATGCGAAAGTCGTTTTTATCCAGCAGGAGTTCGATCAGAAAAATGCCGAACTGATTGCGAAGGAAACAGGTTGCCGGCTCGTGAAAATCAACCCGCTGGATTATCATTGGAATACGGAACTGATTCATATAGCGAAAGCATTGGCTGATGGAGAAACTGATTGACATAGATCATGTGACGGCTGCCTACGGCAATAAAACCGTATTGCGGGATATTTCCCTGACAATCTGGAAAGATGATTTCCTGGGGATTATCGGACCGAACGGGGGAGGGAAGACGACTTTGCTGAAGGTTATACTCGGCTTGTTGCCGCCTGTCTCCGGCGTGATCCGCTTTTATGAAGACGGACGATCTGTCCCTTCTCTACGGATTGGTTATCTTCCTCAGTTGAACAATATAGATAAGAAGTTTCCGATCTCCGTACGCGAAGTGGTGACTTCGGGGTTGGCCTCGGAAAAGCCGCTTTTCCGTTCCTACAGTGCAAGCCAGAAACAGCGCGTGGAGGAGGTGCTTGGAAAAATGGGACTGGAAGATTTGGCGAACCGGGCAATCGGCGAACTGTCCGGCGGACAGTTGCAACGTGTGTTGTTGGGGCGTTCTATCGTTTCCCGTCCGCAAGTGCTGATCTTAGACGAACCGAATTCGTATGTGGACAAACGGTTCGAGTCTCATTTCTATAAGCTCTTGGACGAGATTAATAAAGAAAGTGCGGTCATTCTGGTTTCACACGATATCGGGACTGTATTGGCGATGGTGAAAAACATCGCTTGTGTAAACGAAACATTACATTACCATCCCGGAGCGGATGTGTCCGAAGAGTGGCTGGGCGAGAAATATGCTTGCCCGATAGAGCTGATCGGACATGGCGATTTGCCGCACCGGGTTTTGAAAAAGCACGAACATGAGTAATCTTTGTTTGATAGGTCTACCGGAAGTCGGATATATTGCTGGTATCGCTGTTCTTATTTTCGGCATTACTGCGGTGAGGCAAAATCCTTTCATCAGTCGCGGGCAGAAGATTCTTTGGATACTGACTATTGTCGTATTGAATTGGATCGGCCTGTTGCTGTATTACTATACCTATTACATTAAGAAGAATTGACAATTATGAAAAAGATATTGATTACGGGGGCTAGTGGCTTTATTGGCGGTTTCCTGGTGAAGGAGGCGCTTAACCGGGGATATGAAACCTGGGCAGGTGTCCGTTCGACAAGTAGCCGCGTTAATTTGCAGGATGAACGGATTCGTTTTATCGACTTGAAATATTCCGACCGTGAGTCGTTGACCGCCCAGTTGGCTGATTTTGTCCGTGAGCATGGTCCTTGGGATTATGTGATCCATAATGCCGGACTGACGAAGACGCTTGATAAAAGAAACTTTTATCGTATCAATGCCCAGAATACGGCCAACTTGATCGAGGCACTTGCCGCATCGGGTTGCAAGCCTGAGAAATTTCTTTTGATGAGCAGCTTGAGCAGCTACGGGCGTGGAGACGAGAAAACATTCCGCCCTATCTCTCTGGATGATCCTCAATTGCCCGATACAGATTATGGAAAGAGCAAGCTGGAAGCGGAGAATTATTTGCGTCACCAGTCTTATTTCCCGTATGTGATCCTGCGTCCGACAGGGGTGTATGGACCGGGCGAGAAAGATTACTTCATGGAGATTAAAAGTGTAAAGTCTGGTTTTGATTTTGCTGTCGGCTTTACGCCCCAGCGTATTACTTTTATATATGTAAAGGATTTGGCTACCGTTGCTTTCCTTGCTTTGGAGAATGAGGCTGTCCGGAACCGCCATTATTTTGTAGCGGACGGTGATGTCTATACGGATGAATCGTTCGCCCGGATGATACAGGAAATCCTGCGGAAGAAACATGTCCTGCATGCCCGTATTCCAATGGGACTGGTGCATATAGCCTGCCAGGGGTCCGAATGGATAGGCAAGCTGCTGAAGAAGAGTATGACATTGAATACGGATAAATATATAATCCTGAAACAGCGTAACTGGATTTGTGATGTTACACCGCTTCAGGATGAATTGGGCTTCGTTCCGGCTTACCCGTTACGCCGTGGCCTGGAAGAAAGCATAGAATGGTATAGGAAAGAAGGTTGGCTGTAGACCAGCTTTTCTTTTGCCGATTCGTATTTTATTTTACTTCTTCAACAGTTCCTTTGCCGATGACTTTCTGTTGTACGGCTGTCGGGCCTTTATAGCGGATATTTCCTTTACCTACGATTGTTGCTTTCAGGTTGTCGGTCGGATGGATCTGGGCGGAACCTTTGCCTGTGATTTTACAGTTCACTTCGGGCACTGCCACCCCGAAAGCCATGATTTCACCGTCGGTCGTAATGGTGTAGTCTGCTTCTTCGGCGTTTCCAGCTTTTAGGTTGATCGTGCCGGAACCGTTAATGCTGCATTCCAACTTGTCGGTTTTGAGTTCATTCACGACCATATTGGCGCTACCAGACACGTTCAGGTCGAGCTTGCCGACTTCGACTTTCTGCTTCAGCTGGACGAGGCAGTTGGAGTTGGCGTTGATTTTCAACTCGTCACCTTTCAATGGGCTGTTGGCCATAAAGTTGGCGTTGCCGGAGGCTTTTACTTCCTTCAACCATTTGGAGTTGGTCTTGACGATGAATTTGGTGAAATGGTCGACTTTCGCACCTTTGAATCCAACGGTCAGGACACGGTCTTGGATATCGATGTTTACGTACGGGTGCAGATTTTCATCTACAGTTATTTCGATATGCGGAGTAGATTCCGACTGCTCGTAGTTGAAGTCGATCACCCCGTCGAACTTGATGGCATTGAAGTCGTCGATCGTTATTTTCTTGGTCGAGAGCTTTCCGTTTCCTTTCACATGATCTGCTGCCTGGGTAGAGAAAAACATTCCCATTAGGAAAGCGATCATTAGTAAACCTTTTGTTTTCATGTCTATCTTCTTTATGTTACACTTAGGAATGCGTTTGCCGCACTTTGGTTACAAATGTAGAATGAATTTTATAGAAATACTAATTCTTTTTGATCGAACCTCCGCCTATGACGCTTTTGCTTAGCTCTGGATCGCCTTCATATCGTATATGGCCACCGCCGGCTATACTGGCATCCAGTTGTTCGGACGCATGTACTTCGATGTCTCCGCCACCGGCTACGCTGCATTCCGCTTTCCGAAGGACACATCCGAAAGCACTGATATCCCCACCGCCAGCTACGCTCAGATCTCCTCTTTCGGCCTCTCCTTTGAGCAGGATGGAACCACTGCCTGCCACGCTACAATCCAGGTTGTCTACTTTCAGTTGGGTTGCGTTGATATCTCCTGATCCAGCCACGCTAAAGTTGATTTTGCGCGCTTCCAGCTGCTTATCGAAGTTTATTGTGCTGCTTCCGGCAATACTGATATCCAGTTTGTCGGCTTTAAGAGGGCTTTGGATTACAAACTCTCCGCCTCCTACTGCACTTATCTCTTTCAGTTCACGGGAGCTGGTCTTTATCTCGCATACGGTCGGTTGGAGATTGAGTCCGTAAGAATTTCCGTTAAAATATTTTTTTTCATTTTTGGGCTGTATGATCAATGTCTTGCCCTTTATCTTTATGTCGAGGTGGGGTAGTATGTTCTCGTCTATTGTTATCTTAAAAAAGGGGGAGGCGTTGGATTGTTCATATTTGATGTTTACTTTTCCTACATATGAGATCTCATCATAATCGGATATGGAAATTTCTTTCGTGATGATGTTCCCGTCCCCTTTTATTGTATTCTGGGCAAATCCGTTAGTTGTCAGCAACCAGATACAAACCATAAAGAAAAATGCTTTTGTTTTCATGTCTTGTTATATTTTCGTTTATTTTCTTTTATAGACGAGAGGGGACATATTACGGTTGCATATTTTCTTTACTTTTTGATGAATTAGTTTTTATTATATGCTTTACAACACAAATTAGTACTTTAACTATTGACGAATTAGGAAAAGCCCGTATCTTTGCATCGTGGTTTTTTCATAATAGTATTAGATTTAAGGTTAACAAAGTTGGTTAGGGGTTGTCGTGAGACAGCCTTTAATTTTTTATAGGGATTTCTGTACTGCAGAAATATTTTCTATTTCCTGGTTGGAAAGATAATCTCCGTCCTTTATCAAAATCTGATGGGTGAAAGTGATGGAATCCTCTTTTTTTAGCAGGATTTGAACTTTTTCCGCCTGTTTATCGAAACACCGTCCTCCCAGGTTATTAATCGCAAACAGGCCGTATTCACGTGCATGCGACCAACCCGGATAATTGGGATTTTCAGGATGGTCTATGATAGCGATCGATATTTTCTCATCTTTTATCTTCCCGTTCAAAACAACCCAAGCCGAACGTTTTCCCCAAACATCGTTACCGGTATCTCCTTCTTTATTTTGATAGATTCCGGAAATGTCGGCTTCAAGGTTTCGATCTAAACGCATACCGAGTAAGCCTTCTTTATTTTCCGTAATGAAAATAGAATCGTTGAAAGCAGTCAGTGTAGTGGTTCGCTGAATGCCTCTTTCGTGTGGCTTACCGGTGAATGCGTAGGTGGTTTTTTCTTTTAGTAGGATATATCCATTGTGGTTTGTCCAATTTGCTTCGACTGTAAATTGGTTTTCTTTTTCGTTTATATTTTTGATGCCGGTAAACCGGATAATGCCGTAATGTTCTTTTTTATCGAGGGGAATGCGATTCGAATTATTCCAAAAATCCAATCCGTTGATGCTTCCGAAGCTAAACCATAGTCCCATCTGATGAGGATGATCTGTCCGTTCATCGGCTTTCGGGCGGGCAGGATAGCCGCGAGTAATTTCGGTACCGGATGCAGTATAGATAGGATAAAGGACTTGTTTATATAAAGTGTCAGAGTAAAGAAATTCTGTAAAAAGAGTCTGGTCTATGTATATGCTTATTTTTTGTGAGTCGGGCTTCTCTATAAAGTGTATGTGTGAATCCTGACCTATTACAGAATTGCAATAAGACAGAGAGAAGAGGATAAGTAGAATCAGTTTGTTCATGGAGTAAAAATAATTAAAATGGGCTAAAAAGAAGGGCTAAACCTACCCTGTCCCCACACTTGACGCGGGGACAGGGTAGGTTGACATCTTCTTTGAATGTTTATAAGATACGTTTATACAACTTCTTTTCCTGTGGTTGGATCGAAGTTAAATCTGCAATTTTTACCGGTTGTCCGGATGCTATACTGTTGCGGGCCGCGATTCCAACCAGACAGGCCAAAGCTCCGTCGCGGGTATTTGCACACTGTTGGAACGGATCGTCGATATTGGGCAGGAATATCTGGTCTTTTAATAATGCATCCCCGCCGCCATGTCCGGATGTTCCGAACGGAATCTGGATATATTGCCGTTTATTGAAGTTCTTGAACAAAACGATTTCGTCATAATTGGCATCCGATGTCGGTTTGGATTCCTGAATCCAGGCTTCCAGACGTCCTTTTGTTCCGTTGAATGCAATCCGGTAACCTTCGTATGGAGAATAGGTTGTCAACGAATAGGCTACTTGTACACCATTTTTATATTTGATTGTTGCCGCCATTTTGTCGAAGATGTTTACATCCTTTTTGAACACACAACCGTCGCGCAGGTAACCGTCGTACTTTTCATTGGCCACGTACAGTTCCATGTAGTTCTTGTTCTTGGTGATGTCAAAAAAGAACTTGCATTTGTCTGTATGCGGGCATGTACGGCAGTTTTCTGCCCGTATGGTTCCATTCTTTCCATAATGGTTGAGAGCCCCAAGCGCATAAACACTTTCGGGATCGCTGTCGATCCACCAGTTCAGGAGGTCGAAATGATGGCTGGCTTTGTGTACCCATAACGAACCGCTGCATTCAACGAGCCTGTGCCAGCGGCGGAAATAGTCGGCCCCGTGTGAGGTATCCAGATACCAGTGGAAATCGACGGAAGTGATATCACCGATTTCTCCGGCACGAAGCAGTTCCCATATTTTTGCCCGGTGAGGGGAATAACGGTAGTTGAACGTGACCCGGCATGTCTTGCCCGTCCGCTTTTCAGCATCCAGAATCGCTTGGATTTTCTTTTCATCGGTCGTCATCGGTTTTTCCGTGATAATGTCGGCTCCCAACTCCATTCCCCGGATAATGAATTGATGGTGTGTGCTGTCCATTGTCGTGACAATCAATACATCCGGTTTTGTCTCGTTCATCATTTTTTCAAAATCGGTATATGTCGGACAAGAAGTGCCGATGATACGTTTGCCGGTTTCAACACGTCCTTCGTTTTTATCGCAAAGGCCTACGAACTCAAGGTAATCAGGATAACTTTTCAGAATGTCCCTTCCCCACATGGATGTCCCGCGGCCCCCTGTCCCGACAAGTGCGATCCGGAGTTTTTTACCTGTCGGTGCTGAAATACCGGTAGTTTTTGCTTTTATATCAGATAAGGGATTGAGCAAGGCCGTTCCGGCAATCGCCCCTGTGGTTGCAAGAAAATGTCTTCTTGACATTTGGTTTGTTGTGTTATGCATGGTAATGATGTTTTGTATGTTTTTGTGGTCTGTTTTTAGATTTTCGATGATTTCATATTCAGCTATACTTGAATTTTTCTCGAATAGTTCCTCCGAACATTGCAAATATATGCAATTTTGGGGCATTGGCAAAGATCGAATGAATATCTTTGGGGAGGCTATCAATGCTTTTTTATCGGGATTATTCCGTTATTCGCCGGGATTTAGTCGTTACTGACCGTTTTTTTATTGTGTAAGCGGTTATGTGGCGGTAGTTTTGCAACAAATTAAAAATGTACGAGTATGAGAACGAATCAACAAGGGAATTTTATCAGAGGCGGTTATCCCAGCCACAGTAGACTGAACACGGTTACGACGGCTGCTGTGTTTATCATAGTAGGTCTGTTGTTTCTTGGGCGGAATTTCGGGATAATAGACTCTGATCTGTTCGGTATCCTGGTTTCCTGGCAGATGTTGCTGATTGTGGTCGGCGTTGTCAATTTGATTAAACGGCATTTCTTCGGGGGAGTGATTACGATTGCCATAGGAGCCTATTTCCTATTGCCGGAAATAAGCTGGGTAGAGGGCGAATGGCTCGATATGTTCTGGCCGGTATTGTTTATTTTTGTGGGAATCATGATACTCTTTAAACCGGAACGTCACCACTTCAATGCTCATTGGGATGGCAGAAGGCCGGAGTATACAAAAGAGGTATATGGTTCTGAAGACGGTTTTATCGTATCGGACAATACTTTTGGATCGGTTCAGCAGATTGTTTTGGACCCTGTGTTCAGAGGGGCGCGACTTAGGAATGCGTTTGGCGGGACTGTCCTGGATTTACGGAGGAGCAAGCTGGAAGCTCCCCAGACGTTTATAGATATCGACTGTACTTTTGGAGGGGTCGAGATTTATTTGCCGTCGGATTGGAATTTGCTGACGCAGATTGATGCATTTATCGGCGGATGTGACGATAAACGCTATAATTCGTCTGTGGAGATAGACAAGGAACACATTTTGATCGTGAGAGGAAAAGTCTCTTTTGGAGGTATTGAGTTTAAAAGTTGATTTATGCAGACGCATCCATTTATAGGGTCGGTCATCAATCGCGTGATGGGGATTACCCTGTCGGTTGTGGCCTGGATGATGTATTCATGGCTCCTGTTCTGCTATGGAGGAGAGGAGATATGGATAGCCTGCCTGGATGGATTGGTCTCTGTCGGATTATTGGCTGCCGCCGGTTTCCTGTACGGATATGTTGACGGGACTATTCATGCTCTGCAAATACAGGTCGCATTGGCGGTATTGGTTCAGGCGATCAGTCTGGCAGGGGCTTTCGAGCTACAGGTGCTTTTGGAACGAGGAAATGTCGGTGATTTTATGGATAGTGTTTCCCTCCGTCTGGTCTTTGGCATATTATGCTGGATCATCCTGTTGCAATGGTATCGGATGAACCGGACGGATGAATCGGATTTTGAGGAGATATCCGGAACTGAGGCGGATAAGGGACAAGAAGAAGCGGTTCCCGCTGGTGAAACTTTTCTGGATCGCGTATCGGTAAAAGACGGTTCCCGCATTCATATCATCCATCTCGAGGAACTGTTATATCTGCAAGCCGGAGGCGATTATGTGACGATTTTTACTCCGGGTGGCCAGTATGTGAAGGAACAGACGATGAAATATTTTGAGACACATCTTCCACCTGCTCTGTTTGTGCGGATTCACCGTTCTTGCATTGTCAATACCGAACAGATTTTACGAGTGGAGCTATTCGGAAAAGAAAATTATCAGGTCCGTTTGAAAAACGGAGTTTGTTTGCGGGCAAGCAATGCCGGTTATAAGCTCCTGAAAGAGCGTCTTTCTCTTTAAGAAAGAGGAATCGAAATGTTAATTTTAGCAGAATTTGATACCATTGTGTAAAGTTTTGCCCTTTGTAACACTTTTTATTGCAAAGCTCTTCCAGACTTAACATATATTGTCTGTAAAAGGCTTGACAAACGGTCTTGACACATGTATCTTTGCATTGTGGTTTTTTCATAATAGTATTAGATTTAAGGTTAACAAAGTTGGTTAGGGGTTGTCGTGAGACAGCCTTTAATTGTTTATAGAGGGGAGCTTTTCCCCTTTTTTATTTTTCATATTGACGGATCTTGTTATGTGTCTCGTCCTGAAATAGGTTGACTATGCTCCCCCTTCTGTTTCTTATCCGAAGCAACCTATTTAAGTGAAAAATAAAGAGATTATGAATGTGTGTAATGGTTTAATATATAGTCATTTAATGTTTGTCTTATATCCTTCTATCTTATCGACCTAAGTCGAAAACCTTTTTGCCCATTGTCGAAAGCCTTTTTGCCCAAGGTCGAAAAGGTATTCGACTTAGGTCAAAAGCTCTATGGCATTATAGTTTAGCGATAGAAGCATGGCAGTTGTAGCTTTATAACACACTTCCCGTACTCGGTTTACTTTTTTCGGTGAAGGCGGTTGGCAGATTATGGCGAAAAAACAAACAGATAGTGTGCCGTCAATCTTCGTTTGTTTAAAAAGAACATGTATCTTTATCTTCAAATAACTGGAATGTGATGGAATTACGAACAGAGAATGTGACGCGCTATATCATGCCTCTTCGGGAAGGTGGATCGTTGCCGGCATTGGCGGAAGCTGATGACGAGTTTAAATATGTCGTGAAGTTCCGTGGGGCAGGCCACGGGACGAAAGCGCTGATAGCCGAACTGGTTGGCGGTGAGATAGCCCGTGCACTTGGTTTCCGGGTTCCCGAGCTGGTCTTCCTGAATCTGGACGAAGCTTTCGGGCGAACCGAAGGTGATGAGGAAATCCAGGATCTGCTGCAAGGCAGCCGGGGATTGAACCTCGGCCTGCATTTTCTGTCGGGAGCTCTTACCTTCGACCCGGCAGTGACGAAGGTCGGGGCTGAGCTGGCGTCCCGTATCGTGTGGCTGGATGCGTTTCTGACCAATGTAGACCGTACATTCCGGAATACCAATATGCTGATGTGGCATAAGGAACTGTGGCTGATCGATCATGGCACTTCGCTTTATTTCCATTATTCATGGGTGAACTGGCAAAAGCATGCCGTAAGTCCGTTCGTGCAGGTCAAAGATCATGTGCTGCTACCCGAAGCTTCCGGGTTGGAGGAGGCGGATGCCGATATGAAACGCCTGCTGACGGAGGAGAAGATCCGGGAGATCGTGACTCTGATTCCCGACGACTGGTTGCATTGGAGTGAAAGTCCCGGTAGGCCGCAAGAGATAAGAGAGATTTATATCCGGTTCTTATGTGAGAGATTGGCACATTCCGAAACATTTATAAAAGAAGCACAAGATGCAAGGAAAGCACTTATATGAATATGCCGTTATCCGTTTGGTTCCCAGAGTAGAGCGTGAGGAGTTTTTCAATGTGGGAATTATTCTGTTCTCGAAAAGAGCGAAATATATCAAGGCGCTTTATAAGGTAGACGAGGACAAGTTGAATCTGTTTTCTTCTGAGTTGGACCGTGAATCGTTGTTTGCCAATCTGCATGTTTTCGATAAAATCTGTTCCGGCACGAAAGAGGGCGGCCCTATCGCTGCTCTGGACATCCCGGAACGGTTTCGGTGGCTGACAGCAGTGCGGAGTGCATCTATCCAGACTTCACGTCCGCATCCGGGTTTCTCCGACGACTTGGACCAGACGTTGGAGATACTGTTCAGGGAATTGGTTCTGTAACGATATTGTAATTGATAGTAAACAGCGATTTAATACTCCGGTTGTTCCTTTGCAGCGGTTTTAATTAGGTGAAAATATATTTGTTTTAACGCAAAAAGAACAAACATGGAGATTAAGAGTAGAGTGACCCGGTTTGCGGGTTTACTATGTATCGCAGGTGCATTACAGGGATTCCCTGTAATCTATTCCGCCAATCCGGGCGGAATCATAAGCGTAGCCCGGCAGGGCACGTATCATCTGACAGGTACGATTGTGGATGGATACGGAGAACCCGTTATCGGAGCCAATGTAGTGGAAAAAGGAACGACTAACGGGACGGTGACCGATATCGACGGGAAGTTTTCGCTGGAAGTAGCCCCTGACGCTGTGTTAACCATCTCTTTTATCGGATATATCTCGAAAGAAATCACACTGAAAGGAGAGAAAGAGCTGAAAGTGGTCTTGGTGGAAGATACACAGACGTTGGACGAAGTGGTCGTGGTCGGTTATGGCACACAGAAGAAAGTGAACCTGACCGGAGCCGTCGAACAGGTGACCAGCGAAGTGTTTGACAATCGTTCCGTTCCCAACGTGACACAAGCCCTGCAAGGTTCGATCCCCAACTTGAACATCCAGTTGACTGACGGCAAGCCGACCCGTTCGGCGAGTTATAATGTCCGCGGTACGACTTCGATCGGGCAGGGTGGTAGCGCACTGGTCCTGATCGACGGTGTGGAAGGTGATCCCTCGATGTTGAACCCGAACGATATCGCCAGCGTGTCTGTCTTGAAAGATGCCGCTTCGGCTGCCATCTATGGGGCGCGTGGTACTTTCGGGGTCGTACTGATCACCACCAAAGAGCCGACTAAGGACAAGACTTCCATTACCTATTCCGGAAATTTCGCCATGCAGAAACCGGTGACGGTTCCCGACTTCGTGACCGACGGATATGAATATGCTAGTCATTTCTATGAAGCCTATCATGCATGGAACAACTATTCGGCCGACCCTAAGAACATTAACAAGACGCAGGAATTCTCCCTCGGCTGGCTGGAAGACTTCAAAAGACGGAAGGAGCAGGGCATAACTGACGAGGTGACGGTCGATGCTACCGGCAAATATGTCTATTACGGCAACGAGGATTATTATGACGCCCTGTACAAGAAAACGACTTTCGCACAGGACCATAACTTGTCGGTGACCGGTAACAACGGGAAACTGAACTACTACGTTTCCGGACGGTTCTATGGCTACGACGGTTTGTTTCGCTATAATACCGACAATTATAAGATGATGAACCTGCGTGCGAAAGGTTCCGTACAGGTGTTCGACTGGCTGAAGATCGAGAACAATATGGATTTTTCCAATATGGATTACCATAACCCGATCAACGTCGGCGAAGGCGGCTCCATCTGGCGTAACATTTCCGATGAAGGTCATCCGACCTCGCCTATCTTCAACCCCGACGGTAGCCTGACTTTCTCGGCCGCTTATTCGGTCGGTGACTTTATCTATGGCAAGAACGGTATCGATACCAATAACAAGGTGTTGAAGAATACGACCGGCTTTACTGCTTCCTTTCTGGAAAACAAGTTGCACGTACGGGGCGACTTCACGTTCCGCAACACGGACGAGGGACAAACGCAACGCCGTGTACCGGTTCCCTACAGCACGCACGAAGGGCAGACGGTCGAACTGAGCGCCAAATACAATGACTTGAAGGAAAGTAATATGCGGACCGAGTATATTGCGACCAACCTGTATGCCGATTATGAGGATACATTCGGTGATGCGCATTATTTCAAAGGTATGGTCGGTTACAACTATGAACAGTCAACTTATAAGAGCACATATGTGCAGCGTAACGGGTTGCTGCTCGACGATTCGGAAAACATCAACTTGGCGCTGGGAGATGCGATCACTACGTCGGGAGGTTATAACAGATGGCGCGTGGCAGGTGGCTTTTTCCGTCTGAACTATGCGTTCAAGGATCGCTATCTGTTGGAAGTGAATGGACGCTATGACGGTTCTTCCAAATTCCCGACCGATCAGCAATGGGCGTTCTTCCCTTCTGTCTCCGGTGGATGGCGCGTGTCGGAAGAGGCGTTCTGGAAGGTGAACCCGGATTTGTTCTCCAATCTGAAAATACGTGTTTCATACGGTTCGTTAGGGAATGGTAATGTTTCTCCCTATAGCTTCCTCGAGTTGTTGAGCATCAGCACTTCCGGTCGTGTCCTGAACGGTTTGAAGAACAAGTATACGAGTGCTCCTGCCGTCATGCCTGACGGACTGACCTGGGAAACGGCAACGACGACCGATGTCGGACTGGACTTTGGCATGTTGAACAACCGCTTGCAATTTAACGGTGACTATTACATCCGTAAGACAACGGATATGTACACGGTCGGCGAAACGCTTCCCGATGTGTTCGGCGCCTCTTCTCCCAAAGGCAACTATGCCGACATGACGACCAAGGGATGGGAAATCACGCTGACTTGGCGCGACCAGTTCACATTGGCGGAGAAACCGTTCAACTACGAGATCCGTGGTACGCTGTCCGACTATATCTCGACCATCGACCGCTATAACAACCAGACAGGTAACCTGGATGACTACTATGCCGGCAAGCGTGTAGGTGAAATCTGGGGATATGTGACTGAAGGGCTGTTCAAGGATCAGGCTGATATTGACAGCCATGCCGACCAGACACTGATCCAGTCTTCATCCAAGCGCATCACCTATCCGGGAGATGTGAAGATCAAGGACCTGAACGGTGACCATGTGATCGACTACGGCAATAATACCGTGGACGACCACGGTGACAAGACCGTGATCGGAAATGCGTTGCCTCGCTATGCGTATAGCATCAACCTTTCCGGTGACTGGAACAACTTCTTCCTTTCCGCCTTCTTCCAGGGGGTGGGTAAACAGGATTGGTATCCCAGTTCGGAATGTATTTTCTGGGGACAGTATAACCGCCCGTATAACAACATGCCTACTTGGCATCAGGGCAATTATTGGACAGAAGACAATACGGATGCTTATCTGCCCCGTTATGCCGGCTATAATGCTTCCCTGAAGTCTACACCGCAGACCCGCTACTTGCAGAATGTCGCTTATATCCGTCTGAAGAACCTGCAATTCGGCTACACCTTGCCACAGCCGATCGTTTCGAAAGCCAAATTGCAGAATGTACGGGTTTATATTTCGGCCGAGAATCTCTGGTGCTGGTCCCCGCTCTACAAGCATACGCGTGACCTCGACGTGACGAACATCTACGGTTCCGATCCCGACCTGACGGATGCCGATATGTCGTCCGGACTGAACGGGAACCGTGGTAGCGGTGACGGGAACAGCTATCCGCAGATGAAGAGTGTGAGTTTAGGTTTATCAGTAACATTTTAATTAAAGAACTATCAACGACATGAAACGGATTATATATTCTTTTGTATCAGTCTGTTTACTCCTTTCCTCCTGCTCAATGGACGAGACACCGCAGGCTTCGGTGGACAAAGACACAGTCTTCAGGACGGAGAAAGGGCTGGAAACATATTCCTATTCTTTCTATAATATGCTCCCTTCCGTCAGTGACGGTTTCAGGCAGGATGCCATGTGCGATTATGGAGCGGTGACCAGCTTCGACAACTTTATCCGCGAAGGGGCTTACTCGGCCGAGTTGAGCAGCGGGTGGTCGTGGAGCGATCTGCGCAACATCAACTACTTTATTGAGAACTGTACGAACGAGGCGGTCGATGAATCTGTCCGTAACAACTATATCGGCTTGGCCCGCTTTTTCCGCGCTTACTTCTATTACGAGATGGTAGTACGTTTCGGCGATGTGCCTTGGATAGACCGTACGTTAGGTGTGGACGACGAGTTGCTGTATGCTCCCCGCGATTCGCGGACTATCGTCATGGATCATGTGTTGGAAGACCTGGACTTTGCTTGTGAGAATATCTCGCGGACGAAGGACGAAACCGGTTCTCTGGTGACGAAATGGGTGGCTTATGCGTTGAAATCCCGTATCTGCCTCTTCGAAGCTTCTTTTCGCAAGTATCATACGGAGTTGGGATTGACCGACTCGGCCGACGAATGGTATCAGGAGGCTGTCCGTGCTGCCGAAACGGTTATGAAGGAAAGCGGCCATTCTATTTATACGGGTGAGGGTACGGATGCTTCTTTCCGCTCGCTGTTCATCAGTGATAAGCCGGTAACTAGCGAAGTAATGCTGGCGAGCTGCGCCGATGCCGGGCTGGCTGTGTTGGGCGAAGCTAACTGGTGGTGGACTTCAGGCACGTATGGAGCGCGTTTCAGTATGATCCGTACCTTTGTCAATACTTTCCTGAATACGGATGGGACACCGTTTACGGATCGTGCCGGTTACGAGACGATGGAGTTCTATGACGAATGCCAGAACCGTGACGCACGCCTTGCCCAGACGATCCGCACACCGGGGTATGAACGCGACGGGGTGCCTGCCGCTCCTAACTTCAACGGTTATTCCTATACGGGCTACCAACCGATCAAATATACGTTGGATGATACCAAATACGATGCCGGTGCTTTGAATACGAATGCGATTCCGTTGTTCCGTTATGCCGAAGTCCTGCTGAACTATGCCGAGGCAAAAGCCGAGTTGGGGACGCTGACGGATGCGGATTGGGCGAATACGGTCGGTGTGCTGCGTGCACGCGCCGGTATCACCGGCGGTCTTTCTGCCAAGCCAACCAAGGTGGATGCTTATTTCCAGCAAAACTATTTCCCGAATATTTCCGATCCGGTCATCCTCGAAGTGCGTCGTGAGCGTTCCGTCGAACTGGCTCTGGAGGGTTTCCGCTTCACCGACCTGAAGCGTTGGAAACGCGGTGAGCTGATGACGATGCGTTGGACTGGTATATATGTTCCCGCCTTGAATGTCCAGATGGACCTCGACAAAGACGGTACGCCGGACGTGATCTTCTATAAGGGAGAGAAGCCGACCGGTCTGCCTGCTTCCTGTACGCCTGTTTCAGTAGGAGAGGGCACGCAGCAGGGATTGACCGGGGCGGATTCGGGTAACCTGACTTGGTCGGACGATGATCCGCGTATCTGGTACGACGATGGTCGCCAGTATTACTACCCGATCCCTCAGTCGGCAATCATCAAAAATGGAAACCTGAAACAGAATCCGGGTTGGTAAATGTGTAATCGATAAATGATAAGGATATGAAAAAGACGGTAAGTGTATTTGTTTCGGTCCTCCTGCTGGCAGCTTTGCTCCAGTCATGGGCCATGAAAGAATCCCATCCGGCCACAGGCGGGAGGAGCGAACTGAACGTGGCGACTTTCAACCTCCGTATGGATACGGAAAAAGATGGTGTGAATGCCTGGCCGAACCGCAAAGAGATGGTGAAAGGACTGATCCGTTTCCACGATTTCGATATCTTCGGGACACAGGAAGGGTTCAAGCACATGTTGGACGGGATTGCCGAGTTGGATGGGTATGCCTATATCGGTGCCGGGCGCGATGACGGCGAGGATGCGGGCGAACATTCCGCTATCTTCTATAAGACCAGTCGTTTCGATTTGTTGGACAAGGGGAATTTCTGGTTTTCCGAAACACCGGATGTTCCGGGCAAGGGCTGGGATGCTACTTGCTGCAACCGTATTTGTTCCTGGGGTAAGTTTCGCGATAAGGAGAGTGGCAAGGTGTTCTATTTTTTCAATTCCCATTACGACCATCAGGGGAAGGTGGCACGCCGGGAATCTTCCAAACTGCTGATCGCTCGTATTAAGCAGATTGCCGGAACGGATGCGACGGTCTTTGCGACGGGAGACTTCAATGCCGTTCCGACCGATGAACCGATGGTGACGCTAGCATCCGACGGTCTGTTGCTGGACTCGTATGACCTGAGCGAGCAGCCGCGTTATGGTACGGAAGGTACTTACAACAGCTTCAAGACGGATTCCGAGATGATGAACCGCATCGATTATATCTGGGTGACGAAGGGGACGAAGGTGAAAAAGTATGCTGTTCTCAACGATATGCAGTACGGTCGTTTCCCGTCGGATCATTTTCCCGTGATGATACAAGTTACGTTTTAAAGTTTATTTGAATGACAGGTACGGTGTGAGCCGTTTCTTGTCCGTATCTGTAAATTCTTCTATCAGTTGCAGGTTCTCCCATCCGGAGAGCCTGCTTTTTTGTTTCCGGAGCTGTTCGATCGCTTTTGCCTGTCGGTAGTCGAGGTAAGGGTGTTTGCGGAGAGCGGCGGCGGGTAAGGCGTTGACCTCTAACCGGCGTACATGGAGCGTGTCGGCAATGAACCAGGGGGCGAGGGCTTGGTAGCGTTCTTCATCGATCCCATACACTTCCGCCAACTGGCTGACATCGTAGAAGCCCCCTAAGAGTTCTCTGTATTTCATGATCCGCCGAGCGAAGGTGCTGCCGATGCCAGGGACTTTTTTCAGGATCGTGGTGTCGGCGGTGTTGAGTTCGACGAGGGTTCCCGGCGCGTACTTTTCCGTTCGAGTGTATAGGGTATATCCTTTCCTCTTCTTGCCTGTAGGGTAGGAGTTGTTACCTGTAAGGGTAGGACTTTTATCTTTAAGGGTATTCTTGGTTTTATTCGGATGAGGTCCGGATTCTTTCCGGATGAAATTTTTTCCCCCTTCGGATGTATTTTTTCCGGTGATGATCCGTCTTTCGCCCGGTGCTTGTCGGTTTTCTGTTCGATGGGCATCTGTCTGCGCTTCGATAGGCATCCGTTTCGTGTTTGTCCAAAGCAATAAGATCCAGGAAATAGTGATGAGGCAAAGGAGTAAAGCCAGTGCTCTCCGTTCGCCTTTGGAGAAGTAGAGAAGGTCGCGCCAGTTCATGGTAAGAAAGTATTTTTTCGAATGGTTTTGGTCTCCATAAGACAGTTATTATTAAATGAATACTATTTTACAAAGGTATAAGTTCCCTGCCGATATGCAAGGAACTTACGGGTTTATTTTAAAATAGTTTCTTCAGCTGGTCAAGCAGGCCGAGTTCGTTTAGGAATACGATGCCGATGGCGATCGGGGAAACGTATTTCATGAAGAAGACATAAATGGAGAAGAGACGGAACTTGATCGTCCCTTCGTTGGTCAGCTCGGCTTTCAGGATTTTCTTGTCGACACGTGTTCCGACGAAGATGCAGGTCAGCATTCCTCCTAACGGCAGCATGATCTTGGCCGTCAGGTAATCCAGTGCATCGAAAAAGATCAGTCCACCTATCGTGAACTCTTTTAATAATCCGAACGAGAGTGAACTGAGAATGCCTAAGATGAATACACCGATCGAAACGAGCCAAGCCGCTCTTTTCCTTGTCATACGGAACTCTTCATGGATATAGGCGGTCACCACTTCATGCAAGGAAATGGTAGAAGTCAGTGCCGCCATCGCCAGCAAGATATAGAAAATAAGCGACCACAAGCTGCTGAACGGTAACTGCTCGAATACATTGGGCAAAGTGATGAATACCAGTTGGGCGCCTGCCGATGGGGCAATCCCGAAGCTGAAGACTGCCGGGAAGATCATGATCCCTGCCAGGACTGCCACAAAAGTATTGATGATCGTCACCTGCCAAGCTGTTGCCAACATGTTGGTGTCTTTCCCGAAATAAGAAGAGTAGGTGATAAGGCAACCCATGCCGAGACTCAGCGAAAAGAACGCCTGCCCGACGGCACTCAGTACAACGGATGAAGTCAGCTTGCTGAAATCCGGTTTGAACAGGTACACCAGTCCCGCTTCTGCATTTGGCAGCGTGACGGAGCGTACACACATCACGACCAGGATAAAGAACAGGAGTGGCATCATGATCTTGGAGGCCCGTTCGATGCCTTTCTCCACACCTGAGGCAATCACGAAATGCGTCAGTCCGATAAAGACTGCTGTCCAGAAGATCGGCCGGAGTGCATTGGAAGAGAAGTTGTCGAAGCCGGCGGTAAAGTCCACACCCGGCGTACTGTAGAGGTTGCCGTTTACTGTCTGCCAGACGTATTCGAGTGTCCAGCCGGAAACGACCGCATAGAAGCCCAGGATCAGGAAAGCGGCCAGGATGCCGTTGTATCCGATCCAGCACCATTTCGTCCCGGGGGCCATTTTCTTGAACGAACCGACCGTATTGCTGCGGGAGTAGCGGCCGATAAAGAATTCGGTTACCATTACCGGAATTCCTAAGAATATCATGAAGAGAATATAGATAAGCAAGAATGCGGCACCGCCGTTCGTCCCTAACATATAAGGAAAACGCCAAATACTTCCCAGTCCTACGGCGCATCCTACGGTAGCTAGGATAACTCCGAGTTTACTACCGAATGTGACTCTGTTGTCCACCATGTTTGAATGAATAATTAAGAATTAAAGATTAAGAAATAATTGCCCTCTTTTCACTTTCAACTTTCCCCTTTCAACTGTTGAACCGTTCCGTCCTTGATATGGATCACGCGGTCTGTATCGGTTGCCAGTTGCTCGTCGTGTGTGACGATGACGAATGTCTGGTGCATCTGGTTGCGCAAGTCGAAGAAGAGCTTGTGCAGCTCTTCCTTGTTCTTGGTATCCAGGCTTCCTGATGGTTCGTCTGCGAGGATTACGGACGGGTTGTTGATGAGGGCGCGGGCAACGGCTACGCGCTGTTTCTCTCCGCCTGACAGTTCGTTCGGTTTGTGGGACATCCGATCGGTCAGGTTCATGAAGTCAAGAATCTCCTTCGCCCTTTTCTCGGCTACAGCCGGTTTTTCACGGGCGATCAGTGCCGGGATCATCACGTTCTCCAAAGCCGTGAACTCCGGGAGAAGCTGATGGAACTGGAAAACGAAGCCGATGTTCCGGTTGCGGAATGCCGCCAGTTTTTCTTCCGAAAGGCGGACGGTTTCGGTCCCGTTTATATATAGTTTGCCGCTGTCCGGAGCATCAAGTGTCCCGATGATCTGAAGCAGGGTAGTTTTTCCCGCCCCGCTCGGACCGACAATCGCTACGATCTCACCTTCGCCTATCGTCAAGTCGATTCCTTTCAATACTTGCAGGGAGCCGAAGCTTTTGGTTATTCCTTCTGTTTGTATCATATCAGTTGAAAGTTGAAAGTTGAAAGTTGAAAGTTGTATAAGGAAAAGAATAACTTCTCATTTTCAACTTTCAACTTTCAACTGGTTAATAACATATGAGGCTAAGTAGCATCCGAATATTGCCGGCATATAGGAAACGGTTCCGGTCGTTGTCCGTTTGCATTGTTCGCCTTCCACTTCTACGACGGCATCAGGATTGGCTATCTCGGTAGAGAAGACAACCGGAATCCCTTTGTTGACGCCCAGACCGCGCAGTCGTTTGCGTACGGCTTTTGCCAATGCGCAGTTGCAGGTCTTCGAGATATCCGCGATCCTGACTTGTGACGGGTCCATCTTGGCTCCGGCACCCATTGAGGAAACGACAGGGATATTTCTCTGATAAGCGTGATACAAGAGGAATACTTTCGGACTGAGGGAATCGATCGCGTCGACGACAAAATCGTACCGGGTCGCCGAAAGTACCTCTTCCGTCCGTTCGTCGCGCAAAAATTCGTTCAGGACACCTAGTTTCAGACGGGGATTGATATCTAACAGGCGACGGGCTACGACTTCAGCTTTCGGCATCCCCAACGTCGAATGTAACGCCGGCAGTTGGCGGTTGATATTGCTTTCGTTCACCGTGTCGGCGTCGACGATCGTCATGTGGCCGATTCCGGCGCGGCATATCTGTTCGGCTGCATAAGCTCCCACACCTCCTAGTCCCACTACCAGCACATGGCTATGTGCCAGCCGCTCCATCCGGTCGGCGCCTAACAAAAGTTCCGTCCGTGTGTTCCAATTGTAACTCATTAAAATGATTTTGGATGCAAAAGTAATAAATCAATCAGAAATGCCCTGCTATTTAGCCATCTTTTAACGAAAAAGGGGCGATACACTCCGATTGTGAGAGATAAGGAATAATTTGTATCTTTGTCCGCAATAAATTCAAATACTTATGAAGATACAACTCTATTGGCTGCTTTTGGCAGCTTTATTGTTATTGTCTGGAAAAGCAGACGCCGCAAATAACAAGAAACCGTTTGTCATCCCTGAATTGCAGGAATGGAGAGGAGCTCAGGGGATGTTCACTCCTACGGCTACATCCCGGATCGTGTATACCGGAAAAGATCCGTCTGTAGCCCGTGTTGCCAATCAGTTTGCCGAAGACTACGAGCTGATGTTCGGCCGTCGGATGCAGGTCGTGCAAGGTCGTGCGGCTGCCGGCGATTTTGTGTTCTCCCTCTCGTCCGACAGCCGGTTGGGAGAGGAAGGCTACACGATGAAGATCACTGACCGCGTCATCGTTACTGCTCCTAAGAGCAAGGGGCTGTATTGGGCTACCCGCACGTTGCTACAACTGACCGAACAGCAGGGTAATCAGGCTTTGCCGAAAGGGACAGCCCGTGATTATCCCGACTATGCGATCCGTGGTTTTATGATGGATTGCGGGCGTAAATTTATTCCAATGAGCATGTTACGTGATTATGTGAAGATGATGGCCTACTATAAGATGAACACATTCCAGATCCACTTGAACGATAATGCTTTCAAGCAATATTACAATCACGACTGGAACAAGACCTATTCGGCTTTCCGCCTCGAATGTGAAACTTTTCCCGGACTGACCGCCCGCGATGGCTATTATACAAAAAAGGAGTTTATCGCCCTGCAACAACTCGCCGATAGCCTGGGTGTGGAGATCATTCCGGAGATAGATGTCCCGGCACATTCGCTTGCTCTTACACAGTATAAGCCGGAGATCGGCAGCGAAGAGTATGGCATGGATCATCTTGACTTGTTCAAACCTGAAACTTATGAGTTCGTGGATGCTCTTTTCCGCGAGTACCTGGAAGGACGTAATCCCGTCTTTACCGGCAAACGTGTCCATATTGGAACGGACGAATATTCCAATAAAAAGCAGGATGTGGTGGAGAAATTCCGTGCTTTCACCGATCACTATATCCGTTTTGTGGAAGGTTTCGGCAAGCAGGCTTGTGTCTGGGGAGCTTTGACGCACGCAAAGGGTGAAACACCTGTAAAATCTGAAAACGTGCTGATGAGCGCTTGGTATAACGGGTATGCCGATCCGAAAGAGATGATCAAACAAGGCTATGACCTGATTAGTATCCCTGACGGGTATCTGTATATCGTTCCCGCAGCAGGCTATTATTATGATTATCTGAATACGGAAATGCTTTATAAAGAATGGACGCCCGCCCATGTAGGGAAAGAAGTGTTTCCCGAAAAGCATAAGCAGATCAAAGGCGGTATGTTTGCTGTCTGGAACGACCATGCGGGTAACGGCATCAGCACGAAGGATATTCACTATCGCGTGTTTCCTGCTATGCAGACGTTGGCTGTTAAGATGTGGACGGGAAAGGATTGTACGGTTCCGTATGCGGACTTTAACAGCGCCCGTATGGCGATCAGCGAAGCACCTGGCGTGAACGTGGCCGGACGTATCGGGACGGAGCCGCGTTCCGTTTACAACCTCGAAACTTTGAAGCCGGGAATGGAAACGGGGTTGAAAGAGATTGGCTATCATTATACCGTCTCTTTCGATATCAAAGCGGAGGCGGAGGAAAAGGGAACCGAATTGTTTCGTTCGCCTGATGCTGTCTTTTACCTGTCTGATCCGGCTTCCGGAAAGTTGGGATTTATCCGGGATGGATATCTGAATACCTTCAACTACCAGTTTTATCCAGAAGAGACCGCATCGGTAACCATTACTGGGGACGAGAAATCTACGCGGCTTTACATCGACGGTAAGTTGAAAGAGGATCTGGCTATCCGGAAACAGTATTTCAATGGAGGAAAAGATTCGATGAATTATGTCCGCACATTGGTATTCCCATTGGAAAAAGCGGGAAATTTCAAGAGCTCGATCCGTAATGTGGAAGTGCTGAACTATTGCAAGTCGGAGATGTAGGCTTAACTGGTGACAATTGTGGAATTATAGACGGGGCGTGTGGATTTTTTCTACACGCCCCGTTTGTTTTATGGGGTGACTTCCCGCTTTGCAAGCGCTTTTATCGGTTTGGCATGGCGTTTGTATTTATGTCAATGTAATGGAGTTTAGGTTATAAGAAGATTGTTTAGATTTAGGTTTTAAGATTATGAAAAAGATTGTTTTAGCATTAGTCGTTGCAGTTGTTGCATGTGTGGTGGTATTTGCATCTCAGGATGCGAAGTGTAGACAGGCTGCTGTATATTCATCTTTCGAACAGGTTACTCCCGATGGGTTTCGGAGAATAGATATGCAAAACCTCCCACATGCCGTATTACGGACAATGGGAACCTCTTCTTCTTATGAGGGTTGTACTTTTGAAGGAGCTTATATGATGGGGAATCCCGGACATGAAACTTATAAGATCGAGATTGGTAATCCGGACCGGAGCGAGGAGTTTGTGTTGATGAACGGCCGTGGAGAAGTGATTAAGTAAGAAATTATATTGGAAGGAAGTGTGTCGAAATCTATCTGTTTTTCGATCAAGAAAAAGATGATTTTGACACACTTCCTTTTAGATTATTTTATTTTCCGATAAATCATTTCCAAAGCCACTAATCTTGTCGTTTTGCCGGCTTCTATGCCCGGCAGGTCCTTTCCGCTCAGTTTTTTCCAAGCGGTTAGAGTTGCCATATCCACCGGTTCCTGCAAGCGAGCATCCCATTCGGGAAGATAGCCGCGAAGTCCCAGATATTGCACCATGCGGAAGTGAGGACTCATATAATCCACATCCTTGAAATACATAAGCGTCGCTTTCTGGTCGATCAGCTTGTCCTGTAGGCGGGAGAGGTCGATGTTCTGCACCTTCACCTTTCCGTCAATCGAAAGGGCTGAAGCGATACCGGCGGCCTGTCCCATCGCCATCCAGCAAGGCTCCATGCGCAGGGTGGAAAATCCGATGTGCGAACCCGACACCGGGACGGGCAACAGGAGGTTGCCCACTTCTTTCGGGACCATCACGCCATAGGGGACTGTGTATACTGCCGACGGATAGCTCAGGAAGCCGTCCAGATGCACTCTTCCTTCTTCTCTTTTCCGTACCGCATGCGAATCCAACGCATAATGGCTCGCCGTTATGCTGCTTTGGTGGATGGGCGGGCGGCTACCGATCGTTACCGGAATGGCATCGTTGGCGGTAAAGAAATATGCACCTTCGAAACGACGGCCTTCACGGACGTAGACCTGGCGCGGGAAATGTCCGTTGTCCGCATATTCGTCTTTCGAAAGTCCCCATTCTTTTGCCGCTTTGCGGAAGTGGGCGGGCAGTTCGGGATCGTTTTGGGCGAACCAGAAAAGGCCTTCGGTGTATTCACGCAGACGTTGGGCGAACTTGTCGCGCCATTCCCACGAAGAGGTGGGCCAGGGCCAGTTCTCCTCAGGCAGGTCGGTCGATACGAACACACCGTGCTGGTTATTGGCGTCCGTCTTCATGTTCGGGACATGGACGATGTTGGTGATCTTGGCGATTCCCCATTTGTCACCCGGAAGTTTGGAAGGGTTGCCGGTCTTGATATGTTTCCGGTTCTCTTCCATCATTTCGGGTGTCACGCATTGCATGGCGGCATCCGTGTTGCGTCCGGTCCAGACGTCTTCCACGATGGAGGCATAGTCTTCGCGGTTGTAATGGGCGGGTTGGGTGAAAGCCACACGGTTTGCCGGATTGTTGGTCAGACAGAGGCGGTAATTGTAGGACTGCACGGCATTGTCTTTCTTGAACGTGCTGCCGTCCCCTTCCGGACCGCCCCAATATTTGTAGACGCGCCCGGCTCCGGGCTCGCCGAACTCGTCTTTCCCTTCGCGCCCTACACGGAAAGGAACGCCGGCGGCAGCCCCGAGGTCACCTTCGTAGGTGGCATCCAGGAATACAGAACCGGTATATTCCTCCATCTCCCCGGTTTCGCGGTTCAGGATACGGATCTTTTCGATGCGGTTGTCGCGCATGACTATGTTTTCATCTTCGGCATCGAACTGGCGCATGGTCAGGACCGTGATCTTGTCCTTCTGCCCGTCGAGCATCTTCTGGAAGATGCGTGCCCCGACGGAGGGTTCGAAGTGGTAGCCGTCGCTGCATACTTTCACCTGCTCGGAGCCAGGACCGTAGGTGTCGATATAGTGTTGTTTCACTCCGTCCACAAACTCACGGAACAAGCCGGTCGTTGCGGCACGGGTGGCGATGTCGGTTGCTCCGAGTCCGTTGGCGGGAAGTCCGCCTACATAGCGGGTACGTTCGAGTATTACCGATTTTTTCCCCATCCGGGCAGCCGAGATGGCTGCCATGATCCCTCCGGGGTTGCCGCCGACGATCACCAGGTCGTAGGACGACTGGCCGAAAGCGGTCGCACAGGCCAAAAGGAGGGAGAGTACAAGTGTTTTCTTTCTCATAAAGTGCTATTTACTGTTTAATATTTCTTGGGCATAACGGGCATAGTGGCCTTGCAGACCGTCGGCATACCGGCGGAGCACCTCTTCTCCGATACCGTCCTGGTCGCCGCATAGGTAAAGGACTCTTGCCAAATGCAACTCCTTCAATGCGAGGTTACGGGTAGACGTGTCGTTGAGGTCGGGGACCGCATTGCTACGTGCTTCGGCAAATGAAAGGATCGAATGGCCCCGTACACCCGGTGTCGTCAGCATGGCCAGCAGTACGGGGACAGCTTCGCGGCTGCCGATTGCTTCGGTGGCCATAGTGATGGCACGGAAGTGGGAAAGATAGTCTTCCGGCTCCAGCTTCTTTGTTTTTTCCAATATGGTGGGAAGGACGGATGTATCGCGGGCGTTTCCCAATGCGGTGATAAGGGCATCCAAGCGGCTGAGGCACATCCCGAATTGTCCCATGCCGGTGTAGTGCCAGCCCTCGTCCCAGTCTTTATATTGCCGGATGGCTTCAGCCAGTACCGGGGCATGTTTTCCTTGTCCTAAGATACACAGGATGCTGGCAAGGATCACTCTCTCTTCCGGCATAGTGGCTCCGGCGATTTGTTTGCTGGCGAGCTGTATGCAACGTTCGGGATCGGTCAGTAATATTTCGAGCCCTTTATAGTTATCCGTCACGCTGGCAATAGCCTTCTTCATCTCGGAATTACTGAATCCCTTGAACTCTTTATCCGTCAGCACCCGTTCCGGTAGGTTGCCGATCTTGACCAGGTGGCGTTGTACCTTCTTGATGTCTATCTTTCGGGGTGATTTGTTTTCCTTGACACACAAGGCGGAAAGATAACCGACTGCATATCCCTGGTTTTGCAGGCAGGGTTGCATGCGGATCACCGGCATGGCATCCCGGTGCGCACTTGCTCCCAGGCCGGTGGTCAGGATACCTTCCAATCCTTTCGGTAACAGGCAGCGCAAGGGGACATCTGCATCATAAATCTTGTGGCGCTTTTCCGGTGGGTTTAGGATGAAGAGCGGGTCTATGATCATACCGTGTGTATCGAACGAACTTTTGTGATAAGAAATCGTGTCGGGATAGCGGCGATGGTTGATCACGTCGTATACCGAGATGATGTAGTCTCCGATTACCCGCCGGCGTTCGCGTGTCTGGGGGATTTTGACCAGATCGTATTGTCCTTGCAGTTTTGTTTTGGCTTGGACAAAAGCGCGTGATACATCCAGAATATCCGTGTCGTCTACGAACAGCCAGTCGTTGTTGTTGTAATAGTCGCCCGGCGCCCATTTTCCAGTTCCCGCACCTTGTACGGCGATTGTTTTTTTACCTGTATAATCGAATGCCGCTCCGGCAGCAATGGCTATATCTGCGCTTCCAGTGCTGTCTATCAATATTTTGGATAGGATGACGCCTCGTCCGAAGGGAGTGGCGACTACGACTCCCTTTACTTGGCTTCCTTCTATCAAAGCACCGCATCCCATCACGCCGAACCAGAGTTTGCCTCCTGCCTGTAACAGCTCTTTACGATGCCATTCCATTTTCCAGTCGGCAGGGAAACGTCCTTCTCCTTTGGGTTGTCTTGGATGGTCTTTAGGTGCCATTGCCAGGACACTCTTGTCTATATGAGCGGTATATCCGCCTCGGAACCCATCCCAATAGACACCGATCATTCCTAGTGTACTCAATCCTCCAAGCCCGTGCAGGTATTCCAATACCAATGTATTGGCTCCCTGTTTGGCTGCAGATATTCCGGCGGACGCACCTGCTGTGCCGCCTCCCATCACAACTACATCGTAGCTGCCTAAAACCGGAAGCGCACCTGCTGGAGAGTCGACGAACCCCTTTTGCAGGGACGGACGGAGTGGGGAGAGCAGTTCGCCTGTTTGTCCGTAGTTTGAAGCGTTTACTTTAAGCTGGCGGACAGTGGCCTGAGCTGGTACGGGTATATCCTTTATCTGCCTGGCTACTGTTTCGCCCATCATTTCTCCTATGAACAGGGCCGGAACGGGGCGCATCACTTTGGCTGCCAACTCTCTTGGTATCTCAGCACAGGGACCGAGTACCCATAGGTTTGCAATATTCTTAGATTTGAATGCTTGCATCGGTAACTTGCGCCAGGACACCGGATTCCCGTTATATGCTTTCTCGCTGTTAATCGTTTGTTTCGGAATATACCAGAGCAGATCCGAGCTGTCGACCTGGTCTATATCCCATGTCCGGTTACGGATGATCTGTTCGACCTCGGCCAGTGATGCATACGAGTCGTCTTTGAGTGGTAAATGGAATGTATAGCGGGTGACCGGATAGCTTTTCTCACCAACCTTGATGGGCTGGGATAATTCTTCGGCCTGGATAATTTCCGGTGCTTCTTTCGGGGTATTTCCTACTACGGTATAGCAGAATTCTTGCGAACCTGCGATAAAAGGTTTACGTTCTGCTCCTAATAGTCCGGTAACGGATGCATTGTGCGTCGCATCGATAATCGCTTTGCAACGGATAGCCTGTCTGCCCGAACGGTTTGCAATCACGACTCCCGCAGGTTTACCGGACGGGTCCGTCAGCACATTCGTTACATAGCTGCTGTAGAGGAACTGTACGTTGTTGTCGATCAGCTCGTCTTCCAGCGTTTTCTTTATATGAAGCGGAGTCGGGAAATTTTTCCCCGGAAAGAGCTTGCGTGCAAGTGCTGTCTGCAGTTTTTCCCCTGCTTCTCGCTCGTAGAGATGTGAGCCGCATATGTCTTCACCCAGATAGGGCATATAGCCAACCAGGTAAACTCGACTACCTGTTTTCGCTGCGGCAACAGCAGCGGCAATAGCACGTGAACTTCCACCCGCGACCACAAGATCTACTTCTGCAATCACCGGAATCTTACGCGCCCCTTCATGGCAGAACCCTTCATCTGGAACGGCTGACTTCATGGCCGCTTTTGCTTCCGTCACGCTACCTAAAGAGGCTAATGCGCCTCCGGCTGCCGTTACTTTTAAAAAATCACGTCGTGTAATCATGGTATTCTCTTTTTATACTTGGTTTTTATGGGAACTATAAAGATAAGAATTTTATTTTTTAGGAACTAATATAATAGCATCGGCAAATAAGGCACCCTTCGAACGGCAGCCGTCAATCTTGATAGAAGATGTCCAGTTGCCTTTCTCAAACGCGTATGTGCCTAAACTTACCCATGCACCTTTGTGAGATCTGGGAGATATTTCTACTTGCTTGGTCCCCTCTTTACCCGTAATGTCAAAAGCCATAACTTCGGGCATTTCCTGGTCGGGAAGAGCTGTGCAGTAAAAGAACACTTCGTATGTATCCGCCTTTTTAATAACAGGCATAAAGGTGAAAGAACAATTGTTCTTTTGGTTCGCCGACTTTAAGAAGCTGTTCTTATAATGCGCTCCAAAGCTTTTTTGCCAATGTCCGGATCTTTCTATTTTGTCGATATCGCTGTCATCGACTAATATTTCGGGAGTAGAACCGTCCAGATAAGGATTCTCTTTCAGGATTTTCCTTAGCTTGGTTACGTCTATTGTCTGGACGTCGGTATTATCGTCGATCGCTAATGCCGATGCTACGGCTGCCGACTGTCCCAGCACCATAAAGACCGGTTCCATCCGGATCGATCCGAAAGCGATATGGGTGGAAGAAATACATACGGGGACCAGTAGATTAGTACATTCTTCGCGTTTAGGCGTAATGCTCTTGTACGAGATCGGATAGGGTGGGAAGCCATGATATTGGACATCCCCTTCATTTTTTACCATACCGTTTGTAACGATACGTTGGCAATTATGAGAGTCCATTCCGTAGGCGGCCATTCCGATTGCATCTCCCACAGTCTCTTCCCCTTGGCAATTTTTTTGTGTCATGATATATTCCCCGTTCAGGCGTCGGGCTTCGCGCACATATAGTTGGGTCGGAAAGTTATCATTGTCAACAAATTCATCTTTCGCCCATCCGAATCTGGAAACCTGGTCGCGAAGTTTGGAAGGGACTCTTTCATCGTGTGTGAGGAAATAGAGCAGTCCTTTTGTATAGTCTACATGTTCTTGCCAGATCCGTTCGCGGGTTGCATAGTTGCCATCCGGATATTCGTAATTCATACCGATCATATCAGTTGATAGTGGTCCGCGATTATTCACGTCATACTTATTATCTGGCATCATACCCCAGTTAAATAAGAGATAATTATCTATGTGTAAATCCATTTTACGGATAGCACGTGCCAATAGTTCATATTTGGCCGGATCATAGTTTTCAGGTTTTTCGAACGGACGTTGATTTTCTTTATTGTCGGTAAGGCATAAACGGAAATTGTATGCTTGTACGAGTTTATCTCCACTTCCTCTTTCTTTCAGTGTATTAGGTTGGATTCCCCAACATAAGCCACTATTCGGATCGCCTTCTTTTAGATATGGGTCTACTCCGTCCGGAAATTGATGCCAGAAAGACATTTGGACTCCGTTAAGAGTCTCGTCGTGTTCTTCGTTTCCTTCACGTCCTACAAAATAAGAGACACCGGCTTTTGCCATTAAATCGCCTTCATACGAACAATCAATGAATTGTTTGGCTTTAACCCGTATCAAGGTCTTTTTATCCGGTTGTTGGGAGTCTTCCAAAGTGATACTTTTTATTCTTTTATTCTGAACTTGAGCATCTGTTATGCGACGATAATACAGGACATCCAAATCTGCATCTTTCACAAAGCGGTTCATGGTTGCAGTCGCGACACTTGGGGGAAAAGTCCATTGCTCGAATTTATTATAATGCTCTCCAATACGACGATAGAAAAGGCGTGCCAATCCGGTAACTGCATATTTGTTTCCGATATCTGTCATTCCGAGACCGCCGGTAGTCATACCTCCTAAATATTTGCCAGGCTCTACCAAAAGAACGGATTTACCCATTTTTTTTGCAGAGTAAGCAGCTACAACACCTGCGGATGTTCCTCCGTATATGCAAATATCGACTTCTTTGACAGCGGATGTATTTTCCTTTTTTTGAAAATGGCAGGAAAATAATGTTATACAAAGAATACAAGGAAATAATTTATACTTCATAATGGCGATATTTATTAATCGAAGTTTTAAAAATATTATTTCAATGGATAATCGAAGCCTCAATTATGGATTTTCAACATTGAAAATCCATAATTGAGGCTTCGATTGCTAGAGATTAATACCCGTCGTTTTGCGTTAGGTTACCGTTGACCAAAATATCGTTAGCTGGAATAGGCCACAAATAGTTTTTCTTTGGGTCAAAAGACATTTTGTAGAATGTAGTGATATATCCAGCGGTTTCCATAGGTGCAAGATTGGGCAGTCCGTTTTCATCGATTGTCGGTATGCCACCGATAGGATAGTTACCTTCGTCCCAGTTCTTTAACAAAGTTATGAAGTCTTGAGACAATTCGATGTTTGATTCACTGCCGGTCAAACCATTCCAATTGGCGGAGTTAGACCAGGCACGATTCAAGTAATACATGGACTTGTTGTGTGATTTTTCAGCAATGCGCCAACGCAACAGGTCGCGATAACGAATCCCCTCGAATGCGAATTCCGAACGACGGTCCATGCGGATGATTTTGCGTAAAGCCTCTTGTGATTGTACTTCTACGCGGGGGTAAGCGATACCTGTTTCGCGATAGGCACGTTCACGGATCAGATTGATCGTTTTGTCCAAGTCGTCTTGTGTACATTGTCCCATTTCGTTCTTCGCTTCCACGTAAGTCATCAGTACCTCAGCATAACGTAGGTATGGATAACAGTTGTCTGCTTTTAGATTATAATTGTTGAAATCTTTCCAGTCATCCTTCACAAATTTACGGAGAATCAATCCGTTATAAGCTGAATGTTGATTCGATGCTTTGGAGTCAGTGTTGACTACCATTTTACCGGTAGACACTTCGTATACCGTATTTGCATAAGGACTGGGATTGAATTCATAGCCTAATGTGATATAATCTGGATATTTTTCAGGAAATGTCCCATCTTTTTTGGACTGTTCATATTCTGCATAGTCAGCAGAGTATTTAGTTTTGAAAGGTTGGATTGTCATTGCCAGACGCGGGTCTCGGTTGGCAAATGGATCTTTCGGGTTATAGAGCGGTGATTTGTCAATAGGCAAACCGTCCGTGCAGGTGTAGGAACAGAACAGCTCCAATGATGGACTTTGGTTGCAATGGCCACCGATTTTGCGTATGACAAAGTCACGTACATTTTCCATGAAACCATATCCTTTTTTTAATGTCAAGTCTCCTTTGAAATAAAACATAAATTCGGGAGAACTGGTAGCTTGGAATATTTCCCGATAATTGTCGTGTAATTTGTAGACTCCGAGATCCATACATTTTTGTGCAGCATCAACGGCGGTTTGCCAGTCTTCGTGGAAGAGGGCAAAACGGGCTTTGAAACCGAGGGCGGCTCCTTTGGTCGGCCGTTGTTGACCTTTGTAGGAATTGGGCAGATATTCGGCCGCTTTGTCTAAACATTCAAAAGCATATGCAAGCACTTCGTTTTTGGGTGAGCGGGTTGCCACGTATGCTTCATCCAAAGTCATACCTTTATTCAACACGCAATCTCCATAATAGGCAGTCAGTTCACAGTAGGCAAACCCTAACATGAAATAGGCTTCCCCCTTGTATTGGTTTACTTTGCTTTCACTGATTCCGGTCGCAGAACCATTGTCCAATGCTTGAATTACTTTTGTTGCACGGGCGATGGACTTGTATAAGGAACTCCAGCGTGTGGAGGAGGTCCCCCATTGAGAAGTGACTGTTCCGAGCGTAACTTCGTTGGAACCATTTCGGTTTAACAAATCATCATCCCAATAGATGGCGTCAATCGGGAAGAAGTCTGGTCTCCACAAATCATTAAGTGCCATTTCTATTTCGGTTTCATCGTGATACCAATTTTCACTCGATCCTTCAGAAAGTGGATTTAGGTCGAGGTTTGCACAGGCTGTCATGCTTAGTGAGACTATTCCGGTTAATAGATATTTGTTTATTTTGTTCATAACAGGATTTTTTTAATTAAAATGAAACATTCAAGCCAAAAATATAAGAAGACATGATCAAGTCTTTTGCGCGATCCCCCCATTCGGGATCGAATCCTTCGGGATATTTCGAGAAGGCAGGCAGGTCATTCGCACTGAAATAGACTCTCAACTTGTTAACAAAAAACTTCTTCGTGAATTCAGATGGGAGCGTATAACCTAATGTGATGTTTTTGATACGCATATAAGCTCCGTTGAAAATATAGAAGTCACTTTTTGCATAAATATTGGCACTATTGGTCGTCAATTTCGGATATTTTGCCTTGGCATTTTCTGCATCCGTTGCTGTCGGACTCCAATGGCTTTCGATCAGATTTACCGGACAAGCATATGCTTGATAATTGAATGGTGTACCGGGCCAGTTCCAGTAGGCTAATTGATGTCCAACACCTTGAAATGATAAATTGAAATCCAAGCCTTTCCATTCTGCCCATAGAGAGCCACCGTATTGCATTTCTGGTAGGGAATTGCCCAAGCGTACACGATCGGCGGAAGCAGTGATTTTGCCGTCTCCATCTATATCTTGGTAACGTATGTTACCTGCTTTATCGTTGTTAGTCAGAACTGGAATGGTATTTCCGTTTTCGTCCAACATGGCAGCATCATTCAAGATAATGCCCATACTTTTGTATCCGTACCATTCGTTAAAATAAGACCCTTCTTCAGTGATCTTGTTATCATCGATTTTCTGTCGGTTTGCCATGTATCCCATTTTAGAACGATAATCGGACAAATTGAAACTTACACCGTATCGGAAATCGTTGATTTGATCGCTCCAGGAAAGTTCAAGATCCCAACCTTTCGTATTCATATCGGCTGCGTTGTTTTGCGGTGCGTTATAACCAAAATAAGAAGGGAATCCAACTTCCATCAGCATATCAGTTGTCTTTTTGTAATAATAATCGGCTGATGCACGAAGTCTGTTATTTAGCAAAGTGATGTCAGCTCCGAAACCATAGGTGGTGGTCGTTTCCCATGTTAGGTTGTTGAAAGCATAGTCTGTCTGATAAGCCGTTTGTACGACATCTGCTACACCTGTAGTTGCATTTGGAATAAAACCTGTGCCAAAACTGAGTATTGCTTGATAAGGAAACTCCTTCCCTAGACGTTCGTTTCCCAATTGTCCAATTGAACCGCGTAACTTTAAATAATCTACAATGCTTTTGTTGAACCAAGGTTCTTCGGAAATAACCCAACCTGCACTAACGGAAGGAAATGTACCCCAACGGTGGCCATCAGCAAAACGTGAAGAACCATCTGAGCGAATATTAGCTTGCAGCATATAGCGATCTGCCCATGAATACATGATACGACCGAAGAATGAACGATAGGCATTATGTCCAGCTTTTCCGCTATTGTATTGGTAGTCTTCAGGCCCTAAATTCAAGTAAGGATAATTGACCAAATTAAAATTGGTTCGTGAAGCACCTTCTTCTTCCCATTTGTAAGAATAATCTTCATAACCAGCCATCAATCCGATAGAGTGGCGTTTCAGTTGCATTTTATAGTTGGCATAGAACTGCTTAGTCAAGCTATGGTTGTCGTTACGACTTTCACTGAGACTAGTTGAAGCATAGCCAACTCCGGGAATCGGGTCACCGGTGATCCGGTAGACTTCGTATCTTTTGCGATGGTCTTTTCCTTTGTAAAAAGAATATTTTGGTGCTACGATGGCAGTTAATGTTAATCCTTCTATGGGTGTGATATCTAATTGTAATTTACCACCCACACTGTAGTTCTGTTTTTTCATGGAACCGCCTAATTGGTGCTCGGCAATAGGGTTGTCACCATCTTTGCCATCGGCAAAACGTCCGTCAGACCAATAAGCATTGTAGATCGGTGCACGCTCCATTAAGGTAAAGATCGATCCGTGAGGTTCATTTGCGTTAGAATAGAGTAAATTCAAGTCAACATTGGCATGTATCCAATTATTGATTTGGTAGTCATTGTTCGTGCGGATATTGAAACGCTCGTAGTCTTTTGTTTGGATAAGTGCTTCCGAATTGTAATAGTTGAGACTGAAGTTTGTTTTCAGTTTTTCCGTACCTCCACTGAGCGAGAGAGAGTGTCTTTGGTGATGTGTGCTACTTTTCAATCCTAAATCCATAAAGTCGGTATCTGCATAGCGGTCCGGATCTTCAGCTCGTAGTTGTGCGTAATTGTTGATTACATCTTCGGAGTAAAGTGAATGGAGGGATGATGCACCATCGTTGAAAGCTAATTCGTTAAGACCACTCATCCATTGTACGGCATTAGCGAATTTAGGTTTTGCGGTCGGTGTGTTGATGCCGTATTCTCCATTATATGAAAGATGGAATTCCTTGTTTTTGGCACGTTTGGTTGTGACCAATATGACACCTGCCGCTGCGCGTGAACCGTAAATAGCAGCCGAAGCTGCGTCTTTCAAAACCTGAATGTCTTTTACGTCTTCAGGGGCAATATCTGTAAGAGTGCCAGGCACTCCATCCACGATCACTAATGGGTCATTAGTTGACATGGTCGTGACACCACGTACGCGGATAGTAGCTCCGGCTGACGGGTCGCCGCTGGAACGTGTGATCTGTACGCCGGCCATCTGTCCTTGTAATTGACTGGAAAGCTGCGGTGTACTCTTCATCCGAAGTTTGTCGCCTCCCAAAGAAGAGGTCGATCCTGTCAGGTCGATTTTGCGTGCCGTACCGTAGCCGATCACGACGACTTCATCCAATGTCTCCGAATCTTCTTCGAGGGTGATGTTGTAGGAGTTTTGTGAACCGACTTTTATTTCGGTCGGCTTGTATCCGATGTAGGAGATCGAAAGTATAGCACCAGGTGCTATACTGATGTTGAAGAGGCCTTCAACATCAGTAATGGACCCGTTAGTCGTTCCTTTCTCTACAACATTGGCTCCGATGATCGGGTCACCGTTATTGTCTAGGACTTTCCCCGTGATTTGCTTGGCCTGTTGTTGCCGTGCGTATGCTTTTCGCATAATGTTGATATTCCGATCGTTGATCGTATAAGTCAGTCCTGTTCCTGTCAATGCTTGTGTCAGGATTTCATCGATTTGATTACTGTTGGCCTTTATGTTGACTTTAATGTCTGCAACATCTTTATCTACATAGAAAAATAGGAATTCGCTTTGTTTTTCTATCTGTGAAAACAAGTCGGTGAGAAGCATCCGTTCAGTTTTGATGGATATCACTACCGATTGTGAATAGGTAGGTTCCGCTTGCATAGTGGAAGGTAAAACTGTTAATAGCGAAACCGCCGTAATTTTTGTAATTGCTACTAATTTTTTCAGGCTTTCAGGATGAAGATGCCTGTAATACGAAACATTTTTCATGCTTATGTATTGATTTAAGAGATTAATAATTTACTTGTTTCATGGTGTGACCCTGTTCGCTTAGTGTAGGTCTCAGTGCTACTTTTAACATTAGCGTTTTCTCATAGGCATTATTTTTTAGTGTGCATGTTGGATATGATAATTTCCTGTTTTATTCGTCCACCGTATAGGCAAACTGTGTGAGATTACTTTTAGGATCTGTTCTATGCTTTGTTTTTGATTGAATGTACCGGAAACGGTGATGGATGGATCTGCCAGTCTTTCATCATCAATCCGGATTTCTACTTGGTAGATGTCTTTCAAGTTCTCGATCAATTCGGTGAATGGAATCGATTTGTATTTCAACAGACCGTCTTTCCAAGCTGTGAAAGTGTCGGTGTCTATTTCTTTGACATCCACCTTGTTTGTCGACCGGTTGAAAGTCAGTTGTTGGTTTGGGGTCATCACGATATTTTGCTTTGCGCCTTCGAAACGGATGGAACCTTCCACAAGGGTTGCCGTGATATCGTCTGACTCTGCATCTGCCTTCACGTTGAAGTGCGTACCCAATACGGTGATAGAAGCACCGTTCATCTCTACTTGGAAGGGCTTGCTTGGATCTTTTGCCACTTCAAAATAGGCTTCACCTTCTAATTTGACGTTGCGGCTGTCTTTCCCGTATTTGTCGGAATAGCTTAAGCGGCTGTTTTTGTTCAATGTGATGATGGTTCCATCTTCCATCGTGAAGTTGGAGGTATGTTCGTCTGTCAGCAAGGTGTAGTGTTCGGATATACGGTCATTTGTATTATAAAGGAAAAGGGCTGTTGAGAAAATGAAAAGCAAACAGGCTGCGGCAATTAGTGGAATGGCGTTTCTCCATAATTGCCGCCGGGCAGTCTGCCTTCTTTGTACATTGATCTTTTGTTGCAGTTTGTCGGCCGAGAAAGCAGGGGCAACGGAATGTTTGAAAGCGACATCTGCATCCCAATAATTCTTGAGACGTCGGAATTCATCTCGATTTTTTTCGTTTTCGTTCAGCCATTCACTTAACGAAAGGATATCGTCCGAAGAACTTTCTCCACTCAGGACACGTGCGATTATATGGTTTATTCTGTTTTCCATTCTGTGTGTTTCTATATGTATAGTCGCTGGGAAGCGAGAATACCCTTAGTCGAAATGAGAAAAAGATAGAAAATTTTCATCTGTTCCCATTCGGAGAAAATAAATTTCCCACTGTGGGAAAATTTATTTTCAATAGGAGGAAACAAAATTTTCAATAGGTGGAAACAAATGTTTCCTGGGCATGAAACAGAAGTATCCTATGCATGAAATTTTTGCTTCATGCCAGAGTGTTGCTTTTCAGATGCAATCGTCGGCAAGTGTTTCCCGCAGTTTGCGGACGGCATTCGTCAAGTGTGCCTCCAATGTTTTGACGGAGATGTCGAGGATGGCAGCCACTTCTTTATATTTGAGCTTGTCCTCGCGGACGAGTTTGAAAGCCATCTTGCATTTGGCGGGTAGCGAGTCGATTGCCAAGTTCAGGCGGTGAATTCCTTCTTGGCTGATAAGCTCTTCTTCGGGAGTCGTTTCGGTCGATGTGAAAAGGTCGATGGAGATTTCGTCCAGCGATACCTGCTCCATGTGCTGTTTGCGATAATAGCTGATCGCCTTGTGGCGGGCTACCGTATATATGTAAGAATCGAAATTAGAGATGCCGGGTAGCTGTTTGCGGTTGTTCCAGATAGCTAAGAAGGTATCGGATACGATCTCTTCGGCTTCTGCCGGCGATGAGACATACATACCCGTAAATCGCATTAGTGGCCCGAAATAGGTCATGTAAAGCGATTTAAGAGCGGTTTGTGAATCCGATAAGGCCATTTCACAAGCCCACTGTATGATATCGTCTCGATTCTCTCCCAAGTGTGAGTAAGATTAACAATGTTCTTATAATAAAAGTCGCGAATATAGCGAAAATCCCCTAGTCCGGTAACATTATTTTTTTATTCAACTGTTTCTGTGGATGTATGGTTTGACTTGTAACATGTTTGTAATATCTATGTCATTTTTGCGTAATATTTGTTTCAGACCTTTGCAACCAAATATATAACAAGCAATTATGGAGACATTCTATCTCTTTCTGATCATTTTCCTCTTTGTGCTGGCGGTGTTTGACCTGTCAGTCGGAGTTAGTAACGATGCAGTCAATTTTATGAATTCGGCAATAGGATCGAAAGCTGCATCTTTTAAAGTAATAATGGTGATTGCCGCGATCGGCATCTTTGTCGGTGCTTCGCTATCCAACGGAATGATGGATATTGCCAGGCACGGAATTTACCAGCCGCAACATTTCTATTTTTCAGAAATTATGTGTATTTTGCTGGCTGTCATGCTCACCGATGTGGTGTTGCTGGACATTTTTAACTCTCTGGGGATGCCTACTTCGACTACCGTTTCGCTGGTATTCGAATTGTTGGGCGGTACGGTTGCAATTTCATTAATCAAGATTGCCAATTCTAATGGTGCACTTCAGTTGGGTGACCTGCTGAACACGGATAAGGCTTTTACGGTGATACTCGCCATTTTTCTTTCAGTGGCGATCGCTTTCTTTTTCGGGGCCATTGTTCAATACATTTCTCGCTTGATTTTTACTTTCAACTACAAGAAACACATGAACTATTTTATCGGCTTGTTCGGTGGTTTGGCTGCCACTTCCATCTTGTATTTCATGTTGATAAAAGGTTTGAAAGAAAGTTCCTTTATGGAAGGTGATCTTAAAACGATGATTTATAGCAATACGGACACGATCGTGTGGGGAGCACTTATCTTTTTCACTTTATTGATGCAGGTTCTTCACTGGTTGAAGGTGAACGTTTTTAAAGTGGTGATCTTGCTGGGAACGTTTGCCTTGGCTTTGGCGTTTGCCGGTAATGACTTAGTGAACTTTATCGGTGTTCCGTTGGCTGGCTATTCTTCTTATATGGATTTGATGGCGCAGGGAGGCACGACTACAACCGACACTTTCCTGATGGAGTCGTTGCTTGAACCGGCCAAAACCCCGTGGTACTTCCTTGTTGGTTCCGGCTTGGTCATGGTGATTGCCTTGGCTACTTCGAAAAAGGCGCAGGCGGTGATCAAAACGTCTGTAGACCTGGCCCGGCAGTCGGATGGAAATGAAAATTTCGGAACATCGCCCGTTGCACGTGTTCTGGTGCGTACGTGCAACAATGCCTCCAATACGATATTGAGCGTGGTGCCTTTGCGAGTGAAGGACTGGATTGACAGCCGTTTCAATAATAACGAGATAATACTTGAAGATAAGGCCAGTTTCGACTTGGTGCGTGCTTCGGTGAATGTGGTGCTTTCCGGTCTGTTGATTGCGTTGGGTACTTCGTTGAAGTTGCCGTTGTCTACGACTTATGTCGCTTTTATGGTGGCGATGGGTAGTTCTCTGGCCGACCGTGCTTGGGGGCGTGAAAGCGCAGTTTACCGTATCACCGGTGTGCTCTCCGTGATCGGTGGTTGGTTTATTACGGCAGGTGCAGCCTTTACGATTTGTTTCCTGGTTGCTCTGTTGATCCATGTCGGTGGTATTGCGGCAATGGCGGCGATGGTGGGGCTGGCGATCTATATGCTGATCCGTAACCAGATTCTGTATAAAAAGAAGATGAAGAAAGAAGCCATGCAGGAAGAAGTTGATTCCACGATTTCCAAACTACGTGAGACAAAGGACAAACGTGAAGCTCTTTCGCTGTTCCGTGAACATAGTCGCGACGAGCTTTGTGACGTGCTGAACTTCGCTTCCGACACTTTCAACCGCTCCGTTCATGGCTTTATGGATGAAAACCTGCGCGAACTTCGCAAGGTTATGAGCGCGATTGAGGAAAAGAAGAGTTACTTGAAACAGGTCAAACGTGTCGGCACGTTGGGCGTTACCCAGTTGGAGCATGATATTGCGATCGATAAAGGTTTGTACTATTATCAGGGGAATGATTTTGCCAGCGAGATCGTGTTCAGTATCCGTCGTCTGACGGAGCCAGGCAAAGAGCATGTCGACAATCATTTTAGCCCGCTTTGTGAAGTACAGAAGGAGGATTTCGGAAAGATGACCGATGAGATCGTTTCTTTCCTGAACCGCAGTTCGGTTATGATCGAAAGCAATGATTATCATCGTATGGATGACCTGATTGCCGAATCGGTCGATCTGACGGCTAAACTGACGCTTCTGAAGAAGGAGGAACTGAAACGTATCCAAGGACAGAGCGGTAGTACGAAGGTCAGCATGGTCTACCTAAATATGGTACAGGAAGCGCAGAATGTAGTATCTTTTACAGCTAATTTGCTGAAAGTGAGCCGGAAGTTCCAAAAAGAATAATCGGTGTGTTACTTTTCTCTTGAAAGAAAAGTAACCAAAAGTTCAAGGCTTAACCGTCTGGGCTACTCCGGGCAAAGACTACGCTGTCGCCTGCCCGGAGTAGCGAAGCAGGTTCGGCCTTGACTTTTTGGTTACTTTTGGGTCAAGCCAAAAGTAACTATAACGATAGCATTGTCTTTTCTTTGACAAGATCACTCTCATCCATCTGAAGCGAAGGAACCGTGCACATCTTGATGTAGTCGCCGGTCTGACAGGTATAATCGTAATAAGCCTGTTGTTCGGAGGTGAAATCCTCCTTTTGGATCAAGCCGCTTTCCATGGATAAAAATTCTTCCGTATCCGTGCAGTCAGACTTCTTGATAAGTAGGATGCGGCGTGCAACCGGGTTCCGGTTGTAGTCAAGTCCGATATATAAACCGCGCAGTTGCCGGGGATTCCGGAAGAATGGGATTTGCAGATAGATTGTTACCAGCGTGAATTGAGGCGAGGGGTTTTCGCTGAACATGCAATAAAAGTTCTGTGGATCACCTGTGACTCCCATGCCCCATTGTGCTTCCCCGTAAGCATTTAACCGTCCGATGCGGATGTACTCCTTGTTTTCGGATAGACTGATGATAAAAGGTTCCATCTTCAGGCAGTCCGAGGAAGAAGAAAGGCTGTAACTCGTGTAAAGTCCGCATATGTTGTCCACCCGTGTGGTGGAAAGCAGTATTTCTTCTTGCAAATGTTCGAGGAAAGGGTTGGCTTTCCGGTCGGATTGCATGTTCGGTTCCATTTTGCCCAAACGTTCCAACAATTCCGGCAGGACGGACAGCAGGCGTCGTTTGGATATGTTGTTGACCAATACGATCGCATGGTCCAATGCCTCCTCGTGCGAGCAGTTTTTCAGTTCCTCGAAATAAGTCGGGAGCACTGTTGTGTACAGAGAAGACAGGATGCTGGGAGCCATTCCGGCACAGTCGGCAATCTCCTTCATCTTGATCCCGTTATTGCGCAGATATTCTATCTGCCGGTAGAGTTCACGGAAGTCATCCATGTTGTTCTTATTTACTGTTTTATATTGCAAAATAAATACAAGCGTGTTGCATTTCCGTTACATGAATGTTACATAAATATTGCTTTATAATCGGTTGATTTATAATATATATAAATAATGAACATTCATGTTTTCAGTAATATTCCTGTAACATGCCACGTCTACTTTTGCAGCCGTAAACAAAATGACAGCATGTTATGAACAACGAACAACAAACTAAAAATCCATCTCGGAAACGGTTATCCGATTTTCTTTTTATCCTCTGGGCCGGCGGTGCGGCTCTTTTATCTTATTCATTGGTATATGCACTGCGCAAGCCTTATACGGCGGCGGCTTTCGAGGATGTCGAGTTCTTCGATATGGATTATAAGGTGGTTGTTACGATCTCCCAGATAGTAGGATATGTGATTTCTAAGTTTATGGGGATCAAGTTGATCTCCGAACTGAGACGGGAAGAGCGTTTGAGGTTTATCCTGATGTCTGTTGTGATGGCAGAGCTTTCGTTGGTTTTCTTCGGTCTGCTTTCCGCTCCTTACAATATTGCAGCTATGTTCCTGAACGGCCTGTCGTTGGGTTGCATGTGGGGGGTGATCTTCAGTTTTATCGAAGGACGTCGGATGACGGATATCCTTGCCAGCTTGTTAGGTGTCAGTATGGTGATCAGTTCCGGGACGGCCAAGTCGGCTGGGTTGTATGTTATGAATAACCTGCATGTGAATGAGTTTTGGATGCCTGCATTGATTGGTGCTGTCGCACTGCCTCAGTTAGCATTGCTCGGATATGCCCTGAACCGTCTACCTCAACCGACCGAAGAAGATATTGCGATGAAATCGGAGCGTGCGACATTGAATGGGAAACAGCGTTGGGAGTTGTTCAAGAATTTTATGCCTTTCCTCATGATGTTGTTCGTTGCCAATATAGCCATCGTGGTGTTACGCGATATAAAAGAAGACTTTTTAGTGAATATCATCGATGTTTCCGAATATTCGCCTTGGCTTTTTGCGAAGATCGACAGTGTGGTGACACTTATTATCCTTGTGGTTTTCGGATTGATGGTTTTTGTGAAGGATAATCTGAAAGCTCTTTCTATTCTTTTCGGGTTGATTATTATGGGGATGATTGTGATGTCTGTTGTCTCTTTCGGGCAGGAACGGTTCCAGCTTTCTCCTGTTGTCTGGCTGTTCGTCCAAAGTCTTTGCTTATACATCGCGTATCTTACTTTCCAGACGATTTTCTTCGACCGCTTCATTGCTTGCTTTAAGATTCACGGGAATGTAGGGTTCTTTATCGTAACGACGGATTTTTTGGGATATACCGGGACGGTGCTTGTGCTTGTGCTGAAGGAATTTTGCAACCCGCATATCGATTGGGCGGTATTTTATAACCAGTTTGCCGGGTATGTCGGTATCTCCTGCTGTATCACCTTCATTTGTTCTTTTGTATATTTGCATCAGCGTTTCCGTAAGGAAAACGGGTTGGTTGTCAAGAGCAACGAAGTGCTCGAATTGGATACGGCTTCGCGGAATGCGATCACGATGGCTTGATAAACGAATCAGTATAATAAAAGAAATAAATCAGTTATGAAAAAGATTTCATGTGTGATTATGGACTGGGCCGGAACGGCTGTTGATTTCGGGTGTTTTGCCCCTTTGAATGCTTTCCTGAAAGTTTTCTCTGAAGAAAAAGGAATTGATATAACCTACCGGCAGGCGCGTGAGCCGATGGGATTGTTGAAGATAGATCATGTCAAGGCGATCCTGAATATGCCGGAAGTAAAAGCCAAATTTCAGGTTCGCTATAACCGCGACTGGAACATGGACGATGTAAACGAAATGTATCGGAGCTTCGAAAAGCATTTGTTCTCGTCTCTCCGCAACTTTACGGATCCGATCCCCGGTGTGCTGGATACGATGAAGCTGTTGCGCGAAGAAGGAATTAGAATCGGTTCTACAACAGGCTATACACAGGCGATGATGGAAGTGGTTCGTCCCGATGCGGCAGCTAAAGGCTATGTGGTGGATAACCTGGTTACTCCGGATGATGTTCCCGCCGGGCGTCCTGCCCCGTATATGATCTATAAGAATATGATCGACCTGGCTATTCCTTCCGTTGATAATGTGGTGAAGGTAGGAGACACGATCGCCGACATCAAGGAAGGAGTGAATGCCAAAGTATGGAGCGTCGGTATCGTGACCGGTAGCAACGAGATGGGATTGACAGAAGAGGAATACAACCACCGTTCGTCCGACGAACTGATCGAACTCAAGCGCGAAGTGCGTGAACGGATGCTGAATGCCGGTGCCCATTTTGTCTTGGACAACATTATGGAGCTCCCCTCCTGCATTGAGAAGATTAATGGTAAATATTGATTTATAATAAGGATATCATGAATACAAAAAGAAATTACCTGTTGCTTACCCCAGGTCCCCTGAGCACATCTGAAACAGTTCGCGAAGCGATGCTTCAGGACTGGTGTACTTGGGATAAAGATTATAACGAAGGAATTGTAACCCCCATCCGTAAGGGCTTGTTGGCTATTGCCGGACTGGATGAAGACGAATATACGGATGTCTTGTTGCAAGGCAGCGGAACATACTGTGTGGAGGCCACCATCGGTGCAGCCGTGAAGCCGACCGACAAACTTCTGATCCTGGCGAACGGTGCTTACGGCAAACGTATGGCACAGATTGCGGAATACTATCATATTGACCATGTACTGGTCTCTTTGCACGAGACGGAATTGGTGACTGGTGAAGTGGCTCGTAAAGCCCTCGAAGCCAATCCGGATATTACGCACCTGTCGATGGTACATAGTGAAACGACAACCGGTCTGCTGAACCCGATCGAAGAAGTGGCCGAAGTCTTGAAAGGTCGTAACATCACCTTTATCGTTGATGCTATGAGTAGCTTTGGCGGTGTGCCAATTGATATGAAGAAGCTGGATATCGACTTTTTAGTCAGCAGTGCCAACAAATGTATCCAAGGTGTTCCCGGTTTCGGTTTTATCATTGCGAAGAAAGATAAGCTGATCGCAACGAAAGGAAATGCCCGTTCTCTCTCGCTCGACATCTATGCGCAGTGGGAAACGATGGAAAAAGGCGGTGGCAAATGGCGTTTCACATCGCCTACACATGTGGTGCATGCTTTTTATCAGGCCATGAAAGAACTGAATGAAGAAGGCGGTATCGTTGCCCGTTCGGAACGCTATAAGCAAAACCACCGTACGCTGGTCGACGGTATGCGTGCGTTAGGTTTCAAAACTCTGCTGCCGGATGCTTCGCAAGGCCCGATCATCACCTCTTTCCTGTATCCTACTGCCGATTTCGATTTCCATTCTTTCTACGATCAGTTGAAGGCAAAAGGTTTCGTCATCTATCCCGGTAAAATCTCCGACGCTGATACATTCCGTATCGGAAACATCGGCGATATCTTCCCTGATGATATGGAAGCACTTTTGCAGGCAATACGATCAATAAGCTACTAAAAAATTTTATTAATTCTGGAAGATTTTTATAACCACTTTATTAGCAAGCAGTTCTGAGGATAAGGTAAAAATGAGGTAATGATTTGGCAACCCTGTCTATTTCTACGTTCTGCTGTGAGTTGCTGTCAATGTCTCTCGTCTTGGTACAAAAGTAGCAATAAAAATCGGATACACATCAAAATGTCCCATGATTTTTATCACAGGACGTTTTTTATCTTCGCTGAATAATCCGGTTTAACCGTTACTTCTATTTTCGGCAAGTTGCGGGCTATGATTGCTGAAATTTATACTTTAATCCATACTCTTCCAACTTGCTATACAGCGTTGTACGTCCGATTCCGAGCAATTCGGCGGCAACCTTGCGGTTTCCGTTTGCCTGCTTCAACGCGCGTAAGATGCGTTCCTTGTCCTCCGCATCGTTTCGCAAGGCGAAGCTGACAGGTGAGGTCGGTTTCGTTACGGCAAGTTCCAGATGCTCTTTCATGACAACTCCCGTCTGTGCCTGCAACACCGCGCCCATTATCTTCTGCCGAAGCTCACGGACATTACCCGGCCACGGATGGGTCAGCAATGTCTTACGGGCTTCCGCATCGAACCCAGTCACGCTACATTCCAATTCATTGTTGGCAATCTCACGGAAGAACTCCGCCAACGGCATGATGTCCTCCTGACAGTCACGCAAGGGCGGAACAGTTATCTCGAAGTCGTGCAAACGGTACAGCAAATCCTGTCGGAAACGTTTTTCAATGACCGCTTTCTCCAGATCCTCGTTGGTGGCGGCGATGATGCGGACATTGAAGCTCTTGTCCGTCTTGTCACCTATAGGGCGGTATCTCCGTTCCTGTATGGCACGGAGTAACATCTGCTGGGTTTCCAATGCGAGATTGCCTACCTCATCCAAGAACAATGTGCCACCCTCTGCCTCATTGAAGTATCCTTTCTTTGTGCTGTCCGCACCCGTAAACGCGCCTTTGACATGTCCGAAGAATGCCGAGGGCGCAAGGTCTTTGGAGAGTGAACCGCAGTCCACAGGCACAAACGGTTTCCCTGCCCTTTTGCTCTTATCATGCAGATGGTGGGCGATATGCTCCTTGCCCGTGCCGTTCTCTCCGAATATCAGCACGCTCATATCAGTAGGGGCAACTAATCTTATCTGTTGCATGATTTTCTGAAAGGCGGAACTGTCACGGGCAAAAACGGGCATACGATTTCGTCCGATACTCCGTTCTTTCAGGATGGTATGAAGCAGAGGCATAAGTTTATCCTCCACAAGCTGCTTGGGGATATAGTCCAGCGAGCCGAGTTTCATACTTTCGACTGCCGTATGCACTTCGGCATAGTTGGTCATGATGATTAACGGTTGTGTCATGCCTTCCTTGCGCATCCATCGTAATAGGTCGATGCCGTCACCGTCGGGTAGTCGTAGGTCAGAAACCACGATGTCCCCGTCTGAGGCTTGTTGCAGAAGTTTCTTCGCGGTCGAGAGGTGGTAAGCCTGCACGGTACGGAATCCTTCCCGTGCCAGCAGGTTGCAGACAAACTCGCAATACACGATATTGTCCTCCACCACGATGATTCTTGTTTTATCCATTTTCGTATTTTTCCTTTCTTCTTTTGCCTGCCGGATAATTTCAGCACCTTTATCCAGCACAGCCGGTCACCGCTTTGCATATCGCTTCGTCATCTGGAGTGGCACTTCCATGAAGTTGGGCGTAAAGTTCCCTCAATGGCTGGTCGGCACGGAGAATCTGCCATGAACTTCGCAGATGGTGTGTAAGTGTGTCCAGTTCTTGGAGGTCTTTACGCTGTTCTGCATCCTTGACCGCCTGCATTTCCTTTTCGGTTTCCGCTATCAGTTTGTCCAGCATGACGGATTCATTGCCATAAGATAGCAGAGTGGAAAAATCCGGCTTTTCATCCAATATGCTGCTTAATGCGCATTTATCCGTAATCTCCATCAGTTCGGATATGGAGAACGGCTTGAACAGGCATCCGGCAAATCCACGCCCTATAAGTTCCTCCTTGCTGCAACTGCCCGAAGCGGTTGTCACGACTATGGGAATACTCTTCGAGTTGCCTACATTGGATGAGCGCAACAGTTCCAGCAGTTCAAAACCGCTTATCTCAGGCATATTCAGATCCGTCAGAAGCAGGCTGTATTCCTTTTTTCGTATCAGCTCCATCAGTACCGAAACATTGGTACAGGTATCGCAGTGCATCCCTTCATGGGCATACATTTCTTTCAACATAAGGAGAAGTACCTCGTCATTGTCGATGGCAATCACATCATGGCAGATATGATTATGGCGCATTTGCGCTTGAATTGTCTGTTCCGGCAGTTCCTCGGCTGTCTGCATGGGAATTTCCACCGTGAAGCGGCTCCCTTTGCCTTTCTCGCTTTCCAAGTGTATAGTTCCACCGAGCATCGCCACAATACGCTGCACGATGGACAATCCTAATCCGAAGCCGTCTTTTGCGGCGGCATTTGAAAGACGTTCAAATGCACCGAATACTCGTTGTTGCTCATCTTCGGTCATGCCCGTACCGGTATCTTCAACGATAAGTTTCAGCAAACCGTTATCATAATCCGCTGCCAATGATACACTACCGTTATCCGTGAACTTGATGGCGTTTGACAACAAGTTGTTGCCGATTTGCAGGATACGTTCCTTGTCGGTCAAAACCACCGCATCGGTGTGGCTCTCCACTATCAAAGTCAGCCCCTTGTTCATGGCAATGGGCATGAACTCCGTTTCAAGAATATGCGTGATTGCGGAAATCCTGCAAGGGGAAAGGTTGGGTTGCTCCTTGCCGTTGTCCAGACGGAAGAAATCCAGCAGCGTGTTGAGCATCTCCCGCATACGCTCGGAAGATTGCCGGATATTATCCACATACATGGTGCTTTTATCCGCGCTACAACTTTTCTGCATCAGTCCGGCATAGCCTCATTTTGTCAATCGTATTTTTTCGTGGTAGAAGTAGTTTACGATGACAGGTTTGCCTTTTTCCGAGCGTCCGTATGGCAGATCGTTTATACGATACGGGAAGCCCTGCTCCTTGGCGTAATTTGAAATGTCCTGCTCCAATGCCTGCCAGTATTCAAGCCTTTTTTTATTGTAAATTTCCTCGTAAAGCGGTATGAGGTCAGGATACTTCTCACGGATATACGTCATTATCCCGCCTTTGAACTGCCCGCGTAAATTCAGGTTTTCAAGCCAGATTAAATCAGCATAATCTTTTACCTCCTCTATTATTGCCTTCACGTCTGTTATTCTGGGGAATATGGGCGAGACGAAGCATACGGTGCGGATACCTGCCTCGTATGTCTGACGCATCGCTTTCAGACGGCGTTCAATGCTTACGGCGTTGTCCATATCTGCGCAGAACTGCTCGTCGAGCGTATTGACAGACCATGACACAGTCACTTTGGGAAAACTCTTCAACAGGTCGAGATCGCGAAGGACAAGATCGGACTTTGTGCATATCATAATCTCGGCATCGCTTCCTCGCAGTTCTTCGAGCAGCCTTCGGGTACGGTGGAATTCTTCTTCATACGGATTGTAACCGTCCGTCACAGACCCTATTACAACACGTTCACCGTCGTATTTATGAGGATTCGTTATCGGCTTCCAGTTTTTTACATCTAAAAACGTACCCCACGGCTCGGTGTGCCCGGTGAACCGTTTCATGAACGATGCGTAGCAATACCTGCAGGCGTGGGGACACCCTACATAAGGGTTGACCGAATATCCTCCCACCGGCAGAGAGGATTTGGTCATTACACTCTTTACATCTATTTCCTTTATTGTATCCATATTCATTGTATTCGTCTGGTAAATTGTTCCGGCAATTCCTGAATCATTCTTTCGTCGCCCATAATCGGCAGCAAATCTTCTTTCATGAACACCGGTATGCCATGAGCCTTTGCCTGTTCTGCAATGCTAAGCACCCATTCGGGGCGCGAATATGACTTTCCTTTTCGGTTTCCGGTCTCTGTGCCTATGACAATCCAGTCAATTCCCTCGAAATCAATCTCGCCGATATCATCGAAGAGAGGTTCAAACGTGACATGGTAGTGTCGTGCTTTGATATTCTTTTTCAAATCATCAATCCTCCTTTTCTCGGAACTGCGCGTGACGGTCACGCCCATCCATACGTTCTCGTCGTCAGAGGAGAAACTGATTTTGTCAGGGCGCTTCGTCAGAAAGATATAGGCGTGCTGGGGATTGCTGCTGATCCGCTCGAAAATTTCTGCGTTCCATTCAGGCTTCCAATCGGAGAAATCGCTCATTCCTGTCATGAGCCACACATGAGGACGGGACGTATCGATGATGCGCAGTTTTCGTTCCATGTATTCAGGCACGGAAAAGTCGTCGGTAATGTGGAAACGGCGGCAGTTGTTACGGGCATAGCAGTAAGGGCATCCTATAGTGCACCCTACCACTATGTTCATGTTTTTTATCAGGGATTTAATGCAGACACTCATAACACAACTGTTTCTCCGTCCTCCGGGATAATCAGCCGGCTCATGTCGGCTTCGTGATGCGTTGCCTCATTGCGCAGAATTGCACGGGTGGTCTGGCAATGGTCGATGGCATCCATGTGTACGGCTATCAGCTTGATATGCGAAGGCAATTCGTCAAGTATCTGCATCACTTCGTTCTCGTCGGGGATGATAGGACCGTCCGTTTTGGAAAATTCGGGAAAGATTGCACCTCCGGAGTTTACCACGATATAGTCAGGATTGAACCGTTCCACGGTGTCTCGGATACATGCTTCCCATCGGCAGTCACCCATTATATAAACGGTCGGGAAGCCCTCGGCTTTTAGCACATAACCTGATACAGGTCCCATCATCTGCCCGATCTGCCCGAAACCATGATGTCCGGTCGTGCGGTAAATGGATATGCCGTCTATTGTTTTTATTTCTTCGATGGGTATCACATTTGTAAATCCGTCGTTTCTGATGGCGTCCGCGTCCTGGGGCTGAACGTAGAAAGGAATTTCTTTGGGCAAATGTGTGGGGACACTCGGCTCGTAATGGTCGATGTGATTGTGGGTCAGGAGCACCATGTCCACGCCTCCGATAATATCCTGAATAGGAATGGTGAGGTGTACCCTCGGTGTTTTATTCACACCGAGGGCCGATATCAAAGTGCCTTTGTCGGCTAAAACGGGGTCAATTAGCATGGTGTGTCCCGCATACCTGATTTTCAAGGTGGCATTGCGCACCAATTGTACTGTGGATGTCTTTTTCATGACTATATGTCTTGTTATTGATTACGGGTGCAAAGTTCGGAAGAATCCGGCGAAACATCTATGCCTGAAAAAACGGTAATTATGCCATTTTGATAAATGAAATTATTATCTTTGCAAAAACGACAAGGATATGGACGAGATAATCAACCCTGATCGACTGGTCAGCGTACCGTTCAACAAGACACGCTGCGGCGTGGATTTTTACATCAATACTGCCATAAACAAGGACATCGGACTTGTGCTGACAGAAAACAAGCGGTTTAAGACAGACTTCTTCAGCTTCTACTTTTTCCGTAAGGCAAACGGATATTTGCTACTGAACTTCCGCAAGATTGAACTGCGCGACGGCATGGTTCTCCTGCTTTCACCCCATCAGCAACAAGAGTGGCATGTAGATGAGACGGCGTTGGATTACACGTTCCTTATATTCCGCGAAGATTTCATGCGTACTTTTATCGCCGACAAGTTCTTCGTTTTTCGCCTTTTGTATTGTTACCAGACAGATACGCCGCCTTACATCAATGCCACACATGACGAAATGAAGGAATATATGCGGCTGCTCGGAAAGATTAAGTATGAGCTGATGAATCCAGTGTCCGATACGTACAATATCATTGTTTCCTTACTATATTATCTTTTGCTGATTATCAATCGTACATACGCTGCCGCCTATTGCTTGCCCGCTGAAATTGCTAAAAACAATTTCGCTTTTCGGTTCAAGGACTTGTTGGAACAGAATATCCGCACCCACCAGCGGGTGCAGGAATATGCAGACATGCTTCATGTCAGTCGCATCACACTCAATAACTCAGTAAAAGCCCAATTCGGAGTATCAGCTACCCATTTGATAAAACAACGTCTGCTTGAGGAACTGAAGAACGAATTGCTATTCTCCAACCGCACTGTCAGTGAAATGGCGGATGATTTCAATTTCTCTGATCCGAGCCATCTCATGCGCTTCTTCAAACAGCAAACAGGCAAAACATTTACTCAGTACATGACGGATTACAATAAAGGCATATACGAATAACTTCTTAATATAGTCGATAGCGGCTATCGAAATATGGTTGTTGATGTTCAGGCGTTTTTGTACTGCATGAACCATTTTACGATTTCTGGATCTTCGTGCGAGCCGAGTAAGAAAGGCTTGTCGGTATCCAGCGTCTTTATCCGTGCCATGTCGTCGGCCGACAGGGTGAAGTCTAATATGTCGAGATTCTGCTTCATGCGTTCCGGTTTCACAGACTTAGGAATAATTATGCACACTGATATTTATCGCGCCCGGACAGGTGTTCGGTGCGGAAGATGACGGCATGCAGTTCCAACCAGATGGCTACCTGCTTATGTTCCATCCCGACCTGCTGCGGAATACACCTCTCGGGCGGATAATGCGTGAATATTCGTTCTTTTCCTACGAGACAAACGAGGCATTGCACCTTAGTGTGGAAGAACGGCAAATCATCATGGATTGCTTCCACAAGATTCAATATGAATTGAACCATCCGATACACCGTCACAGCAAGAACCTCATCACAGACAGCATCAAGACGTTCCTTGATTACTGCACACGTTTCTATGACCGCCAGTTCATCACACGCGACAACCAAAACCGAGACATCCTCGCAAGATTTGAGCGGTTGCTTGACGAATACTTCCATGATGGGGCTGCTAAACGGATAGGCTTGCCCACTGTACAGTATTGTGCAGACAAGCTCTGCCTCTCGCCCAACTATTTCAGTGATTTATTGAAAAAAGAAACAGGTTCAACCGCCCTGCATTTCATTCATGACAAGTCTATTGAAATAGCCAAGACGGAACTTGCATCTACAGACGACACCGTTAATGAAATCGCCTATAATCTCGGTTTTCAGTACCCGCAACATTTTACCCGACTGTTCAAGAAAGAGGTAGGTTACACTCCGAATGAATATAGAGCGCAAGTGTCGTGAGAATTGGATTAGTACAGAATATTAGAACCCAACACCTCTCTTGCGCTTAACTTTCTTCCTTCTGCGAAGTATATCCACCATTTCCTGATTGGCTTCCGCATCAGCAGCGTTATAAGATGAGCCACTGCTTTTTAGCAATCCCCAAGAGCCGTTGAACAACTCGCTTTGTGCCGTGCCGGACGGTGCGCTTGGTGTAGCCGTTTCATATATTCCGGCTGTTATTCCCATACGTTCCCTGCATCTGTTGTGCTGCAAAGCCGCGTCAATCTTGGAATAACTGAAACGCCTGTCCACTTTGGAGCCGTTGAAATGGTAGCCATTCATGGAGAATACAACACCCTGCACCTCGCTGGTCTGCCCCTTATGCTTGAAATGTACTTCCACTCCCTGCCGTTTCAGGTTGGCGATAAGCACGTTCCAGTTGCCGCATCTGCCGACTTCCATTTTGATGATGTCGTAAAGCGCATATTTCGTCCTGTCTGGCTCTTTCAGGCGGTTGCGTTTGACATTGTCCTTTCCGCCAGCCATATGCAAGCCGTATTTCAAGGTCAATTCCTTGCAGATGCGGGTACTGCGCAGACGCTCGTGCCTGTCCGATATGGTATTGCCGTTGTTGTCTATGCGGTTGAAAGCAATATGCACGTGTGGATGCTCCTTGTCGAAATGCTGGGCGATGAAGAACTGCGTATTCTTGATTCCCATCCGTTCCATATATTCAAGCGCGATGCCTGCCATGATACGGTTCGTCAGCCGTAACTCATCCTCTTTGGAAAAACTCAACGCGATATGTCCGACAGGTTTTGTCACCTTATCGTTCATCCGTGACTGGGCATTGAAACTCATGGCGATAGTTTCCAGATTTTCCATAAACAAGCCTTCGCTTGCTACTATCTGCGTATCCTTCTTCTTGTCGATGATGTAATCCACCGCACCCTTGAAGTCGCTTCCTTTTACGATTTTCGCCATCATATCCCTATCTTGGTTATAAGTTCATGAATCCTTGCCACTGCCACCTTGCAGTCCCACCGTTCATCGTGGAAGCCTCCGGCGTTTGCCTTACGCGCAAGCTGGTTGAGATTGTTAGCCATGCCGCAGAGTTGGCGGATGTATCCGGCATGTTCCTCCGACAGCCGTTCTTTCACATGACCGTTACGGAAACATTCCCTCATGTACTCGCTTGGTGATACGCCCGCCTCATGCGATCGTGTCAGCAGGCGGAAGTAGTCGGCTGCCGTCATTTTCACTGCGATACGGTATTTCAGTTTCTCGGTTGCTTCCTTCTTGGGGCGACCTCCCTTGTTGCGTTCCTTGTGTTCCTTTGTCTGTTCCATATTTTATTCCTTTTAATTCGGTTACTGATTCAACTGTATAGACCGACGGGATGCCACCTCCTGCAATTTGGATGGTGGGTGGCAAGCGGTTTCGGTACACCCGAAACACAAACTTGCTACCTCCCAATCCTTAAGGAATGAGTTTCGGGCATCTCCCGTTTTTCTCATTCGGGATGTCATAATCCCAACCCTTTCTTCTTGGGTTTTACGATAGTTCTTGGCGGTGGACTAACGGCTAATTTCTGCCGGATTCCACGCAGGTAATCGTTCAGGTCTTTATGCCCTTTGTAGTTGTCGGAGAAGTCGCGGATGCGTCCGGCGAACTTCCTTTCCAATTCCCGATACGCCTTTCTTCCCGCCTCGTCATTGTCGAGCATGCAGTGGATACGTCCATACCCGTGCAGCACATCTATAGCTTTGGAAACATTGGCGGTCGAATTGAGGATGACGTAATCCTGCCTGTCAAGGTCGGGCAAGTTCGAGCAGTTCCTCTTCCGCAACGTGAGGAATGAAAGATAGTCCATCATGCCCTCGAATACAAGGCATTTCTCTCTCGCTTCTCCCTGTTGCCGAATATGGCTGATGTCTTTGGGTGCGACACAGCCTTTGAAAAAACGGTTACGCACTTCAAATCCTCCCGCCACATTCGGAAAACCGATGGCGAAATAGGGCTTGCCGTTATGGGTGAAGTGGAGCTCTTTACATTGCGCCTTTGCCAAAGCGATGTTTATGCCCCGTTCCTGCAAGTATCGGAGCAATGCCGGATGGGTGAGTTCGCCCACCTCCAAATGTTGGAAACTCGGTTCGGATGCCTGCTGGCGAAAAGAGAAAGATATGGGACGGATGTGTGGTGCCTGTTCCGCTATCTTGCCAAGCAGATAAGGCACATGGTCGGATGCGTACAGTACCCCTGCAAGTGCGATGATGTTACCACCTCTTCCCAGTCCATAATCGAACCACAGGTTGCGGTCGGTGTTCACCTTGAACGAGGCTTCCGTTTCCTGACGGAACGGGGATTTATACCACAGGCAGTTTCCCTGTTGCTTTACGGGCGAATAACCCAAACTTTGCAGATAGTCCGCAATTTTGATTTGTTTTGCTTCTTGGATGTTCATGATATAATTTCTATGGATTTGATGATGACTGTAAAAACGTTGATTTGATGAATGAGATATGTATTGTCCTATACGTTAATGCTTTATATTCTCAACATCTTCTCAACAAACCACTCACAAATAGAGAATCCAACAAACTGATGCTGTTTCCCTCTCAACTTTTCTTTTCGATTGTTGAGAATTTGTTGAGAGTGTATGCTGTTTATTATCAGTATGGTTATATCATTATTCATCAATTCAACAAAAAAAGAATAGTATTACAGGGATTCAAGTTGTTCCCTTGTGACGGTGTAGAAACGACCGACTCTTTTTATCGGCTCATATCGGCACTCCCGATTGTAATTGAATTGGTAAGTGGTATATGTAAGCCCGTTAGAGGCAGGAGTAAGTTTCCAACATTCCTGCAATACCTTTCTGACTTGGTGCTTCTCCACCTTTACCTGCGAATGTACCAGCAAAAGAAGAATGTCGTTGTGGCAGAACGAGAATGTGTCCGTGCCGACACTTTCCATAATGTCAAGGATAAGTTCGCACATCTCTATCTCCAATCGGTTGCGGTTGCTGCGGATAATCTTCTGCAAGGCTTCGGTATGCAGCAAAGAGGGCGCAAACCACATACGGCTTTCCTTTTCGGTGGAAAGTTGTCTGTATTGCAGGTAATACAGAAAGGCAGGTATCTCAGCTTTCAGCTTTTGCAGGAAGTCTGTGTCATCGGATTGCAGACGGTCTATCTTGCGCACCCAATAGCGTGTTTCACCTGCATCAATGATAACAGGCAGATACTCGTTGTTGGAGCATAGCACGAACTTGGCAAAGAACGCTATCTCGTCACGGTCTTTGCCTTTGGCTTCCACCTTGTAGGAAAGTGTGGTGCTGAGGTTCTTCAACCGCTCGCTGTCCTCCCTGCGGTTGAGCAATACCTCGTCCACCACGATGAGCAGTTTTCCTGCCCAGTCGGAATTGAACTGGCTGCGGAAGTCCTCGTTGGTATTGAAAGTGACATTGTTTTGAAACACAGCTTTCAGGAAGTTCAGGAATGTACTCTTGCCCGTGTTGCGTTCTTCTGATACCAACAGCAGGATAGGCAGTTTCTGCACGGGTTGCAGGTAGAGCAATTGAAGATAGTCCATGCCCAATTCATACTGTTCACCGAAGATATGGCGCACCAATGACCGGATACAGGGAAACTCGCCTTGTTGCGGACGGTGTCCTATCGGCTCGTAGAGGTTCAGGAACTTGTCCACCACGGGACGGTAGTCCACATGGTCGGGGACGGTGCAGAAGCCGTCGTACTTCGGCACGGTGGCGAGATAGTCCTTGCCGTAGTCCTGCCGCAGTGTTTCGTTGTTCCACACGATGCGCTTCTTCACATAGCCTCCGTTCAGACGGGGCTGGTTCACTAACTTGTAGAGGGTAGTACCCACACGGATAAACTCCTCATTTTCAAAGTTGCCTTGTTTCATTAGCACTTCATTTTTTTGTTTAATCAGTGCAAAACTCGGCAATTAGCGCAGAACGGATTAACAACTCACGCATACCTCACGTAAGATTTTCTTGGATTTGGCTTTATGACATACAACAAAAGGAGGGTGTGTCAAAACAGAAATGACAACTTCTAAAAGTTACAGATTGTAACGTATAACACTTAAAAGGGTCGTATCAAGCTCTGTATGGAGTAATGATACGACCCTTTTGGGGATCTTTTAGGATGCTCAAATTTCAAATTATAAGTTCATCTTTTTAATAATTGAGTTTTGACACACCCTCTTTGTCGTAATCGTACGTATGAATGGCAATACACCTATTCACATACTCGTATAAATACATTGTTGGCAATGGGAATACGCATAGGTCTCACTACTTCATGTCGTCATATCATTAGAACTTATGCCTGATAATTAGACATATCCCAACCATTTATACCCAGCGAAAAGAAGATATTTGTTTTCTCTTTTCGCAAGTACAGCCTTTTAAATATGGCATTGCGCACCTGTTCCGCACCGAAGCTGTCAATGCGGAAAGCAAGTGCGACTATCATCGGAAAGCTGAACACATCGGCATGATACCCGTTCTCCTGCCGAACATACTTCTGTACCTCGTATTCTTTTAATGCTCCACTGTTATAGATGTTTCTGATGGCAGAACGAAGTGTCGGAGCAATTACTCCGAACAGTTCCACCAATTCCGGCTCGCTCATCCAAATGTTTGAGACATTCTCCGGCATGATGATATTGCCGGATTCATTCACTGTTATGCTGTTTCTTCTCATACTCATGACATCGTTATTCCGTTAAACGTCTTACTCAGTTTGTCGCCGAACATGGTCAGGTCGTTGTCGAGCTTCTGCGTGGTTATCTTTGCGTAGAGTTGGGTCGTGACTATATTCGTATGTCCCAACACACGGCTTACGCTTTCAATGGGCATCCCCTTGCTCAAAGCTAATGTTGCGAAGCCATGACGACTGCAATGAAATGATATTGACTTGGTTATGCCACATTCCCTTATCATCCGTTTCAACGGTTTGCAGATAGACCAATAGTTCAAGCCGGGGAATATACGATTGTCTTTCTGCATCGGTCGGTAGCGTTCGACTATCTGCAAGGGTATATCCAGCAGCTTCACTTGGAAGGCGACTTTTGTCTTGTGGCGTTTGGACAATATCCACTTCTCGCCGTTCACCTCCACGATGTTGTCATTCGTCAGTTCCTGAATGTCCACGAATGACAAGGCGGTGAAACTGGCAAAGATGAAAATGTCACGGATGTATGCGAGCTTGCTGTCTGCAAACTCATGTGTCATGACCGCTTTCAGTTCATCCTCCGTCAGATATTCCCGTTCTTTCACATTGGGGCTGATATGAAACTGGATGAAAGGATTGCGCGGTATCAACCCGTTATAATGCGCTTTCATGACCACGCCTTTCAGCCACATACAGTTTGCCCATATCGAACCGTTCCGCAATCCGGCTTCAGTCGAGAGGTATGCGGCGAACTCCTTGATGAAATCGGGAGTAAGTTCCAACATGGACATATCGCTGCGTCTGTAAAACGACTTGATAAAGGCGGCTACATGGTTTCTTGCCCGTACACGTGCCCGATAGGTAGCCATTACCCTGTCTTTGCCTACCCGTTTCTTGAACACTTCGTTCTCACGGTCGAATGCTTTTAGCAGCGTCTCATACTCGCTGCCGATTCCCTGATAGGCGTTGCGCACCATCTCAGCCGTAACAAATGCCTCGCGGTCTGAAATGCGCTGGTAATGTTTGATGATTTGCGCCTTGATGTTGTCAAGGGCAAGGTTGATGTCTCGTGCCTCGCGGCTCTTGCCTTTCGCCTTGTTTCCTTTCACGTCCCAAAGCGTTTTCGGGATGTTCTGCTTACAACTGAACTGCGCCACAGTCCCGTTGATTGTCACTCGTCCCATGATGGGGACAATACCGTTTTTCTCCTTGCTGCCGTTCACGTAGAACAGAACCTTGAATGTGCTTCTTGCCATACTCGTTTTTTGTTTGCAAAGTTATTACTCAACGAGTTAGACCTTGATATGCCAACCTGTGCCACAAGCTGCCAAATACAACACGGTGTGTTAAAAATCACCATTCGGCGGGTAATGATTTGGAGACCGTTCTTCTTCATAAATCCGCTTTCCTTTACGTTACCTCGATTTTTCGCCTGTCCTCATTTGTCTTCGCAAACGCCTTATTGACAGGCATTACGAAGACATTTGTCCCTTTTTATTCGTCTTTTCCAGAGATTTTCAATAACCTTGTAAATAGTTCCCACATACGGGAACTATTTTGCCGTTAAGAAATAGCAAATCGATAGTTGTAATGTAAGAAGATTTTTGTTCCTTTGGGGGCGAAAATCAATAAGGTACTTAGTGAAATCTTTTATTTGTATTCTGCTGGCATTATTCCAGTTTACAATATTTACAGCGATAGGGGCGGTTGGTGAACCGCCCTTACATGAATTGCCCCTAAACCTTTCCGTGTCCGATGCAGGGGTACGGGATAGCACATCCCGGATGTCTGTCATCGAATATAAATTCAAACCGAAAAGCCTGATCCTTCCCGCTTCCCTGATAACAGTCGGAGCGATTGGCACTGCCATAGACGGGATGAACGATTTCCATCTCTTTTCCCGCAAGGATTCCGTCAAGAAGATACGGATCGACGATTACATGGAATGGGGCATGTTGGGTTGGGTTTTTGTCTGCGACCTGATGGGGAAGGAGAAGCATAATTGGGTGGATCAGCTTTGCCTGGTTGCCATTGCCGAAGGCTTCAACGCTGCCATGACACGTACGGTCAAATATACTGTAGGCGAAATACGTCCTGACGGTGGTCCTCACTCGTTTCCTTCCGGGCATACCGCCAATGCTTTCTTAGGGGCACATGTTGCTTGGAAGGAGTTTAAGGACAGCTGCCCGGTATTAGCCTACTCTGGCTATGCGTTGGCGACCTTCGTCGCTTGTTCGCGCCTGTACAACAACCGTCATTGGGTGGCTGATGTGATTGCAGGAGCCGGTTTCGGTATTCTCTCTGTCGAGCTTGCCTATTTGACCTATTTCCCTATCCGTAATGCGATCGCTCGTAAAATCAATATGAAAGGAAATGATCGCTTGGTCGTTGCTCCAACGTTTAGGCCTGATGGGGGCGGCCTTTATCTGTCATGGAAATTTTGAAGATTTATGATTTATGAATTATTATCGACATATAAATCATGAATCACAAATTTTCCCCAACTCCTCGATAAATGTCCGGTCGTTGCTGAGGCGAGGTATTTTGTGTTGACCGCCTAATTTTCCTTTCCTGCGGAGCCATTCGTAGAAGGTCCCTTCACGGGCAACTCGGATTTCCAGCGGTTGGAGGGAAATTTCTTTATAACGTTTTGCCTCGTAGTCGGAATTAAGCTGTTGCAAGGTCTTGTCCAGCAAGGAGGCGAAATCATCGAGTGAAGGCGGCATTTTCTCGAATTCGATCATCCATTGATGGCGGCCCTTTGCCTTGTCCAGCATGAAAAGGGGAGCGGCGGTATACTCTTTCACTTTGGCTCCTGTCTGGCGGCAAACCCTGCTGATCGCTTTGTCGGCATTGTCTACCATCAGTTCTTCTCCGAAGGCATTGATAAAGTTCTTGGTGCGTCCCGATATTACGAACTTGTGCGGATAAAGGGAGGTGAAACGGACTGTGTCGCCGATCTGGTAACGCCATAATCCGCCGGAGGTCGTGATCACCATCGCGTAGTTTTTCCCTACCTCTACAGCTTCTAACGGAAGGACGGTCGGATGTTCTTCCCCCACTTCGTTAATCGGGATAAATTCATAAAAGACACTATAGTCGATCATCAGCAAAAGGCTGTGTTCCTCCGGATTGTCTTGGAGGCCGAAAAAACCTTCCGATGCATTGTAGGTCTCCATGTAATGCATCCGGTCCGAAGGAATCAACGCTTTGTATTGGTCCCGGTACGGCTCGAAACTGATCCCGCCGTGGAAGAATACCTCCATGTTGGGCCAGACATCCGTCAGGTATTCGCTTCCTGTCTTTTGTAATACGGCCTTGATTAGTACCAGCATCCATGAGGGAACACCGGATAGGCTGTTCACGTCGGTTTTCCAAGTGCTTTCGACAATCGCCTTGATCTTGCTTTCCCATTCATCCATAAGGATGATCTTTTTGTCGGGGACGCGAATCAGGTTGACAAGAGGATTCAGGTTCTGCAACAGGACGGCAGAAAGGTCCCCGCAATGTGCATTCCGGTTCAAAGGGGAAGGACTGTGGCTTCCGCCCAGTATCAACCCTTTGCTGGCGAAAAAATGGCTGTCGGGATTATTCTGTAGATAGATGGAAACGGTGTCGAAACCGCCTTTGTAATGACACCCTTTCAGAATTTCGGGTGTGACGGGAAGGAACTTGCTTTTGTCGTTTGTGGTGCCGCTGCTTTTTGCGTACCATCGCACGACCGAAGGCCAAAGGATATTTCTTTCTCCGTTTATCATACGGGTGACGTATGGTTTTATGTCATCATAGGTCTGTAAAGGAATCCGCTCACAAAAGTCTGCATATCCCTGAATACTTTTGTAGTCGTGTTTTAAACCCCATTCGGTATTTCGGGCGGTAGATAAAAGGGACTTCAGCTGTTTGTGCTGGATGGCATCTGCATCCTGGGCAAACCTTGCGATCTCTTTTTGCCTGGGGCGGAAGAGTAGTGATATTGTATTTGTCAGAATATCCATGCTCCTGTTGTTTGAATTGCATGCAAAGATACGATAAATTTTATTATCTTTGTACAACAAGTACTTAATCCCAAAAAACGATGAAAATAGGTATTCTTTCCTCTGGTGGCGACTGTCCCGGAATAAACGCCACGATACGTGGTGTCGGTAAAACGGCCATTATGCACTATGGCATGGAAGTCATCGGCATACACAGCGGCTTTGTCGGCCTGCTGAATAAAGATGTCCAGACTTTTGACGAACGCAGCCTTTCAGGTATCCTGAATTTGGGCGGTACGATCCTGGGGACTTCCCGCGAGAAACCTTTCCGTAAACTCCTGGCTTCAGGCGAAAGCGAGAAACCGCAGCTCATTAGGCAGAATTATGAAGAACTCGGCTTGGATTGCCTCGTCTGTATCGGCGGCAACGGGACACAGAAAACCGCAGGTATGCTCTCGGCGATGGGTTTGAACGTGATCGGTGTGCCGAAGACTATCGATAACGACATCTGGGGGACAGATATAACGTTCGGTTTCGATACGGCTGTCAATATCGCGACTGAAGCGATTGATCGCCTGCATTCGACCGCCAGTTCGCACAAACGGGTAATGGTGGTGGAGGTGATGGGACACCACGCCGGCTGGATTGCGCTATATGCCGGGATGGCCGGAGGTGCTGATGTGATCCTGCTACCTGAACTGGGCTTTGACATGGACCAGATAAACGAAGTGATCTTGGACCGTGCCCGCCGTGGTAAGCCTTATTCCATCGTGGTTGTGGCCGAAGGGATCGAAACACCTGACAAAGAGCGTCCTTCCGTCTATGTGACGCGTGTCATAGAGGAGGCGACAGGTATCGAAAGCCGCGATACCGTCTTGGGGTATATTCAGCGTGGAGGCAATCCTTCTCCCTTCGACCGTAACTTGGCTACCCGTTTGGGCGGACATGCTACGGAACTGATCGCAAACAGGCAATTCGGACGTATGGTTTGCATGAAAGGCAGTGAAGTTGAATCAATTCCTCTGTCTGAAGTGGCCGGTAAGTTAAAACTGGTAACTCCCGAACATGATCTGATCATTCAGGGGAAACGGATGGGAATATCGTTCGGAAATTAATTTTCAGCGGGAACAGCTTCTATGCTTGTTTCCGCTTTTCTTTTCTCTGTATCTGCTATCTCCTGTCCGCTATTTTCTACGGCTTCTTCAGGTAGATTTTCGAATTCGTTTTCGGCTGTGCTCTCACCGGTTTTTTTCTTCTTGAGTTCCGAGATGAATTGTTGGAATGTTTTGTCAGTCCGTAATTTCTTGATCGCCATCTTGGCTGCGCTCTGCTGGGATTCCTTTTTCGAATAGCCGATGCCTACGCCTATCTGTGTGTCAGAAAGCGTCACACCTGTCTGGAACACCGGATTTCCATCGTTGTCGGTAAACGATTCGATTAGGTCGAACGATATTTCAAGCTTGTTCTTTTGGCTCCATTCGATCAGACTCGATTTGAAATTGACTTCTTTACGGGCGATGGTTTCCAGATTGACATATTTTTTGATGAGCACGTTCTGGATGAAATTATAGCAGACTTCGTAGCCCTGGTCCAGATAGATCGCACCGATCAGTGCTTCAAGGGCATTTCCATACATGTGGTTGTTATGGGAACTTAGTTTGGCGGAGTACACGACCATCTTGTCGAGTCCCAGTTCGACAGCAACACGGTTCATCGTCTCGCGCTGTACGATTTTGGAACGAGTGTTGGTCAGGAATCCTTCCCGCTTGTTCTGAAAGTGTTTGTAAACGATATCGGCTACGACCGCATCCAATACGGCATCACCCAAAAACTCCAACCGTTCATTGTTCAGCCATCTGCCGTCACCGCTTTCTACGGAAGAAGATTTATGGAGGAAGGCTTGTTCATAAAGGTGGATGTTATCGGGATAAAAACCGAGTATCTTGTATAAAGAAGAATAAGGCTCCTTGTTCATGTTCTTGAGGAGCCTTATTCTTTTGTATAGCTTTGTAAACACGTTACTTCACAAATTTTTTAACAATAGCACAAGCGTTGTGACCTCCAAACCCGAAAGTATTGGAGAGTGCTGCCCGCACTTCTCTTTTTTGAGCTTTATTGAATGTGAAATTCAGTTTATAATCTATTTCAGGATCATCATCACCATCCGCATGGTTGATTGTCGGAGGAATGATACCATCGTTTATCGCCTTAATGCAGAACATTGCCTCGATCGCTCCGGCCGCTCCCAAGAGGTGTCCGGTCATTGATTTCGTCGAACTGATATTCAGGTTGTAAGCGTGATCTCCGAAAACTTCCTTGATCGCTTTTACTTCTGAGATATCTCCTACCGGCGTAGAGGTTCCGTGAACATTGATGTAATCGATGTCTTCCGGAGTCATTTCTGCGTCTTCCAGTGCGTTACGCATAACCAACTTGGCTCCTAATCCGTCCGGATGGGAAGCTGTCAGGTGGTAAGCATCGGCAGACATGCCGGTTCCGGCAATCTCGCAATATATTTTAGCACCACGAGCCAACGCGTGTTCCATCTCTTCCAGGACCAGACAGGCAGCACCTTCTCCCATAACAAACCCGTCACGGCTTGCGCTGAACGGACGGGAAGCGGTTTCGGGCGAATCGTTGCGGGTAGACAGCGCGTTCATCGAGTTGAACCCACCGACACCAGATTCCGAAACGGCAGCTTCGGCACCACCGGTTATAATTACGTTAGCTTTTCCTAAACGGATATAGTTAAACGCGTCACTGATCGCGTTGGTTGAAGATGCACAAGCTGATACTGTCGCAAAGTTGGGACCATGGAATCCGTAAAGCATGGAGATATGTCCGGCTGCAATATCGGAAATCATCTTCGGTATGAAGAACGGATTGAACTTAGGACCGATCGTGTCTTTGATCTTTGCATATCCTAATACTTCTTCGTCGAATGTCTTGATACCACCGATACCAGAGGCAAAGATAACGCCGATACGGTTCTTGTCTTCCTTGTCCAAGTCCATAGCAGCGTCGTCAATCGCTTGTTTTGCGGCATTTATTGCGAATAAACTATAACGGTCACATTTGCGGGCTTCCTTACGATCCATTACTGTCAACGGATCGAAGCCTTTTACTTCGCATGCAAATTGTGTCTTGAATTTGGATGCATCAAACTGAGTAATAGGCCCGGCTCCACTCTTCCCATTGATAATACCTTCCCATGTTTCCGGGAGAGTATTACCAAGAGGAGTAATAGCTCCAAGACCTGTTACCACAACTCTTTTTAATTCCATACCTTTAATTAAAAGGATTGATTACTTCGCGTTAGCTTCGATGTAAGCAATGGCGTCGCCTACAGTTGTAATCTTTTCTGCTTGATCATCAGGAATAGAAATACCGAATTCCTTTTCGAATTCCATAATCAGTTCTACAGTGTCAAGAGAGTCTGCTCCTAAATCGTTAGTAAAGCTTGCTTCGTTTGTAACTTCTGTTTCTTCAACACTTAATTTATCAACGATGATAGCTTTTACTCTTTCAGCAACTTCAGACATAACTTTTTCAATTTAGATTAATAAATACGAATATACTTTTTAAATTTGCAGTGCAAAGAAAAGAATTTTTTATGTTACAAAACAAATTTAATGAGCTAAAAATGCGGAAAACTGCACATTTTTTCTTTTCTTGTGCACAAAAAAAGGAGAAAACATGAAAAACGTAGCAATTTTTGCTTCCGGATCGGGTACGAACGCGGAGAATATCGTCCGATATTTCTCTAAAAGTGAAACTATTAAGGTGGCAGTTGTTTTGTCTAACAACCGGAACGTTGGTGTGCATGCCCGGGTGAATAAGTTGGGTGTTCCTTCTTTTGTCTTTTCGAGGGAGGAATTTGCAGATGGGGCGCCTGTCTTGGCAAAGCTTGCGGAATATGATACGGATCTGATTGTCCTTGCCGGCTTCATGAATAAGATCTCCGATCCCTTGTTGAATGCCTATCCGGGTAAGATTATCAATATTCATCCTGCACTTCTGCCTAAATACGGAGGCAAAGGCATGTACGGGATACACGTGCACAAGGCGGTCGTTGCCGCCGGCGAGCGGGAGACCGGTATTACGATCCATTACATAGACGAACATTACGACGAAGGAACGGTTATCTTTCAGGCAAAATGCCCCGTCCTGCCGTCCGATACGCCGGAAGAGGTTGCCGCGAAGGTGCACGCACTCGAATACGCTCATTATCCCAAGGTTATAGAAGATTTGCTTGCAGCCCGTATTTGAGGGATTGTATCAGAAGTTCGCGCTCAGTTGCATGACATAGGTACGGGGTGCGGAAACGAGCATCGGACGTGTACTGTATTCTTTGTTGAACAAGTTATTCACCATGAACTGGAAAGACAGTCCTTTCATGATCTTCACGCCTGCACGCAGGTCGACCACACAGTAGGGCGTGTTGTTTTTCGCCCAATAGGAATGAAGTGTTTGTCCGTTTACGTTGCCGAAGAGGATGTCGCGCACGTAGTCCATGATCTCTGGTTGTTCCTTCGCCCGTTCGTCCACCATCAGGTAGTCGACGGCCAGCGTTTTGCTTTTCCACACGATATTGGTCCCTAGTGTCAGTCGTTTCCATTGGAAGTCAAGGATGGCTTTCACTGTGTGTTTTTGGCGGTACTTCAGGTATTTGGATGTATTGGACTTCTCTTTCATCTGCATCGGATCATCGTAGGTCGCCTCTTCTTCGTTCTTTTTCTTATAATCGGCGTCTTCAGGTTCGATGAATACATATCCTAAGTTGTAGCTTAGTGTGGTATTGGGATTGAACGTGTAGACACCGTTCGTACTGACTTCCGCCCCGTAGATACGTGCTTTCGACACGTTATAGAACTGGGCGCCGAATCCCGGCATCTGGCCTTGGGTAATCATGCTCAAGAGGTCGCGCACACCGTTGATATACTGAAAAGTCGTATTGTTGAAGATTCCGAAGCGGAATTCGATCATGTCGGTATATTGGGTATAAAATCCCGCCAAGTCGAAGAATCCCGTCAGGTTTCCGAACTTATATCCCTGTTTGAAGCCCAGTTCGGCATTTACACCTTTTTCGGCATTCACCTCTTTGTTCGGGTACACGCCGACACCGCCGATGTCCTTACGGGCATATTTCTCGGTCAGAGAGGGATAGCGGTAGCCTTGCCCGAAGCTGGCGCGGATAAAGCTGTAGTCGGCAAGTTGGTAGTTCAGTCCGGCGCGGAAGATCGGTTTGACCGGAATCTTGGTTCCGAACAGTTTGGTATCCGCTTCCCGCAGGTAACCATCCACCCGGTAGTATTCGGCACGCATGCCGGCCGATACGCTCAGGCGGTCGAAGAAACGCTGGTCGTACTGGGCGAACAGGGCGGCATTGTCGCTGTCGTGCGTCCCGGTGGTTTTCGAAACGCTTTTCATGTGTTCGTAGGTTGCCCCGGCGGTGATCTGACTTCCGTTGTCCCATTTCTTATTGAACTGGTAGTCTACATAGTAGGTGTAGTTCTTGTCCGTCCCTTTGGGAACATTCTCCTTGTTGTTGTTCATCACCCAGGAGATCAGGTCGCAGTAATCGGCTGTCGTGGCAGTCGGGAATACCCCGTTCAGGATGTTGACGGCCCCGTCCACGATCCCGTTCAGGTCGCCTTGCAGTATCGGCTGGATCAGCGGGAAGAACGGGCTGTAGTCTCCGTTCTTGATGTTGTCGATATAGGCGGTGACCGTGGCGGCATCGCTTCCCATATTGCCTAAGATGTCGTCGAGCGACTTATGGCTGGAGCTTCCGTCGATGATGTTGTCTCCCCGGTAATAGAAACGGGTCTTGATCTTATGCGAGGTATTGTTGGTCGGATTGGTAAAATTGAAGAACGGGTCGATATAGAAGGTGTTCCCCTTGCGACCCATGTTGGCGATGGATGACGGCTGGTAGACTTCTACCGGAGAACGCCAGATGAAGAAGTCGGCATATTTGTCGGCCAGATAATTGAAATTGAACCCGTAGTTCAGCAGTTTGCCCTCTTTCATCGGATGGTGGTATGTCATATTGCCTCCGAGTCGCAGACGCCGGTTGTATCCTTGATCGCGGTATCCGTCATCGGAAAACAGGTTGAGTCCGCCCGATACATCGAAGTTTCCGATCCGTCGTGCGTGCGAGACGTCTGCCCCTTCATATTCGTCATGAACCGGATGGTCGTATACCCCGACATAGGCGCGGGCACTTGTGGTCGGCGTGAGTCCCGGCCGTTTCGTGCGGATGTTGATCACCCCGTTCAAGGCCGATGAGCCGTAGAGCACAGAGGAAGCACCCTTCATCACCTCTACCTGTTCGATATTTTCGAGCGGGACGATGTTCCAGTTGATCACTCCGTTGCCCGAACTTAGAGCGCTCATACCGTCTACCAACACAAGGCTGCGCGAACCGACCCCGTATGTCCATCCGTTCCCGCCCCGTATGGAGGGTTGCTTGTCGTTGATATCCACACCCGGCATTGTGTTCAGTGTCGAACTCAGGTCGGTAGGGGCCTGCTTGGCGATATCGCCTGCTTTCAGCAGGTCCATCGAAACGGTGACATCGCTTAGTTTCTGTTCGAAGCGTCCGGCACTGACCACTACGTCTCCCAACAGGTTCGTTTTGATGTTCATATAGACATCTTTTGTTTTGGTATCCCCCTTGCGGAGTATCAGCGGGAGTTGTTCGTTCTCGTACCCGATGTAACTGAACAGGAGGTCGATTCCACCGTCCGGCAACGCGATTTCATAGGCTCCGTCGGCATCCGATATGGTTCCGTTCGTATCCCCGTTTATTTTCTTGTAGGTGATGTTGACGCCCGGTAGCGGTTCATGGGTTTTCGCATCATAAACGTGCCCTTTCACCATTTGTCCGAATGCGGTCCCGGTGAAAAGTGACAGGGCGAAAATCAAGATATATAGCTTTCTCATATAAAATGCTTTTAATTGATGTTTTTGTCTTTGTACAAATAGATACCGATCTCAATGGGAATTGTGTTCAGCTCTTGGCTCAACTGGTTCAAGATCGCACCGAACGTCTTTCCTTTCAGGAGTATGGCTGCGATACTTACGAACTGGGGTGGGATCAGGTTGCCGATCAGATCCATGACAGGTGCGTTAAGCGTCTCTTCCGGAATAAAGACTTTCACGATCTCCAGCAAGGCGAACAATTCCTGTATTTCCGATTTGTCGAGGAGCAGGATGAGATCACCTTTTGCCGGGTCTTCGCTTTCGCGAATTGTCATTTTAATACCGGTTGTAGACCAAGTATTGATCTTCTGGTAGGCTGCCAGCAGCGCATTTTCCATAGAGCTATCCCCAGAGTTGGCTTTCGTCTGTCTGTTTATCATCACTTGGCGGATGATCATGTCGATCTGCGGGATTACATATAAGGATGTATTGTCGTCCACATAATAAGTCGCCAGGTTGGGAGGTGAAGCGTTCCAGTCGTTTGCCGGATGTTTGATGTAGTTGCCTATCAGACTTCCTATCCGGACCGAGTCGGGCAGGGGAGCATAGCGGGCGATGATGTTTCCGTCCGCCTGGAAGGTCAGACCGTCGAGCAGGGAACTGATCAGGTTGCTGACCAGTTTGCCGCCCACCAGGTTATACAGCATTCCGATCATCGTCTGCATGCTGCCATTGTCTACATTGTAATAAGAGGCATTTTCGTGGGCGACATACCAGGTACCGTTCATTGTCAGTCGGTTCTCTGGAATCGTGATGTCCGACAGTTCCAGTATCAATTTTCCGGTCTGTATACTACCCAGATAATGAAATGCCGTACCGGTTGAGGTTGTCACGCCTCCACTGAAAGAATAGCTGCCGGAACCTGCTGTCAGAGAGATGCCGGGGATAGCCGTTTCTGTATCGTGCGGTAGTACATATTTAAGAATGATGTGTGCGGTTTTCCCGTCATCCGTCTTAAATTCCACATCTTTTCCGATAAATATATTCCCGTTATAGCTCAAAATAAGGGAATCTCCGTTTGTCGGGGCACTTAGTTTGTTAGAGTAAGTCCCGCTCAGTTCCGCCGGGGAAAGGCTATCATAATCATCCTCGTCATTACAGGATATCAAGAGAATAGCCAGCATCATGGCGCAAAGTAAACTGCATATTGATTTTCTGTCCATATATTTCGCTTTTAGTCATATTATAGGATGATACAAAGAACAGGCTTAAGTTTGAAACAAACAATCTCTATGTTTGGGAATAAATATTCTATTTTTAAGATTGTTAGGTGAGCTAAGCATATTTTGCTACTTTTGAAACAACAAAACAATGTTTTTATGAAGATTGACGTTGACTTGCCTAAATTCGATATTCCGAAAGATTTTATCGTAGGCGATGGTATTACGGGTGACATCCTGAACATGTACGGGCTTTTTCCCTGCAAGATAAAAGCGGGCGTGTTTGCTTTTTGCACGCGGGGGACGATCCGTGTGACGATAAACCTGGATGAATATACGGCACGGGCGAACGATTTCATCACTTTGCTGCCCAATACCTTTATCCAGATTCATGAAGTGTCGGAAGATGCGGAAGTCTGTTTCGTCGCTTTTTCTTCCCGTTTTCTGGAAAGCATCAATTTTATCCGGACGATCTCCAACTTGATTGTTACGATCATCGAGAATCCGGTAGTCCCTTTGTCCGGTAATGCCGCCGCTATCTATAAAGATTTTTTCTCCTTGCTGGTACGGGCTGACAACGCTCCGGACTCTATCCTCTTTACCGACAGTTTGAAACCGGTCCTTGACCTGCTGATCCAAGGGGTGGTCAATATGTACAGGAGGTTCAATACCTGGAAAGAACCGGTCCTGAGCCGTGATAAGGAGATCGCTCGCGAGTTCGTGCAGCTTGTCTGGCAATATTATACGAAAGAGCGGAGTGCCTCTTTCTATGCAGGAAAGTTGCGGATCACCTTGCCTCATTTCTGCTACGTGATCAAAAAGACGACCGGGATGACAGCCCTCGATATTATTGCCAACGTCGTGATAATGGATGCCAAAGCCCAACTGAAATCAACGAATCTCCCGATAAAGGAAATCTCTATCGGACTGGGCTACAGCAACGTCGCTTTCTTCGACAAGTATTTCCGTCGCTACGTGGGGATGTCACCGCTGGAGTATCGCAACAGCTAAGCCAACCATCTTATCTCAATTTGTTCCGGTTGAAATGAGGACCTGCTTTCAATAAAAAGAACAGTGTCGAAAAAATTGTCAGGCACGCCCCGAACAGGTAAGCGTAGTTGAATCCCCCGAAAGCCTGTGCGATGCTTCCGCCTATCATCAGCCCGATCCCGATCCCCACATCCCAACTGGTGAGATAGGTGGAAGTCGCTGTCCCCCTCTGGCTGTTGGGAGCAAGGTTCACGAACAGAGTGTTGAAAGCCGGGAACATCGTACCGAATGCGACTCCTTGTGAAAGGGCGATCCCGATATACAGATAAGAAGTGAAAGCCGAATTCCACTGCATCAGCCTTTCCAGAGCTGCCAGCCCGAAGAAACTGGCGGCGGCAAGATACATCCCCAACGAGATGACCAGCGTGATTCTCCCTTTGTCGACCTGCCGCCCGGAGAACATACGCGAGACAGCCAGGCCGATCGCCATAAAGGTGAAATATAATCCTGAATTGACGGAAATCCCGATCTCATCGGCATACATGGCCACATATGTGGTTGTCATGCCGTAGGGTATGGAGAGCAGCAGTAAGGAGATGCCAGCCCAAGTGCCTTTCACCAAAAAGAAACGGTCCAGCGAGATCGGTTCTTTCTTTATCGGCTGTTTCCGCGGTGTCTTTACCAAATAGGCCATGATGAAGCCGAGGAGGCAGGAAAGGAGAGAGCAGGCGAAAATCGTTTCGTAGGAGAAGCTGGTGTGCATGAACAGCCCTGTCATCGGTCCGAAACTCATGGCCGTATTGTTTGCCAGCCCGTAATAACCGATCCCCTCGCCACGGCGGGAGGAGGGCAGGATGTCGATCACGATCGTATTGCCCGACACCGTCACCATGCCGAAGGCGAAGCCGTGCAGGATACGGAGCACGATGAAGATGCTCAGCAGGCTGGCGATCATATATCCGGCGAAGATGACCATGAAGACGGAGTAGGCTAAAAGGTACAACGGCCGTCTGGCGAATGTGTCCAGCAGGTATCCGGAGAACGGACGAATACAGAGGGCAGCAATAGTATAGCACGAAAGGATAAAACCGATCATCGATTTATCCGCATCGAACTGGTCCTGCAAGTAAAACGGCAGGATCGGCAATATCAGATAAAATGCGAAGAACAGCAAAAAGTTGGCTGCTAAGATATAGCAGAAGCTGGGTGATATAAGTTTGTCTTTTGCCATTGTTTCATTTTGTTTGTGTTATTGTTGGATTCCGAACCCCAATCTTCGGAGCTGTCCGGTTTCTTCCGGGGTCGCATGGACGATTGTGTATGCACCGTATTCTCTTGGGTGATGATAGTTTGTCCGGAACCACTCGAATCTGTCGGGATTTTCCCGTAGCGCCCGGTCTATGGCAAGCGGGTTAAAACTGGTGAGGATCGCTTGTTCGATCCGGTTTCTGTCAAACCGATTCAAGTCGATAACCGGAGTTTCGGGAGCTGGCGGAATCACTTCGCTGATCTTCTCGATCTTCACTTGGAAGAATTTTTCGATGTTTTTCAGACACATACGCGTACCATTGGCTTTCCCGTCTGCCGAGAAACCGGCAATATGCGGGGTGGCTATCGTGGCCAGTTCCAATAATTCCCGGTTTATATCCGGTTCGTTTTCCCAACAGTCCAAGATCAGTTCACTGATCTTACCCTCTTTCCGGGCATGCAATAGGGCATCCGTATCATGGACGGCTCCTCTGGATGCGTTGACGAACCAAGGTTTCCGTTGGAGCTTGCGGAAGAAGTCTACTCCTGCCAGGTGGCGGGTGGCAAAACGGCCTTCTTTTGTCAGCGGCGTGTGGAAGGTGACGATGTCGGCTTGCTCTGCGATCGTCTCCAGTGAGACGAAACCGTCTTTCCCCTCCTTCTCCGCACGTGGCGGGTCGTTGCGGAGCACGTTCATCCCGTAGGCCGAGCATAACTTCTCCACCTCTTTTCCGACATGACCGACACCGACGATCCCGATCGTCTTCCCCTGTAGGGGTTCACCCTTGCGAAGCGCGATCGTGACCAATCCGGAAAGCACATATTGGGCGACCGAGACGGCATTGCATCCCGGTGAGTTCTTCCAGGTGATACCTGCCTTATCACAATACCGGGTGTCGATATGGTCGAAACCTATTGTAGCGCTGGTAATCAGTTTCACCCGGCTTCCTTCGAGCAGTTCGCGGGTACATTTATCGATACTCCGTACGATCAGTATGTCTGCATCTTGTACGTTTTCTGGTGTAAACTCTTTAGAAGTGAGATACTTTACCTCTGCGATCGGTTCTGCGATTCCTTTCAGAAAAGGAACGGTATTGTCGGCGACTATTTTCATCTTGCTGTCCTTTTTCGAGAAGACAAAGGTAGGGATTATTTTCCAATCTTGACATAATTCAACCGCGTGTACTGTATGCCATAACTTTCAACCGTCGCGGCGATACGTGCCGAAGAGATGTGTAGCACTTCACCCGGCCGGTAGGCATGTTCCAGGGAGGGCAACTGTCCGGATGCATGGCTGGGATTGCCGGATGCAAAGGTCAGGTTGACCAGGTTGCCGCTCGCATCGATGGCCGTCAGGCGCTGGCGTACGAAGAAGACCGGAGTCGTCCCGATGACGCGGGTCCTGTATGGGTCGTCTTCCACCCGTACTTTGGTTATTTTCAGGGTGAGATTGGACAGCTTGTCCCCTTTCTTTCCTAAGAAACGGCTGGTGGGACGTGGCTGGTATTTCTTTTTTAGCATCTTGTCCAGGTAGACGCAGTTGTAGGCTTGTGCCATTTTGACGAAACGTTCTTGCTTGGGGATGATAGGGGTATATTTAAAGGCGATCCAGTTCACGTAGCCCGGATCTATCCGCAAGATCTCATACAGGAAGTGTCCGCGGTATTTGCCGAAAGCGATCAGGTCATCTCCGTGTGTCGACATCCTCTTTTCATTGTAGTCCGTGACCAGGATCTGTCGGTTGGCATACCACAATTCGGAAGTGACGATGCGCAGCGACTGGATAATGTCCGGTTTCAAATCTTCGATAAACAAGATGCACCGCCTGTCGAGTAGAGGCGTGTAGAACCACAGGCTGTAGTCCGGATGTCCTTCCCTCGGTAAAACCACAAGGTAACATCCCGCCTCCTTATAAGAGGCTTTCCCTTGGTTGTAAACATTCAACTTCTCATAAAGGAGTTCCTGTTCCGCCTCTGTGATATTGGGTAATCTGGGGTTTGCCATATTGTTACCTCCTTTTTATGTTTTGACACATTGCCCGTTTTGCGTTTACCGTGCACTATGGACAGATTCAACTGTTTTAGCACTGTCTTTGTTCCAAAATCATGTGCTGAAGTCAATCTTTATTCATGCCGTTCATGCTGACAATATGAGTTGTGAACGAAGATCGAGAAAAATATTGATAATATCCATGTATTTCTAACTTTAATTGTTCATTTTCTTAGATTCAAACCACCTATTTGGTTTCACCGCCTTTTGAAACATTTTGATTATCAAATTGTATGGGTGGGTGAAGGTGAACATCGGGACTACCTTCAACTTAAAAATTTGTTTTCACCTTGTTTTGTCCCGATCTCGGTTGACTATGTTCCCCTCCCGTCTCTTATCCAAAGCGATTTATTTAAGTGCAAAATAAAGCGATTATGGGAGTGCATAATATGCATATATATAGATATTTAAAACTCATCTTATATTCTTTTTTATTATCGACCAGGGTCGAAAGCCTTTTTGCCCATTGTCGAAAACCTTTTTGCCCAAGGTCGAAAAGGCTTTCGACAATGGGCAAAAGCTCTATGGCTTTATAGCTTGGCGATAGAAGCATGGCAGTTGTCGGTTTATAACACTCTTTCCGTACTCAGCTTATTTTTTTGATGAAGGCAACTGTGACCGGTGAAGGCACTTTTACTCTTTGCATTTACCCTTTAATGGTCTTGTAATTAAATTATTATGCACGTAAGTGAAGATGAATCCTTCTATCGTCCGGTAAACATCTCGGATAACGATTGGCGGGATATCGTTTATTTTCAGCAGGCGGATGGCGTTATGCTGGTAGAGGGAACCGCTTTGGCAGTTATAAAATATTCAGAACTTGTACCGCACCGAGGCCATAAATTCCCGCGGACGGATATTGATCCAGGAAGTATAGCTTTCGGTGACGGAATACTGCGTGTAGCTATACTGTTTCTTGTTGAACAGGTTGGTCGCTTCGGCTGTGAACTGCCAGCTTCCCATTTTCCAACGTAGGAAGAGGCCGGCGAAGAAAGCGTTGACAGACTTGTCCCGGCTGACATCGTTGTGGTAGTGGTCTGCCGAAAGATTGATCTCTACAGGGAAAAGCTCGTAGGAGAGCTGGAACTTCTGGACGACGTTCAGGAGCGGATCGAGGCGTGTGCCGGTTCCGATCTTCGACCGTCCGAGGTAGATGGTCGCTTGATAGCTGGCAGAGAAGCTGCACAGGGGCGACCAGATCAGCTTCGGTTCATATTGCATGAAATCGTACCGGTAAGGCAACCGTTCGCCGGCGCTCAGTTGTTCCGCGTTGTTGCGTCCTAAGAGGTAAGAGAGCGACGTCTTCAGTCCCCAGTCGTAGAAGCCTTTGGAAAGGGTTCCTTTCACCGTCCAGCCGGAAGAATAGTTGGACAGGCGGTGGGAGACAAGCGAGACTTGCCCGTCGCGGACCTGCTGTTCGAAGATACGGTCGGACCATCCCCGGTTATGGTTGAGCGACAGGGTGGAAAAGAACTCGCGCACCGTGCTCTTGTACTCTCCGTACAACGAATAGCTCTGGTTGCGGTAGACGGGCAGGATACCGTTGTTCATCCGATAGTTGCGGTAGTCTGTGCGGTATGCAGCCGGGTAGAGGTCGGTGATGCTTCCGTAACTTTCCTTGTAGTTGGCATGGAAAGAAAAACGCCAGGCATAGTTGAACTTATAGTTGATGTACAGGAACGGATTGGCAGCCAACCGGGAAAAGCCGGCTGCTGGAAAGGTGGTCCATACGAATGGAAGATAGAAGGTCAGATTCCATTTGTGCAGGTTCCATTGGTAGTTCGGTTTGAAATACAGACTCGTTCCGTTCCGGATCGAATTGATATCGCCTGTTATACCGGCTGTATATTGCCGGGTCAGGTTCCCTTTCTTGCGCAGGAAAGCGAATGAATGGTCCAGATAGAACTGTTGCAAGTGTAACGTCTGTTCGTCCCCGTCTATCAGGATGTGGGCAGGCTGGTTGTGATAGCGGAGCAGTGAACGGAGTTCGAGCGTGTATTTGTCCCGTGGCCAGATGTTTTGCAGGTAATTGCGTATGCCCATGTCCGGTGTCCGGATGTGCTGATTGACCGATGAGACACCGGAGATACGGGACGTGCTTCTTTCCCAGTTGCCGGAAAGGTTGAAGTCGTTTGTCAGGTAACGGCTGTCGGCGTTGTTTTCCAGGCTTGCCGCCACTTCCGCCCGGTCGGTACGGATGTGCGTGTCGTTTTGTTCCTTTAGGGTAACCGTATCTCCTGCCTGGTAATAATGGGTGATACTTCCCCTTTCTTGTTGTATGAGATCGTGCAAGTAGTTGATGTTGAAGCGTAACTGTGTCGCTTCGTTTAGCTTGTATATCCGGTTGCCGGAAAAGGAATGTACGTTGTTAAAGAGCTGCCGTTCCTTTTTCAGTGGAGCGGAGAAGGAGGGCTGGGAAAGGAATGACGGGATCGAAGGGCCTATTCTTCTTTTGGCTCCTGTTTGTGTAAGTACGTTCTGTTCGTCTGTTACATTGTTTCCCCGGTTGTTCCCTTTATAAATATAGGCGGACTGGCTTTTACGGCTGATCTGGATGGCATTGCCCATGCCTTCCCACAAAAGAGGGGGAATGCCCATGCTTCCTTCCAACGTCCCCATCCAGCGGTCTCGGAAATTGTCTTTCAGTTTGAGGTTGATCGCGATATCTTCGGTTGTCAGCTTCTTTTGCAGGGCACGGATGGGTTGATGGTTTTCCAGTATTTGCACGCTCTTGACAGCACCCGCCTGCAAGTTATTGGTTAGTTGGTTGTACCGCCCGTCTGTTAGGTCCATGCCTTCCACATAGAACTTGCTGATGTTTTTCCCGTTGTACGAGATTTTCCCGTCGTCGTCTACATCCACTCCCGGCAGTTTTTTCAGTACGTCTTTGATCGCTTCGTCTTTCGGACTGATGAATTGCGACACGTCGTAATTGATCGTGTCGTGTTGCCCGTAGACGCGCCCCGGACGTATCTCGACCTCTTTCAGAGTGAAGATTTCCGGTTCGAGGCGGATGAGAAGTCTTGTCCCGGCTGTGATCTTTTGCCGGATCGCTTTATATCCCAACAGTGAGACGTGGACAAACAGTGAGTCGTTTGCCTGGTGGAGCGGGAGGATGAAGGTGCCGTCGGCCTTTGTCAAGGTGTAGGTCAGCGGGAGCTGCCGTCCGGTTTTACGTATCTGCACGGTTGCGGCATCTACCGGCTGGCCGTTTCCGGCATCGGTCACGGTCCCTTTGATGACTTGCTGGGCAGACAGGTTGTAGGCGGTGATCAGGAGAATGGATATATATAGGAGGCTCTTCATTGTTTGTTCTTGTTTTTGTTACTCTTTTTCTATCGGATTGTAAGGCGTGTTCTTCGGGTGCATCGGTTGTCCGTCTTCTCCTTTGACGATGATCTGCATACCGGGGGAGGTTTCCTTCAGATAGCCGATCGGGTCGGCGGCGAAACGTTCGTGTATCCGGAGGAGATCTTTGCGGGAGATCGGTTCGTATTCGCTTCCGATAAACAGGATGGCTTCTTCTTTGCCGGCTTTCTCGATACCGGTGCAGACGAAGGTGTAGTGCTGCCGGCTGTCGGAGGCTTTCAGGATCAGTCCGGGCAGTCCTTGCAGTTTCCAAGGACCTTCGCTGCGCGGAATTTCCGGAGTGTACCAAGCTTCGTAGTTTCGCCCCCGGAATCGGCAGGTCGCTCTGTAGCAGGTGTAGGCGAGGAAAGTTGCTGTGTCGGGATGCAGTTCCCAGACAGGAATCTCTGTTTTTTCTTCCGAACGGAAGTTACTGGCGGCGATAGGTTCGAGTTGTGTCAGTTTGCCTTCGGGATAGTTTTTGAATATCTGGTAGTTCACTTGGCTGGTGCCTTGTTTCATATGTTCCTGGATGATTTCCTGCGAAGCTCCGGTCGCTTTGTCCATTTCGATAAGCGAGTCCATACGGAAACGGGCATAGCTGTAGAACAGGGAACTTTTGGAACCTACCTTCAGCATCATAGTCTCATCGATGTGTTTGTCTTCATGGGCTGTGTCGCCGACAAAGGAGAGGTCGTACTGGGCGGTGAACAATACCTTGTCGATGGGTTTCGCCTTGAGCACTTCGCTCATGTTGTACACGCGGATATTGAATTGGGCCTGTACAGCCCCGCATGCCAGTAAAAGAACTGCGGATAATAGGATTCGTTTCATAACTTTAATCGTCTTAGAGTGTTTGTCTGCTGCAAATGTAGCGGACGGCAAACCTCCGGGGCGAGTAAAGTTATTACTGAAATATTACGGTGGGGTTATTCCTGGCTATCCAAATCCTTTTCTATATCTTTTATAATAAGTAAGACGGTGCTTTTTAGGGGTGGGAGATGTTTCTTAATTGTAATGAATATCTTTTCCTCATCAACAGCAGAGTATTCGTGCGAAATGATATTACGCTGTCCTATCACCTTAACCCAAGGTACTTGGGGATATTTAGGTAGTAACTGTTTATTTGTTTTATCGTCTATTTTCTTGACGTATTCACCGATTGTCTGTAAGCGCATGACACAGGAATCAAATATGGTCATTCTCCAAGGTGTGGAAAGGAAGTCGTCCGGTGTTTGTATTTTATACATCGGTCGATAATTACATCAATAGCCTCGGCTATAAGATACAATCTGTCTGTAATTTCATCTTTATGCATAAATACCCTCCTTTAGTATCTTATCCAGTAACAGAGGCCTTAAACTTTTACGCAAGCGAATCAGGTCGATCGGGCAGCCACACCGTTTTTCCAAATCACTTTTCTCTGTTTGTTCTCCACGAGCAACTGATCCGAAGATGCCGATTTTGAGAATACCGTATTTATCGGCAAATTTGGATTTGAATTGTTTTAGCAAAGTAATATAATATCTGTATATCTTTCATGAAGAATCCTGTATATGGGATCAAAGATACATAAAAAACGGTGATTCCTATGTAAATAGTAGTTTTTTCCGTAAGTTTGTGCAAACTTCTTTCAAGTAAGGGGTTAAGTAGTCAAAAAGCACAAAATAATAAAGCAAACTTTCATAAATGAAGACTTTGGATAAACAGAAAAAGAACGTCCTTACCCTTTGCGGGGCGGCGATGGCATCGTTGCTTCTTTGGGGATGCGGCGGAACAAACCCTACGGCCGAATCTTTCGAACGGTCTGATTATTATACGCGTGGTATCGGACAGTATCCGGGCGACCCGAAGGAGGATTTCTCGCCTTCTCTGGCTCCGGATCCTTCCACTTACCGTAACATTGCCCGGTTGCGATCGGCTTTTGCCTCTTCCAGTCATGACTATAACCTGGTGGCGCAGTTGGCGACAGACGGCATCGTGACGGACGAGCAACCGCAGTATCTGAACTTGTCTACGCCCGATGGAGACGTTCCGAGACGCGAACGCGAATGGATGATCGACGAAGGGCCGTATTCACGGAATACTTTTCCCGGCGGAGATACCTATTTCCGGTTTACGCTGGCAAACTATAGCAAAGCGGCCGGCAAACTGTCGCTGGTAGGAACGGTCGTGTATGACGATAAAGTGTCGAAAGGCGGCTACGAGATCATCTGCCAGGGTTCCAATGACGGAAAGAACTGGACGGAAATCGGCAAACTGAGCGGTAGCGGTCTGCCCGGTCAGGCAGTCTCCGGACGGGTGGTGGTGACCGACCCGAACAAACAGACCGGTGAAACAACCATGCCGGTCCGCAAACTGAATGAAACGATTACTTTCAATTCCGAAAACGCTTACTCCGATTACCGCGTGCTGCTGAAGATGGCAGGCGCACACGATTGGGTGTTTACGGAAGCTAATTTCATGGATAAGGACGGTGGTTTAGTGGAAATGAAACCGTCCCAGTTCTTCAACAGTGCCTGGATGAGTGCTACTGGGGGTGAAGAATGGTTGTATGTGGATCTTGGCAGCATGTCGGAGTTCGATAAGGTCGTGTTGCACTGGATCAACAAAGCCGTCAAAGGAAAAGTGCAGGTGTCGGATGATGCCAAGCTGTGGAAAGACGCAGCCGAACTGCCGGGCGGTGACGGCCTGATAGATGAAATCGCATTGAACGGCAAACAGAATGCCCGCTATGTGCGCATCCTGATGCAACAGCCGGCGAACGATAGCCGTTATATCCTGAGCGAAGTGGAAGTAATGGGTAAAGGCGGATTAGTGGCTCAGCCTGTGGCTCCTCCTCCTGCTTCGAAGGGAAAGATCATCTTGTCCGGCGGCAACTGGGAGCTGCAACGCGCTTCGGAAGTGACGGCTTCGGGTGAAGAAATATCTACTCTGAGCTACAAGCCGGAGAACTGGATCGTGGCGACAGTGCCGGGAACGGTATTGAGCAGTTACAAGAATATCGGGGCAATCGCCGATCCGAACGATTCGGACAACCAGTTGCAGGTGTCCGAATCGTTCTTCTGGTCCAACTTCTGGTATCGTGACGAGTTCGAAGTGCCGGAAGGATTCAAGCAGGACCGCCTGTTCCTGAACTTCGACGGGATCAACTGGAAAGCGGATGTCTATCTGAACGGAAAGAAATTAGGCCGTATCGACGGCGCCTTTATGCGGGGCAAGTTCGATGTGACGGATCTGGTTGTTCCGGGTAAGAACGTGGTGGCTGTAGAGATCATCCGGAATAACCATATCGGGGCGATCAAGGAAAAGAACAAGCAGAGCACGGACTTCAACGGCGGAATCTTAGGGGCTGATAACCCGACCTTCCACGCGACGATCGGTTGGGACTGGATTCCGACGGTTCGCGGCCGCAATATCGGTATCTGGAACGATGTATTCCTGACTTCAACCGGAAAGGTGACGGTTGCCGATCCGCTTGTTACGTCTGTCCTGCCGTTGCCCGATACGACTTCCGCTACGTTGACAGCCGAGGTGATCGTGAAGAACCACGATGCCAATACGGTAAACGGTACGTTGGAAGGCAAGGTAGGAGATATCACATTCCAGCAACTTGTTTCCCTGGCGGCGGGAGAAGAGAAGACAGTCGTTTTCGATGTCAAGGACTTCCCGCAACTGAAGATGGAAAACCCGCGCTTGTGGTGGCCTAAAGGTTACGGCGCGCCGAACCTCTACGATGCCAACTTCACCTTCAAAGTGGATGATAAGGTTTCGGATGCGAAAGACTTCAAAGTCGGTATCCGCCAGATGACATTCAATGAGGACAATCATATTCTGAGCCTCTTTATCAATGGCCGTCGCTTTATCGGCCGGGGCGGTAACTGGGGCTTCGGTGAATCGAATTTGAACTATCGCGGTCGCGAATATGATATTGCTGTGGCTTACCATGCCGATATGAACTTTACGATGATGCGTAACTGGGTCGGCATGATCGGCGACGAGGAGCTTTATGAGGCTTGCGACCGCCACGGTATCATGATCTGGCAGGACTTCTGGCTGGCTAACCCGGCCGACGGACCCGATCCGTATTATCCGGAAATGTTTATCTCCAATGCGGAAGATTATGTGAAACGGATTCGCAGCCATGCGTCTATCGGCCTCTACTGCGGACGTAACGAAGGTTTTCCGCCCGAACAGATCGACAAGGCGTTGCGCCGTATCATCAAGGAAGACCATCCGGATATCCATTATATTTCCAGCTCGGCCGATGATGTGGTGAGCGGCCACGGCCCGTACCGTATGCTTCCGGCAAAAGAATATTTCACGCTGAAGACCGGCAACGATAAGTTCCATAGCGAACGAGGCATGCCGAACGTCATGACCTACGAAAGCATGCTCCGCACCTTCTCGCCGGAAGGAATCTGGCCGCAGGATAACGAATGGGGGATGCATGACTATACCCGCGAAGGGGCACAGGGCTGCACCTCTTTCAACGAGATCATCGCGAAAGGATATGGCGAACCGCAGAGTGCGAAAGAGTTTGCCGAACTGGCCCAGTGGGTGAACTACGACGGCCACCGCAGCCTGTTCGAGTCCAGAAGCCAGAACCGCAAAGGTCTGCTGATGTGGATGAGCCATTCCTGTTGGCCTTCAATGGTATGGCAGACGTATGATTATTATTTCGAGCCGACTGCCGCCTATTTTGCTATCAAGAAGGCTTCCGAGCCGCTGCATATCCAGTGGAATCCGGCAACGGACGAGGTAGAAGTGGTCAACTACAGCGCTGGCACGCATAAAGGTCTGACGGCAAAAGTACAGGTTCTGAATATGGATGCATCCGTAGCCTGGGAAAAAGAAGCGACTGTCGATAGCAATGAAGATACGACCGATAAGTGCATCAAGTTGGAATTCCCGGAGAACTTGTCGAAGGTCCATTTCATCAAGATGACGCTGACCGAAGATGGCAAAGTCGTTTCCGACAACTTCTATCACAGAAGTTTGGAAGAAAACAACTACCAGGATTTGTGCCAGTTGGCAAAGGTTGCTTTGCAGTCCGCAACAACCGTGGATAAAAATGCAGACGGAACCTGGAGTGCCGTGTCTGTTATCGAGAACAAGACGTCTACACCGGCTTTGATGATCCGCCTCAATGTTGTAGGTGGTAAAGACGACCAGCAGATTCTACCGGTATTTTATTCCGACAACTATTTCTCTTTGCTTCCGGGTGAAAAGAAGGAAGTACGTATGAGCTGGAGAGATGAAGATACCAGAGGTAATGAAGGCAAGGTCTTAATTACCGGATATAACGTGGAATAATATTATAGGTCGGCGACGGAAGGCGTGCAAAGTACCTTTATTACGATCCTTTAGGCACAGATTTACACGGATAAATTTATTTTCTTTCCGTGTATCTGTGCCTAAATTATGCCTATTAGTAAGCAGAATTTTGTTTCGACACACCTCCTGTCATATTTTTTTCTTGATTATTACTAAAATATTACGCAGCCTGAAAAAGATCTATTTTTGTATAGGACTTATCGGGAAGCTCTTTACCTTTGCCGGAAAGAGTATCGGAAGTAGATGGGAAAGCGGATCAAACTGATTTATATATTATCGTTATTCTCAGCTTTAATGGCGATAAGCGTGCAGGCCTATTGGCTCTATAATCAGTATCGTTATGAAGTGGAGCGATATGCTGATGAAATTGCCGCCGATGTATTGCGTGTCGGAGATGAAGAGTTTGCCGAGCGCCGGAAAATGGCGATAGGTGATGATACTTCTTATATAATAGATCGTAGTTCGCGTACTCAATCCGGAACTTCCACTATCAGGAATGTGCAGACACAACTTTGTTTTGATTTTAAAACGGATGTCTTGGTCGATTCGATAATTGGCGGTCAACTGAATATGACAAAACTAAACCTCTCGTTTGATGCGACCTTACCGGAAGACAGCATTATTCATGGTGTGGAACGAAATGTCGTTAATTACTATATTCCTTTCCAGGTTGAACGTTTAGATAGTCTGCTTCGGGCGCGCTTGTCGCAATACGATTTCCAGATCGCTTTTTTGCCGGAAGGAGATACATTGAGCCGTTTCAATTCTTGGAAAATTTTACCGGAACATCTGTTCCCGCCTTGCTTGGGAGTTAAATACCGGTATGCTCCGTTGGAGCGGAAAGGGGTGATGATAGAAGTCGGTTTCCCGATAAACCCTCTTCTGAAGCGGATGGTGGGACAACTGATTTTGAGTCTGTTTCTGATCCTGTTGCTGCTTTCCTGCTTGGGTTTGCAAATTAATACGATACTTAAACAGTATAAGCTTGGCGAAATGCGTGGAAGTTTTGTTCATACGATGATTCATGAATTGAGACGTCCGGTACAGACTTTGAAAATGTGTGTCTCTTTCTTGAATGATAAAGAGATGCGCACGGATGAGGCTGCCTGCGACGGTATTGTCCAGGACGCCTTGTTTGAGCTGGACAATCTTTCCGCTTATCTGGAGAAACTGAAAAATATGGTGAGTGCCGACGGTAGTGCGACACTGCTGCATCCCATTCTGTTCAATTTGCAAGAGTTGGTTGAAAAGGTGATCCGTTTAGTTCATATTCCATCTGGAAAACAGGTTGCTTTTTCTACTGCTTTTCCACCTGATCTCCCATTGGTTACAGCTGATCCTGTGCATATTGCCAATATTCTGAGTAACCTGATAGAGAATGCGATTAAATATTCCGGCTCTGGAGTCAATATCCGCGTAGTCGTTATCCGGAATGACAAGCTGATAGAACTGACCGTAGCTGATGATGGCGTTGGTATTTCTGCCGACGAACAGACGAAAGTCTTCGAGAAATTCTATCGCTCCGTCCATTTACCGGATAAGCAAATTCCTGGATTGGGACTGGGATTGAGTTATGTACGTCAGATAGCCGAAGCCCATCATGGGCAGGTCTCGCTTCGTAGTGAAGTGGGAAAGGGCACGGAAGTAACAGTAGGATTACCGATATAAAACGATATGGCGACACCATTAAAAATACTTTTTGCAGATGATGATCTGAAATATTCACTTCTCCTCAAACGTTTTCTTGAAAAAGAAGGGTATGATGTGGCTTATACCGGAAACGGGATGATGGCTCTCGAACAATTTCCGGTTGTTAAGCCTGATCTTGTCCTTTTGGATATCAATATGCCGGGTTTGAATGGTTTTGAGGTCGCAGAAAAGATACGGGAAAACGATCGCCATGTCCTGATCTTTTTCCTTTCCGACCGTTCGGACAAAAACGACCGCCTGAAAGGCTTCAGCCTCAAAGGGAATGACTATCTTGCCAAGCCTTTCTATCCGGAAGAGCTGCTGGCGCGGATCAAAGAGCGGTTTGAAGTGAATCCCGATGTGAAAGTCGAAGAAGAAATCTATCATTTCGCTAATACCGTGTTTGACTATTCCACAAATGAAATCCGTACAGGCAACAGCAAGACGTTGGTCACTTCCCGTCAGGCAGAAATTCTTCGTATCCTCGCCCGTAATCCAAATGTTGCGATCGACCGTGAAATCTTCCTATCTGCTGTATGGGGAAATGTCTCTTATGCCAACTCCCTGGCTTTGAATGTGCAGGTCACTTATCTTCGCAAAGCCTTGCGTAACGACCCTTTGACCAGTATCGTTTCCCTTACAAAAAAAGGCTATATGCTGAAAGGATAAAAAAACTTGCTATCTTTGCGCAATTGAGAAGTATAGACAAATAAAAAAGCGTATGAGTTTCAGCGAAAAGTCTTGCCTGGTATTTGAACAGGCTACGAAGGCATATCATATCACCGATCATATAGATGCCACGGTACATAATCCTTATGAGGTGAAGAGTATAGAGTTCTATCTGTATTTGAAGAATTGGATTGATGCTGTGCAATGGCATATGGAAGATATTATCCGCAATCCGGCTATTGAGCCGACTGAAGGATTGGTGATCAAACGACGGATTGACAAATCCAATCAAGATCGTACGGATCTGGTTGAGTTAATTGACAGTTTCTTTTTGGATCAGTATAAAAATGTGAAAGTCTTACCGAATGCAACGATCAATACAGAGAGCCCAGCATGGGCGATTGATCGATTGTCCATCTTGATCCTGAAGATTTATCATATGCAACAGGAGGTAGATCGTTCGGATGCGACTCCTGAGCATAAGGGAAAATGTGAAGAAAAATTGCGCATACTTTTGGAACAAAAAAAGGATTTATGCGTGGCATTGGATCAGTTATTGGCAGATATCGGTGCTGGACGTAAATATATGAAAGTCTATAAACAAATGAAGATGTATAATGATCCGGCCTTGAACCCAGTATTGTACGGTAAATAATAATGGCAAAGGTATTAGTAATACGACTCTCGGCTATAGGCGATGTCGCTATGACAGTGCCTGTCATTTATTCTGCCGCCAAAGCTAATCCGGAAGATTCCTTTACTGTTTTGACTCAAGCTTTTTTGATGCCCCTGTTTATGAATCGTCCACCTAATGTGGAGGTTATCGGTATTAATACAAAGGGGGCTGAAAAAGGGCTTATCGGGTTGTTGAAATTTATCTCGGCATTGTTGAAATTCGATTTTGATGTTATCTTGGATTTGCATAATGTGATCCGTACGATAATAATCTGTACTTTTTTCAGATTGAATGGTAAGCGTGTGTTTGTGTTGGATAAAGCGCGGAAAGAACGTAAAAGATTGACTGCAATTAAAGGCAAACGACTTTATCCTCTTCGTCCGGTTATAGTCCGTTATGCCGATGTGTTTCGGGCTGCTGGGTTGAACTATACAGAAACGTTTACATCTCTTTATGAAGAATCTCCTGCCGAATTGTCTGGAATGGCCTCCGTTGCTGGAATTAAAAAAGGCAAATGGATCGGTGTTGCTCCATTTGCCAAACACCGAGGTAAAATTTATCCAGTGGACGAAATGGAACAAGTCGTTGCCTGTTTGTCGAAATGTGAAGATTATACTGTTTTTTTGTTCGGAGGGCGAGGATATGAGGAGGCAATCCTTGAACAATGGGAGTTTCAATATCCACGTGTTAAAAGTGTTGTAGGTAAATATGCCTTGGATAATGAGTTGGCGTTAATCAGCCAATTGGATGTGCTATTGTGTATGGATTCTGCAAATATGCATTTTGCCTCTTTGGTAGGTACACGAGTGATTTCGATTTGGGGAGCGACGCATCCTTATGCCGGTTTTTATGGTTATCATCAAGATTCCGGTGATGTTATTCAGGAAAATTTACCTTGTCGGCCTTGTTCTGTATTTGGGCAGAAACCATGTTTGCGCGGTGATTGGGCGTGTATGACACTGATAACACCGGAGAGGATTGTTGAAAAGGTAAAGGCATCAATAAAATAGTAAAGAGAAAACTACGATATCATGAGGGTCTGTTATTTTTCAAAATGTTATAAAGAACTATATAGTGCGGGAAGTAAAGCAAAGACCGATATGGAACAGATTATGTGCGATTTAGGATATCGGAATATCGGGTTTCCTTGTCTCGTTTGTTCGAATAAGATACTTGGCTTTGTCATAACTTTGCTCAGTATGATTAAAGTTTGTTTTAAGTTAAGGTCAGGTGATATTTTGATTATACAATATCCTTTGAAAAAATATTATACGTTATTATGTAATATAGTGCATTATCGAGGAGCTAAAGTTATAACCTTGATTCACGATTTAGGCTCTTTCCGACGGAAAAGATTGACAGTCCTTCAAGAAATTGATCGTCTGCAGAATTCTGATTATTTAATAACATTGAATGATTCGATGTCTGCTTGGTTACAAACTAAGGGGTGTGAAGTCCCGAAAGGAGAACTGAAGATTTGGGATTATTTATCTCCAGCCATTGTCTTAAACAAAATAGAACCAGCTACTGACTATACGGTTGTTTATGCAGGCGCGTTGGGATATAATAAAAATCGTTTTTTATATGAGTTGGATCGTTTACCTCGTCAATGGCATCTGAGTGTGTATGGTAAAGGATTAGAAGCTGATAAGATTCTCAATAAAGAATATTTCTCATATAACGGCTTTTTGCCGGCAGATCAATTGATATCTTCGGTACAGGGTGATTTTGGCCTGGTTTGGGATGGAGATTCTTATGAAGCATGTACTGGCAACTATGGTGAATATTTACGATATAATAATCCTCATAAAGTCTCTTTGTATGTCCGTTGTCATCTTCCGCTTATCATTTGGGAGAAGGCTGCATTGGCTCCTTTCATAAAAGAGAAGGAAATAGGTATTTGCATAAATTCTTTGGAAGAACTGGATGGTAAATTGGAGAAATTGACGGTGGATGATTATTTTAAGATGAAATCTCGGGTGATTGAGATAAGTAACTTGTTGTCTGTAGGATATTTTTTTACTAAAGCCTTGGATGAGGCTGTTAAGTTTCTGACAAAATCGGATGTGGCAGATGAAGGTCGTAATTAATCCTAAATACAATTTTCTCACTGATTTTATTTATCATCTTCCTGGATGTTTTTTCAAGGACGGTGAGACTATATACCAAGGACGTAATATCCTTAAAAAGTACGATATACAAGGATATCGTTTGATAGTCAAGAGGTTTAAACGTCCTAATATAATAAACCAGATTGTATATTCTTTTTTTCGTAGATCGAAAGCACGACGCTCTTTTGACTATTCGCTTGAAGTTCAGAAGCGTGGATTTGGAGTTGCAGATCCTATTGCATATATTGAGATAAAGCACGGAGGTTTACTTACCGATAGTTATTATATATCCTTATATATGGAAAGGATGGAAGAACTTCGCGAGTATATGGCTGTGTATAGAGCAGAAGATCGAGAGCTCAGACTGGCTTTTGCACGTTTTACGGCACAATTGCATAAGGCGGAAATATTGCATGTCGATTATTCCCCTGGCAATATCCTGGTAAAGAAACAGGCTGGTTCGTATGTGTTTGCGTTAGTGGATGTCAATCGGATGAAATTTAAAAGTATTTCAGTTGTTGATGCTTGTAAGAATTTAGCTCGTTTGGCAACATCCCGTAAAGTTTTGGATGAAGTGGCGTGTGAATATGCCTCTCAGCGGGGATGGGATAGTTTGGAAATAATGCGCTTGATGGGAGAATATAGTGATCGTTTTTTCAAGAATTACGCATTTCGTCTTGGCAATAAAGCGTGGCGAAGAAATGGGGGAAGTTGTTTTGCCCTTCCTTCTTTTTTCTATAAAGCATATGATCTGTTAAGTTGTTGTAAATTACTTCCAGAAACGACACGCAATGTTTACCATCATAAACGGATTTGGGTTTATGATGATTATTTGCGTCCGTTTGATTTTCGGAAAGTGTTTCCTGAAAGTCTTCAAGACTGAGTTTTAGTATCTAATTTTGATTTAGAACTCCATTCCGTGATATGTGTACAATGGCTAATGTAGTATTGTTCTTCTTCGGACAGATTCGAAGAGTCGTTATACCAAGGCAAATGTTCTGCTTGGTAGGGATATGCTGTTCGGTAAGCTTCGACTGAACGGCTTCTGCTCAATCCGACACGAGGGCGATAAAGGGCGAAGGTTGTATCTATTGGTGCTCTGTACAGACCTCCTTCGGCAGGTTTGAGATAATATTGTTTTTCTAAATTGATAACTTCTTCTTTGTGTATATAGGAATCGGGGATATTATCTATTCGTAGGGAAAAACCGATCTTGCGGGCGAATGGATGTTTTTTTAATTCTTTAAAAAAATAGTCGATGAAGTCTTTAGGGCAATAATCGGAAGGGATTACATCCGAATCTGTATAGATATAATAGTCATTGCAGAATCTTTTTTTTAAAGGCGATTCCCAAAGTGCTTTAAAGCCTAAGTTTTGATTGAGATGGAATACTGTAAATGGGCAGGTTTTGTAATATTCCAGCAAAGGTGGATAAGTCGATGCATTATCCAGAATGTAAATATTGGTATATCCACAGGCAGTCAATGTTTCTGTTAACAGCCGTAAGGTTGTGAGACGATTAAAATTATTGATGATAATAGGAATCTCTTTGGCATCTCTAATTAGAGATGGACTTATTATTTCTCGAAGGAAATAATAGTAAGAGCCGATATTGCATGTTAATGTTTTGAATATACTCATATGATTTTGATGAACAGGTTGTTAATATTATTGGAAAGGAATAAAATCCATCCAGAATTTTTTCATCTTACGTTTATACCAAGAATGGCAACCGAAAGGTAATTGCCAGTTGTTTAATTTGTAGCAATAACTTGGATATTTGTCAAATGAAAAGCGAATCGCTTCTTTTACTTTGGGATATGTGAATCCGTTTGCTTCCGTTGCCCAAAAAACATCTTCATTGTAAAGATGATATCGCTTTTGTGCCAGATAGTGATCGATTCGTTCCTTTTGTTCACAAGTTACCCGATAATGACTGGCAACTTTTCTCAGAGATAGACCACCATTTCCGATTTTGCCGTACAGATCTTGCTTGGAGGGTTTTCCCTTGAATTTATGGTAAGAATGTATCAATTGCATGATTTCAGCAATGACGGGTAGTTTATAAACTGGACGTTGCAACCAGGGTGCACCAATATAGTCGTATCCTTTATTACACCATTCTTTCAATTCGTCTCGAAATACATAAGCGTCCAACTGATAGATCAAGATATAGGTACAATCTAAAAAACGTTCATAAAATTCTTTAGCCAGCATGAGCCGGTTATAACCACTGATCCCTTTGAAATAAAAATCTGCGAATGAGATAAATGACAATTTAGGAAATTCGGTCGCTAGTTCTGACAAGTCTAAATGGTTTGGTTTGATTACGACTAAAGGATGCATTTGTAATATTTTGTATACTTGTAATAAAGATTTTCTTTCTTGTTGGGACAAAGAGGCTTGGTAAATAGGTATAACAACTTTTACTAAATTCATATGAACCTTTCTTGTTTATGTTTAATATAAGTAACATATATACAAAGATATGCATATTTTACAAAACAGAATGAGGAAAATGTTTTATTATAATTTATTATATATCTGCTATATGATAGTTGTGAGAAATATTGTAATTTTGTAATATACATTCGATGCATTGATGTATAGTTTCTTATGGATGATTTGGATTCTTTATGTACGATGTGTTGATGATTTTGTGTGGATTATTTTTGAAAAAAGTTTATGATTCCAAAGATTATTCATTTATGTTGGTTCAGTGAAGAATCTTTTCCTGTTGAAATAAAAATTTGTTTGGCAAGTTGGAAACGTATATTGCCGGATTATACGATAAGGTTATGGACATATGCAGATGCATTGGCAATAGGTTGTGATTATGTCTCGGAGGCTCTGTCTGTTAAAAAATGGGCTTTTGCAGCAGATGTTATCCGTTTTTATGCAATCTATAAAGAAGGCGGAATTTACATGGACAGTGATATGCTTCTTAAAAAACGTTTTGATGAATTTATCCCGGAGCATGGTTTTGCAACTTTCAACGAATGTTGGGGAACAGTCCTTTTACAAGCTGCTTTTTTGATAGGTGAGCAGGGTAATTCTTTTTGCGAAGAAGTCTTTAGTTATTATAAGCAGCGTCATTTTTTATTGCCCGATGGTTCTTTCGACATGTTGATCTCTCCCAAAATAATGGTGATGGTTGCTGAAAAAAGAGGATATAAAAGGGAAGATATTGAACAACATTTAGGAGAAGATGTCGTTATTTATTCAGGATGTTATGTTTCTCCCTGTAAGAAAATTCAGTATCCCGAGGCTTTTGCTTGTCATCAAGTGTATGGGAGCTGGCGGAAACATCGTTTTGGCAGAAAAGTGGAACGTTTTCTGAAACATGCGTACCTCGTGATTCGTTTTGCGTTATTTAAACGATAAGTATAGAAGATTGAATAATTAATGGAAAATATAAAACTTGCTGTTATCGGCCTCGGATATGTCGGTTTGCCGTTGGCACGGTTGTTTGCGACGCGTTATCCTGTGGTCGGGTATGATGTGAAGCGGGAGCGGGTAGCAGCCTTGATGGAAGGGCGGGACGCGACGCAGGAAGTATCGGATGAATTGTTGAGGTCCGTGCTACTGCCCCGGTTGCCGGAGGAAGGTGAGGCGGGATTGTTTTGTACGTCCGATGCGGAACAGCTCCGCGGATGTAATTATTACATTGTGGCGGTCCCTACGCCGGTCGACTTGCATCATAGCCCTGACCTGACACCTCTTTATTCGGCCAGTGAAACGGTAGGGAAGGTCTTGGGCAGAGGCGATATCGTGATCTATGAATCGACAGTTTGTCCCGGTATAACGGAAGACGAATGTGTTCCCATTCTGGAGAGAACGTCCGGATTGGTTTTTAACCGCGATTTCTTTGCCGGATATTCGCCGGAGCGTATTAATCCGGGAGACAAGGAACATACGGTGGAGAAGATTATGAAAGTAACATCCGGTTCCACTCCCGGAGCCGCAGAGAAGGTCGATGCCCTATACCGATCGGTTATCCAGGCTGGAACCTTTCCGGTATCCAGTATCAAAGTGGCGGAGGCAGCCAAAGTGATCGAAAACTCCCAGCGTGATATCAATATCGCTTTTATGAACGAACTGTCGAAGATTTTCCATCTGATCGGTATCGATACGAACGAAGTGCTGGCGGCAGCTGGGACGAAATGGAACTTCCTGCCTTTCAAGCCCGGTCTGGTCGGAGGGCATTGCATAGGGGTTGATCCTTACTACTTGATCCGTAAAGCTGAGGATTACGGTTTCCATCCGGGACTGATCCTGTACGGACGTCGTATCAACGATACGATGGGCGAATATATTGCCGGTCGCGTCGTGAAGTGCATGATCAAAAAAGATGTTCCGGTGCGGAATGCGGAAGCACTGGTTTTAGGCTTTACCTTCAAGGAAAACTGTCCCGATGTGCGTAACTCCAAAGTCGGTGATGTCGTTCGTTATCTCGGTGACTACGGTATCAACGTGACGATCTATGATCCTTGGGCACGTCCGGATGACGTCCGGCGCGAATATGGCTTGAATGTCCTGTCCGCTTTGCCGGACAAGAAGTTCGACGTTGTCGTCTTGGCGGTCGCCCATACCGATTTCCTGTCACTGGACATTCCGGAGCTGGTAAAGGAGCACAGCGTGGTATATGATGTGAAAGGCTGTCTGAATCCGGCTTGGGTAGATGATCGTCTGTGAGTTATTTCCGTCCGAAGTCTGCCGGGATCTCTCCCCATTCCGAAGTTTCCCATTTTAGGATAGGAGTGGTATAGGTATTGGTTTTGAGCCACTTTTCAGCTCGTTCGATCATATCGAAGATCGGTTCGTTCTCCGGTACGCGCTCTAAGAGTGTCTTGCATTTCTTCTTTTTTACCCAGCCGATGGCGTTCCGACTGTCCGAATAGATCGGAAGGCTGCTTCCTTTCTGCTTCAGTAGGGCAAGTCCGTGTACCAAAGCCAAAAATTCACCGATGTTGTTCGTCCCTTTTTTTAACGGCCCGATCCGGAAGATCTCTTGCATGGTTGGCGGATAGACGCCCCGGTATTCCATGTCTCCCGGATTCCCGCTACAAGCAGCATCCACACAAAGGCTTTCCCAGATCGGTTTCCCGACCGGAGCTTTTGGAGTCAGGCCTGCAGCCGCTTTGGAGGAAGACGCTGTTTTCAGATAATGCTCGTATCCTTTTTCAAAGGCTTTCGTCGCCTCCTCTTTGGTTTCGAACGATTTATATTTTGCTCCGTCCTGTCCGTCCACCTGCGCTTTGCATTCGCCCCAGTTGTCATATACGCCCGGAGTGATACCTTTCCATACTACATAATATTTGTTTTTTGCCATTGTTCTCTGTTTAATAAGTCCTTGTCCGACTTCTCCTTCTTCCGGTGAGAAATCGATTCTATCCTTTGGGAAAATGCCTTCGGCTTGCCGGATAAGTTTGTTTTTTCGGCATCTAATCGCTTACCGACAATTATCAGCAAACCTGTCGACAATTACCGACAGGCAAATCGTTGGGCATGGAATCGAAGAAGTATGCGGTCAAAGATAAAAATTTATCCGGCACAAAACAGAACTTCTTAATGGAAAAAGTTTACATTTGCAGGAAACAATCATATAGATATGAAGCGTATATTTCTGATTGGATATATGGGAGCCGGAAAAACCACTGTGGGAAAAGTGCTGTCCCGGCAGTTGGGACTCTCGTTTATCGATCTGGACCACTATATAGAAGGCCGTTACCATAAGACTGTCGGGCAGCTTTTTGCCGAGAAAGGGGAAGATGCGTTCCGGGATATCGAGCGGAGGATGCTCCGTGAAGTCGCCGCTTTTGAAGATGTCCTGGTATCGACCGGAGGCGGTGCTCCTTGTTTTTTCGATAATATGGAGTTTATGAACGGGGCCGGACAGACCGTTTACCTGAAAGTCTCGGTAGAGGAACTGGCGAAGCGTTTGGAGCTCTGTAAATCGACCCGCCCGATACTGAAGGGTCGTTCGGGTGACGAATTGAAAGCCTTTATTGCCGAAAGTCTGGAGAAAAGGGAACCTTTCTATTCGAAAGCGTCGATTGTGTTCGATGCGGAAGAGATGATGACCGATCAGGATGTATATAACATATCACAAGAACTGGCAATACGATTATAGAGTTGAGAGTTGAAAGTTGAAAGTGAAAACTGGCACAACCTTAACTTTCAACTCTCAACTCTCAACTTTCAACTATTAAATTATGGATAGACAAGGGCAGGGGGCTTATATTCCGCAGGAGCTATTAAAAGAACTCAGTAAGGCGAGTAATCGCTTACTGATAGGTATACCCTGTGAACGGGTAGAAGGAGAACGCCGTCTGGCTCTGACTCCCGAAGCGGTCGACATGCTGACCGACCGTGGGCATCGCGTTCTGGTGGAAGCCGGGGCGGGCCTGGGGATCAATTACTCCGATAACCATTATTCGGAAGCGGGAGCCGAGATTGTGGCGACTCCGGCCGAGGTGTATCAGGCGGACATCATCCTGAAAATCCTGCCACCGCTGACTGCCGAGGTGATGATGATGAAGCCGCGTACTACGCTGTTTTCAACCGTCCAGTTTAATACCTTTTCGCATGAAGCCTTCGAACTGATGATGGCTAAACGGATTACAGCTGTCGCCTATGAACTGTTGGCGGATGACAAACAGCGCTGTCCGGTCCTGAATGTGATCTCTGAGATAGAAGGAACAGCCTCTATCACGATCGCTTCCGAGTTGTTGAGCAATACGCAGGGCGGAAAAGGGATCTTGTTAGGAGGCATACCGGGCGTTTCACCGACCGAGGTCGTGATCATTGGAGCCGGTAATGCCGGGACTGTCGCCACCCGTGCCGCTATGGCACTGGGTGCTTCCGTGAAGGTGTTCGACGACGATATAAACAAGCTTCGGACCATCCAGCAGGTATTGGGGCAAGGCTTGTTCACTTCCACTTTCCATCCGAATGTGCTGCAAAACGCTTTCCGTAGTGCCGACGTGGTGATCGGGGCGATGCGTTACATCAATACGCGTCACCGGTATATCATCGCCGAAGATATGATCCGTATCATGAAGCGCGGTGCATTAGTTATTGACCTCAGGATCAATCAGGGAGGGTGTTTCGAGACGACCTGTTGCCTCTGTCCTTCCGATCCGGCTGTTTTCGAACAGTACGGCGTACTGCATTATTGCCGGCAGAACATCAGTAACCGTGTGGCGCGTACCACTTCGATGGCACTGAGCAATATCTTCGTCCCGATGCTTTTCCTGCTGGGCGATGCCGGTGCCGTGCAGGGGATGATCAAGAGCGACCCGGGATTCAAGAACGGAGTCTACATGTATTGCGGTAAGCCTGTTAATAGCTACGTTTCCAATCGATTCGGTTTATCATCGAATAATATCGATCTATACCTCTCTGCGTTTTAACCCATAAAAGTTTTGAACTCGCAAAGTTTATTCTTTACTTTGCGATGATCTTAAATATCAACAAGCGATTAAGCTAATATAAGTATATTATGGCAGAACAGACAAAAGTAACAACTCTGGAAAAGGTTGTCATCCGTTTTTCGGGCGATTCCGGTGACGGTATGCAGCTGACCGGAACAATCTTTTCCAATCTGTCGGCTATTTTTGGGAATGAAATCTCTACATTCCCCGATTATCCGGCAGAAGTGCGTGCTCCTCAAGGAACACTTAGTGGTGTATCAGGTTTCCAGGTTCATCTGGGATCCCGTAAAATTTTTACTCCCGGCGATAAGGCGGACGTGCTGGTCGCAATGAACCCCGCTGCGCTGAAAGTGAATGTGAAAAACCTGAAACCCAATGCGATCGTTTTGATCGATACGGATTCGTTCCAGAAGAGTGACTTGGACAAGGCGCAATTCACGACAGACGATCCGTTCCAGGAATTAGGGCTTGGCGGCGTGCAGGTCGTGGCGGCTCCTATCTCGACAATGGTGAAAGACGGCCTGGCTGAATTCGGCTTGGATAACAAGTCTGCGCTCCGTTGTAAGAATATGTTCGCACTGGGGTTGGTTTGTTGGCTGTTCGAACGTCCGCTGGATGAAGCGATGCATATGTTGCAGAACAAGTTCGCCAAAAAGCCGGCTATCGCACAGGCCAATATCAAGGCGCTGACAGACGGTTACAACTACGGACACAATATCCATGCTTCAGTCTCCACTTACCGCATCGAAAGTAAGAAGGCTGCACCAGGTTTTTATACTGACGTGAACGGTAATAAGGCCACATCCTACGGGTTGATCGCTGCTGCGGAGAAGGCCGGCTTACGGTTGTTCCTCGGAAGCTACCCGATCACTCCGGCCACCGATATCTTGCATGAGTTGTCAAAGCATAAGGAACTTGGTGTCATCACTGTTCAGGCGGAAGATGAAATTGCCGGTATCTGTACTTCCATCGGAGCCAGCTTTGCCGGTTGCTTGGCTGCGACTTCCACATCCGGTCCCGGTCTGGCGTTGAAGAGCGAAGCGATCGGTTTGGCTGTGATCGCCGAACTGCCGCTGGTTGTTATTGATGTGCAGCGTGGCGGCCCTTCTACGGGTATGCCGACCAAGAGCGAACAAACCGACTTGATGCAGGCGCTTTACGGACGTAATGGTGAAAGTCCGGCTGTCGTGATTGCTGCTTCGACTCCGACAGACTGTTTCGATGCTGCTTACTGGGCAGGAAAGTTGGCCCTCGAACATATGACTCCTGTCATCTTGTTGACGGATGCCTTCATCGCCAACGGTTCTTCCGCATGGAAGCTGCCGAACCTGGCTGAATATCCGGAAATCAAACCGAATTATGTCTCCAACTACGATGCGCGTGAAAAAGTATGGAAAGCGTATCGCCGCGACAAGGAAAGCCTGGTTCGCTATTGGGCTATTCCGGGAACCGAGGGCTTTGCCCATCGTCTGGGCGGTCTTGAAAAAGACTATGAAACAAGCGCTATCTCGACAGACCCCGTCAACCACCAGAAGATGGTTACCACCCGCCAGGCCAAGATCGACAAGATTGCCGATTATATCCCCGAACTGGAAGTGATCGGAGACCCCGATGCAGACCTGCTGATCGTCGGATGGGGCGGAACATACGGACACCTCTACGAAGCAATGGAAACTATGCAGGAGCAGGGAAAGAAGGTTGCTCTGGCTCACTTCAAGTTCATCAGTCCGCTGCCTAAGAACACGGCAGAAGTGCTGAGCAAATACAAGAAGGTGGTCGTTGCCGAACAGAACAACGGGCAGTTTGCCAACTACCTGCGTGGTAAAGTGACCGGATTCAATCCGTACCGTTTCAACCGCGTAAAGGGACAACCTTTTGTCGTAGCGAGATTAGTTGAGGAATTCACGAAAATATTGGAGGCTTAAAAGATGGCAACTGAAGAAGTAAAATTTCAACCGAAAGATTATAAGAGCGATCAGTATGTACGCTGGTGTCCGGGTTGTGGAGACCATGCCGTGTTGAACTGCTTGCACAAAGCAATGGCCGAAGTAGGAGTGGCTCCTCATAATATGGCTGTTATCTCTGGTATCGGATGTTCTTCCCGTTTACCTTATTATATGAACACATACGGTTTCCATACGATTCATGGTCGTGGTGCTGCTATCGCTACCGGCGTGAAGACGGCTCGTCCGGACTTGAGCGTCTGGTTGATTACTGGTGACGGCGACTGTCTGGCTATCGGCGGTAACCATTTTATCCATGCTGTTCGCCGCAACGTGGACCTGAATATCGTGTTGTTCAACAACAAGATATATGGTCTGACGAAGGGGCAGTATTCCCCGACTTCCGATCGTGGTTTCGTTTCCAAGAGCTCTCCTTACGGGACGGTCGAAGATCCGTTTATTCCGGCTGAACTGGCTTTGGGTGCCCGTGGTAATTTCTTTGCCCGTGTGATCGATGTGGATCTGAAGAATACGACCGAAGTGTTGGCTGCTTCTGCCCGCCATAAAGGTGCTTCCGTGACTGAAGTGCTGGTGAACTGTGTGATCTTTAACGACGGTATCCATAAAAAGATTGTCGATAAGGAATTTCGTGCCGACCGTACGATTTTCTTGCGCCATGGCGAAAAAATGTTGTTCGGCAAAGACAATGAAAAGGGTATCGTGTTGGAAGGCCTGAAACTTAAAGCCGTAACGATCGGTCAGGATGGTTATACGCTGGATGATGTTTTGGTACATGATGCACATGAAAAGGATAACACCCTGCACATGATGCTTGCCATGATGAGCGGGGATATGCCAGTCGCTCTCGGTGTGATCCGCGATGTGGATGCTCCGACCTACGACGAAGCCGTACACCAACAGATCGAAGAAGTCCAGGCCGAGAATCCGATCCGTAACCTGCAGGATTATCTGATGAGCGGAGAAGTCTGGGAAGTAAAGTAAGGCGGTAAGCCGATCTGTGATAAGAAAAGCTGTAAACCTTGAAAAAAGATGCAAGGGTTTACAGCTTTTCTTATTTATATTTCTATCTTTGTGAAACAAAAGGGTATAGCAATGAAGACAACAGCCGAAATCATAGAAATCCTGAGAGATTACAAAGCCCGTTCCGCCGAAAAATACGGAATCGAAACATTGGGCCTTTTCGGTAGCGTGGCTCGTGGTGAACAGAATGAGAAGAGTGACATCGATGTGTTTATTCTTTTGAAAAAGCCGGATTTTTTTGTTCGTATGGCAATTAAAGAAGAGTTGGAGCATCTGTTCCATACAGAGATAGATTTGGTGCCAATATTTGAAACTATGCGTATGTTATTGCGCAATAATATAAAACAAGATGCAATCTACGTCTAAAGAATTTATATTGGAACATTTGTCTTTCTTGACAGAGAAAGCAGAATTAGCATTTGAAAGGACCTCTAATGTGCATTGTGCAAATGATTTTTTATGCACACCGAGCGGTATGGACTTGTTCGATGTGACAACCATGCGCTTACAGATGGTGGGTGAATTATTGAAGCAGATAGATGTAGCTACTAACGGGAAACTATTGACACATTATCCGGAAATAGCATGGTGAAGCGTTTTTGGTCTGCGAAATCTGATTTCTTACGAATACGCCGCGATAGATCCTATTGAAATTGTGAATATTTTGTGACTGTATTTATCCCCTCTGCTTGTCGTGCTCCATCGCATCTAGGATGACTTAAATGCCGGGAAACACGATGCTATTTTTGGATAAAAGTGTCTGATTTGTAAATTCTATGTTACAAAATGGTAGGGTTTGATGTTAACGGCATGGAAAAGAATAATTATTACTGAAAAATTTCCTTAATTCGATATGTACTATGAAAATTTGTATTACTTTTGTACCGCGATTAACAAGGCGAGGGAACAGCAAGTAAAAACAAAGATGATTTGCCTTGTGTTTTAACATTGAGTAGAGAGAAAAGTTATATAAAGTCAATCAATTAAATTAATTTCAAGATGGCTACATTAGATTTAAGCAAGTACGGAATTAAAGATGTGAAGGAAGTTCTTCATAATCCGTCTTACGATGTTCTGTTCGCAGAAGAAACAAAACCGGGTTTGGAAGGCTTTGAAAAAGGTCAGGTAACTGAACTGGGTGCTGTAAACGTGATGACTGGTGTTTACACAGGTCGTTCTCCTAAAGATAAATTTTTCGTAAAGAACGAAGCCAGCGAAGATTCAGTATGGTGGACTTCTGAAGAATATAAAAACGATAACAAGCCTTGTTCTGAAGAAGCTTGGGCTGATCTGAAAGCTAAAGCTGTAAAAGAATTGTCTGGCAAACGTCTGTTCGTTGTCGATACTTTCTGCGGTGCTAACGAAGCAACTCGTATGAAAGTTCGTTTCATCATGGAAGTAGCATGGCAGGCACACTTCGTAACTAACATGTTTATCCGCCCGACAGCAGAAGAACTGGCTAACTACGGAGAACCTGATTTCGTATGTTTCAACGCTTCTAAAGCAAAAGTTGACAACTACAAAGAATTAGGCTTGAACTCTGAAACTGCTACAGTTTTCAACTTGAAGACGAAAGAACAGGTGATCTTGAACACTTGGTACGGTGGTGAAATGAAGAAGGGTATGTTCTCTATCATGAACTACATGAACCCGTTGCGTGGTATCGCTTCTATGCACTGCTCCGCTAATACGGATAAAGAAGGCAAGAGCTCTGCTATCTTCTTCGGTCTGTCTGGTACAGGTAAGACAACTTTGTCTACTGACCCGAAACGTCTGTTGATCGGTGATGACGAACACGGATGGGATAACGAAGGTGTATTCAACTATGAAGGTGGTTGCTACGCTAAGGTTATCAACCTGGATAAAGAAAGCGAACCGGATATCTACAACGCTATCAAACGTGACGCTCTTCTTGAAAACGTTACAGTTGCAGCTGACGGTACAATCGACTTCGCTGATAAGAGCGTAACAGAAAACACACGTGTTTCTTACCCGATCTATCACATCGAAAACATCGTTAAGCCGGTTTCTAAAGGCCCGCACGCAAAGCAGGTTATCTTCCTGTCTGCCGATGCATTCGGCGTATTGCCTCCGGTATCTATCCTGAACCCGGAACAGACTCAGTATTACTTCCTGTCTGGTTTTACAGCTAAATTGGCTGGTACAGAACGTGGTATCACTGAACCGACTCCGACATTCTCTGCTTGTTTCGGTGCTGCTTTCTTGTCACTGCACCCGACAAAATACGGCGAAGAATTGGTTAAGAAAATGGAAATGACCGGTGCTAAGGCTTATTTGGTCAACACAGGTTGGAACGGTACTGGCAAACGTATCTCTATCAAGGATACAAGAGGTATTATCGATGCTATCCTGGACGGTTCTATCGACAAAGCTCCGACAAAGGTTATCCCGTACTTCGATTTCGTTGTACCAACAGAATTGCCGGGTGTTGATCCGAATATCCTGGATCCGCGCGATACTTATGCTGACGCTGCACAGTGGGACGAAAAAGCAAAAGATCTGGCTGGTCGTTTCATTAAGAACTTCGCTAAGTTCACTGGCAACGAAGCTGGTAAGAAGCTGGTTGCTGCTGGTCCGAAATTGTAATAACATACATAATGACTCTATAAAAGCGCAGGACTTCGGTTCTGCGCTTTTTTTATATATATACATTAATTTTATCATAAATGTTAGGATATTTTAAAATCTATTCCTACCTTTACCCCAAATTATCTGTTAATGTGGGATGTGAGGTATAACATGATTAGACGTTTATTACTGGTCGTTGGGATTATCGTTTCTTTGTCATCGTGTGGCGGAGATATTGCTTACCGGATAGAAGGAAAACTAACCAATCTGGAGGATCAGACCTTATATGCCGTTTTCGAAAATGAAGATATAAAGGTTGTAGATACCGTAACTTGCGGGAAGCCGGGGGAATTTTTGATCGAAAAGAAACAGGGGGATTTCCGGGAAGTGACGATTTTCTTTGCTGATAAAATGCATTGGGTTACGGCTTATCTGGAAAAGGGAGAGAAGGTGACGATCACCGGAGACGCTGATTATCCCGCCATGTTACGTGTCAAAGGAGGGCGGATCAATGACCGTCTTTCCGCGATAAGAAAAGAAATGGCTCCTTTATTGAAGGAACAGGCCGACTTGATTCGTCAACTGAATAAGAAGAACAGGGAAAACCTCAACAGCTCGATCGAGGAAGCGGATATGGCTTCGCGCCTGGCGAATGTAAACCATCTGTTGAGCGAGGAAGCTGCTGCCGCCATCAAGAAATATCCGGATGAAGAAGCTTCCGTCGTATTGATACAGCATTATTTTAACCATCCTGACGATACCCGGCAAATGGACGAATTGCTGGCTGTGCTGAATCCGAAACTGAACGACTTTTATCTGGTGCGGAAGTTGCAGGAATACAGCACGAGGGCAAAAAGGACTGCTTTAGGCGCCGAAGCACCCGGTTTCAATGTGAAGAATATTTACGGGACTCCTGTCAGTCTGGATTCTTTTCCGAAGAAATATTTACTGCTTGCGTTTACGGCTCCCTGGTGTGATATGTGCCAGACGGAAGACCTCTATCTGGATGAAGTGGCAATGAAATATCCGAAAGAAAAGGTGGATATGTTGCTGGTCAGCCTGGATGACGATCAAGCCGAAGTGCGGAAAGTCCTTGCAAAGGATAGCATCGGCTGGAACTTGGTTACCGATTCCGCCGGACAGGCAGCCATGTTGGTTGATCTGTATAACGTAAGCGCCTTGCCCCGCTGTTTCCTGATCGATGAAGAAGGGAAGATCATCTTGAAAACGGACAATGGGGTCGAGATAAAGCAGACGTTGGAAAAGCTGATGGAGTAGGAATTTATGATTTATGCAATGTTGCTATCCATAAATCATAAATCCGGCCTCATAAATCCAGACCCATAAATTTAAATCATAAATCTTTAACTATGTTAGTCAAATCTTACGCTGCCGCCGTGCAAGGCATATCGGCAACGGTCGTTACGATCGAAGTAAATTGCACGAAAGGTATCCAATTCTTTTTGGTAGGATTGCCCGATGTGGCTGTCCGTGAAAGCCATGAACGCATTATCTCTGCTCTTCAGGTGAGTGGCTACAAGTTTCCCCGTAACCGCATTGTGATCAATATGGCGCCTGCCGATATCCGGAAGGAAGGTTCGTCGTATGATTTGCCGCTTGCGATCGGCATCCTGGCAGCAGCCGAAGAGCTGGATGCTTCCCGGCTAGGCCACTACATGATGATGGGAGAGCTTTCATTGGACGGCAGCTTGAAGCCGGTAAAGGGAATTCTGCCGATTGCGATCAAGGCGCGTGAAGAGGGATTCAAAGGTTTTATCGTTCCCAAGCAGAATGCCCGTGAGGCCGCTGTCGTCAATGACCTGGATGTGTATGGCGTTTCGACCATCAAAGAAGTGATCGAGTTCATTGCAGGAAGACGGGATTTGGAGCCGACGGTTGTCAATACCCGTGAAGAATTTTATGCCCGGCAACTTCAGTTTGAAGCGGATTTCTCGGATGTACGCGGACAGGAGAATGTGAAGCGTGCGTTGGAAGTAGCCGCCGCCGGAAGCCACAACCTGATCCTGATCGGTCCGCCGGGGAGTGGCAAATCGATGCTCGCCAAACGTCTCCCTTCCATCTTGCCACCTTTTACCTTGCAGGAGTCGCTCGAGACCACCAAGATACATTCGGTCGCCGGCAAGATCGGACTGGACACTTCCCTGATGACGCAACGTCCGTTCCGTTCGCCCCATCACACGATTTCGAATGTGGCGATGGTCGGTGGAGGCGCTTTCCCGCAGCCGGGAGAGATCAGCCTGGCACATAACGGAATCCTGTTCTTGGATGAACAACAGAATAAACACTTTAACCATTCGTACAAACTGATTATCAGATATTTATGAAGAATGTTAAATAATGCAACCTTTTGCATATTTGGAAACTTACAGCCGTGAAAAGTAGGGTAGGCTGGGGTTTAACCGACTGTCAGCTTAAAATATTACCCCATTCCCCTTATCTGAAACTACTTGAATACCTATCTTATCAAATACTTCATCTATGTTATTCATTAGTTGTTCACCAGTAGTAACAGCACTAGCTTCTTCTCTCTGTAGCCTTATCTGTTCATTTACCAACTCTAGCAGTATATCCATAGCATAGTACATATCATTACATATATCTTCTAGTAATGTATCTGCCATTAACCCATTAACTATACTATATTCCTTATCCTTATAACCTACAATACTAGTAGGCTCTCCATTAGTCAAAGGTGTAATATAATAGAAGTTCAATCGTTTGCTAGTAGGATGAATCCACTTACAGCCTTCCCTGTATATATCCCTAATACCTAAATACTTCTCATCTAATAATTCCAATAGATAGTTAGTAGTTAGTGCATTGCCTTTTACTTTCAACTGGTTTAAAGCTCCACCCTTATCAAAGTGGTTATAGAAAGAAGTCTGGTTCTTTACTAACTGGCTAGCAAAGACTGTCATACAATTATCTATCTGCATCCTTATTTGCTGAATAGCACATAGATAATTCTTAGACTGGCATAGTGTTATAAATCCATCATAGATAGTATTAGCTATAACTAAAGTACCTAATGTAAAATGGCTTCTTCTAATGCAGTCTAATGATACCTTATAGGCTGGATTATCTATACCTTCGATAGCATCCACTATCTTTCTTCCAAACTTCTTATACTCCATACATCTTAAAATAAAAAAGGCTAGCCGAAGCTAGCCCCATTGTTTGAAGTCCTTCCAGTTACTGACCTATCAACTCCTTCAAGGCTGCTTTATCATCCTCTGTAAGAGATTGAATGTAGCGATAAGCCTTAGCCTTTCTCATTTCAGACTTTAGATTAGCATCTGGAATTGCTAGTACAGCCTTAACATAAGCAACCTGCAATTCAAGTCTTGAAAGCTGAACTTGGCATTTAGCCTTAACCTGTTCTACAGTGTCATTGTCTGTAGGGTACAAACCAACACCAAAGACCTTACTCAGTTCGCTACGGTCATTTGATACCAATACTGAAAGAACATCCACCTGTGATTCTTGATTCTGTGTCATAATATAAAAAGTTTAAATTATGCCAATACACTATTATACTGGCTATTCAGACAAATAGTGCTATCAGAATCACGATGCAAATGTACTACAAAGTAGCCACATAAACAAATAGCCTGCAATCTATCACCAGACTACAGGCTAAATTTATTTACTTTCTAAATATCATCCGATAATGATAATCTACACCAAACAAGGCACCAGCAAAGGTACAAGTTTCACCAAAGGCAATAAGTACGCTGCTGTCTATTATTCCTAATGGTGCTACACAGAACCCTCCAATTAATAAACCACAGCCTACTATTACTAATACTGCTGCCGATATTAATTGTAAGTTTAGCTTATCTTCTTTTGTCATTCTGCTGATTGTTTAACTTTAATTTCTTGAATGGATGTATCTACTAATGCTATTACATCAGCCTTATTAGCTGCTGGAAGGTTATAGTTATAATTAACTAATCCCCCATCCAGTTCACAGTAGTTAGCATCACCGATATAGTTCATATCTTCAATAAGGTAGATACTAACATTATAGTTCATCTTTCCATTCATATCAATATTGAATGTACCTTCTAACTTCATTGTTCCATTATCTGTTACTACATTGTAATTTGTGTGCTGCATTTCGATAGTTGTAGCCATAGTTTTAAAATTTAAATGTGTTATTAATTAATCTATGGTAAAGATGGGTCTGGCATTGGCATAAGTGCCTGTATAGACCTCTGTAGCTGGTTATCAAACCATAAACATAGCCAGCAAATAGAAGATGTGCTATTATTATAAAGTGAACCAGTATATTTCTGTGAAGTAGTTTCATCATTAACTGTAAGTGATTTAGGTAGACCAGTAGCAGTAGCAATCTGATTAATACCTTTGTTATCCTTACATAGCTTAACTGAAATATTACTAATTGTACCACCTCTATAAGTAGAACCTACTGCACTAAATTGTAGTTCCCAATCATAGTACTTAGTATTACTTTCTCTTTGCTGTGCCTTAAAGATAATTTGCACCTTCTGACTTCCTGCTACTACATCTGCCTTAACTTGTATAGATGCCACTGGCATAGGTAAGGCTAAGAATCTATCATTAGCATTACCTGTATATGGTGAAGTAGGTGTATTAACGGCATTAGTTAAAAACTCATATACTTGTACTGTCTTACCTGCAAACTGTTGCATCTGTGTAGTCCACCAGTACAACTTCTCACTATACCAATAAGATTTAGAACCATCTGTTACTAAAGCACCTCTATGAAGGTTCAACTTACTTCCATCAGTACCATATACTGTATATATATCGTCTTTAGTAAGATAAGTTAAACTAGAAGTATCACCCCCTGGTGTACTGGATTCTATACCTGCTAGTGGTTTTTCATAAGAAGCGTGATTACTAGAAGTTACACCGCCTATATTTTGTACAGCACCATCTTCATAAGTAGCATACAAAGGCATAGCTGCACTATGTTCATAATTTCTAAAGTCACCCAATCTATAAGGGCTATTAGAACCGCCAGTAGGGTTATTGTATGTGTAGCCTTTATTTCCATTAGCCTTAATAGCACTTACTAATGAAGTAGGGTTATTTGCTTGCACTATCTCAATCCCATAGTTTCTATTCTTTAATTCTCCTAAAGTCATTGTAGATACAGTACTATGTATAGGCTTCCATTTACTCCACGGATTCACATTACTACTAGTACATAATCCACCTACATTTCTATTTGATATGCCTAATGTGTTTCCGACTAAACTTGTTGTTATACCCGAACTTGCTAAAGCCATATTATTTAGTTTTTATATTCTTTAATTCGTCTATCTCTTTTTTAAGGTCTATAATCTGTGCTTGTAATACTGCTACATACTGTGCATAATTGACAGATAGATATTTATCTTCTGTATTATCTTCTATAACTAGTTCTGGATATAGTTCCCTTACTTCCTGTGCTATGAATCCGATACAGTCCTTACCATCCTTCTTATATGTAACAGGTTTAATGTAACCCCTATTCTCTAATGGCTGAATGTCTGTTTTAAGCCTAATATCAGAATATGCTGTAATTTCACCATTAGAAGTTATATTACCTTTAGAAACTATATGTCCTGTTTGGTAAGCAATAGATAAGGCAGTAAAATAACTTCCCTTTCCACCATTAACCCAGTTATTTTGAAAGTATAGTGTACCGCTTTGATTTAATATCTTCCAGCTAGCATTAACATTTCTATCTAGTATAATCTGTACATCAGTACTGTTATTATTCTTCAATGTTAGTGTAGGTGTTGAAGAATGCGCCATAGTAAGATTACCACTCATACTAACAGCTCCTACTCCAGTCATACTACCACTTACATTACCAGTACCGTTAAAGGACTGTCCCCAAATAGTTCTGGCTGTTTGTAGCTTTGTAGCACTACCAGCGTTACCACTGATACTAGCACTACTAGTAATGAATCCTGCACCATTGGTTAACTGATTAGTGTTGTTTGGTATAGCTACACTAACTGCTGTACTACCATTAAATGACTTGGATTGATAACCTGTAAAAGTTAATGTATTAGTAACCTTATTGGCTGCTGTAGCATAAGGAACAGTAATATTATTAGTAGTGCCGTTTTTAGTCCAAGTAAGGTAATTGCCATTAGTTCCTAAAGCAGATACATAACTGCTATTATGATTATGGCTACTAGCTGCTTTACCATTTAAGGCATCTTGTAAACCACTAACATTACTAATTGAATGACTATGCGAACTGGCTGCTGCACCTACACTAGCTGCTGTTATATTGAAACTCTTTGCAGCACTACCATCATAAGCACCCTGTGAAGTACCATTCAAGCTAATAGTAAGTGCATTAGGATTTTTTAAAGCAGAAGGTACTGTAGGATATGCTGGTAAGCTGATAGTATTTCCACTAACATTATAACTTGTTGAACCAACCTTAACCGAACTGGCATAATTATGTGTATGTTCAGAAGGTGTAAAGGTGCTAGGTTTACTAGTAATCTCATTCCAACTATAAGAAGGTTTTGTAGATGTTATCCAACTAGGTTTATCGGTTATATCTTCCCAGCTAGAAACACTACCTTTAGAATCTATCATATCTTTAAGGATTCTACCCATATTAGCACTTAAAGCACAGTCAGTAGCTGTACTAGTAAGTGCATCCACTATAGTTACAGTTCCAGCACCCGAAGTAGTTCCAGCACCATAAGCACTAATTTCTTTCTCGCCTATTACATTAACTTTTGCTCTTAAATCACCTGCACTATCAAAGTAAAACGCTTTATCCCATATTGCTTTATCCAGTTTGTTATTCCAACTAGTAAGATTGGCTTCTGTTATCTTATCTAATGTAGTCTTATTAGTATGTGTATGGCTGTTCTCATTCCACTTAGCTATACTAGCATCTGTAAGTGCTGCTGGCTTCCCTTCTATATTAGTCCAAGTAACCTTAGTACCATCACCATTAACCCACTTCTTAGAAGTTGCATCATACTTTAATATCTGACCGTCTGCCAGATTGGTTAGTGTTACATCTTCCAATTTAGATAATAGTGTACTACCACCAGTTCCAGCTTCTAATATCATCTCTCTTAATATCCTACCTTGATTGGCTGATAAAGCAGCATCTACAGCTACAGAATCCAAACCATCATAAATAGTAACTGAACCTGTAGAAGTGCTTCCACCACCTGTAGAACCTTGACCATAAGCAGTAATTTCACCTTCACCAATTAAGTTTCCAGTAAACACTACCTTTGATAAATCTACAGTATAAGAACCATCACCATTATTAACAGCAGGTAGAAAGTTCCCACTTAAAGAAGAACTTCCCCCACCACCGCCAACATTAGTAACAGCTACATTACTTACATTAAGTTCACCATTACGATAGGTCTTATTTATGTTTGTCCTTATAAATTGCATATTACTTCTTCTCTATTAACCGTATTTCCTGCTTACATAATCTATAATCTGTAGTAATACTATCCACTATAAAGGTTTTATTTGGAAGATGGTTATCAGTCATAGTAGCATATACTTTAAACTTGTTCTGTAGGTTCAAATTCAGAATAGCAGAAGGTGTACTATATTGTGTTACTAGCCTATATATAAGATGTTCTTCCAGTCTATACATCTGCTTAGTAGCCTTATTATATACGTTATCCAGATAAGTAAAGCTAGTACCATTAGCACTATAGCAAACTGCACTATAGTTACATTCCTTATTATCCCAAGTACATATAGCAAATTCTTCTGAATCCATCTCATTAACAAAGTCCTCGTTTATAATATTGCTGTATTCAGTATCAGAATCCTTTTCTTCTTCCTTCTGGAAGTTCTGAACTTTAGCCTGTATATCGAAGTCACTAAGGAATACTGCATCACATCTATAGCTATTATCCACCTTGTGCGGATGGTATAATGTAAAGGTAGGTTTACCAGTAATCACTTCATTAGTGTTAGGCATTGGAATAGCGTAACCTTCACCATCTATTCCCATCTTCCAATCAATGTTATTTTTAACTGGGAATATCCTGTTAATACAATGGTCTGACTGTCCTTGATTATCAAAGTACAGCTTGAATGTACTATCTGTGGTAGTCCACCTAGAACCATTCCAGTACATACTACCATACTTTAACTTACAGTCTATGTAAAGGTTATCTGGGTTGAAGTCATCATCCTTGTTACTATACCCCTGCATTATATACATTTCAGATTCCCTATCCATAAATAGGAAGTTACCCTTAATAATCAGATAGGTAGAACCACCAATAAAGCTAACATTATTATCATTTACTTCCAGTTCAAACAATGGTCTTAGTTTACCATCATAAGTATTATGAACGTGTAATAGTACATAGTCTGTAAAATTGATATTATTGTACTTCTTATTAAAATCAGTAACCTTATCAAAGAAGGCTTTACAGATAGTAGCACCTACATAGTTCTGTGTAGTAGCATAGTTAATAGTAGAAGGTGCTGATATTTGTGCTAATGTGGTCTTATTATAATAGTAGCATTTATAGTTACTGTTCTTTAGATACTTAAAGAAACATTTGTGCATACCACCTTTACCATCTTCATTTACTTCCTGCACATAAGACCAGCTACCACCATAGTTAGTTAAATAGTCCTCATCCCAGATACTAGGTATAATGCTGTCAAAGCTGTATAGACTGTCTTTAACAGTAACCTTATTATATACATTATCTAAGGATAACTGACCACCATTTTCAACATAATCACTGGCTTCTATTTCCTTAGACTGCTGTAATGTTACCTTAGTGGATGCTGTACTACCAATGGTAAACTTATAGTAGGTATTGATTCCCTTCTTAACAGCATCATAATCCAAGAAGTAAACCTTATCCCCATCAGCTACAGCAGTTACATTAAGGTACTTGCAAACTTCTTCCAGAACTTCCTGCATAGTCATAGGTTCATCATCTTCATCAAAGAAGTTCTGTTCACTGATATACATCTTACTAGGTAAACAAAAGTCAGATGTAGCATTTAATTGTGTATTATCTGAAATATAGAAAGAACTATAAGCATTACATTTACTAAGCAGATGGTTTATAATCTGGGTAAAAGATACTATATCTTTCTTACCGCCTATAGTGGTGTACTTATAATACTGTAATGTGCTAAGTGCATCTATGGCTTCTACCTCTATTTCTTCTAATTCATTCTCATAGCCTTGACTGTATAGATTGGGTGTTACATACCCAACCCATACAATACCATCAGCACTACTAAGAACTACCTTATTCTGTTGTGCTGTACTACTATACAAATCAAACTTATAATCGTCTGTAATCATTCCTATAGTAGCGCTACTATACTTGCAAGGCTTATATAAATGTGAATCAGAAGTTTCTAACTCGGTTATGAATGGTGTGGCAGATAAAGTAATGTTCTGCACTTCTCCAGAACCTATTTCCAATGTGTATAGCTTCTCATTTATATCATAGAATTGTGCTGTGTATTTCATCTTACTTTAGCTGTTTTGTTATTGTAATTGGCTAGAACTCCTACAAGTTCCTTACCTTTAATCTTAAATTCTACCTGACCACCGCCAGCAGAACCTATAATCCCATTGCCATTAAGCAGGTTAAACAGATTCCTTTGCTGTCTGTTATTAAGAATCATTTCACCAGCATTTACCCTAGCTAGGTTCATATCTCCAATAGTACTATTGCCAGCGAATATACCACCAGTACTAAAGGAAGGAATACTAGCCAAAGCTGCTACTACAGCCGCTGCTGCTGCACCTGCTAACAACCATCCTACAAACGGTGTTTGGGCTGCACTGGCTACACCACTGGCAATAGCTTCACCTTTCTTAGCTGTAGTTAATGCTACAATTTGTGGGATAGCTGCTGCTACAGCACTAATCAAATTAGCACCCCAACTTAACCAAGCTGCCGCACCTTCATTGGTCATATTGGTTACAGAACCCATAATAGAAGCTATAGCACCTAAACTTTGTGCGTACTCATTATTCAGTTTGATATTCTTATTAGTAATAGGGCTACTAAACTTAGGAAGTGAAGTAGGTATTTCTGGCTTCACCATACCAGCCAAACCAGCAGGTTTGCCATCTAACTTACCAATAGGTGCATTAGGATATTTGTACTGGAACTCTATTACCCTCTTCTGTTCGGTAAGTGCATTTAGTTCAGCATTGATTCTTATCCTATCTTCATTACTAATAGCTAGGTTTAATTCCTTTCTTAAAGATGCTATCTGTGCATCCAGTTCTGCTAATGAACCAGCAGGAATAACAGGCTTTACAGGTAACTTTACTTCTGTCTTATTGGTGGTAGTTCCTGTGAATACTTTAAATCCTTCCAATGATTCTACTGACTTAAAACCTTCCATCTTAGCCATACTGTTATTATATTCATTGGCAGTTTCATTATATTCTCTGGCTGTACTCTTTAATGCTGAATTTAACTGGTAATACTGCTGAATCTTTGCAGCTATATCCTTTAATTCATCATCACTATACTTTTCCAGCATAGTATGAATAATAAGATTCTGTTTCTGTGATTCAGCTAAAGCATCCTTCTGTTCCTGTGACCAGTCCTTTCTTTTAGCATTAGCTTGATAGTTAGCTGTACCATTCTTAGCCCTAGATTTAACCTCATCCCTCTTAGCAGGGTCTAACAAATCCGCTTCAAATGCTTTAAGCATATCTTCCATAGTTACAGTAATATTAGCATTAGTTCTAGCTTCTACAGCTTTAGATGCTGAATTAATAAGTTCTTCCTGTAACCTAATGTTCGCTGCTTGTTGTTCCTGTAGTGTTGTTCTCCACTTATCAAAGGCAGCATTCCTTTGGTCAGCAGGTGCAAACTTATTCTTAGCTATATATTGTGCATCCGCTATTTCCGACTGGCTCTTAGCACTGAATACACCATAACTAATTTGTGTGTTTCCTAACTGGTCTAATGCAGCATAAGCTTCCTTAGCCTTATCTATCATATCTCCCAGACCAGTAAGAAAGTTGGATAGATTTCCACTACCCAAGCTATAAAAGAACTCATCCACAGAAGTTTTTAAAGCAGCCATATTACTGGCTGTCATATCGCCTAAAGTCTGACTGGAATTAAGAACCTTATTAAATGCTTCTCCTGCTGTCATAGCTACACCTAGCACACCAGCAAATCTTCCTATAGTGGCTGTGATATTCCTTCCTACCTGCTGAAACTGCTGTACTTGTTGTGTGGACTGTCTTATATTGTTATCAAATTGACTACTATTTAATAATAGTCTGGTTACTAAATCAGCCATATTTAATTATGTGTTGTATATTGTTTAGCTTTCTCTTTCAATCTCTTAATATCTTCATTACTAATAGATGTTTCTCCTGTAGTATCACTATCCCAAGTAAACTGCATTATATCAGTAGGCTTTAACTTCTTAGTGCTGTTACATTGTGCAATTACATAAGCTATCATTCTAGCCTGTTCCCAGCTATTTCTGTCCTTCCTATGTAGATTGCTAATCAATGGTTCTAACTCATACATTTGCATCTTGTCTAGTACATATTCTGGGTCTAGTCCACCTTCTATTACTAAGGCTGAATATATCTCCTTAGTAGTTAGGACTTTTTTTTAGCATCCGCATTATTAGTAATGAATAGCTGCTGCTTCTCCAGTTCCTTCTTTAAAAAGTTCTGGAACTCTACCATAATACCCATATCTTCATCTATGGCTTCTATCAGTTCTTCAAAGGTTAGTGAACTGTCTGGATTATTAGCCATTAAGACACAGTAGAAGAATAGATATTCATCTGTGATAGTCTTTAGCTCAAATGCCTTACCTGTAATCTGTTCATAGATAAATAAGGCTCTAAGAGTATATTTCAGTTTGTAGTCTTGTCCTTTAATAGTCATATCAATAAGTATTAAATAATAAAGCCTTTACACCTCCATAACCTAGAGATATAAAGGCTTATAATTATGCTGTCTTTGTAAGTGCTCCAACACCTTCAAATGAAGCTGTAAATGTTGCATTATCTCCATTAGGTGCATTAGCTTCAAGTGCTGTAATAATAACATTACCCGAATATGTTCCAGTAGTGGCTGGCAACCATCCCCCTTCTGGCACTTCATCTTTCTTTGTTGAATATTCTTTCTCTAAACAGAATACAGCCTTAATAGGTGTTCTGGCTGTCAGCTTATCGAATAACTGGTCAAAAGTCATACCTTCACCATCATTAGAATAAAGGTTCTCGGTACTACAGTTCCAGCTAATCTTTCTGGCTGCTTTAGCTACCCATTTGCCACCACTATCCTTAGAAGTGGTTTCTACTGTTTCTACATTTATACTTAGTTTGTGGCTGGTTGCAAATGCTATAGACTTATCGTCAATAAATAGCATCAAATCACCACCATTAATTACTTGTCCTGCCATTTGTCTTTATATTGAATGTAAGATTCTGAATGAATGTATCTTCTATATAATCCTCATCTGCATTTGTCATTCTAATATCGTGTATGTTAATACCAGAATAGTTACCCTTCTTACCTTGTAAGGCATCTTTAACCAAGTCAGCAATTTCTATAGATTCATTGTACTTATCAGAAGCTATAACCACTTCCACATAAGTATTTTCACTATATATAAACCTATCCTTACTATCAGATGGTTCTATACCTGTTCTTCTATAAACAATGAATGGAAATGTAGTACCTGTATCAGCTATTAAAGGGTAAATTTTATGTTCTACACTATCTATAATCTTTGCATCATTACTAAGGATATTATAGATAGCTTTACCTACTTGTAAACTCATCGTCTGGTTCTATTTGCTATTCTCTGAATTGACTGACTTATAAGGTTATCCATATTATCAAAGATTTCCCTTTCCTTATTGGCTTTAGCTGTTCTAAAGAAATGTGCTGCATTAATACTACCTCTATTGGCTGCTGCTCTCTGCCTTCTAATAGGATTCCGACCTCTAACAGATGCAGTATTACTACCAGTGGTTCTTCTAACTCTAGTACCCATTTCAAAGAACTTTAATCTAAAGTCACCCATAATATGTACCTTAGCTTTTTCTCCGTTTCTATCAGCATTAGCTTTGATTCCACTTATTAAGGTCTTACCATTCCACCAGTTTCTACTAGAAGCTGCCCTGCCTAAAGTCTGCCTTAGCTGTCTTTTAGTTTCACCGACTAAGATACCAGCACCCTTTCTTAAAGCACTTCTATAGACCTGCCTTTGCTGCCTACTAGTCAAATCCGCAAACATAGAAACTACCTGTCTGGCATCTACTTCTATGTTATTCATTTATCAATTCAGTTACTATAGTGGTTGATTGCTTATATAATTCTGGATTTATGCTAAGAATCCTGTACTTCTTTCCATTCCAAAGGATTCTCATATTCTCATTTACCTTATGATAATATCTAACAGTAAAGGTTACAGTATAAGAATGAACTATTTCATTATTCTGATTCTGTCTATTACCACTGTTATAAGTAACATTAGACCTAGTGCTAATAACATCTCTCCAATCAATAGAATTAGCACCATAGCCATCTTTAATAGCTACAGGTTCTTGTATGGTAATAGGATAATGTAATGTTCCTGCTCTCATTTAATTGTGTATTTACGGTAAAGTCCTATCAGATATTCATAACTATAGGGAATCTTAACAACTGTACCATAACTAACAGGTTCTCTATTTGCATAAAGATTACCTATCATTAGTAACATAGCGTGAATTATAGCAGGTGGTAAAGTACCACCTACTTCTAATTCATCTAAAGCTATGTCTAAATGTTTAGATACTGAATCCTCTGCTACAGCTATTAAGTCCAGAATGTACATATCATCTGCCCTAAAATCCTCATCTACTAGCAGGTGTTTCTTTGCTTGTTCTAAAGTTATATACATAGCTTACTACTTATTAAATAGACTATAATTAGGCTTTTAAAACCTTCTTCACAAAAGCATCTGCCCTTCTAGGCTTAGCATCAAAGTAAGCATTGATAACAAGTCTTACTTTACCGTTAGCAGCTTGTGTATATGGGTCTACTGTTAAATCAATTCCACCCCATTGACCAATAACCAAATCAGCGAAATTACCGAAGATTACGCCCTTACCAGCTACAGCAGAAGTAGAAAGAACTGGATAACCGTTTACCTCATTACCTTCCATCAGATACTTACCAGTATCAGTACCCTTGTCAGTAGTCTTTAAATCAGCCTTAGCAGAAGGTGAAACAATAAACTTAATATCACCTCTCACATTCTTAGCTTCCAAATCAGCTTCCATCTTAACAATATCCTTGTAAGTGATAGCATTGCTATCTGCTACTACAGCATTAAGCATACCAGCAGGTTTCTTTGCATCACCAGCTTCACTACCCAAAATAGTAGCTTCAAGTTTGTTGGCAATAGCTGAAACAATATCTCTCTTTAGCATTTCCTCAGCAGAATTAGAGTCTTGAATTAAGAATTGCTTAGATACGTCAATATAAGCAGTAAGTCTTTTAGGCTCTAGGTTTACTTCTGAGAATGTACCACCGCCATTAGAAGCAGCATCAACTTCACCAGCCCAACCTACATTTGAACCAGAATAAACAGGAATAGAAACATTACCTACAAGTCCAGTCATATAAGAAGCACCTGCTTGTGCCAATACTAAACTTGCTCTCAATGGTTCAAGAATACCCAACTTATCTTCTGCTACATTCTCCTGTCCTGCTGTAGCTACAGTAGCTTTAATATCACCTCTTTCCTCGATAGGAAGTACAATCTGTCCGCTATAAGACTGACCAGCCTTGCGCATTTCTGCGATACCAGCAGTTACTACTTCCTGTGCTCTCTCGTCTAATTGTCTGTTATTGGCTACATCATTGATAGCCTTTAAAAGTGAAAACTTTTCCTTCATAGTATTAGTTGTATGTGTTGTTTGTTTAAGGTTATCTTCTTCAATCTTCCTAATCTGAATATCTATATCTGCCACTTCTTTAGTAAGTGCATCAAATTCTACCTGCTCACCTGCATTTAGCTTTCTTACTTCCTTCTCAGCACCAGATATAATTTCCTCTGCTCTCTTTTTAAGCAGTTCCTTTTTGTCTAGTAGTTCCAGTGTGTTCATTTAAGCCACCTTGTTTCTAAGTCCAGCGAAGTAATCTTTTAAATCCTCGCTCTCTAAATCCTGCATCTTTCTTAATGCTACAGATGTATCTGGATATGCTTCCTTATATACTGGTGATACATCGAATAATTCTTTGAAGCTATTGATAGTTCTTAAATAGCTACCATCTTCCTTCTTAGTCCAAGTATCTTTACCGATAGTAAAGGCAAATGAAGAAGTACTAATATCACCCCTTCTAAGACCTTCTAACAGTTCATCACCTAAAGCAGTGTTAGGTGCTTCAAACTTGTATTTAAGTCCAGTATCATCTATAGTTAATTCTAGGCTTCCAGTACCGTATTTAGACCTGGCTAATATACCTCTATCCTCATTGTGATTCAGTAAGCATAGTATATCAGACTTTTCTAAAATACCTTCTAAGGCTGTAGGTTCTATTACTTCAGTAAAGCCACCTAAATCCCTAGACTGCTTACCGAATACTAAAGCATACCCTTCTACAGTCCTAGAATCCATCTTTACAATTTCATTACAGTTTCTTAGTTCTCTCATTGTGTTGTTATTATTCTAATAGAATCCAACCTGTATTATCTATTTGATACTGTAATGCTGCTACTTGCTCTTTAAGCAGTCTGTTCTGTTCCTCTAAAGATGTAACATATTGTCTTAGTGTGGAATCATCATAGTTACTAAGACTAGCTAGTTTTTCTTTCTCTGGTGTTGTATAGTCATTAGTAGATAACTGTTTGCCTTCCACTTTATCTACTTTAATATTGACAGCTTCTCTAATATCTGAATCATCATAAACAGTATCAGTAAACTTAGCATTAGCAGGTACATCACATTCTACTGTATGTCCGTTTACAGTATCAGCATTACCACCATCAGCAGGAACTTTAGTAGGAATACTATCCTTTACCTTCTTTAGTTCATCCTGTAAATCGGTCTGCTTAGTAATATCACCTTCTATAGTACCCCATACAGCATTAACTGTACTACCAATCTTGGCACTGATTCTATCCAGTTCTAATACTCCTTCTTTAGTTGCTCTCTGTAGTTCCATTACTTCAAATAATAATTAGTCTGCCCTTTAACTACCTCATCATAATAAGCATCATTAAACATAGCATTAGGACTTTTAAAACTGTAGCTGTAATAGATTAGTCCAGATTGTAGCTTATCTAGGTCAGATGAATTAATAACCGCCTTATCTATTCTATCTTCTTCTACTATACCAGTCAAATCACCACCTTTAAAACTACATTCTATAAACTCTGCTGGGTTTGTGGTGTAAAGTCTAAGTATAAATTCAGAAGTGTTTCTTACCCTAAATGGAATACCGTCCTTATCTTCCAACTTAATATTGAATACCAAGTCAGTTCCCTTGTAAATTGTCTGTATCATTGATTATATTGTTATTAGATGGAATGTTATTAGCAGCATTTTTAATCTCCATTAGATTCACTTGTACGAAATGGGAATCTCCACCATCTACAGCAGGTAAATCCAACTGCTTTCTAATCTCATTGGCACTAACCACACCGATATTAAACAGTGTATTGTAGTAGTTTGCTAAAGATTGTTTGTCTGCTCTTAGTAATACAGAAGTATCAAATCTTACATCTATTCTACTCCTTTCAGAAGGCTTGTACAGCTTCCTTTCAAACTCTAATTCTATCTTCTCTAGTAATGGTGATAATGTATCAGTAAGAAAAGCCAGCTGGGTAGCCTCAACAGTACTATAACTGCTCTTGGATAAGTCAAATGCTTTTACAGGTGATACCCCGAAGAACCTACAAATATCAATTACATTAAACTGTCTGGTTTCTAATAGTTGTGCATCAGCAGGATTCACTGTAATAGGCTGGAAATCCATATTACCTTCTAATACAGCTACTCCATTAGGTGTACCAGTAGTAGGACTAAAAGCAGTCTGCCAGCTAGTTTTTAAATCTACCTTCTGCTTACCAGTTAAAGTAGATTGTACTTTAAGAATACCAGCCAGATTAGCACCACCTTTAAAGAATCCTTGTGCGTGTGATTCGGAATCTGTAGCCAGTCCCAAAGTCTGTCTGGCGTGTTGTAAAGTACTGATTCCAGTAATACCATCATAACTAAAGTTCAGTATATGAATCATATTGCAAGGCTCTACCAGTCCTTTAATACCTACAACACTATATTTAATTCCGTCCTTCTGTTCAGTAATAGTAACATAATCTGGCTGTAAATAATGAAGTGCCACTGCATCTCCTTTAGCATCTCTTTCTATGTAAGCATATCCATTACCTTTAAGTAGTGTACTTACTATCAAAGTCTTTATGAAAGTAAACCTACTCATCTTATTGTTCGGCTCTTTGTTCAGTAAGTAGTAGGTAGGATGCTTAATAAACTTCTCCTTATAACCAGAATCAGTAATATAATATGGCTCTAATGGAAGCTGTGCTACTGCATCACTAATAACATCTACACATCTGTAGACTGTAGATAATAGCATAGCCTTATTAGTGGTATAACCGCCATTCATATTATACATCAATGAATCACAGAATAACCCTCTGGTTTCCTGTTCTGGTTCTTTCTTTTTAAACCAATTAGTAAAAATTCCCATTAAATAGTCAGTATTTCATTTGTGTAATGTGGTGTTCTCAGATACATACCTAAAGCCTGTATCATTGCTATAGTTCCATCTATCTTCTTCTTATCTACTGCCTTATTCGGTTTAACATTACCATTATAATCAGACTTCAAAGTAACATTTCTAAAGCAGTACCTATTTATTTCATTGTTATCAATAACTGCCTTACCAGATAGTATCAGCCTTTCCAGTTCTCTAGTAGGCATATTAAAGTTACCTAGTGTTTGTGGATATTCTTCTAATGGTAGTCCCTGCTCTGTAGAATCTATAGCCCATTGTGTAGCATTATACTTGTCATATCCTACAGACTGGATATTAACTACATCAGCATATCTAAGCATATCAGTAGTTATATAGTCATAATCGGTAACATTACCACTGGTAACAGTAAGATACCCCTGCTGCTTCCAGTATTTGTAAAGTTCCTTATCTGCCTTATCCTTTAATGCCGATTCTGGAAGATAGTAATGTGTTTTGAAGTGGTAAGTACCATCCAGTACTACTAAGTAGGCTACAGCAGTCAAATCCGAAGTAGCAGCCAAATCCACACCTACATAGCAATCTATACCAGCAAACTTATTAAGGTCTACTTCCTGACTGCACTTAATAATATAGTCCTCTGGTAGCCACACATTAGAACTGTCACACCATAAATTCAAAGTCTTAGTTTTAACTCCGACTTCATCAGCAGGGTTATTTATTGCCTGTTGTACCTGTCCTCTAATGTATTTGGAAGTTACTGTAATATCCAAGTTTGGTGCACATTTAACCCAGTTCTTTTCATCTCTCCAATCATCATCAGCATCTAAAGAATAGATAGCTATAAACATTTCATCATCTACCTTTAAGCCATTAAGCACCTCTATAGCTACGGTTCTTAATTGGTAACAGGGTAAAGTTTTATCGAAGCCAGCAGTAGTAATAGTGCAAAGATGCGGGTTCATCCTCATCCCCATACTGGACTTAATAACATCACGTACTTTACTATTCTTAGCAGCGTGATATTCATCCAATAAACCAAAGCTGGCATTAAATCCATCCAGCTTACTATCATCAGCAGCCAATACTTTCAACTTGGAATTAGTAAGGTTAAACAGAATATCAGCTCTATAGGCTGTAAGATACTTGCCTTTAGAATCCAATCCCTTACTAAACTTGCTACACATATCAAAGGCTATCTTAGCCTGCTCTTTACTATTAGCAGCCAGTAATACTTCTGCACCATCTTCACCATCAGCTATTAAATAATACAAGCATAAAGCAGCAGCTAAAGCTGTCTTACCCTGCTTCCTACTTACTTCTATATAGCTGCTAGTATATCTTCTGGTAGTAGTTCCCTTCCAGTAGAATCCAACTATATTAGCTATTATAAACTGCTGCCATCCTTCTAAGATGAATGGTTTACCAGAATGTTTACCTGTATAATGCTTTAAAGTCCCTATAAACTTAATGGCTCTATCTACCTTATCTTCTCTAAACTCTAAATCATCCCTTTTAAGGTCATTCTGGAATCTCTTACAAGCCAGTTTAATAGTTTCACCAGCTATTATTTCACCATTAAGAACCCTACTACAATATTCATAGTAAAGTTTGGTATTCATTACCTAGTTTCCTTTCCTTCCTTTATAAACTGCTCAAATGGGTTATACCCGTCCTGTTCTACTTTAGGCAATTTAGTTCTAGCCTTAGCTGTTAGTCCGAACTCCAGCATAACTTTCATAGCTTGCGTTTGAGCATCTTTAGCAATCTTAATAGCTGGGTGCGGTGCAATGTTACCCCTATCACTGGTAACAGTCAAACCTTCATCTTCTAACTGTTTGGATGCCTTAATGAACATACTGTAGTTTCTAGCCAGCATTGTTAAAGCTGCACTATCCACATTCTCCAACATACCAGTATTATCTAGCTGTTCCAGTACATTCTGCATATAAACTTTAGCATCCTTTTCAATATCCTTTGGAATAGTGTAATTTATCATATTATAGTCTATTTAATTTTTATAATTTATAAAGCTATGCAATGGCTCTAATTGACTTATAATCACTATAATATAATTATTAAAGAATGTGAATTATTTATTTGGAAGTCTGTTAAGATGTTAGTAAATTTGTAATACAATTAAAGGCTAAACTATGGAAAGAAGAAGTAATTACCCAATAGAAATTAAAGCTAAAATAGACCTAAATACAGACCTGCTACTAACGGAACTACAGCAATTACTAGGCAAAGACAGGTCTAAACTACTAAGATTGATAATAGCAGATTTCTTTAATAGAAATATTGATATTATAGATGAACATACTAACCACAAATCAGATAAAGCACCACTAATAGAAGCCATACTAAAGGACTTCTTCAATTATAACAGGGAAACCATTAACCAGTACATTAAATTCAAGAATGATAAGACCACCTAAATCAGTCCTTCTACAGTATATATATGATTACGGACTAGACAAAGCAGCAGCATTATTTCACATTGATACAGAAACAGCAGATAAGATAATTAACTGGAAGCCACAATATGACCAGTACAGCTACAATACAGTAATAGATAAGCCACTTCATAGAAATGCTTCTAAGATAGCTGATATAATAGCCAAGCATTATCCCGAATTAGTAAAGCAATACACCACATACTATAAAGATACTATCTATATGTCCCAGACTGTAGAAGATTTCCTACAGAAAGCAGTAATAAGATGTATGGAAGTAGGACTGGAAGAAGTAACAGAAGAATCTGTATTAGCATTACTAAGAGTACAATTCAATACTATAAGATGCTATGCTAAGAAGTCCAGCTATACAATGAATAGTAAATTAACACCATTGGAAGTACAGAATGAAGAAGGTGAATACATAATACCATCAGAACTATATGCCATACCTAAAGAAACCGAATAAGCAGCCTTCCAGAACATTTAACAGGGAAGAAAGACAGAAGATATACCAATCTACCAAATGGAAGGAATTAAGGCAGGCAAAGCTAATGCAGCAGCCATTATGTGAACTCTGTTTAGCCAAAGATATTGTCAAACCAGCAGAAGATATTCACCACATAGATTCCTTTATGAATTATACTGGCACTAAAAGACTAGCCAAAGCATTTGACTTTAATAACCTTATGTCTATCTGTAAAGAGTGCCACGCAAAAGAACATCACTATGAACATTAAATTAAGCATACCAGTATTACAAGCATTAACCAATAATGAAGCATTTACTTACTTCTGCACATTAGTAGCCATTAGTAAGAATCCAGATAGTACTATTAAAGATATAGTAAGAATAACTGGTGTTAGTGAAACTACCATCTTTAACCATCTAAAGAAGTTTGAAGAAGTAGCCAACCTAACAATAGATAGAACTGGATGCAGTAATAAGTATAGCTATACAGAACCTACCAAGTTCTTTGTAACCATAGATAGCAGCCTGTTAGATACAGATGTAGATAGATTAGTAATCGGCTTCTTAATCCGATTCAAATGCTGGTCTAGAATAGCATCCAATATTGTAGACCTATCTCTGAACAGAATAGTTCACGAAATAGGGGTACAACATAATACAGTATATTCAGCTTTAGAAGCTGGTCTAGTGGAAAGGAGTGATAAGAAACTTTACTTTAAGTTCATTCATCCATCACTTTGCGTACTGTAATACAAGAATATAGCTGTTATAGCACCCTCAATATAAATTTTAAAATTTGTTACAATAAGTTTGGATATGTCAAAATATTTCACTATCTTTGTATTACAATAAATGAAGGAAACTATCATACTGAAACATAGATTTTAATTCGATTTTCTAAGTGGACTGGCTAGCTGATTAGCCAGTTCTTCCACTTAATTCACTTCTAAGAATCACAAAGTTATTACCATAAGTACCTTTTGAGCATATTTTAGGTACTGAATGTTAATTATTCATCATAATTTTTGAGTTTGGGTTAGTTAAGCGTAGAATAGTAAGCGTAGTGATACGCTTATTATTTTATTTCAAGTGTGACAAATTTTGGTAGCGAAACCTCAATCTTCTATAGAAAGAATACCCAAAAATGTCACAACCCATAATTCAAACTCCAGATGCTTCTAAACTCCAGATTTTAAACCGACTAACTAAACAAACAATTTACAATTATGACAAACATTATTATTACTAAAGAGTACAAGTATTTAGGTGAATATCCATTATTCAAAGAGAATGGTTTACCAGTAGGATATTTAATAGATAAAGGTAAAGTAGGCTGTGGCGGAACATCTATAGCTTTAGAAGATAATAAAGATACTATTATATGTGTTCCCTTTGTATCACTAATTAAGAATAAGATGCAGAAATATAATATAGATGGTAAGATTAATGTGCTAGGTGTTTATGAAGGTGTTACTACATACGAAATTAGAGAATACCTAAATACTAAGAAAGGTGCTAAAAAAATTATGTGTACTTATGATAGTTTAGCTAAAGTTGCTGGTATTACTGGTTATAAATACTTCTTACTAATAGATGAACTACACCTGTTGTTTATCCAGTATGTCTTTAGAAACAAGGCTGTAAGGACTGTATTAGACGAATACAAGAAATTCAAAGAATGGTCATTCTTAACAGCTACCCCTATTGAATATGATTTAATGCTGGAAGAACTAAAGGATATTCCGACCTTTAAAATAGACTGGGAAGATAAGACCGAAGTAAAGGTAAATGCAGTACAATGTAAGTATGTAGGTGCTACAGTAAAGAAAGTTATCAATGACTTCTTAGAAGGTAAAGTATTCGGTAATGCCCACTTCTTTGTAAACTCGGTGGAATTTATTGCTACTATGATTAAGAACTGTAACCTTACTAATGAGAATACCAGAATCATCTTTAGCAAGAATAATGAAAGCTATAAGCATACTTGTCAAGGTGTTACTAATGGTGAAACTACTGACCCTGTAAAGAAGATAAACTTTTATACTTCCACCTGCTTTGAAGGCTGTGATTTATTTGATACAGAAGGTAAAATTTATATCATCTCTGAAAGCACTAAGGCACAAACCTTAATGGATATTAGTACACAGGTAAGACAGATAGCAGGTAGAATTAGAAATACCCAGTATGCAGATACTATTACACATCTTTATAAAGCTACCAGATACAATACAGACCTTACTTATGAAGAATATAAGCAGGTAGTTCTAGAAGAAGAACAGAAAGCTAAATCATATATTACTAAGGTTAATAATGATAAGGAAATTAAGGAAGGAACTAAAGAAAGTATCTATCATTACATTTGGAAGGATGAAGAAACTGGTGAATTTGTATTTGACCCTAATAGGATGAAACTAGATATTTATAACTTCAAGGTACTTAACCATACATACAGTTTACAAGTTAATTTAAGCACTGAATATAATAAGGCTGGTATGGCTGTAGGATGCAGTACAGATAAGACTTCTGATAAGCTATTAAAGAATGATTCAGCCAGAACTACCTTTAAGGATGCCATAGAAGAATATGATTCTATAATGCAAAGAAAGGAAGGTATGGTATTCAGTCTTACAGATAATGATAGATTAGCCTTATTAAAGAAGAAATATAGCTATATCAAAGATGCTTATGAACTACTAGGTATGGAACAAATTAGGGAACTTAAATATCATACTTCACATATTCAAAGACTTCTTATTAGTATCTCTGAAAAGATGGATAATAATGCTAAGGTAGCTAAGTTACTGCTTACTATTCCTGCATTTAGAATCGGTGAATTTATTCCTTCTGCTGATATTAAAGATTGCTTGAATAGTATTTATGGTACACTAGGAATCAAAGGAAAAGCTAGCATTAAAGACTTTGAAGATTATGCTAAGTTTAAGGAAGCTAGGAAAAGAATAGATGGTAAGCAGGTAAGAGGTTATATTATTCAGTACATTAAAATTAAGTAAACTATGGTTATTGACTTTACACCCAGTACAAAGGAATCAGAAGAAGCTAGAATATTAAAGCTAAAGGAAGATGCAGTAGAAGCTGGTATTAAAGCTAAGGAAATTTTAAACAGCATAGGAATTAAATATATCATCCGACTTTATAAAGAAGGTGGTTGTATTAAGTTTTACAAAGGTTCTAAATGTATAATGATGGCAGGTTTACTAGCTGGCACTAATGAACTAACAGCTAATTTCTCTCTTTATTATAATGCTACCAAACTTAAAGACAGGAAAAGATTTAAAACTGTAGAAGAAAATGATTTCCTTACAGATATACTACTAAACCTTTATTCTCAACTACAATAATCAGACCTAAGATAGTGTTTAAATGAATTATTAAAATTATTGTAATTTAGTTTTGATATGTAAAATATTATTATTACATTTGCAATATGATAAAGAGTTAAATGGGAATGGCTTTATCATTCTGGTTAGTGAGTGATTTAGTTCTATTTTACTACTAATCAAAGTAATAATACTACAGATACTTCTAATACAAAGATTCTATCAATTTATTTACACACCAAATTCTGTATTTAGATTTACTATCTTATAGATTATCCGAACATAAAGATTATTGAGATTCGTTATTCATTCAGTAAGGTAGTCTGTGAAGATAGCCTTACTTTACTTTGATTATTAACCACTTAAACTATATATACTATGCTTACAACCTATGTATTACTAACATTCTTAACAGTTCTAATGTATTTCCTTATTAGGACTGTAGTAAATGAGATTAAACAACATATCACAGAAGAAACAGATAGGGTTATTAAGGCTATTAAAGATAAGAACTATGTGGGTAGATGAAGAAGCAGTTATATCAGAATCAGATGAAGCATTAAATATACTAAGTGAATGAAACGTATGTCAGAACAAACTATTAACGCAATTATTAACTACTTAGTCCAGCAACCTTATAAAGATGTAGCTGGGCTGTTACAGATGGTACAGCAGGATTTACAAACTAAAGAAGAACCTGCTAAGGAAGAATAACCCATTAGCCTGTAAATGGTATATGGTTAATGTGAATGGCTAATGATTTATGTATAATGGAATACAGGCTAGTACAAACTACTAGCTTAAATGGACAAATTTGATGAATTAGAACTAAATGGAAGGAAACTACTAGAATCATTTTTAATACAAGTGGGTGCTACTAATCTGCATCCTACAGAAGATAAGTTTGCACCAGTGGACTACTATTTTACTTATAAGGATAAGAAGGTAGTAGCCGAAATAAAGGTAAGAGATATTAAGTATGAAGGCTATGATACTCACTTAATGGAAGTATCTAAATATAAGTCCTTAGTGAAGGATAAGAAAGATAGCCAGTCAGATACAGCATACTACATTAACTTCTTTACAGATGGAACTAAAGTTAATGCCTATTGGTATAGTACTAATACTGTTAGGAACTTTGGTATTATAGATTATAAATACTGTCCGACTACTACAGCAGCCGATAACGGCAGCTACTATAAGAAGGTTATTATGATTCCTTCTAATAAGGCTCAAAGATTTACCTTAGTAAATGGTGGATGGTCTAAGATGAATTAACTATATTTGCTCAAACTTTAAATTTATTGATTATGAAGAAATTATTACTATTATTATTTGCAGTACTAACATTAACAGCTTGTGGTGATTCACCTATTAAATCATACATTACTAAAACATATCCTACAGCCACTAATATTGAAATAATGGAAGATAGTGCTTATAACGCACATTTCGATATAACCAGATTAAATAGGGAATGTAGTGAAGTAATAGAGAAACTAGTAGATATGTCTAAGCAGGAAAGAAGGACTGCTATAGATAGTCTGGAAGTAGCTACAGTAGCTATTCAAGTTCACTTGGAAGATGTATTTAATACTCCTAGAATCAACTCTAAGGCTTATAAAGTGAATCTTACTTTAAATGGTCTGCCCAAACAGATAGTAGTATTTGAGCATCCATTAGGCAATATGTACTTTACTGGTGAACAGATTGAAACTGAATTTAACAATCTTCTGGATAAGATAGAAGATATGAAATAATAAAGAACCCCAGCTTACTTTAATCGGTAGGCTGGGGTTTTGTTATTATGGGTTGTAAATTAAAACAGCCACTTATGACTTTTTATTACTTCCTTTAGGCAGCGATTCTAATCTATATTTGCACTCTATATCCATCCACCTAGGAATATTAAGCGTTATATTATACTGTTTACTATAAGCATCTATTAATTTATCTTTCCATCCACTATTAGCTAACTCCCTAGTTTCAGTGTACTTAAATATAGTTTCCTCTAACGCTCCTAAAAAATCTTCCAAAGTTTCAAATACAGGTGTCTTAGAAGGTTTCGTAGAATACCAAGCAGTAGGACGAAGTTTATGTATCTGCTTATTTTTATATTGTACTTTTACAGTCCAATTAGCGGATTTGCCCATAGCAGCACTTATTTCCCAGATATTTCTTAGCCAAATATCAGTAATAGTTACAATACCATTACTATCCATCTTATAAGCAAAAATAAGATATTTAACGTGAAGCATATATGGCTTCTCTATTATCTCCTTTACATAAGACTTAAAATCTGCTATATCAAAACCAGCACTACCTTCACTATTAAAAGCTTTAACTTCTACTAAATTAACCTTTCTGTCCTCATTTAAAAATATATCTGGTGGCATCTGTGTATTAGGATTAGGAGCAAAATATATATTATTAGCCCTTAACCATCCTTCTAACCACTCTTGTATTATATTACCTACTACATCTTTCTGTTTAACAATAATACCCACACTTCCCAAGCAGAAGGTTATCCGTCCTTCCACTGATTTTATATTGAAGTCTGTGAGCAACTTATCATATAGCTCCTCTGGAGTAATATGTATTAATTCCTCTGCCATAACTATATCTGTTTTAGAAGTCGACTACACACAGCCTTAATAACTGGTACTACAACAGTATTACCAAGCAAATCAAAACCATCTTTCTCTGATACATCAAACTGATAATCTTCTGGATACCCAAAGAGTCTTAACCCTTCTCTTAGTGAAAGTTTTCTTAAACCATTACCGTCCACCACTACCAGTTTCTGCATATCCATAGCGACCAGAGTAGGAGCTATAGAAGCAGGGTCTAGTATCTTAGTTATCTCAAAGCTAAGTTTACCAGTTACTATATTATATCCTTTAGGAAGGCTAGTATCTTGCTCTCTATGTGACGATGAAATATTACCAACCTTCTTAGTTATTTTTCTTTTAGGATGCTCATAGACTAAATACCCTTTCTGCACTAGACCATCTAAGAGCTTTTGCAAATCAGAGCCAGCGTAGAAAGTAGTTATCATTTCTTTGGTAAGTGGCATTCCATCCATCCAATCTATGCCATATTCAGCAGCCCATTTCTTCTTCCTACGTTCTGTCAAAAGAAGATTAAGTAGTTCCTTCTCTCTTTTTGTTGTCTTACCTTTAAGGTCAATATCCCAACTGTGTATATTGTCCTTACCACCTCTCTTATCTTTAATGGATTTACCATAAAGTTCTGAGATTTCATATTTAGACAGAAGTAACTTAGTAAACTGACTTTTAATTGTCGGTAAACCCACCTCTAATATATCTCCTAAAGAATGTTCTACAATAGGGAAATTATCTAACTTGACGGTGTTATTAAAAGTACCTACTATGTAGATTCTTTTTCGTTCTTGTGGTACTCCAAAATATTTAGAGTTAAGAACCGCATAAGATACCTTGTAACCTATAGCCTTTAGATGCTTGAGAATAGTTTTAAGTGTTTTCCCCCCATCGTGATTTACTAGACCTTCTACATTCTCCAAGATGAATCCTTTAGGCTTCTTGGCTAAAAGAATCCTCTCAACATCAAAGAATAAAGTTCCTCTAGTATCAGCAAATCCTAGCCGATTACCAGCAGCACTAAAGGCTTGGCAAGGAAAGCCAGCACATAATATATCAAAATCAGGAATAGTAGCAGCATCCACTTTAGTAATATCTCCTACTATTTCTTCATTAGGGTGATTCTGTTTTAATACATCTAAGGCATACGGCTTTATTTCAGAAGTAAATACACAAATAGGGGTATAACCAGCTTCAATAGCAGCTAGTTCTAACCCTTTGCGGATTCCTCCAATCCCTGCGAATAAATCTATAAAGCGTAAATTCATTATTTGCCTATTAATCCAATTTAGCGCAAAGGTACTAAAAAGGAGCAAATAATCACCATTATTAACGATATTTGCTCCTTACATCTTGAATAAGATTCCTCAACTGTCACTAGATATATTGGTATTCTATAACCCAATTATTAGCTATAGCTATATCTACAAACTCATTCACTGTTACTACTTCATCTATATCATCCGTTTCCATTACCATATTAGCATTACTAATTACAAAGTACTCACCTTCATTATAAGCAGGGTACTTTCTAATACCATTCTGGAAGGTAGCATATTCACCGTGAACATAGTAGGCTGTCTTTACTTGGAACTTGCTATTAGCATTATAGAACACATTATAAACACCGCCAATAGTATAGACTTCCAGTAGTACAGCACCATTCTTAACGGTAATCATCTTATTACAAGTTTTAACACCGCTTTCCCTTTCCTTCTTCTTAAAGGTAGTGATTCTATAAGGTACTATTTTAGTAATAAGCTGCTTCACTAGATTACGCTTTTCAGTGAAGTTACCTTCTATCTGTTCTAAATAGTCTTTAGGTAAGGTAGGCTGGCTATAGAAGGTCTTTAAATCTCTTAGCTTCTCTAATTCACCTTTAGCCTGCTCTATTGACTTCTCAAAGTTCTTCATTTCCTGCCTAACACCCTTAGCGGTTCTATTAAATTCTTCCATAGCCATAGTTCTCATATCTTCATCATCCCCAGCCATTTCAGCAGCATTAATAGAGAATTGGTAGGCTGTAGATAGTCTTTTCTTTAATTTATCTATCTCCTTAGTGAAGTTCTGAATGCTGTAGTTCTGGTATTCTATCTTCTCCTCACATTCTCTAATCTGCTCTTCTCGCTTCTCATCATTCATATTAGCATAGCCTATCAGTTCCTTCTTTACCAATTCCCATATAATAGGCTCTAGCTTTTCATTAGCTATAGATGTTCTATTAGTACAGTTTGTAATATTGTTAATACCACTCATACAAAACCAACTAACAGCAGGTTTACCATTTACTAATCTATAAGTCTGCCCAAATTCACCAGCCTTCCTTCTAGGTGTTAATGTATATCCACAATCTGGGCACTTAATCAGCTTAGATAACAGATATACTTGCTGGTTTGGGTATGGTTCATCCTTTACCCTATTCTTCTTTCTCTTATTAGTAGCTGCTTCATATAGTTCCTTATCTATAATAATAGGTGTATTAACATCGAATACTTCTACTTCATCAGTATCTGGGTCTTTAAGATTCACCTTCTTAATACCAGTAGCATAGCTTTCATAAGTAAGAATATGCTCGATAGTACCTAAAGAGAATTTCCTATTTAGCTTCTCACCATACATATTAGTAATTGCTAATGCTGTAGACTTTAAAGTAGCACCTTCCTTTAGATATTCATTATATACTGCCTGTACTACTTCTGCTTCTTCTTCATTAACTACTATCTGGTTCTTCTTACTCTTATCAGTGCCTTCATATCTCTTATAGCCAAAGTAAGGCTGCCCGATAGATATTCTGTTATTATCCAGTTCGTTTCTTCTAGCAGATGCTATTTGAGTTTTCATACTCTTTAGATACTTCCAAGCTGCATCAAAGGCTGCACCGATAACTAATTCTGCATCCCTTACCTTCTTACCTGTTTCTGGGTTAATAGTCCAAAGGTCTATATCTTTAAAGTAAACAGGTATATTCATATTAATAAGTAGACGCACATAGATACGACCAGAAGCAGGGTCACGGCTCATTCTACTTACTTCTGACACTAACACTACATCAAACCTCTGCTCTTTAGCTGCTCTTAGCAATCTATCAATAGAATCTCTGTTCTTCTTAGTAACATCATCCTTACCAGTAATCTTTTCACCATATACTAAATTCTCTAGGTCATATTCATAACCCATAGATTTAGCCAGCCTAGTTAAATCTCTGGTCTGTCTGTTTAAATCTTGATTCTTAGTAGAACATCTGATTAGAAATGCTGCCTTCATATTCTGTTGGTTTTAAATTCGTTATCTTCGTTTCGGAAGCGAAATTACCAAAAGTCACAGAACTATGCAAGTGATTTCTTTATATTGAGTTGCCCGAATTCAACCGGAGCGTGCTCGAGGTCATGCGCCAACCATTGGAAGACCGGACGATAACGGTCTCTCGTGCCCGCTTATCTGTTGATTATCCGGCCAACTTCATGTTGGTCGCTTCCATGAATCCTTGTCCTTGCGGATATTATAATCACCCCGATCGCCCTTGTCTCTGTTCTCCGGGTGCTGTCCAGAAATACATGAATCGTGTTTCCGGCCCTTTGCTCGACCGGATCGATATACAGGTAGAAGTCGTGCCGGTCCCTTTCGAGAAGATATCCGACGGACGCTCTTCCGAATGTAGCGAAGCGATACGCGAGCGCGTGATGAAAGCCCGCGCTATCCAGGAAAAACGCTTTGCCGCGCATGAGGGTATTTACAGCAATGCCCAGATGACCTCCAAACTGCTTCATGAATACGCCGTGCCTGATGCTGCCGGCCTGTCTTTACTGAAGGTCGCCATGCAGCGCCTCAATCTTTCCGCTCGCGCCTACGACCGCATCCTGAAAGTCTCCCGTACGATCGCCGACCTGGAAGCCTCTCCGAATATCGAGGCATGCCATCTGGCGGAAGCCATACAATACCGGAGCCTGGACCGGGAAACATGGGGGACGTAAGCCGGTTTCATTTATTTTAAAATTGAAGATCGGAAAAAGCATTAGGAGAAAATAAAATGAATGCCTCTGGCGTGAACCAATATCTTTCGCCTGCCCGGAGCGCGGCGACCGCCTGTGCGTATGGCTGTCCGTATTCGACAGAACGGTCTGGACGGATGTTCCCGTTTATCTCGATGCAGACGAAACGGCGGCTATCGGTCGGATCAGCCAGTAAGTCCCAGTTGTTGCGTTTTTTATTTAGGATAAAAGTACCGCCTCATTCGTGTTTATCCTATTATTATTTGTATCTTTACTGCCACGTTATTGACTATTCGACCTAGGGCGAAAAGCCTTTCGACTTAGGTCGAATACCTTTTCCACCTTGGGCAAAAACCTTTTCGACCTTCGTCAAAAACATACAAAGAAGGCAGGAAAGCGATAAAGTCTTATTATTCACCATTTAATCTATTACTAATATGACAGCACGTTACAGAATGGAGCGTAATCCGGATTCCGGGAAGAACGGCAATAAAATGCCTCTTCACCCAAGATTGATCCCCTATGAGACCGTCAGCATTAAAAAGTTGATGAAATATGCCAAATCCCGCTCCACCTATTCGGAGGCCGACATTGCCGGCGCCTTGCAGCTGATCACCGACTTGGTGACGGAACGCTTGCGCGAAGGCGATAACGTGGAGATCGAGGGCCTCGGTTTCTTCAGCGTTTCGCTCCAGTCTCGCGCGGTGATGTCTAAAACGGAACTGAGGAGCGAATCTGTCCGTTTCAAGAATGTCAATTTCCGATGCTGCCAGCAGTTGAAGAAGGCCTTGAAGACGATGCCGCTCACGCGTATGAAAAGTTCAGGTCACCATGCACCCGGCATGGCGGACCGGGAGGAACTTCTTTACCGCTATTTGGACGAGAACTCTTATATCACCGTCCGTTCCTACCGTTATCTTATCGGGCTGTCTGACTACAGTGCGCGCAAGGATTTGGCCGCATTGGTCGCTTCCGGCCGTCTGGTGAAGGGAGGCAGCCGTTTGTTTGCCATCTATACCCTTCCGAAAGAGGAAGACATGGGCATCCCGCAACCTTTGGTGGTCGATTCGAACTTGCCTGGATGAAGGCCGGATACCGGGGGTGAAGACAATCCGGGCGGGTGCCTTCACCTGTTGAGGCTTGTTGCAAGGCGGGTTGTACAGGGTGGGTGAAGCTGAAATGACCCAGCGGCCCGGAACTTTTGTTTTTAGCTGTTCCGGTATTCCAACGGCCCCATCCCCACATGCCGCTTGAAATATTTGCCGAAGAAAGACATATTCGTGAAATTCAGCGAATAGGCGATGTCGTGGATCGATAGGTCGGTCGATTTCAACTGTGCCTTCGCATCCATGATCACCATAGAGGTGATGATCTCGACACAAGTCTTGTCGGTCGTCTGCTTGACAATCGTGCTGAGATGCGCCGGAGTTATGCCGAGTTTCTTGGCATACCACGCAACGTTCCGTTGCGTGGTATAGTTCTGCATAACCAGATGATTGAAGTTTTTGCTTATTTGTTCTGCTTTGGAGAGATTCGTTTTGTTCAGTGTCTTGTCTTTATACATGGCCCCTACTCCGAGAAGCACGCCTGAAAGCAGATGGTTAAGGATATCTTTGTTCAGCTTGGGGCCGCAGAATCCATACGTTTTGACAAGTAGCGAAAAATAATCTTTCAGCAATTGGGCCGGCTGTTCTTTCAGTTCGATAATCGGGCTGTCTTTTACGACATACAGCATGTCCATTGCCGATTTGCCTATATTGGCATGGTTGGTGAACTCGGACGAAAAACCCATGAAATAGATCTGCAAATCTCCTTCCACTTTATGAATTTGTAAGATTGTTCCCGGCAGGATCGTGATAAAGCTGCCTGGCTTCACTTGGTAGCGTGTCAGATTTATGGAAGCCTCGATCTCGCCTTGCATGCAAAGCACGAATATCTCCGCTTTCAACCTGCAAGGATAGTTGGCATACAAGCTCAACAAACCGATGTCTTTATGCGAAAGGTTCCCGATGATCCAATCGTCGGGAAGGTCTATTTTGGGGATGTCGTTTTCCATATTCAGAATACATTAGAATATATGCAAAGATATGAAAAATAGGACACGCAAAAAGTGTTGAATGATAAAATCCGGTTTAAGTTAGGATATTATAATTGACTATTTGGAACAAGATCTAAAAAAGCGGACAGGTAATCGTATAAATAGACCTTGTGAGATCTTTTGCGTTGTCGTTATTTTGCATCGATTTTGATAGGTGGAGGAAGAGCATTACTCCGGTTGTTTTGTGAATTTTGACAGCCAACAGAATTAGGGCTAAACTATATTACTATATAGATGAAGAAATATATGATTGAATATGGTCTTGGGAAGATCATGGCTTTATGGATATGTGTTTTTGGGGTACTCGTCTGTGCCTCTTCTTGTGATTCCGATCGTGTGTCTGCCGATGGAGTTGGAAAGCTGCGCTTGTCATTATCGGCAGACACTACTTCTTTGAGCAAAGGTATCAACAACTCCACTAAAGCAGCTGTTTCGGACGAGTTCGAGAAGTTCCTGACTACGGCTGACTACAATATCCGCATCGTACAGCAGTCCGATACGGTCCAAACGTATGACCGCTTCGACGAGATGCCTTCTGAGATTGAACTGAAAGAGGGTGCTTATACCCTCATCGCCTCCAAAGGCGACAACCTCCCTTCTGCTTTTGAAAACCCCTATTTTGAAGGAAGTACCGACTTCACGGTGAAAGCCGGCATGAGCACGCCTATCGATGTGACTTGTACACTTGGAAATGCAAGAATCACGGTCGACTATACCGAAGACTTCAAGGAGGCATATTCCGATTATACTGTTTTGTTGAGCTCAGCCTTTACATCTGGCAGCCTGGAAATAAAGAAGGATGAAACGCGTCCGGCCTATATGCAAGTGGCCAAAGAAGGATCGGAATTAGGTATCGCCATCCGTTTGAAGAAAATCACCGAAGACAAGGAAAAAACATATAAAATCCCAACTCCTCTATCTATCGAACGTCGCCAGAACATCCGCCTGATCTTTAAGACGGATGGAGAGGCCTTGGATGGCATCGGTCTGGAAATAATCCTGGATGATGAAATGACAAATGTCACGCTGAATGAAGGGATACCTGATTTTATGTGGAAGCCGTTTGAGAAGCCGACACTGTCTCCGGATGATTTTACGAATGGAGAATCTTTTACCATTAAAGTCGGAAAGTTCGAGAAGAGTCCTACAGTTGGATTTGCTATGCCGGCAGGTATTGCCTCTTTGTGTGTCAAGCAATGGCGGGAAGATAAAGAAAACGAAGAGATTACCTACGACTTGGCGACGGACGAAGGAGTTACCGCCGCTTTAGGGAAGAATTTCAAATGGTCGGTCAATGGTAAGGCGAATACTAATGTGAAAGGAGAAAGAAAAACCGGACAGCTATTTTTGAAAGATGCAATCAATAGTTTGGAGGCTCCTATCGAGGAAGACCAAACTTATACTTATCATTATGAGTTTTCTGGAGTTGATGCGACAGGAAAGGCACATGCGACAAATGTATTGGGGGTAACAGTTGTTGTACAGCCAGCCGGCCAGCCGATCATAACATTTGACGGCTTTCCTGAAACAACGATTATAGAGGGTGATGACATGTCGAAAGAAATAGAAGCTAAATTTGAGGCTGAAGGTATAATCGATGAAACGAAAACGACATTGACAATTAATGACGGGGTAGATGATAAAGTGTATAATATTCTAACCGATGGAACTGTTTTATATAATGATTGGGGTATTAGTGTTGAGTCGGGTAATGATGCGACAGCAACGCTTAAATTCCCAAAAGTCTTTTCTTCCCGGTTAGAGGCTCCTATGGAAGGAGAGAAAACATTTACTTATAAATTGGATTTAGCGGATAAGAAAGGACGCAGTTTCCCGACTCTGACAAAGACATTGACGGTAAAGGCGCCGGTGTTTGAGTTGACACCGTCTGCTAATGGTGGGGATGCTTTTGCTTGCCGGGCTTTTCTGCGGGCAAAGGTTTCTGATGGAACACATCCTGATAATCTTAAATTCCAATGGAGAAAAGTCGGTAATGGAAGTTGGAACAATTGCAAGAACCATACTTACCAAACGGATGAGATATGTGATACATTGAAGAATCTGACATCAGGAGGACAGCAATATGAAATACGTGCAATTTACCGGGAAAAAGAAAAGCGTGTAACGGAACCGATTGTGATAACAACCGAAAATGTGGTGGAGTTGGAAGATGGCTCTTTTGAAAATTGGCATAAGAAAGAAGTTTATAAGAAAACAATATGGTCTGTTGGAACTACCGGTTTAGGGATAGATCAGTGGTGGCCTTATAATGAAGGAGGTTCTTCGTGGTGGGCAACCCGAAATGCGTTGACAACTTCACAAAGAAGCGGTGTTTCATGTTATTATACATCCTATTCCGGAACAGTCCCTGTTGATAATGGGTATGAAGGGAAAGCGGCTGAAATCAGTACGCTTGGATGGAAAGAAGGAAATACATTTACGGAACTTGGAGGTGAAAGTGGAACGCATTCTGCCGGAATGTTGTTTTTAGGCTCTCATTCTGCAACCAGCAATGGGGTTGAGACAATTGATTATGGGCATGATTTTAATGTTCGTCCTAATGCGTTTGAATTCTACTATAAGTTCAAATCTTTAAATAGTGAATCTTTTGAAGCTTATATTGTAGTAGAAAATAGGGAAAACGGAACTGTAACGCAGTTGGGAAGTGGTAGAATCATGAGTAATCAGGATCAGGCTTCATTTGCTCCGGTAAGAGTAAATGTTCATTATACCAATACATCATTGAAGGCAACACATATGTATATTGTGTTTAGATCCAGTACTGCGGATAACCCTTCAGTGGAGGGTGTACAAGGTAGTTTAGGGGCTTTTGACGGATACAGTGATTCTCGGTATGTGGGTAATGTCCTGACGATCGATAATGTTCGACTAATTTACGAATAAATATGAAAAAGACATATATCTTATTTTTAACGGTAATTCTTTCCCTTTTGGCTGCTTGCCAAAAAGAGGAAAATAGCAGAAGCGACAACTTTGGTGAAGGTTCCGGAGCGCTGCGGTTGGAACAACCTGCGGTTCTGAGCAAGACGGAGATCCCGGTGATTGTGATGAAAGGAGCTTTCGGAATGGATGCGAATACATTCCCGATTCGGATCGATCAACAGGGTGCAGATGGTACATATACGAAACATACGAGTTTTGTTTCTTATTCGGCTATGATCGATTCCGGTATGCCATTGGTTTTACCGGTAGGAGATTATCAGGTTGTTGTTTCCTCGTACGATCAGGCAGCGGCTGAGGGTCGAGTGTCTGAAACTCCTTATTTCGAAGGGAAACAGGATTTTGTGATTGAAGAAAAAACAGTCACGTCTGTTCCTTCTTTTACTTGTACGTTTGAAAGTGTGGGAGTGGAGGTTCGCTTGTCTGACCAGTTCAAAGCGAAGTTGGAAGCCGAACCTCTTAATTACAGTTATTCAGTGACCGTTTATGATGGTGAAGTGTCGTGGACGTTCGATCCCGATAAGCATACAAAGCCGGCTTATTATCTGGATCCATGTGAGAATCTGGTGCTGAAAGTCACGGTTAAGCTGGATGGGCTGACCTATCCGGAACGGACATATTATGTATGCAACCGGAATACAGATAAAGTGTCGATTGGGGAATACTATATTATAACTTTGGATGCCGGAGAAACTGAAACAAAAAGTTTACGGTTAACGACTAAATGCATAGGAGAATAGGCATATGAAATATAAATACCTGTTATTGTTGCTTTTTTCTCTTCTTTTTTTCTCTTGTGAGATGAAGAAAGAGATACTGGGACAGACTGATAAAGGTCAGACTGATGACACGACCGTAGAAAACCAGGGGCTGTTAGATTTGGAGTTGAAGCCGGAAAAAGAAGCGGATATCCCTGTTTCGAAGGGAGGAAGTACTACTGGTTCACAGACTGTTATATTGGATGTTAATGAGTTTGCTATCGATATCATTGATGTCAATGGTAATACGGTCAAGCATTATGACAGTTATGCCGATTTGAAGAATGAGGGAGGTTTGTTGCTTCCTGCCGGTCACTATTCGATTCGGGCGACGCTGGGAGAAGACGTGAATGCCGGTTTTGACAAGCCCTTTTATTCCGGTACGAATGTGTGTGAAATCACCCCTCAGGAAGTGGCAAAGGTGATTACGGACTGTGTGTTGAGCAATAAGAAAGTTACGTTCCGTTGTTCGGATGATTTCTTGAAGAAATTTAATGACGATTATTCGATCGTTATTGATAATAAAGTGGGAGCTTTGACTACCCAAAACGGGGAAAAAAGGACAACCTATTTGAAGAATACCGGCATCTTACAGTTTACTGTATATGCGACTATGAAGAATGGTGGAAAGACTTTGGTATATAATTATGATATGTCGAAAAATGAAGATATCCAGCAATATAATAATATATTGATCGACTTGGATCTTGAAGAAGGCGACAGCTCTCCTGATGAACCGGATGATAACGAACCTGTCGAACCGGATGATCCTATTGTGCCGGATGATTCGGTATCAGTTAAAAATCCGGTGATTAAGGTCGACATATCCTTGATCGAGAAAGAATATGTAATCGAGATCCCTTCAGATTTTATCGATGCCGGTGGTGAGGGTGATGGTGGCGATGATAATGAAGGAGGTGACACGGTGGCTAAACCTACAATTGTAGGGGATGCAGGATTAGACATAAGCCAACCGATCGAGATATCGGGTGCAGGTAATAAAACTGTGCGTGTGAAGATTAATACACCGGGTAAATTGGCTTCGTTAGTTGTAAAAATAACTTCATCAACATTGGAGGCATTATTACCGGCTGTCGGGCTGACTTCCGAGTTTGATATTTGTGATGAGGGTTTGAAAGAAACTTTGTCAAAATTAGGATTGTCAGCAACAAAAGGTGCTACGTCTACAACGTTTGATATATCTTCTTTTATGCCGATGATTGCAGGTTTGGGAGGAGGTGATTATCTCTTTACCATAACTGCGACGGATCAGTTGGGGCAAAAAGCTTCCAAGACATTAACGGTAAGAAACTTGAACGATTAATGAGTGATGAACAGTATGAAGTTATATATATTTGCTTGCTTGTGTAGTTTGATATTATGGGGAGTGAGCTGTAATGAAGAATCGGCAGGGATACCGACAGGCTCGTTGTTTTTAGGTATCGAAGAGGATGCTACATTGTTGACAAAGGCGGAATCGGCTGTCACGAATGAATCTCTTCGTGTCGATATCATCGCTGCGGAAGGGGATACGATAAAAAGCTACTCCGATTATATCGATGAGGTGAAAGGCAAAAAGATCGTTCTTCCGGTAGGAACTTATACGATTTCAGTAAAATCAAACCAGTCGGAAGAGGCAGGATGGGAAAAACCGTTCTATTCCGGTTCGAAAGAAATAACCATTCAGTCCGGTGAGATAACCTCCGTACAGATTGTTTGCAAGATTTCGAATACGAAAGTAGCAGTCGAGTATGCTGACAATCTTGCTGACTATTTCAGCCACTATGAAACGACGGTTTCCAATACTTCCGGGAGCTTGCTTTATACGCGGGATGAGACTCGTGCCGGTTTTTTTAAAGCAGAGAAGCTTACGGCTGATTTGAAATTGGTCAATCAGGATGGAAACGAGTTTGCCATGCAACGTGTGTTCCCGGATATAAAGGAACGGTATTTTTATAAGATAAAATACTCGCTTGACGATGGTGGTGGTGATAATGAAGAAGCTGGAGCCGATTTCGGTGGAATCATAGTGGACGAAAAGGCCGATACGATATATTACGGAATCTTCATCAAACAGGAAGATCTTTTCGGCAAGTCGGTTCCCAAGTTGGCACTTGACGGCTTTACGGAAAATAAGATTGTCTATAAAAAGACTGAAAATCCGTCAGTTCCCGAACATTCTCTGACGATCGAAGCACCGAACGGCATCAAGCAGCTGAAAGTGGAAACAACTTCTTTCCAGTTTGCCGATGTTCCATCGTTTGATCTTTGTAACCTGACGGATGCTGCACGGACGCGTTTGCAGCAATTGGATTTCCCGATGCAAGAAGTAAAAGACAAACAAGAGCTGACATTCGTGTTGACCGATTTTGCTAAAGCATTAGAATTATCTTCTGAAACGCAAACAACCCTTCATACGTTTTCTTTCTATGTCTTGGATAATTTGAATCAGGAAACAACAGTTGTATTCACATATGAGGTTCGCCCGAATGTCGCTGCTTATGTGGAAAAACCTTATTGTTGGACTACATTTGCTTTGTTAAAAGGTTATTGTGTAGATGAGAGTTCTTATTTCAAAGTGAAATTACCAAATGGAACTGTAAAAGATATAAAGAAGGTGACACGAGATACGGAAGGTAATGTGTCAGCACTTGTAACAGGATTGTCTGCCGGAACGTATTCTTATTCTTTGGCTTCTATAGACAATGCTGATATGACTTGTGAGCCGGTTGACTTTTCTTTAGCAGCTCCTTCGGAGGTACCGAACATTAATTTTGAGGATTGGGGAACCCGGTCGAAAAAGAAGGTTGTTGGAATTGGTAATGCTACATTTATTTCTCCAAATGCAGACAGTGATGCTGTTTATTGGGATTCTGGAAATTGGGGTGCTGTAGCAGGTGGCGAAGTTTTGACACAGTCAACAACTGTTGTTGCAACTGAGGCTTCTGAAAAGGCTGCAATGCTGACCTCCAAATGGGCGGGGGCACTCGGGTTTGGTGCGTTTGCCGCTGGAAGTATTTATTCCGGCGAGGCCCAGTCGGTCGGTACGGATGGTGCTGTGTTGAAATACGGACAATCTTATCAAGGTTATCCTACCCATTTGCGCGGTTATTATAAATATACTCCGGGAAAGATTGATTGGTATGGAGATAAGACTCCTTCAGATGGACTGAAGAAAGATGAACAGGATGAATGCCTGATATACATTGCGCTGAGTACGAAACAACATGAAGTTATTTCTAAAACAGGTCAGATTGTGCCTTATCCCTTTGACGATGAGTCCGTCTTTGCTTATGGATCGTATGTTTCTGGTAAGACAGAAGATAAGACGGGGGAAACACTTGCGGAATCAATCAAGGAAGGATATGCCCCTTTTAAGATTAAATTGAATTATAAGACTGCTGTTCCTAAAACCGGATCGTTCTATATTTTAATTGTTGCGACATCCAGTCGCTATGGAGAATATTTTACCGGTTCAACCAGTAGTGTAATGTATGTAGATGAGTTCAGCCTTGATTACGACTACGATGCAGAAGCATTTTCAGGGACGGATTTAAAAGGAATGAAGCCTGTTGACATTAACGAATAAACAAAATATGAGAAAAATAACAAGTCTGCTTTTGCTTTTGCTTTGTGCCGTGACGGTGCTTTCGGCGAGAGAGAATAAATATGATCGGGGAATCGTGATGAAGACATTTATCCCGAAAGGACAATGGATGGTGGGAGCGACGTTCTCCTATTCGGAACATGTGGATGATAATTTCGAATTCATGTCGTTGTTGAAAGATATAGATTCGGAGGGATATACATTCAAAGTGACACCTTTGGTCAGTTATTTCATCCGTGACAATATCAGTATCGGCGGGCGTCTGGCTTATTCGCGCTCTTATACGAAACTGGATAATCTGTCGCTCTCGTTAGGCGATGATATCAGCTTGGACATAAATGAGTGGAACGATAAGTCGAACACTTACTCTGCTTCGTTTTTCATCCGCACTTACTTGAATTTGGGCGATAGCAAACGCTTCGGCTTGTTCAATGAGGCACGTTTGGTATACGGCTATTCCAAAAGTACCAGTAGTTCAGATTTGGGAAGTGGTCTGACAGGCGTACACCAACTGAAACATAACTTAAATATCGGGGTTGCACCCGGTATCACTTGTTTTGTCAATGATTTCACAGCGGTGGAGGCCTCTGTCGCCGTTGCAGGCCTTAACTTTAACTGGTACGACCAGAAAAAAGATCAGGTGTATGATGGCAAACGTACTTCCAGTTCGGCAAACTTTAAGATAAATTTGCTATCGATCGACCTTGGTATTGTTTTTTATCTATAATAAAGCGATATGAAACGAAAAAGTATATTTCTTACGTTCGGATTGCTGGTATTGTCTTGGATAGGCTGCGTCGAAAACGATCTGCCGTATCCGACCATTGTCGGACAGATCACGGAGATGGAGGTGGCCGGTATGACTTCCTGTCGTATCCTCGGAGCTTCGAATATGGTGGAGATAAAAGTGGCCGATACGATCGACCTGCGGGATTTGCGCGTCGAAAAGCTGGTCGTTACGGAGGGCATGAAGGTCTATCCGGATTCGGCTGCCTGTCTCGATATCGCTCATTTCCCGGATACCGGTTTTGTTTCGGCTGACAGTTTGCCTGCCAGTATGGATACACGGATGAATTTTCTGAATCCGGTGAAGTTCCGCCTGAGCCTTTATCAGGATTATGACTGGACGGTCAATGTCTCGCGGGATATCGTACGTAAGATAAAGATAAAGAATCAGGTAGGTTCGGCCTTGATTGACGATTATACGAAGAATGTCATTGTTTATGTCGATTCGACCGAGCAACCCTCTTTACGAAATATTGAAATAGAAGAATTGCAATTAGGGAGTTCGATCGCACAGACGACTCCCGACCCTTCGAAAGTGGTTGATTTTACCCGTCCACGTGTTTTCTATGTGACGGCATTTGACGAGACGGAAGAGTGGACCTTGAGCGTCCAATATCCGAATGCGAATGTCCAACTGACACAGCTTTCCGCTTGGACACGCCGCGCATATGTCAGCGGGTCGATATCGAAAGGGGAAGTGGAAGCCGAATATCGTAAGGCTGGCGAAACCGTTTGGGAGTCAGTGCTGCCTAACGAAATAAGCTATGAAGGAGAAGATTTTTTGATCATGATGACCCATCTGGCAGCGGGGACGAATTACGAATATCGGTTAACGATGAACGGGACGGTAGGTGAGATACTCACGTTTACAACCGATACGATCATGCAGGTCCCGAATCTCGGCTTTGACGATTGGGTGATGAAAAACGAAAAGACTTGGTATCCGAATGCAACATTGGATGATGCCGACCATTTTTGGGATTCCGGCAACGAGGGGGCCAGCATCGCTAGTCGTAACCCGACTGCACCTGAAACGGGTGATGTGGTGAAAGGCCGTGCTGTTAGGATGGCTTCTGATTACATCAGCATTGCCAGTAAATTCGCTGCTGGTAATATTTATACGGGCGACTTTGTTGGTTTGGCAGGAATCGAAGGGGCTGAACTCGATTTCGGACAGCCTTATACCGGACGACCTTCGGCATTGAAAGGGTATTACAGATATACACCGGGCGTGATCGACCAAGCAAAGGCTCCGTACGATGCCTTGATGGGGCAGACGGATTCATGCCATATCTATATTGGCTTGTTCGATTGGAGTGCCCCATTCCGAGTCAACACGACAACAGGTACGTTTGTTGATCTGACTTGGAACAACGAATCGATGATCGCATTCGGAGAATTGAAATCGAACGAAGCGACAGGCAGCGAATACAAACAGTTTAAAATCAACTTGACTTATCGCGACTACTTCACCCACCCGAAATACATCCTGATCGTAGCCTCCGCCAGTAAATACGGTGACTATTTCACGGGTAGCACGAGCAGCGTGATGTATTTGGACGAGTGCGAGCTGGTGTTTGAGTAGATTGACAATTGAACGTTCTTTGAAAAGGTTGGATTTGAGGAGTTTGTTTGCAGAAACAAAAGATTTTACTTTACTTTGTGAAAAATGTTTGTTTATGCGATCAAAAGAAGAATATATGGAACTATTGCGTAGCTATTTCCTGAATAAGGCAAAGGCTTACGGGGTTGTCAAGATGGCGCTGTTTGGTTCTGTGGTGCGTGGTGAACAAACAGAGACCAGTGATGTAGATGTAGCCTATGAAGGTAAAGCAGATATATTGTTGCGTTGCCGGATGAAGCAGGAATTAGAGGACTTATTCGGTTGCAGAGTCGATATTATCCGCCTCCGCGAGCAACTTTCCGGCACTGCATTCTTGCAAAATATCTCTAAAGAATTACTCTATGTTTGACAAGGTCCGTATTGAAACGTTGCTGAATCGGGTAGAAAATGCGATTCTGCTGATTCAAAGTAAAGCCGGTCAGTTGGAAACACCAAATGATTTTTTGTTGGATAAGGAAGGGACTTTCTTGCTCAGTGGAATATGTATGCAATTGATCTTTATTGGAGAAAGTATAAAAACAATAGATAATAAGACTTCTCATGCTTATTTGACGAATTATCCCAATATCTGTTGGACTCAAATTATGGGATTGCGTGATATTATCGTTCATGAATATCATCGAATAGATGAAGAAGAAATCTTTAATATTATAAAGGTGGATCTATCTCCTCTTCTGTTAACGATCCGGCAAATGAAAAAAGAATTGCCGAATTATTGACTTCTTTTCAAATCCTAAAGAATTAAAGATAGCTGGAAACAACGTTTCCGGTATCATGTCGGGCGGAAAGCGACTATAAACGCCTTGCACGGCGGTTATCGTCAATGCGGCGCTCTTGGAAACGGCGTTTCTAAGACTTCGCATTCGTGATTGCTTCCGGAAACAGTGTTTCTGGCAACAATCCGTTCCGGAAGTAGCAAAAAACACCGTTTCCGGGAGGATTCCCTTGGGAAACAAAGAATAAACGGTGTTTCTACCTGCTTTCTCCCAAGAATGAACTTAGAAACAACGTTTCTGGCGTGCCGGAACAAAAAATATAAAGAAAGAAGGATGAAAAGAAATAGTGGATTAATCGGTTGGATCGTTTTGATCGTGGGACTGCTTTGCTCGGTGAGGGGCGGGGCGGTGGATGTGGGTTCGGCTGCGGCGTTGAGGGATGCGTTGGGTAATGCAACGGTGAGTGGAAATGTTGTGATGTTGACGGGGGACGTTTCTTTGAGTAGTACTTTGAACATTACTGGGGGGACGATGATACTCGATTTGAATGGGATGCAGATTTCTATAACAAAAAATAAGGCAGAGGCAAAATGTATAAGTGTTACAGGAGGAACTCTTGAAATAACGGGCGGAGGATTTATTTCTGCACAGACCACAGGAACTGAATGGTTTTCCGATAGAGCAGCAATTGCATTGTCTTATGATGGTGGAACTGTTAGAATATATCGGGCGACATTTAATGCAATAGCAAGTGATGGTACAGCTTATACCCTTGATCCCAATAATGATTATACTGTTGATAATATGATTCCTGCTGGTGCATATATGACCAATAGTTCTGATTATGGTAGTACTGGGTTAGTATCATCTTCTATAACCGTGGCTCTTACCAATTACAACGTATCCTATAACACCAGCGGCGGGACAACCACCAACCCCGGCACGCCCTCTTACACCATCGAAACCCCAGATTTCACCCTGCCGACAGTGACAAAAAACGGTTACACTTTTGCCGATTGGACATATAACGGCAATCCGGTCAATCCAACCGCCCTGCCAACAACGGCAGACCGTGTAACCAGCAAAGACATGGCTTTTGGTGCCACATGGACCCTGATCTCTTATAAAGTCGTTTACGATGTGGCAGGGGGAACTGCTATTCAGGATGGTTTATATAATATTGAAACCGGGATATCTTCTTTGCCAACTCCTAAAAGAGAAGGATATGTTTTCAATGGATGGTATCGGGATAATCAGAAAGTAACCTCTATCCCTGCCGGAACGGGCGATATTACCCTTGTGGCGCATTGGACGGAGATTTCTTATACGCTTTCCTTTAAGACGAACAACGACACTTTTATAGCAGATATCTCCTATACAAAAGCAAAACCGGGGATTTTACCTTCCGGTCTGACAAAAGAAGGATATATGTTCGGAGGATGGTTTCAGAATGAAAATTTTACTGGAAGCGAATTAGAGGCCGTACCTTTTCCGGCAGGAACGGCAGGACAAACGAATATTCCGGTAATGATCTATGCCAAATGGATACCTATCTCGTACACCATCACCTTCAACACCAACGGCGGTTCCGATCAGGATGCTCTACCCTACACTGTTGAGACCGAAACATTCAAACTCCCAACGAGAACGACGAAAGCAGGTTATACATTGGTGGGCTGGTATATAGATGAAGCTCTGACCAAACCTTATGGAGAAGTTGTAAAGGGTACCCACGGAGATTTTACTTTATATGCCAAATGGAAGTTGACCGAATATACAATCGAATATGAACTTTACGGGCATGGCAATAATCCTCCTGATGCCGTGACTTGCTATAATATTGAAAAAGAAGTCGAATTGCCTACTCCGCAACGTGACAACTTTACGTTTGTCGGGTGGCATAAAGATGACCTGTTGAAGGATCAGGCATTAATGATCATTCCTGCTGGAACGACCGGCAATTTGAAACTATATGCCGAATGGACAATGGGAAACTCTGTGCAGATCACGCGTCCGGAGAACGGAACAATCACGGTGATGAGCGGAACGACGGAAGTGAAATCCGGTGATAAGGTCGGGGCGAACACCTCGTTGACAATTACGGCAACACCTGCTTCGGCCGATTATAAATTGTCGAAACTGGTTGTCAATAATACTGAATATACGACCAGCTCTCAAACGGTAAAGATGCCTGCCGAAGGCGGTTTGACCATCTCGGCTGCCTTTGCTGATCCACGACCGGCAGCCTCGGCTCCCAAAATAACGACCGATCCTGTCAATACGGACTATATCCCAAGCGGAGAATCCGTGACGGTCACGATGGACAAAGGCGGGGAATGCGACTCCTTGCTGTACAGCATCGACGGCTCTACCCCGAAACGTTATACCGGAGCTTTCCAGGTAAGCACCATTACGGCTGCCACGAAAACGGTTGCCGTGCAAGCCATAGCCCGCAAGTCCGGTTGCAAGGATGGCGTTACGACCCGCAACATCACGTTCCGTTCCGGAAAGATCACTATTACGTTCAACCTGCCGAAAGGAATTACGGCCTGCAATCCCGAAGGGGGTGAGGTCGTGGAAGCTGTAGCAAGTGGCGGGGCTTTTGAATTCAAATTGATTGTGGATAAGAACTATTTCCAGACATTGGATTCTATAAAGGTGACGGCTAACGGAACTGTTATCACTCCCGATGTTTATGACATTTACACATTAAGCAACCAGACTACTGACGTAGCTGTCAATGTGACTGGTATTTCCGGAGTAACCCATCTGATTACTTTAGTACAGTCGGCTAATGGTGTGATTGCTTTTACCGGTGATGAGGATGCAGAGAATTCAAGGACCGTCAATCATGGCGATCCTGTTTCGGTGACGGCTACGGCAGATGAAAATTATAAATTCCAGTCGTGGACGGATGGTGAGACAGCTAATCCCCGTACGTTTGTGGCTGAGTCGGATGTGACGTTGCAAGCTCGTTTCGTGAAGGACAGTGCCGGGTTTTCTGTTATTCTTCCCGAATTGGAAGGGGTGACGGTCAAACCGCTTACTGGATATCCGACTGAAGTCAAGCCGGGTGGTAAATTCAAATTCTATTTGCATCTGGATGCAGATTACAACGAATCTGTCCCTGTCGTATATGTCAACAATGAAGAATTGAACGTGAACCAGGAGGTGTATAGCATATATAATATTTCGGAGAATATCCGTATTTCTGTAGATGGAATCGTCCGTAATAAGGTGAAACCGGTATTGCAGGAGCATGTGTCGGCTATCGATGTGGAAACCGGTTCAGATGTATCCGGCCTCTCTCTGTTAACGGATGCCTTGATCGTATTGCAGGCTGATGCGCCTGAAGGACAAGTATTTTCGAAATGGAATGATGGCAAAGCTGATAATCCCCGTATCGTGACGGCAGCCGATGCATCACAACTGTTCCCGTTGTTTCTGCCTAAAACAGGGCAAGGTGCCGTATGCGTCAAACTACCTGTCCTTGCCGGTGCAGGTATGGGAGCTGTCAATGTAAATGCGGCGGCTGTGACAGAAGGAGAATCTGTTCAGTTGAAACTGGTCGTTTTACCGTCATATAGCCAAAGCAGTGTTAAAGTTTTCGCCAATGGAAAAGAACTGGATGCAACTTTGTCTTTGAGAGCTTCTTCTGAAACGAAAACTTTATTCTATACGCTTTCAGGTCTGTCGGAAGATGTGGATGTGGAGGTTTCCGGGTTGAAACAGAATGAATATGTTGTTTCTCTCGAACAGCAGGATGGCGGAATCGTCAGAGCTAGCCAGGTCGGTATGGTAAAACATGGAACGATTGTCACATTGGAGGCAGCGCCGGACAGAGGGAATATGTTTGTAAAATGGGAGGATGGCAACACTTTGAATCCTTATCGATATGTGGTGACGGACAATTGTACGTTAAAAGGTTCTTTTGCCGCTTCGAATATGCCGGTAGGCAATGAAAACGTATCGGTTCCAGCTGTACGTATCTGTACCACCGGAAGTTTTTTGCATATTCAATCTCCTGAAGTTTCTGAGCTGTCTGTTTGGAATATGGAAGGAAAGTTGATAAAAAGGGCAGGTGTCCCGGCCGGTTATTCGTCTTATCTGCTGCCGGCAGGTGTGTATGTGGTGAAGGTCGGAAATGGCGAATCGGTAAAGATTGTAATCCGATGAGCTATCTTTTCCATCTAACCAAATTATTCCTTACCTTTGTGCCTCAAAAAGAGAACACAAGGTATGGAAAAACAGTTTAAGAGAACGCTGATAACTACGGCGTTGCCGTATGCGAACGGGCCGGTGCATATCGGACATTTGGCCGGGGTGTATGTGCCTGCTGATATTTATGCACGCTATCTTCGCCTGAAGGGGGAAGAAGTTTTGATGATTGGTGGATCGGATGAGCATGGAGTGCCTATCACGCTGAGAGCGAAGAAAGAAGGGATTACGCCGCAGGATGTGGTGGACCGTTATCATGGTATTATCAAGAAGTCTTTTGAGGAGTTTGGTATCTCGTTCGATATCTATTCCCGTACGACTTCGGCTACACATCGCCAGGTGGCGTCGGATTTCTTCCGTACCTTATACGATAAAGGAGAGTTTATCGAGAAAACAAGCGAACAGTATTACGACGAGGAAGCAAAACAGTTCCTTGCCGACCGTTATATAACCGGGACTTGTCCGCATTGCGGCAATGAAAAAGCCTATGGCGACCAGTGCGAAGCCTGCGGTACCTCTTTGAGTCCGACGGATCTGATCAACCCGAAATCCGCTATCAGTGGTAGCCAGCCGGTGATGAAAGAGACCAAACACTGGTATCTGCCTTTGGATAAATGGGAACCGTTCCTGCGCCAGTGGATACTGGAAGGACATAAGGAATGGAAACCGAACGTATACGGACAGTGCAAGAGCTGGCTGGATATGGGATTGCAGCCTCGTGCCGTAAGCCGCGACCTCGACTGGGGGATTCCCGTGCCGGTGGAAGGAGCGGAAGGGAAAGTGCTGTACGTCTGGTTCGATGCGCCTATCGGATATATCTCCAATACAAAAGAACTGCTCCCCGAAAGTTGGGAAACCTGGTGGAAAGATCCTGAAACCAAGATGGTACATTTCATCGGTAAGGATAATATCGTGTTCCACTGTATCGTGTTCCCGGCCATGCTGAAAGCCGAAGGTTCTTATAACCTGCCGGAGAATGTGCCGGCCAATGAGTTTCTTAACCTGGAAGGCGACAAAATCTCCACTTCCCGCAACTGGGCTGTCTGGTTGAACGAATATTTGGTGGATATGCCGGGCAAGCAGGATGTGCTGCGCTATGTTTTGACGGCCAATGCTCCGGAAACAAAAGACAACGATTTCACCTGGAAAGATTTTCAGGCACGCAATAACAATGAGCTAGTAGCTATCTTAGGAAACTTCGTCAACCGTGCTTTGGTGCTTACCGAAAAGTATTTCGAAGGTAAGGTGCCGGCTGCCGGTGAGCTGACCGATTATGACCGTCAGACATTGACCGATTTCGCGAATGTAAAGGCTGACGTGGAACGTCTGCTGGATACCTACCATTTCCGTGACGCACAGAAAGAAGCCATGAATCTGGCGCGTATCGGTAACAAATACCTGGCTGATACGGAACCCTGGAAATTGGCAAAGACCGATATGGCACGTGTCGCCACGATCATGAACATCGCTTTGCAGATCACGGCAAATCTGGCGATCGCTTTCGAACCGTTCCTGCCGTTCAGCATGGAGAAACTGAACAAGATGTTGAATGTGGAACCGTTAGGCTGGAACCGCTTGGGATCGACTGACTTGTTGGAAGCCGGTCATCAGTTGGGCAAATCGGAACTGCTGTTCGAGAAGATTGAAGACAGCGTGATCGAAGCGCAGGTACAAAAGCTGTTGGATACGAAGAAAGCAAACGAGGAAGCCAACTACAAGGCGAAACCCATCCGTGAGAATATCGAGTTCGATGACTTCATGAAGCTGGATATCCGTGTCGGGACCGTGTTGGAATGTACGAAAGTGCCTAAGGCGGACAAGTTGTTGCAGTTCCGTATCGATGACGGTCTGGAAAAACGTACGATCGTTTCCGGTATCGCTCAACATTACAAGCCGGAAGACCTTGTGGGCAAGCAGGTTTGCTTCATCGCTAATCTGGCTCCGCGCAAGCTGAAAGGTATCGTTTCCGAAGGGATGATCCTTTCCGCAGAAAACTTCGACGGCAAGCTGGCTGTCATCACTCCTGAAAAAGAGGTGAAACCGGGCAGCGAGGTGAAATAATCTGGTTAATCCTTCGTTGTAGTGACGAAGGATTAATTAATCGGAAAACAGATAATATAATGTTGGAAGAACAGATACAGATGGTCGACTTGCATGGACAATATCTCCGGTTCAAAGAGGAGATTGATGAGGCCATGCAGGCGGTGATCGACAGTTGTGCTTTTATCAATGGTCCGCAGGTGAAATCCTTTGCCGGGCATTTGGCTGATTATCTTCAGGTTTCATACGTGATTCCTTGTGCTAACGGGACGGACGCTTTGCAGATTGCTCTGATGGCATTGGAGCTTCAGCCTGGCGATGAGGTGATTCTACCGGCATTTACTTATATAGCGGCAGCCGAGGTTGTCGCTTTGTTAGGGTTAACGCCCGTGTTGGTGGATGTCGATTCCCGGACTTTCAATATCGATCCCTGTAAAATTGAAGCGGCTGTTTCGGAACGGACAAAAGCGATTGTGGCTATCCACCTGTTCGGACAAGCCTGCGATATGGAGCCGATCATGACTTTGGCAGATGTCTATCATCTGTATGTAGTGGAAGATAACGCCCAATCCGTTGGTGCCGATTATATCTTTTCCGACGGGCGAGTACGAAAGGCCGGGACGATCGGACATATCGGGACCACTTCTTTTTTCCCATCCAAGCCGTTGGCCTGCTATGGCGATGGGGGGGCGTTGATGACTTCCGACGAGGCGTTGGCTGCCCGTATCCGCATGATTGCCAATCATGGCCAGGAATGCAAATACCACCATAGGCAGATCGGATGCAACTCCCGTCTGGACACGTTGCAAGCTGCTGTGCTGGATGTGAAGTTGAAGCATCTGGAGGAGTTCACGGAAACCCGTCGGCAAGTTGCCTCTCGGTACGATGAAGCTTTGTCCTCCTGCGATTCGTTGGTTCTCCCTGCGAGATCGATATTTTCGACTCATGTCTATCACCAATATACGGTCCAGGTAAAAGATGGCAGGCGGAATGTCCTTCAATGCCTGTTGAAAGAACAGGGAATCCCTTCCATGATCTATTATCCTGTACCAGTGCATCATCAGGAAGCTTACCGGCATATCTCCCGTGTATCTGGTAATTTGGACGTCTCCACCCGTTTGTGCGAATCCGTCCTTTCCCTGCCTATTCATACGGAAATGTCCCTCGGACAACAGCAATATATAACAGAAACTCTAAAAAAGGGGGGCGAAACTATCCTGTTCCCGCACTTGACGCGGGATAGCATTAAAACCGACCCTATAAAAATCTGATTGATAAGGTCTGTCCTTTTGCGGCTCCGCGTCAAGCGCGGGGACAAGGAGATTTTGACACACCCCCATCGAATGCTTATGGATAAAAAGATAAAATTTGCAGTTATCGGTTGTGGCCATATCGGCAAACGTCACGCCGAGATGGTGACACGCGATCCGGGAGCCGAATTGGTGGCCCTTTGTGATATTCGTCCTCGTGAGGAATTGGGTATTGAGGCATACGATGTCCCGTTTTTCTCTTCCCTGACGGAGCTATTGCAGAGCGGAATTTCCATAGATGTCGTAAATGTTTGTACCCCGAACGGCTTGCATGCAGCAATGGCCATTCAGGCTGTCGAAACCGGTTGCAACGTCGTGATCGAGAAGCCGATGGCACTGACGCTTGCCGATGCCGAGAAGGTGGTCTATGCTTCGCTGAAATACCGTAAACAGGTGTTCTGCGTCATGCAAAACCGTTATTCTCCTCCTTCCGTCTGGATCAAGGAGATGGTGGATTCGGGTAGGTTAGGCAAGATCTATATGGTCCAGTTGAATTGTTATTGGAACCGTGACGAGCGCTATTATAAACCCGGTGGCTGGCATGGCGATGCCGTTTTGGACGGAGGGACGCTTTTTACCCAGTTCTCCCATTTCATCGACATTATGTACTGGCTTTTCGGGGATATCTGCAATATCCAGGCTCGCTTTGCCGATTTCAACCATGCCGGACTTACGGCTTTTGAAGATTCGGGCTTTGTGAATTTCAACTTCGTGAACGGCGGGATGGGGAGCCTGAGCTATTCCACTTCTGTCTGGAACAGGAACATGGAAAGCAGTATGCTGATTGTTGCGGAGAACGGAAGCGTGAAAATCGGCGGACAGTATATGAACGAAGTCGAATACTGCCATATCAAAGATTATGAAATGCCGGAACTGGCGCCGACGAATCCGGGAAATGACTACGGCCCTTATAAAGGTTCCGCCCAGAACCATAATTTCGTGATCCGCAATGTGGTCCGTGTCCTTTCCGGTGCAAGTTCGGAATGTATTACGACCAACGTACTGGAAGGCATGAAGGTTGTGGACATCATCCAGCGGATTTATGCATTGAAGTAATAAATGTAAGATAGGGACGGGGCGGCGTTTAAATATGGATTCCGTATTCATGCTTTACCTCGTCCATCACAAAGGTGCTTTCGAGCGATCCGAGGCTGTCGATCGTGCCTAACACGTTCAAGATAAACTCCTGGTAATACTTCATATTCGGTGCATGGATCTTCAGCAGGTAGTCGTAACTTCCCGATATATTGTAGCATTCTGTGACTTGCGGAATTTCTTGTATGATTCTTGTGAACTCCTCCGCAATCTCTTTGTTCAGTCTCCTCAACTTGACACTGCAAAAGACCACGAAGCCCAGGTTTAGCTTTTCGGCGTCCAGCACGGCAATGTACTTCTTTATATATCCTCCGTTTTCGAGGCGTTTCAGGCGTTCGAATACGGGTGTCGACGAGAGGCTGACACTCGCGGCGAGCTCTTTTGTGGTGAGCCGGGCATTCGATTGCAGGGTACGGAGGATCTGCAAGTCTACTTTGTCTAATTTCTCAAGTGTGTTCATAAGAATAAAATTCTATCAGAATCCTTTTTTCGATCCTGATACAGTTTATGCGTTCTGTTGACGACCGTAAAAATAGCGTTATTTTCTGTATTTTCCATATATCTTGTCTGATATCTCTGTCTGCTATAGTTTTGCTGGAAAATGAGCAAGAAGAACAATTTAAAATAATACGACTATGGCAACAAAGAAATTACATTTCGAGACATTACAGGTTCATGTAGGGCAAGAACAGGCCGATCCCGCAACAGATGCTCGTGCCGTCCCTATTTATCAGACAACATCTTATGTATTTCATGATTCACAACATGCGGCAGACCGTTTCGGCCTTCGTGATGCCGGGAATATTTATGGCCGCCTGACCAATTCGACCCAGGGAGTTTTCGAAGCGCGTGTTGCCGCTCTCGAAGGGGGAGTGGCTGGTCTGGCGGTGGCTTCCGGTGCGGCGGCCGTGACGTATGCCTTGCAGAATATACTTGGAGTGAGTGATCATATTGTGGCTGCCGACAATCTCTATGGCGGTTCCTTCAATCTGATTACGCATACGTTAGCGACTCAGGGCATTACCCACACGATTGTAAATGTCAATGACTTGCAGGCGTTGGAGGCTGCTATCCGGGAGAATACGAAAGCGGTGTATGTCGAAACGTTCGGTAATCCTAATTCTGATGTTACCAATATCGATGCTGTGGCGGAGGTGGCCCATCGTCATAATATTCCGTTGATAGTAGATAATACGTTCGGTACACCGTACCTGATCCGTCCGATCGAGCACGGGGCCGATATTGTTGTTCATTCCGCCACCAAATTTATCGGCGGACATGGATCGAGCTTGGGAGGAGTGATTGTGGACAGTGGCAATTTCGATTGGAAAGCAAATGCCGATAAGTTCCCGACCTTGGGCAAACCGGACCCAAGTTATCATGGGGCGGTCTTTGCCGATGTGGCGGGTCCAACAGCTTTCGTCACTCGTATCCGGGCTGTCATTCTGCGTGATACAGGAGCTACGATCTCGCCTTTCAATGCTTTTATCCTGCTGCAAGGTCTGGAAACATTGTCTCTCCGCGTGGAGCGTCATGTTGCCAATGCTCTGAAAGTCGTCGAGTATTTATCCAAACACCCGAAAGTAACCAAAGTGAACCATCCGGCTCTTCCAGACCATCCAGACCATGAACTTTATAAAAAGTATTTCCCGAAAGGTGCCGGAAGTATTTTCACTTTCGAGATCGAAGGCGGGCAGGAAGCGGCCTGGAAGTTTATCGATTCGCTGGAAATATTCTCCCTTCTTGCCAATGTGGCTGATGTGAAGAGCCTGGTGATCCATCCGTATACGACTACCCATTCTCAAATGACTCCGGAAGAGTTGGCCGGACAGCATATCACGCCTTCCATTGTGCGCCTGAGTATAGGTACTGAATATATCGATGATATCATTGATGACCTAGACCAAGCTCTGGCAAAGGTTTGATGTAAGATGGCAATGTGTTTTTGTTTTGATGCAAGTGTAAGTTGTTTTCGACGTTGTCGAGAATATATTTGACGTTGTCGGGAATATATACGGCAATGTAGAAAACAACTTACGCTTGCATCTGAATGAAGAAGTATGGGTTCGAATTTTTATTTTATCCTGAATAGTTTGTTTTTGTAATCGATAATCACGGTGTTTTCAAAGAAATAAGCATTTCCGGTTATTCCCCAGACATCGAGGGTACTATAAATACTATCCCAAAGGCCGTCTTTGGCGTAGTAGACTTTCGAATTGTTCAAGGCTTTTCCGCCGAACTCGATCGGTTTGGTTACATTAAAGCCATAAAATGTTATTTCTTGTCCCCACCATAAAGGACCGCTTAGAGAGTCGACAATAGTAAGGTCTGATACGCTCCAAGCTCTTTCTTGTGTCGTTATTAACTGGAAAGGGCTTGAACCTGTATCGAACAATACTTTACATGTTTTTCCATTAATCCGTAAAGGCAATTTTATTTCCCCATATTCTGATTCAAATTCTTCAGCCAGCAGATTTTCGTATTCAGCCGGTAAAAAGTCTGTGATTACAAGCCTGTTTGATTTGTAATCAATGATTAAGACTTTATCTTGCACCATGTCGGATGCGATCGTTCCAATATGCTTGGGGGTATTTGAATGAAGTGAATCTTTAGGGATTTTATTTCCGAAATTCTGCATGAATCCGATATTGGCATTGCTAAACTCCACTGTCCCTATTTGCAGGTTGACATTCTTATACATCCCGGTTGAATCTTTTTTGTTCATTAAAGATGGGGCTTCTTTGAGATAAGGAGCAAAAGTATTCCCGTAAAAGACAGAATTATATGCTCCTAAATCAAACTGCATTGTGAATTCGTAGGGTAAATTCTCTATTTTTACCGGAACATTTAGAAAAGCTTTTTCAATGTATATCCCCGAAATTGTATCACCTTCCCAACTGAAGGGAATCCATTGCAGCGATGGTTTTCGTGAACAATTTGTAAAGATTAATAGAAGGAGTACAAAAGTAATCCCTTGTTTGTGTATTTCCATAAATGGTGATTTTTTGTTGTTAGAAAATAGTTTATTTCGGTGTCTCGTTGTTCTTAGCCAATGAAACCAAGCCTCCCATAGCCCCTAAGTTCATGGTGTCGAGTGCCGAACTCGGTACGATAACCATCGATCCTTTTTCTTTTAAGCCTTCGAACAGCATATTCATCCCTCTAAGATGCAATGCCACAGGATTGTCGGTATATTTCTTACTGGCTTGTTCGAACTTTTCTGCGATTTCCGTTTCTGCTGTTCCCAAGATGACGCGAGCTCTTCTTTCACGTTCGGCCTGGGCCTCTTTGCTCATTGCTTCGGCCAGGTCTTGCGGAATGGCGATATCTTTGATACCGACAGTCTGGCATGTGATGCCCCACGGATTCGTATTTCTGTCTAAGACCTGTTGCAAATCCTCAGCTATCTTATCGCGTTCCTGCAAGAGATCCGACAGTTCGTGCTTACCGATGGTATCTCTTAGACCAGTCTGTGTGATATGTTCGATCGCTTTTTGGTACTCCTGTACTTCCAATGCAGCTTTTTCCACGTCCCAGACGGTCCAATATACGACTGCATCCACATTTACCGGAACCGTATCTTTGGTTAGAGTTTGTTCGGCCTTAAATGCACTTACCCGTACACGCTGGTCAATATAAGTCGATACACTGTCTATAACCGGGATAATCATAAAGGGGCCGGGACCTTTCAAACCGTTGTATTTCCCCATACGAAGGACTACCGCTCGTTCCCATTGGTCGGCTATGCGGATTGCAGAAGTCACCAACCCGGAAAGAAGAAGCAAGAGGATGAATATCGGTATGTTTATAATCTTCGAAACATACAAAACGGCTGATACGATAACCAGTATCAGCAATACGGAAAGGGATATGGGATTGAACCAACCCTTGTTAATTACATTTGTTGTCATATTCATTGTTTTTTAGAAGTTTCGATATCTTTTAATTCTCGAATAACCTCATTTAGGCTGAAACCGTAACTCAGTACAACGGAAGAAAATTGTGTACAAATTTCTTTTAACTTGTCTTCCCGTTCTTTTTCCAGTACTACATGATCTGTTTTGCTAATAAACGTTCCGGTTCCTTGCTGAGTTTCCAAAATATTCTTGATCTCCAATTCTTTATAAGCTTTGGATACCGTGTTTAGGTTTACCTTTAACTCTACGGCAAGTGCTCTGACCGTAGGAAGCTGTTCTCCCAACTTAAGTTGCCCGGATGCTATGCCAAATCTGATTTGATCAATGATCTGGCGGTATATCGGCATACCGCTAGAGTAATCTAATAAAAACTTGATCATATGATTTTATATTATTCTATATTAATATTGTACTACTATTATAGTACAAAAATACAAGAATAAATTATTCCACAAAAACTTTTTGTGGAAATTTTTGAGGTGTATGGATGAAACTTTTGTGTTTAAATAGACTTTAAGAATACTTCTTTTTATTTTTTCCCAAAAGCTAAGAACATATAGTTTCCATATATTCTCCTGGTGTCATGTTAAATTCTTTCTTGAAACAAACACTGAAATAATGTGCATCTTTAAAACCTACCAAATAGGCAATGTCTGAAACATTACCCCTTCTTTGTTTAATGAGTTCTTTTGCTGTATTCAAACGTATACTACGGATAAATTCATTAGGAGACATATTTGCCAAAGACTTCAACTTGCGGTATAACATAGAATTGGACACTTGCATAATTTCACAAAAATGTTTGACATCAAACTCGGGATTTTCCATATTCTTTTTGACAATATCCATGGCCTCTTTCAAAAACTTTTCATCGTATGATGAGATCGTAATATCTATATTCTGTGTCAAAGGGTTGGATTTAAAGCTATCTATAACCCTTTTTCTATTAGAGATGACCATGTCTATATTTGCTTGTAACACGTTAAAATTAAATGGTTTGGTTATATATGCATCTGCGCCGCAGTTCAATCCTTCCAAATAGTCTTTATCATTTATTTTTGCCGTAAGAAGTATAATCGGAATACAGCTTGTCTCTTTCTTTCTCTTGAGTTGTTTACATAGTTCGAATCCATCCATGATAGGCATCATGACATCACTAAGAATCAGATCAGGCTTAATTTCTTGTACAAGTTTCAGTCCTTCCTCCCCATTAGCGGCCATTGATATCGTATACTTTTCTTGTAACAAACGCTGAAGTGAATCTCGCAAGTCTTGATCATCTTCAATAACCAAAACGGAATTCTGTTTTGAAGATTTTTGAATTTCAGAATTGGACTGTGATTGTTGGATGGCTGCTCCTTCAGGCGAGTCGTTTACAATGAAACGATGTTCTATCGTTTCATTTATTTGTTCGTTGCTATAGCTTGTTTTGTTGATAGGTATTCTGATTGTAAATTCTGTCCATTCTTCCAGTTCACTAGTTACACTAATCGTTCCTTTGTGCAATTCGACAAGACTTTTAGTTAATGCTAGTCCTATGCCATTCCCTTTAAGGCCCAATTGTTTAAAACTGTTTTCATAAAAACGATTAAATATATAAGGTAATTCATCGGTTGCAATACCTTTTCCTATATTTCTGATTTTAATAAGTAATGTTTTATACTGAAATTCACTTTCCTGATCCTCTGCTTTAAGGAGAATCTCTATTTTTCCCCTACCATCCTGATAGCTGAACTTTGTTGCGTTAGAAAGTAAATTATATAAAATTTTATCGATTTTATTCGTGTCAAACCAAGCAGCGATATGTTCAGGTTCCGACTGCATACATAAGCTGACATTTTTATTCTTTGCTAATAAAGCAAAGTTCTCTTGACAAAGATTACAGACAAAAGAACTTATATCTCCATAAGATATGTTGAGTTTTAATTTATTGTTTTCCAGTTTTTGAAAATCAAGAATCTCTTCAATCAACCTATTAAGTCTGATCGTATTCGACTGGGCCGCTTTTAATATTTTATTATCAATATTATACATACGCTTAAGCTCCTCAATGGAGCAACTGATAATAGATAACGGCGTCAAGAATTCATGAGAGATATTGGCAAAAAATTTGAACTTGGATTGATGTAATTCTTCCGCTTTTATTCTCTCTATTTGTTCGACCTTCACAGCTTCTTTCAATTTATACCTATAATTTTGAAAACGATAAAAAACATAACCTGAAATAGTTATCAAAAACAGATAACATACCAAAGCCAAATTCGTTTTGTAAAAAGGAGGAAGCACTTTTATGCCGAATTCTTCATAATTTTCATTTTCCACTCTACCTTCATTCAATGTCTTGACCAAAAAACGATATTCACCTGAAGGTAAGTTGGTGTAGAATGCTGTTCGTGATGTCGCATCCGTGTAGATCCAATCTTTGTCAAATCCCTCCAATTTGTAAGCATATTTTTTCTTTTCAGGATGTACATAAGAAAGTGCGGCAAATTTGATCCCGATATTATTATCAGAAGAAGTCAGAGTAATGTTTTTAGAGTAGAGTGGATGAGTTTTTCCAGATAACTGTTTTTTCTTCTTATTCGGCAGTTCATCAAAAGATTTGTGGAAAATCTTAAAATCACTAATGATAGTTGGAGTATGGGTTGAGTCATAGTTCACCAAGTTTGGATGAAATATGCAGAAACCACTAGGGGTTCCGTAATAGATCTGTCCTTTCTTGTCATTGAACATTGAATTTTTTAAACAGCTTTTATCCAACATTCCATCTCTATCATCAAAAATAAGTGATTTATGAGTCTGACTGTTATACAACACCACCCCCTTATTAGTTCCTAAGACAAGAGTTCCGTTCACTTCCGTTATATTAAAAACGATATCGCTAGGTATTTCCTGTATATTAGGAGCCGGTTCAAACCAGTCTTTTTCTTGGTTATACTTCTGTAAGCCATAACCATTTGTTCCAATCCAAAGGTTCCCCATTTTATCCTCATAGATACACATGATCTCATCAGCAACAAGCAGTTTGTTTTTACTGTTATAAGTTTTAAAAGACAGTTTATGCACATTGGATCCTGATGCCAGACTGTATAGCCCATCAAAGTAAGTTCCGAGCCATACTGTACCTGTGTGATCCTGATAAATACACTGTATGCGGTTATAAGTATCATAAGAAAGTGTATCATTATTAGTCGTAATAATATTTAGTCCCTCATCAGAGCCGATCCAAATATTGCCATCCTTGTCACTTATGATAGAATTAATACAACTTCCGATTTTTGTTTTTCCTAAATGATGAAGATAATACTGGCAGGACGAGATTTCTCTATCTTTTAACTGACAAATTATCAATCCGCCAAATTGTGTACCAAACCATAATTCCTTTTTAGACGGATGTTTGAATATAAATTGCACATTTCCAGGCCATTGGTTAAATAGTTCATTATATTTTGATATTTCTTTATAACCGATATTTTTTCCCACTTTTTTGTCATAAAAGGAAAACCCGATTTTATCGACTCCAAGTAATAAAACATTTTTATTCCATTCATACAACGCATTCACTTTTAAGTTTTGATATGGCTCCAATGAAGATTTCATCGGGTAATTGGTAAAGATCTTTTTTTCTTTATACGCGATATAAACACCTGAATTTGCTGTTGCTATCCAAATATTCTTTTGATTGTCAATGAATAGATCATTAATATCCTCGTTGGAAATAAAACCAGACGAATAAACATCGGTATTAATTGGTATCAGTTTATTGTTATTATCTATCCTATATAGCCCTTGATTAGTCCCTACTAAAATGTTTTTGTCCGGAAGTTGCTGTAAACATTTGAAAATGCACTCATAATCAGTTTCATACCCGAACTGAGTATATCGGGCGTGTTTAGAAGTTTCCCGATTGTTCATTTTGGATACACCATTACCCCAGTTGCATATCCAAATGTTTTCAGCTGTGTCTTGCAATAAAAAATTGGTTCTATTCAAAACGGTTACTTCAGGATATTGGTAAAAACGTTGTTTTTTCACATCAAAACGGCATATTCCATTATCAAATGTTCCCACCCAAATATCTCCTGATTTGTCTTCCAGTAATGCGTGAATTGAATTTCCTGCTATGGATGTTTCATCATTGGGACGATTTTTATATTGGAAAAAAGAACCGGTTTGTCTATTATATTTTAAAAGTCCAACTTGTGTTCCTACCCATAACGTACTGTCACGAGAGATCAGCAAAGAATGTATAAAAGAGTTAGGAAGACTGTCATTGCTGATACAAACAATCTTGTCGGTCGATTTATCCAAAAAGTGTAACCCTTGTTCAGTGCCGATCCACAAGTTATGATCAATGTCTTCAACAATTGCATTTACAATATTACTTTGCAGCAATTCCGGAAATTGGCTTGATGACTTGTATGTCTTAAACTCATATCCGTCATAGCGACAGAGACCATTGTTTGTGGCAAACCACATAAATCCGTCACTGTCTTGAAGAATTTGATTAACATGTTTATCAGGGAGACCTTCTATATTGTTGATCGCCCGTACATTATAATCATTCCATGCCGGATAGGCACAAAAAGTTATAAAAAATAAGTATAATAATAGTATTAAAATTTTACTCATAAAACAAAGATTTCTAATACATTATTAAATACATAGCAACCTGTATCTTTTGATTTTCTTTATTTACGCAAGCCCCAAGCATTTTTTGATACTAAAGTAATTTAAAGTTTCCACATAATCCAATTTTGAATTTATATATTTTTTATTTTGACTATTTATTTACTAAAAAACGAGTTTATAGCATCACTGTCGACAATCTGTAACTCTCCGGTAGGAGTATTGACTGAATGAAGAAATGGCTTGAGCGATTCAACCCCTGACAGATCATTTTTTATCATATTGCTATATGTTTTATTTTCATATGTTGCCCCTTCGTCTTCAGGTATATTTTTGATATTTCCAAGGTAACAATTATCTTTAAAAAAATTATTTGTTGAATTTCCAAGCAAGAAACAGCTGTTTTCTGCCACATAAAACAGGTTCTCACATACTGTTGTACTGTCTGCATCTCCATAAGATTGTGTTGCGCTTAACAAACATCGCTGTACGTCGGAATTGACTTTCTTGGTCACATGAATGATATTATGCCGAAGTGTACTGCCTTTAGCCGGTCCTGAAATATGAATACTCGGAGAAAAAAATCCTGTTCCTATTTTCTTAGTTCTATTTCCGTCGTTTATGCTGATATTACCCTGTATCAGCGTGTTATTTGTTCCAATGTTTTCTGGCATTCCTGTTTCTCCGGTATTACAAATCAGCAGAAAGCCTCCTTCATTGTCATGGCTGTAATTGTATTGAATAATAGTATTGTTACAATTATTATCTGAATCAAACCCTTGAGCATCGCCAGGAGCCTTATGATCGGAAACTTCATTGAACTGTATGAGTGTGTTGTCACAACTCCACGGCCAAATTCCAGCAGCAAATTCTCCATCAGGTAACAGGTCCGGACAATTTTTGATTCGATTATACTCAATTACAGCACTATCGCATCCTATAGGAACGATACCATCTCCTGGAACTCCTTCGATAAGATTGTTTCGTACAACAACATGACGATTCGGATGCCAAAAGTCACGTGTTACATATCCCCACCAAATTATTCCGTTCCGCTCACAACGACGAATAATACAATTCTCTATTGTCAGTCCGTCAAAGATACTCGGTTTCTCTCCTTCATTCACAATATATATCCCCGATCCTCCACCTTGCTTTTTTACGAGACTACCGTTCACATCATGAATATACAGATTTCTTAACGTGATCGAATGAGCTGTACCATAGTTTTCCAAATGAACTTTTACACCGGTCCTACCAGGTAATCTATCCTTTCCGGTATTAACTATCTCCAAATTTTGTATGGTAATTTGAGAAGAGTTATAGACATACACGGCATAAGGAGACTGGTCATATCCTATGATACAAGGATCATGTCCCTTATCTCCATATCCATCAATGATTATGGGAGCTTCCGCTGTTCCTGTCCCATTCAAATAAAGTTCTCCGATAAATGTCTCCCCTTTTTTGAGAAGAATCTTGTCTCCTGGGGAGAGTTTCAGACCTCGAGTCTTTGCTAAATTTTTCCAAGCTTTATCTGGAGATGTTCCATTGTTATCATCACTTCCGTTTGTTGCATCAAAATAATATGAAGTAGAATTATCGGATGATAAATATCCTGATGGTGAAATACAGGCATTAAGAAAAAAAATCAGAAAAACAGATATATATTTGTTCATATTTTTGATTGCCTTCCAGAAAAATAACATTTGTTTTTTGTCTCCGGTAAATATTTTTTGCTTAAAAATGTCTACTTGTTTCATTTGTTTATAATTTAAACTCCCGGCGGATTATTTCCGCCGGGATACGGTTCACCATCCCGGATTTTGTTCCAATTCCGGATTAATATACCTCTCCGATTGTGGAATCGGATACAGATACATACAGTCTTTAAATATTCTTTTCTCTACCAAAACTTTTTTGTAACTGAATGAGCCATCTTCTTTTTTTGTAATGTCAACTCCATATATGTCTGTTGTCTGATCTGCAATCTTCCAACGGCGAATATCCCAAAAACGATGATCTTCAAATGAAAGTTCGACTCTACGTTCATTTCTTAACTTGGCTTTAAACTCATTTAAAGTCAGATTATTTGGAAATGGTGGCATGTCCACATGTACACGGCTTCTTACAATATCTACAGCTTCTTTAGCCGACATCGGATATCCATCTTTATAGTTAGGGTCTCCATATGCTTCAACCATAGCTTCCGCAAAATTTAACAAGATCTCGCTGTAACGCATAATATTCCATACATGTCGTTTGCTTGTCACGAATTCGCTTTTCAAACTGGTGCTTCCGTCTACATATTTTCTTAAGTAGTATCCTGTAACCGTTGCATTTTTTTGTGGCTTTCCACTTCTTCCTCCGTACCAACATTCTACTTGCTCATCATATACCCACCAAGCTCCGTTTTGGGCCACCAATTCATACATACGGGGATCCCTTCCTTCATATGGATTCTGTGAATCATAGCTTGGATCCATATGTTCATAGCCTGCATCAGGTGCAACCGGCAATCCACTTGCCTGCATTTCATACGATTCGACTAAGTTTTCTGTTGGGCAATGTCCCGTATTACCACCACCTTCGATACCTATAGGAAAGTTAACCCGTTCAAACCAGTTATCTTCCCGTTGCATTACTCCAAAAATAAGTTCATTATTATTAGAATAGTTATTATTCCAAAGACTCCATAAATCCGGTAACGGCATGTAACCGAAATCCCAAGCTTTTTCGATGACATCTGCAGCGGCACGTGCAGCAGACTTCCACTTGTCTATATTGCCGGACTTATTGAACAATGGACTTGCTGAATATAGTAAAGCTCTTGATTTCAAAGCCATTGCTGCGCCTCTTGTTGCACGCCCTGTTTCGCTTTTTATCAGTTCTTTGTAACTGATAGGTAAATGAGGAGCAATCGCGTCACATTCATCTACGATAAATTGAATAACCTCATCGAATGACGTCCTTTTTTGCATGTTGGCTTCTTCTTCAGAAAGCAAAGTCGTAATAAGAGGAATATCACCATAACGTTTAGCCAATTCAAAATAAAAATAGGCACGTAAGAATCTTGCCTCGTATGGATAATACTTGAACTGTGCCATGATATCCTCATAATCTTCGTTATGCTTCAATTCATCGAATTCCTGTCCTTCAACTTCTTGAAGAAACATATTCACAGCTCGTATCCCCCTAAAATAATTCCATCGATCATCCAAAGTATTAATAGCACTCCAGGCACCATTGTTGAAACTATGTACAGGTGACAGTTTGTCAACATAAACAGCTTCGTCACATGCTGCAGAACGTAATGCATCTCCACCAATCGTACCAAATGCGGCAGGAACATAAGAGTATATATTAGTTAGGAAATCCCGGGTATATTGGAAACTAGAGAATACTGCATCTTTTTCCAAGAAATCCGATTCATCATATTCCAGATAATTACAAGAACTGGTACAAAGAATCAATATGCTAAATATCAATAATTTATTTTTCATCTTTTTTATTTTTATGATAAACATTAGAATGCGAGATCAAAACCAAAATGCACAGAACGTTGCGCTGGGTAAGTAGACCAAATTACTTCCGGATCTGTTTCATTTACGTTGTCTATGGAAAAGAGGTCCATACCTTTAGCAAACAACTTGAATTCACGTAAGCGTAAAGACTTTATACAACTTTCAGGCAACTTGTAATAAATTTCTGCTGAGCGTAGTTTTAAAAAAGAAATATTTTTCATGAATACGGAATTTCCGCGATAGTTATTTGCACTTTCTGTCGTTGTAAGACGCGGGTATATAGCATCTGTATTGTCTTTTCCTGATCTCCAGCAATTTTCCAGATAATGTTCTGAAATAGTCTGATTATTCATTAGGGGAGCATAAAAGCAACTTAGGCTTCGTTGTATAGTATAATGGCCGGCACCTTGAAACTGAGCATTGATTCCTAATCCTTTATATTCGAAATCGAATCCCATTGAATAGAATAATTCTGGGCAGATTGTATTATATCCCATCGGTACCACATCCAATTCATCTATTCGATTATCACCATTCTGATCTTTATATTTCAAGTCTCCAGGATATACGGTTGAGAATGTTTGTATCGGACTATTATTAATATCTGCCTGATCTTTGAAGAACCCTATAGCTTCCAACCCGTAAAATTGTCCTAAACGTCTGCCTGTCGATTTCAAGTAATCGTAAGGTTTAAAAGCCTCGTTCATGTTTACAATCTTGTTTCTAGCGAATGCCAGTTGAGCATTGACATTAAAAAAGAAATCCTTCATCTGCTTGCCTACGTTCATACCGACTTCCACGCCATAATTATTAACAATGCCACTTGGAGAGTTGGAAGCCGTAGCTCCAAAGAAACCGGAAGTAATGTTGCCATCTGCAACCATAATATCATATCGATGATCGTAATAGCTTTCTACATTGAAGTCTATCAAGTCCAATATTCGTATATCAACTCCGATATTCGCTTTACTACTTTTTTCGAATGTCGCATTCAAACTTGGCAATTGTCCTTCCGCAATGCCTCCATTTGCAATGAAGTCATCACCGAAAACAAAACCTCCACCTCCTCCAAAAGGATATTTGTCCATATTTTTCCAAACGTCATCGCTCCCTGTTAATCCGTAAGAAAGCCGTAATTTAAGCAGGTCTAACCAATCGATATTGTTCAAAAAAGACTCTTTATTAAGTAGCCAAGCTCCGGAAATTGCAGGAAATACTCCCCAACGATTGGCTTTTGGTAAACGACTGGTCCCTGAAGCAGCGATACTAAAGTCCAAATAGTATTTGTTCAATAAGCCATAATGGCCTGAAGCGATGACGTCTTGATGCATATACGTATTATATTGACCGAGATAAACATTTTTATCCTGCTTATAACGAATAGAAGCGAACAAATTGCTTTGGGAAAAATCTTTCTGGTAATTCAAAGCAAATTGAATATTGGAATGTCTGTTCTGATTGTTCAGCCAACTGTTGAATCCTAACTGTTTTTCCTCCTTTCCATATTGGGTGTTTACCGTATCGGTTGGAATACCACTATTGTCTAAATGCGCAATATTGGACTCATACAAATATTGTTTTGAACGAGCATCCCATGTCTCTGAATAGGCATCAAAACCAATACGGAATTCTGCTGACAACCCTGGAGCCAAAGCTTCCAGATCTTGTGTCAATGTCAGATCCGCCAATAATGTACGGGCATGAGATGTGGTATATCCTGTCGATGATGACTCGGCAACCGGATTCTTCGGATACATGTTTGATCCCCCCCAAATACCGTTATGGCTCCTGACAGGATATGCATTAGCAGGCAAAGCATATAGGGTTTCCATGAGCACTCCATCTGAAATACTGCCAGGAGAATATTTTTCTTTCAGCTTACCAGACAAATTAACCTTTACCCGGGTAGACGATGTTATGTCTATATCCAAGTTTGTACGTACGTTGAGTATCGAATTGGCTAACTGAGTGGAATAGCTTCCTTGATCCGTATTCTTTAACAATCCTCTATCCGATATGAAATTAATCATCGAATAATATCTGATCCGGTTGGATCCTCCGCTTGCAGTGAAATTCACTTGATCTCGCTGCCCATGATCCCGTAACGTTTCATTAAACCAGTCTACATTAGGGAATAAGGTTGGATATTTTCCACTTCTATAAGCTTCAATTTCTTGTTGGGTATATCTGGGAGCCAGACCTTCGTTTGCCAAACCCTCATTAACCGCTTCGGCATAAGTGGCGGCATCAGCCATTTGGGGTAATCGTACAGGTGTAGTGACGCTATGCTGATAGGAAACATGAATGTCAGTTTTACCTTTTTTCCCTCGTTTGGTTTTCACCAAGATTACCCCGTTAGCTCCTCTAATTCCGTATGGAGCCAAAGCTGCAGCATCTTTGAGGATCGTTATTTCCTCAATTTCCTCCAGAACCAGTGAATTTATATCACGCTCCAAACCATCGACAAAAACAAGTATCGAATTGTTATTAAGCGAACCGATTCCTCGGATATTCATGCTTGGATATCCTTCTCCATCCCCATACTCTCCGTTTTGGCGGATAAACAATCCGTTGAGTTTCCCGTAGAGTGCATTGGCGGGATTAATATTCGAACGTTTCATCAATTCCTTCCCACTGACAGTAGATGTAGAAATGGTCGTTTCATCAAATTGTAACATATCAGATCCTGTCGTTTTTTCTTGTGCCCAGACAGAAGCAATGCATAAAACAGGTAGTGATATGATGGTTATTAATTTATTCCTCATTTTATTATTCTGATTTTGTATTAATGACTGGTTAGCATCACCATCCCGGATTTTGAATCAATCCGTACGATTTGTTGATTTCATTACTGGGAAATGCACTTAAATACCATTTAGGGGAGAATTTCCCAGGATTTGCCCATTGTCTAAGTTCTCCATTTTCAGCCGGTTTGAATAATTTATATTCATACTTGAACTCGCTGGTTTCCGGATCCTTAGTAATAACAACTCGGTGTGGAGTTTTTTGGAAGATATCCACCCGCTTATAACGAATCATATCAAACCATCTGACTTCTTCATAAGCAAATTCGCAAACCCGTTCGTTCATCAGTGTTTCCAGAAAATCCTTTTTGTTCAATCCCGCTTTCAAATGACCGATATTAACGCGATCACGCAATTTATTGACACATTCATAAGCTAGTGTCATGTCCCCGTTTGTCTGGCAAATAGCTTCAGCATATCCCAAAATACAACTCAGGTAATCTTAAATAAGGCCATTGAACCACTTTTCCGGATATCTCTGCAGGCCATTCAAACAAAGGACCACCACCACCATCGAGGATGAATTTACGTGGGCGATAACCGGACATGAATGCTCCATATGATCCTTCAAAGTCTTGATAATGTTTACCTCCTACATATATTTCAGCAATACCACCATAATATTTGTCTCCATTTACAACTACTGTTTCATATAAGCGGGGATCACGTTGTTCATACGGGTGTTTCGGATCATATAATTTACTTTCTGTGATAGGTAAACCATCTATCATTGGAAACATATCAACAAGTTCCTGTGTCCCACAGGCAGTACCGGCATCACCGGCTGTTTCATAATAGCTCCATCCCCAAGTCCAATAATCAGGTACGGTATAACCATAATGTGTAGCAATGATTGCTTCTCCTGTACCCCGATCAAGATAACCGGAACGAAACGCTTGTCTGGGATCCGATTTATAGACTAAACCATATTGTCCATTCTTATTCAATTCATCGAAAAATGCTTTATGAGCTGCCAATGCTTGTGTCCATAGTTCAGGTTTATAACTTCCAAACCACATCAAACGTTTATCTGCTGCTTCACCTGGCATATATGGTTCTGAACTGTTAAACAATGGGCTGGCAGCAAACAATAGGATACGTGCCTTTAACCCCATTGCCGATGCTTTTGTTAATCGTCCTTCCCATTCTCGGTTTTCAGCAGCAGACATAGCCCAAGGCAATACATCTGCTGCCTCATCCAATAGATTTACAATAAAATCAAGCGTTTCCTGTACAGTACCTCTTTCTTTTTGCATATCTTCATTCGCTGTGTATGCATGATCCACAATCGGTACCCCTCCATAATGGCGAAACAAATCACAATAGTGCATAGCGATAATAACTTTTGCTTCTGCTTTTAAACGTTGTTTTTCAGCCTCTTTCATATCAGGAACTCGGTCTACATTTTCAATAAACAACCATGCGCGACGAATGCCTAACCAACAAGGTCTTTGATAGTAGCTGTATTTGGATGAATAGCCATTATTTTCATAATCGGCAGAATAAGTGCCATTATAATGTATAGCAGCTCCTGATACACCATCAGTCCAAACATTGGAATAAACAAGGTCGGTCAGGCAATCCAGAGGATCTGAGCCCATCAGTTGATTACCTTGATTACCTAAGTTCAGACCATAATGCAATGTGGCATACGCACTCCAAAGGGCTGTCCGTGCATATTGCGCATTAGAATAAATTACATCGATATCGACATCATTGGAAGGAGCTTTTTCTAAGAAGTCATCTCCAAATTTTAAATCCTGACAAGACAGGAAAGAACCGATAAATCCTGCAAGGACAAATATATGTTTAATATTTATTCGTATCATATTCAACAATATCAAAAATTAAGATTAAGACCAATATTAAAAATCATCTGAAGAGGATATTGAAACTGTTTGTCGTCAGTTGCTTCCGGATCTGCTATTTTCAAATGATCAAATGTCAGTAAATTTTCGCCAGAAGCGTAAATACGCATATTTTTCAAATGAATCTTTTTCATCCACTCCCCCTTGAACGTATATCCGATTTGAACATTTTTCAGACGGATATAGGAAGCATCCTTTAGCCAAAGGGTTGAATTTCGAGTGTAATTATTCGCATTCGCTGCACCTGAAAAACGAGGCGTTTTAGCTGTTTCTGCGGTTTCCGGTGTCCAATGGTCATCAATCATATATTGTAACAGTCCGTAATTTCCACCGCCGAAAGGAACACGTAACCCAGCACTTATAAAGCGTGACACCTTTCCGCTACCTGCCCAAAGCATACTGAAGTCGAATCCTTTATATTCAAATCCAGCGGTGATGCCTGCAGTCAATTGCGGGTATATAGGATTACCAATGGGGCACTGATCATTGTCGTCAATTATATTATCACCATTCAAATCTTTATATTTGGCGTCCCCAGGCTTTAGGTCGAGCTTATGATCCGGAAGCTTCCCGGATTCAAGATCAGCTTCTGTTACAAAACCGTCAAAGATAAAACCGAAAGGTTGTCCAACGGATTGTCCTGTTTCATATAACCAAGGATACTTGTGTGGTATCTCATCCTTATAGACAATTTTATTTTTTGCATATGAGAGGTTTCCATTGATCCAGTATTTAAAGTCTCCTATGGAGTGATTCCATTTCAGAACCAACTCGAATCCTTTGTTATCAACTTTGCCAATATTAACAACAGGCATTGTTATAGCTATAAAATTCGGAGCTGTATTGCGTGTTGTAAGGATATCGTGACGTTTCTCGATGAAATAATCAAAAGATCCAGATAAATGCTCATCCAATATTGAAAAATCCAAACCGTAGTTTTGCTTTCCTGCTTTTTCCCAAGAGACAAGAGGATTCCCCATTTGTAACTCGGTTGCTCCGTCACGATTTCCAGAAACGTCCACTCCGAAATTATAACTTGTTCCATAAGGATTGTAAGCATCAGGCAAATAGAAAAAGCGTGATTTAGTATTCATCAGGTCATTTCCGACTATTCCATATGATCCTCTAATTTTTAAGTAGTTTATAAAAGACTGATTTTTCATGAACTTTTCTTCAGAAAGAATCCAGCCGGCAGAAAAAGCTGGAAAAATTCCATATCGATGTCCTGGCGCAAAATTTTCCGAACCATTATAACCTACGTTAAAATCAACCATATAACGATTGTCAAAATTATAGGTAGCTCGTCCGACCAAACCTACATATCCGCGAGGAATACTAACATAGTCGAATTGAGCTGGATCTGGATATTGGTCACGCCACTGATTATACAAAATCAAAGCACCAACTTGATGTTTCCCAAATTTGCGATCATAGTTCAAACTACCTTCCAAATACCAATTTCGCCCACGATCAGTAGATTCCTCAAAATACAACTGGCTTTCTTCACGGAATTTTCGGAAGAATAATTCATTGGTTTCCGGATCTCTATGCGCAGTGTAATAGGGGATTTCTTTGTAACGGTTTTTCCTATGTGTATAGCCGCTATTATAAGAACCTTTTATATTAAGAGATAGCCCTTTAGTCAAAAAATCCAACTTTTGTTGCAAAGAAAGGTCCAAATTGATTTCGTTATAAATACGTTGGTTATATCCTTTCCCGAAAAAACATTCAAATGGATCGGCATTTTCCAAGGCTCCTTTGTCCCAACCGATGTTATCCGGACTTGTATGTATCCATTTACCATCATAAAGTCCGGCTCCTCCGAACGGAGTGACTCTTGTCAAGAATGTAAAAAGGTTGCTTTTAGTATTAGGTTCTTTAGTATCTTCAAGACGACCTCCTAAATTGATTTTTAATAGAGTGGAACGTGTCACATCGATGTCTAGATTTGCACGATAGTTATATCTGTTGTAAGTAAAATTAGAATTATATCCAGCATCGAAAGATCGAAACAGACCGTCTTGTGTCAAAATACCTACAGAAGTAAAATAACGTACACGGTCGGTTCCACCTGATATGCTCAAGTTATGCTGAGACTGAAAAGATGTTGGTTTTAGGATAAGTTCCATCCAGTCCATATCCGGATAAAGTAAAGGATCTGTATGATTTTTGAAAGCATCCAAGATCTTCTCGCCAAATACAGGACTGGCTCCATCGTTTGTCAGTTTCTCGTTAAATGCAACAGCGTAGTCATAACTGTTGGCATATTCATAAAGCCGGATCGGCTTTTGCAAACTGGCTGATGTCGATACAGATATTTGAGCTTTACCTTCTTCTCCTCGTTTCGTAGTTACTAAAATGACCCCATTTGCCCCACGAACACCAAATACGGCTGTTGCAGAAGCATCCTTCAGCACGGTTATATTTTCAATTTCGTTGGGATCAAGACGAAAAAAAGAGCGCTCGACACCATCGACCATAACTAATGGTGCAGCTCTTTTAGCATCAAGGGAACCTATACCACGTACGAATATAGCAGGATCATCAGCTCCAGGTTGACCGGAATATTGAATAGTTGATAATCCAGGAACTTTACCAGTCAATGCTTGTGCAATATTTGGAACAGGTGATTTCAAAATATCTTTAGTTCCAACGGAAGATACAGCCCCCGTGACTGTAATTTTCTTTTGTGTTCCATATCCAATAATCTGGACTTCGTCCAACATTTCGGAATTCTCATTTAAAGTGATGTTCAGATTGCGATTATTTTTAATCAAGACAATCTGATCCTCATATCCAATATATGAGAACTTGATTTTGATAGAAGTAGACGGCACGTTTAAAGTAAAGTTCCCATTACTGTCTGTCATGGTTCCGATGGTAGTCCCTTCTACAATAACATTGACTCCGGCCATTGGTTCTCCTGACTGGTCTCTGACATTTCCTTTCACAGAAATTGTTTGTTGTGATACATGAGACAAACCAGTTGTTTGTTTTTTAAATGAAGTTGGCATGCTCATTCTTTCCCCAGCCTGTATATTTTGGGCTGTGGCCATTCCGATTAGAATAAGCATAAGACTTCGTGATACAAGTTTTTCCATTTATAGATGTTTTATGGTAAAATTTTATGACAAAGTAACATGTTTTAGACATTATGAGAAGATGAAATTTTATTCAAATGTGTTCAAAATCTATTCATGATATTCCATTATATGGTTAAAATTCAAGATTCAGCTATTTCAGAACCATAAGTTTAACATTATTGATAGAGATATAAATATCTAAAATCCGTCTATTTTTAGAATAACTGTAATAAATCTCATCCGCTGTAAATGAGATGATCTCCATTTACAGCGTACTTATAGTTTAAACAAACGGTTTATGCTAAAGAACTGATGAATATTATACATAAATATTAGTAAGTCTGAATGAAAAGAAAGCAATATCTTTTTCCTCCTTTAGATTGTTTGAAAACTTTATTTTTCAATCTTTGAACTGTTAATTTGTAACTTGTTCGTTAAAAAGAAGATGTGCCTTAGTTTTGACACATCCCCTTGCTTTTTCTTTTGTTTTCAGTGATCCGTCTGGAATCTGAATGTTATTTATAACATGACTGATTATCAAATCGATTTTGAGTGTTGCCATTTCAATCCACTGATTCCACCTTGTGACAGTTTCTGCATTATACTTGCGGTCTAATCGACAATCCTGTTATCTTTATATGACAAGAAGAAAATATAAGATATTATTTGAATAGACGATATAACTTTATAGATGCTAAAGTCGTTGTCGCAACAGAAGAGGATATTGTTGTAACTCCAAAAGCATATGACGGCTTTTAACAACCATATGTAGGTCATAATACAGTCCGGGGATTATGCTTTGGTATCCTAAAAGAGGTAAACGTAATCCTTAATTTCTGCTTAATACTTATTTTGTACTTTGACTAACAAACTTAATTGGAACTTGAATCTTCGCTTAATTGGACAATTTGACGATATTCTCCGGCAACCCATACGCTATCGTTTTCCTCGAAAACTGTTTGGGATGAAAGATTCATTATCGGTCTCCCGTCCCGTTCGATACCCAAGATTAGACATGCGTTCTTTTCCCGAATGCCAGACTGTTGAATTGACTGACCGATCAACTGAGATCCCGGTTCAATATTGAATTGCTCTATTTTTATATTTTTATTGGTGCTTTGTGTCAACCGATCTCTATGTTCTTTTTCCTGTTTTTGCATTATTCCTTGGAAGATATCCAATTCTTCATCTGTTCCAACAATTATGATCTTGTCAAAAGGGTAAAGGCGTTCCTCACCTTTTGGTATATTGATTTGTTGTTCACCTCGAATGATAGAAACGACGTTTATTCCATATTGTTGGCGGAAGTTGACCTCTTTCAAACTCCGACCGACAAGGGAAGACGCTTGGTCAACAGTGAAATCGATCAAGTGCAAATCATTGAAAGGTAAAGATTCCAGAATTTTGTCGGTCAAAGGGCTTTCAATGTTTGATCCATTTGTTTTCCCGTTGAAATTATCAATAAATCTTTTTTCGATTGAGAGAGAACGCTTTTTCAGTTTTTTGGATAAGATAATCATTGCCAATATCAACAGGGTAACAATAAATCCGACACCGGATGCCACGTTTAATATATGAACTATAACCGGCATTAGGATACTTGCGCAAAGGAGTATCTTTATTGCTATCAGAGAAACCAATGGCCCCCGGTTATATTTGCTGTCATTCCATAATTTCTGAAATTCAGGAGAATGATTCTTTTTCATAATGATGGCCCAAAGGAAAGGCAATATAACAGCCAGAATAATAGATAAGCTCAATAAAGCCCCTTTGATTCCAGATATGTTTTCGCGAATAATCGGATTTATATAAGTGAAAAATAGGATGATGCTGAATATTGTCAATACTGTATATAGTATTACATCCAGTAACATAGATTTCAACAACTTATTCCATGTACTTTTATGTTTGACAGTGTTGGACCCGGAAGAATAGCGGTTCAACATTAGTTTTACAGATGAAGGCAAATGATTTTCGATCAATTGATAGGTCGGAATTGCCAAACGGATCATATAAGGAGTAAGAAATGTTGTAACAACCGATACAGCGACAATAACAGGATACAGATAATCGTCCGTTACTTTCAAGCTAACTCCCAATGAAGCAATAATGAACGCGAATTCACCTACTTGAGTCAGGGAGAATCCTGATTGCAGGGCTATCTTCAAAGATTGTCCGGACAAAAGGATGCCAAGGCTTCCGAAAAAGACTTGTCCGACGATTACCAATATGGTTAAGATACAGATTGGGATAAGGTATTCGATTAATAAGTCCGGTTGTATCATCATACCTACAGAGACAAAAAATATGGCAGCAAACAGATCTTTTACTGGTTTTACCAGCTTTTCTATCTTTTCGGCCTCAATAGTTTCCGCTAATAATGATCCCATGACGAAGGCTCCAAGTGCAGAGGAGAATCCAGCTTTAGTCGCAATCATAACCATACCCAGACAGAATCCTAATGCTATGATCAATAAGGTTTCGTCGTTAAGAAACGGTTTGACCTTTTTTAGAAAACTTGGAATAAGATAGATTCCGAGTAATGACCAAAATATAAGAAACGCTCCTAGCTTTAGAATGCTTTTCAACATTTCCATTCCTTCAACTTGCTGGCTGACTGCTAAAGTCGAAAGCAAGACCATCAGAACAACGGCAACTAAATCTTCGACAACTAAAACACCCAATACAACTCCGGTAAATTTTTGCCCTCGAAGTCCCATGTCATCAAATGCCTTGAATACAATTGCTGTGGATGACATAGAAAGCATACCCCCTAAAAATATGCTGCTTATATGTGAGAAGCCAAGTGCGTTTCCTGCTGCATAGCCTAGAAACATCATTCCGGAAACTATGGTTATAGATGCAATAACGGCTGTGCCTCCTACAGTCATCAACTTCTTGAAAGAGAATTCTAACCCCATGGCAAATAAAAGAAATATAACGCCTATGTCTGCCCATATTTTTATATTGGCAGGATCGGATACTGTTGGTATATAAGGTACGGCAGGTCCGGCAATAATACCGGCAACAATATACCCCAAAACGACAGGTTGTTTCAACCATTTAAAAACCAATGTAATTATTCCCGCAGCAATTAATATAACTGCCAGGTCGGAAATTAGAGGTGCAATTTCAGACATGTTATTTATTATTATGTGCTTGCAAATTTACATATTAACTTAAAACTTTGTTGGAACAAAATAAAATACTCTTGTTCTAAAATCATAATATAACGTGAGTTCGAAACAAGCATAAATATCATCTGTTTCAAGCATTATTACAAGTAGTATGTCTGCAAACATCTGAAGCACTTATTGTTACGGAGCGTTTGCTGGGTACGGAGACTTATGTTAAGTAGATGGCAGGTTTCTTGGCAGTCTACCCATTCCCCCCATTTTTTCATCGTACATTTTGCAGATAGGATTAAAAAATAATAATGCAATAAAGATATATGTATTATATTTGTGGCAATCAGTTAAACAGTATTTGAATGTATCCAAATACTGTTTAACTGATTCTATATTAGAGAAAAGTCGAAAAAATGAGATATGATACAGATATATTGATAATAACTAAAAAAGAAAGGATTTTTTATGAAAATGATTTTTTTATGGGCTATATTTGGGGTTGTCATGATCAGTTGTAATTCTTCTCAGAAGAATAATGCCCCAATTAAGAACAGCGAAATAAAAACAGAAATCCAAGCCCAGACTTCTAATTTATTTGGAACTTATGAGGGAACTCTTCCTGCAGCAGATTGTGAAGGCATAAAAACGATATTAGTTATAAATGAAGATAAAACCTATACCTTGAAGAGCGAATACATAGGGAGGGAAGATGCAACATTTGAAACTAGTGGTATATATCATATAATAGGGGATTCAATAATGGAATTAGTCACTCCTTCTTCAGGAGAAAAGACCTATTATAGAATGCTAAATAATAGACAAGTAATGCTGTCCGATAAAGAAGGAACCATTAGTCAAAGTCTTTTGGCTGAGCATTATATTTTAAATAAAAAATAACAGCCTATTCTCTTTGTTATTCTCTAAACAAGACGGAAAGTAAGACAAGAACTGCATTGGACAAATAGAATAAATGAAAAGTGAGAACAAATGCCCTGTTGATATGCTCTCTAATCTCAAGTGCAATCATTTCATGGGATGATTGTACTTGAGACGGGCGATTTCAAATGTGGTCCGTTTGTCCTTCAGCCTTTGTCGGATCGAGAATTTGCTTCTTATCCCTTTCATTTCTTCGGAAACGGTCTGGTCCAAAATCCTCGTGTATATTTTGTTGTCCTGATGTCTGTATGTCCGAGCATTTTCACAACGGATTCCATTGAAATCCTGTTGGCTAGCGCGACGGTGGCGAATGTATGTCTAGCCATAAAATGATGTTACAAAATTAATTTCGAACTATGTAAAAAAAGAGAAGGTCTTCAAGACTGAAGACCTTCTTTGGTGATCCGCCTGGGGTTCGAACCCAGGACCCCATCCTTAAAAGGGATGTGCTCTACCTGCTGAGCTAGCGAATCATCCTGTGCGTTACTTCTGTAATGCGGGTGCAAAGGTAGGGCTTTTTTTTATATATGCAATAGCTGATGCAAGTTTTTTTATTCTTTTGGGAATGTTTTTTTCTTTTGGACCTTTGACAACTCGTGCTTCTCTACAAGAGACTGGTCTTCTTCCATAAGTATAAAACGTTTATAATAAGAGAGAAAGAGAGTTGTCAGGGGGAGAGCGATGATTAAGCCGATAAAACCTAATAAAGTTCCCCAAATGGATAAAGAAAGAAGGATGATGGCCGGATTCAGTCCCATAGCCTTTCCCATAATGCGGGGAGTGAGATACAAGTCTTGTATGCACTGCACGATGCAAAGGACGAGAATTCCCGATCCGAAGATCAGCCAAAAGTTTTCTCCGGTCTCCGCAGCTTTGAGGAGACTCAGCAAGATCATCGGGATGATACCGATCGTTTGCATATAAGGAATGAGGTTGAGGAAACCGATGAATAGCCCTAGGATAACGGCCAGCGGGAAACCGACGATCTTAAATCCGATGGCGAAGAGGATGCCGACACATAAGGCAATCAATGACTGTCCGCGGAAGTAGCGGTTCATACTATATTCGACATCGTCGGCTAGCCCTTGGACAAAGGGGCGGTAACGTTCGGGAATCAGGCGGATCCAACCGTTGACAATCCGTTCATAATCCAACAGGATAAAGATGAAGTAAAGGAAGATTACAAACACGATCGTAATACTGAACAGAATGGAGAAAGTATTGGTCAGTACGATCCACATTTTGGGAGCGATCTGTTTGACCGCCTTTTCTATGTTCTCTTTGCTCAGGAGCTGTGCCAACTGGTCCGGATCGATATTCTTTTCCAGATACTCTGCCCATGACTGCGGAATCATCGGGATATGTCCGTAGCCGCTGTTATGTTCCTGCATCAGTTCCAAAGTCCGGTTGAACTCCTGGGTGACAGAGGGGACGATCACGACACCCACCAGCGAGATCACCAGAAGGGTAGACACGAGAACGGCCAGGATAGACAGCAAACGGCTTTTCAGCTTGACTTTATACTGGAAGAACTTGACGAACGGCTGCATCATATAAGCCAGCAGCCAGGCAATCAGGAATGGTAACAAAGCATTTCGCAGGACGGCGATCAGATAGATAATACCACTGATAACAGCCAGGCCGAACAGAATACGTGCCACCCTGTCGAATGTGAACGGTTTATCAAACAATGGGTTCATATTAAATTCTTATCTTTGCAGGCAAAGATAATGCAAACCGACTTATCTTTGCCTTTATGGCAAAGATAAAATAAAGTTGAATAGAAAGGATGATACGAAACAAAATAGTACTGCTTTGCCTGTTGATTTGCCTTCATTTGCTTGCCGGTGCACAGACTCCCGCCCCCGTCAAATGGTTATTGCAGGCCCCTTATATGCGGGGAGCCTCTTTTTCTCTGGTAGTGAAAGATGTGCAGGAGGGAAGAACGGTCTACTGTTATGATACGGACCGGCTGCAATCGCCCGCTTCGGTGTTGAAGACGGTAGCCACGGCGACAGCGCTTGAGATATTGGGAGAAGACTATCGCTATCCGACCACGTTGGAATATGACGGAATACTGGAAAACGGCACGTTGGAGGGAAACCTCTATATAAAAGGAAGCGGTGATCCCTCCTTGGGCTCTTCGCATTTCGCACCGGGGCAGAACAAGTTTTTGTCAACCTGGATAGCTGCTTTGCAGAAAGCCGGCATCGAGCATATAACAGGATCGGTCATATCGGACGAAAGCATTTTCGACACCGAAGGCGTCTCTATTAAATGGCTCCGGGAAGATATGGGAAATTATTATGCCCCCGGAAGTTATGGTATTTCCATCTTCGACAATATGTATAAGCTATCCTTGCAGACTGGGGCTGCCGGGACGCGGCCGGTCCTAAAGGGGACAGAGCCGGATATCCCTTTTATCCGGTTTAAGAACTACCTGAAAGCCGCTCCGGTTTCTTCGGACAGCGCTTATATTATCGGTGCTCCGCTCGATGACGTGCGCTACCTGTATGGTGTCCTGCCTGCGAACCGGGAGGCGTATGTCTTGAAAGGAGATATCCCCGATCCTGCCTTATATTTGGCACGCTATCTGACGGACCAGCTTCAGCAGAAGGGAATACGGGTGGACGGGTCCCCTTCCTGCTACCGTATCGAGGTGGAGGAAAACCGGTGGAAGAAGGGAGAGAGGAAAGAGATTGTCACGACCTATTCGCCCACGCTGCGGGAGATAGCAAGCGTATGCAACCATGTCAGCCATAACCTATATGCGGATGCTTTGGTCAAAACGGTCGGATTGCAATACAAACCGCGAAGGAACGAGATGATCTCCTCGTTTGGTCGTGGTGTGCAGGTCGTGAAAGAATATTGGGAGAAGAAAGGTTTGGATGTCTTTCCGCTCCGGATGAACGACGGCAGCGGCTTGGCTCCGGCAGATAAGGTGTCGGCCGGATTTATGGGAGAGCTGTTGGTCTATATGGCGACGGAATCTGCTGTTTCGGATGCTTTCATAGCCTCTTTACCACAAGCCGGGATAGAGGGATCAGTGCGCAATTTCTTGAAAGGATCGAAGTTGCAGGGAAAAGCCCACCTGAAAAGCGGGGGCATTACGGGTGTCAGGAGCTATGCCGGCTATATCACGAAAGATGGAAAGACGTATGCGGTAGCCGTTTTCTCGAATAACTATTCTTGCCCGATGAGCCGGATGACTGGGGCTTTGGAAAAGTTGCTGTTACAACTTTTTTAATTAATTGAGAATTGGGCTACGCCGTATCATCTTAACAAAGTTAATTGTCCATTGTCAATTGAAATTGAGTGACCGTTGCGCCAGGAATTCGACAAGCCTCGGTTTGTAGTTGTCGGAGATCGGGATATATTCTTTTCCGAACACGATCCGGTTCCGTTCGATCACCTTGATCTTTTCAGGCTGTACGATAAAGGAACGGTGTACGCGGATAAAGCGGCTTGCCGGCAGCATCTCTTCCAGCGACTTCATGCTCATCAGTGAAAGGATGGGATGCGGTTCATCCTCGATAAAAATTTTGACATAGTCTTTCAGCCCTTCGATATAGAGTATTTTGCGCAGTTCGACCTGTACCTGCTTATACTCAGTCTTGATGAAGATCGACTCGATCTCTGCCGCAGGCGCTTGCATATGCTCGTACCATTGCAACGCCTTGTTGGCCGCCTTGAGGAAATCCGGATAACTGATCGGTTTCAGCAGATAGTCGAGGGCGTTCACCTTGTAGCTGTCGAGGGCATACTGTTCGAAAGCCGTCGTAAAGATGATGCGGGTATCTGCCTCCAGTATCCGAGAAAATTCCATGCCGCTCAACTCCGGCATCTGGATATCGAGGAAAAGCAGCTCTACCGGCTGGGCGCTCAATACGGGCAATGCCTCAAGGGCGCTGTTGAACTTTGCCGTGAGGCGGAGGAACGGAGTCTTGTTTACATAACTTTCCAGCAGACTGATGGCCAGTGGTTCATCATCGATGATTGCACATGTTAACGTCATAATTTGTTGTATTGATGTACCGGACAAAAATACAATAAATCCTTATGCCTGCAATTCTAACAGGCAAACATATTCGTCTCCTTTTTGCCCGTACGTGAAAATATGATGCGACGGATACAGCAATTCCAACCGCCTGCTGAGATTCTGCAGCCCAATGCCGGAACCGCTCTTGTCCTGTCCGTTGTCTTTCGGGAAGTCGCTGTTGCGGATAGAGCAGACGATCCGTGTCCCTTCCTGGTGAATCTTCAGGTCGATAAAAGAAGGTTTGTTGTGGCTTACCCCATGCTTGAAAGCATTTTCGATCAGGGAGATGAAGAGGAGAGGCGCCACCTGAGTTTCTGGTGTGGCAGCCGATATGTCGGTGGTCAGTTTCACATGTTCCGGCAGGCGTATACGCATCAGTTCCACATAGTTCCGGATAAAGTCGAGTTCCTTCTCTAACGGAACCATCGGCTGGCTGCTGTCGTAGAGCACGTAGCGGAGCAGGCGGCTTAGGTCGTGCACGGCTTCTTGCGCTCTTTCTGGGCTGAAAGCGATCAGACTGTAGATGTTGTTTAGTGTGTTGAAGAGAAAATGGGGGTTCAACTGGCTCTTCAGATTCTGCAATTCTGCTTCGGCACGGCTTTTCTCCAACTCCCGGCGGGACGACTCCATCTGATACCAGCTCCCGGTCATCTTGATGGCGACACTTAGCCCTGCCACCAGCATATACAGCATGGCGTTCACCATAAAGAAGCCGACTATCTCCTGCCATTCTCTTTCCGGCCTCGGATGCTCCCATCTGGGATGCGGGAGCAGTTCGAACATCAGATGGACGGCCCCCATCGAGGCTGCGATCAGTACGACATTGCATAGCAAGAACTTCCAGGGACGCTTGGCGAACAGGAAATGGTCGATCAGCACGAAATAGTTGGCATAGAACACCAGCATGAACGACAGCGGGACGATCATGGAGCGGACGTAGCTCAGGACCGTCACCGTCTGCGACTCGCGTCCGGTGAAGAAGAACGGCAGCCCGAAGAGGATGGCCCAGGCTGCGATATGGATCAGCTTCCCCATGCCTTTGAAGGGGGGAGCCGGTAATGTGTGCATTGTCTCTGTTGTTCCCATTTATGCAAAGATACTGTTTATTATATATCAGAGAAGCATCGGGCATGGAAGAAGTGTTGTTTCTCTGTCGAACGCCAGGCGGCATCGGTCATGGAAGAGGCTCTGCGTCGAGCATGCCTAATAGCTATGAGGTATATTGCCTCGTACCTATGAGGTGAGTTGCCTCATATATTTGAGGTACGTTGCCTCATACCTATGAGGCATGCTTGACGCAGAGCGTCTTCTTCCCTCGATGCTTCCCGCCTGCTATTCGTAACGTATTGCCTCTATCGGGTCGAGCTGTGCCGCCTTTTTGGCCGGATACCATCCGAAGAATACACCCGTGACGGTACATACGGCGAACGAGAGGACGACGCTCCAGGGCTGGATGTAGATCGGAAAGTGGGCGACTCCGTTCACGACAAGGGCCGCGCCCACTCCAAAGACTACACCTATCAAACCGCCTGTCACACTGATCAGGATGGACTCGATCAGGAACTGTGCCAGGATGTCGATGCCTTTTGCCCCGATACTCATACGGAGGCCGATCTCGCGTGTACGCTCCGTCACGCTGACGTACATGATATTCATGATCCCTATACCGCCTACGAGGAGCGAAATACCCGCCACAGCCGCCAACAGCACAGTCATCATATCCGTAGTGCTTGTCAACATCGTGCTCAACTCCTGCTGGCTACGGATGGTAAAATCATCATCGTCACTTTCCTTCAACTTATGGTTGCGGCGGAGTATTTCAGAAATCTCGTCGATGGCCTGGTCGGTGTATTCCTCCTTGAGGGCCGAACAGGTAATGCCTTGCAGATGGGTGATGGCCAGGACCTTTTTCTGAATAGTTGTGTATGGAGCTAAGATTAGGTCGTCCTGGTCCATTCCCATGCTGTTGTATCCTTTGCTTTCCAGCACGCCTACGATGCGGAAAGGTAATTTCTGAAAACGTATGACCTTGCCTACCGGGTTGCTGCCGTCGGGGAAGAGGTTGTCGACGACGGTCTTGCCGACTACGCATACTTTGGCGGCTGTCTGGATGTCCTGTTCGGTGAACATGTCGCCGTCCTCGACTTTGTAGCGCCGTATCTCCAGATAGTCGGGACTGATGCCGTAGACCGTGGTCGGGGCGTTGTTGGCGCCGTAGATCGCCTGCCCGCTGCTGTTGACGGAAGGAGAAACGGCCGAGACAAAGCGTGTTTCGTCCACAATGTCTTCGTAATCCTGTAGTTTCAGGGTTTCCATCGCGGAGGCATCCTGCCGGACACCGCCACGCACGTCGGCGCCCGGGTGTATCATGATCATGTTGGAACCCATCTCACTGATCTGAGCCTGTATGCTTCGCTTCGAGCCTTGTCCGATGGCAAGCATCGTGATCACGGAGGCCACGCCGATGATGATGCCCAGCATCGTGAGGAAGCCGCGCAATTTGTTATTGGCGAGTGCCCGGACGGCTATTTTTATTAGGTTTGTTCCGTTCATTGTTATTGTTGTTTTATAAGTGATTCTTTAAACACCTTTGCCTCCTTCCGCTTGTATCGGATGATTCCGGTATTCGCATAAAGGGCCCCCCACGGAAGGGTGGCAAGATCAATCGTCATTCTTCGGCAGCCGCGCCAACGCTTCTGCCGCGTTCAGGATATTCCGGTTGACCGTGTCGGAGGTGACATGCCCGTCACGCAGCGTGATGTTGCGGCTGCTGTACTGGGCGATCTCCGGGTTGTGGGTCACGAATATGATGGTACGTCCCTCGGCATGCAGTTTCTGGAAAAGAACCAGTATCTCGAAAGAGGTACGGGTATCGAGATTTCCGGTCGCTTCATCGGCGAGGATGACGGCGGGGTCGTTTACCAGCGCCCGGGCGATGGCGACACGCTGCATCTGCCCGCCGGACATCTGGTTGCTCTTATGCATCAGGCGGTCGCCCAGACCTACGGCAATCAGCGATTCGACTGCTTTCTTGTGTCGTTCGGCTGCACTGTAGGACGAATTGTACATCAAGGGCAGCTCCACGTTCTCGACCGCTGTCGTCTTAGGCAGCAGGTTGTAGTTCTGGAAGACGAACCCGATTTTGCGGTTGCGCAAGGTGGCGCGGGCGTTCTTACCCATCGTGCGGACCGATGTGCCGTCGAGGTAATATTCTCCGCTGGTCGGTGTATCCAGGCAACCTAACGTGTTCAGCAGGGTACTCTTTCCTGAGCCGGATGTCCCCATGATGGTGACAAATTCGCCTTCATAGATCGTGAAGGAGACGCCACGCAAGGCATGGACCGTTTCGTCTCCGACCTTGAAGTCACGCTTGATGTTTTCTAATTTGATTATCTCTTTCATATTGTTGTACTCCTTGTTTGGAGGGCAGATATATAAAGCCTGCCCCTACTTGGCACTCTTCTTGTTCTTATTGCTTCCCGGAGGGCCTGGCATGAACGGGCTTCTTTCCGTTTCGGCTTCGGCTGCCGGAGTAATGGAGGAGGCTTCGAGATCGACAGCCAATTCTTCACCTTCGTTCAGGCCGTCGGTTATCTCGATCATGTTTCCGCTGGTGGAACCGACGGTAACGGCTTTCGGCTTCAGCTCCTGCCCGTTCTTGATCCATACGAGACGTTTCCCGGCAGGGGCTTCCTTGCCGGCTTCGGAGACGATGTAGCCCAGTTGCGTCAACATCCCGGCATCCGGTACGAAGCGGAGTGACTTGGTCGGGACTGTCAGCACGTTATCGCGTTCCAGCGTGAAGATCGTCACGTTGGCTGTCAGGCGCGGCTTCAATTTAAGGTCGGGATTATCGGCCGATATCACCACTTCGTAGGTAACGACCGTCGAGGTCGAGGTGGAAGAAGAGCTGCTGGTGCTTTCGCTGTCGCCGAGGCGGATTTGCATGACCGTACCTTCGAATACGTCGTTCGGGTAGGCGTCGACGGTGAAGGATACACGTTGCCCATTTTCTACATTACCTATGTCGGCTTCATCCACGTCGGCTATCACCTGCATCTTGGTCAGGTCTGCCGCGATGGTGAACAGGGTCGGAGTCTCGAAGCCGGCGGCCACGGTCTGTCCTTCTTCAACTGCGCGGTTGATCACGACACCGTCGATCGGGCTGGTGATCGTCGCATATTCGAGGTTGCGGTTCACTTTGACCATTGCCGCTTGGTTTTGTTCGTAGGCGGCTTTTGCTTTCTCATAGTTGTATGTGGACGTTTCATAGTCCGAGTCGCTGATCAACTTTTTTTCGAAGAGGATCTTGTTGCGGGCGTAATTCTTCTGTTGGTACTCGAATTCGCTCTTGCTGCTTGCCAGCTGTGCCTCGGCGGATGCGAGTTCGGCTTTCAGGTTGACCTTGTCCATTTCGGCGATCAACTGCCCTGCTTTGACCACGTCGTTATAGTCTGCATACAACTTGTCGATGATACCGGACACCTGCGTGCCGACTTCGACTTCCGTTACCGGCTCGACTGTTCCGGTTGCCGTTACCGTGTTCGAAATGGAACTGCGGCCCACTTTGGCGGTTTCGAGCCGGATACCGCCTTTCGACGTTTTGCCTGTGAAGAACCAGATGCCTCCGGCCACGACCAATACGCCTACTATACCGATAATTAGTTTCTTCTTGTTCATATCTTTATCTGTTTTTATTTCTTTCCGGATGTCGATTCCTTTTGCAAGGGAGGTGTGCCAAAAGTGCCTTGTTCCTGCGTCAGGCGCGGAGATAAGGAGATTTTGACACATCCTCCGAAACAAAAAGAGAGTGAATATATTCATTAGCGGTTCACCCCTAATGTCATGTTTCAGAATAAATTGATCTCTTCTCCTTGGTAGAAGCGCAACAAGCCTGCGTTCAGTATGGCCGTGTATTTGGCCTGGAGCGTTTCCTGTTGTGCGCTTAACAGGTTATTTTTTTCCGTGAGCAATTCTACTGTATTTTTCATGCCGACGTTGAATTGTTCGCTGACGAGAGAGTAGCTGGTTTCCGTGCTCTTCAACTTCTGTGAAGCTGCCACGTATTGCTGTTGTGCGCTGTTGGCGGCCAGCCAGAGGTTTTCGATGGTCTTGTAGAGTGTCTTCTTGTTGTCCAGCAGGTCCAGCTGGCTAGTCTGCTTTTGCAGCTTGGCCTTGTTGATGGAACTTTTCGTCTGCCGCTTGTCGAAGATGGGGATGCTGAGGGTCAGTCCCAGCGAGTTGTTCCAGTTCTGCTTGACCTGTTCGCTGAAGCTGAAGTCGCTGCCGTTGGCATTCGTGCTTCCGATGCCTGCGCTGAGGCTTAAGGTCGGGAGATATCCTGCACGTGCCATCTTGATGCTCAGGTCCGAGCTCTCCACGTTCAGCTTTCCTGCTTCTATTTCGGGACGGAGGCTGAGGGCGGTGTTGTAGACATCGTCTTTTTCGGGAAGCGGGATCAGGACGTTGCTGTCGCTCAGTTGCGGCAGGTAGAGGTCCATTTCGATGTCTCCGTCCAGTTCGAGAAGCTGTTTCAATTGCAACTTATAATCCTGCAGGGTAGCCTGGGAGGTCACCAGCTGGTAGTTGTCGCTGCTGACCTGCGCTTCCAGTTGGGCGAGATCGCTTGAGGCGATACTGCCGACGTTGAACAATTCCTGTCCCCGTTCAAACTCTTTCCGGCTTACTTCAAGTGTCGATTCGTTTACTTTGACAGCTTCGGCCGAGTAGAGGATCTGTACATACAGTTGGGTGATACTTTCCTCGATCGAGTTTTCGCTTTCGTCCACGTTCAGTTCGGCGATGCGGTTGTTCAGCTTCTGTTGTTTGACGGTGTTCACCCGTTTGCTGCCGTTATACACGGTCCAGTTGGCGTCGATGCCGTAGCTGCCGTTGTACGAGGTTTTGCTTTCGCTTGTCGTGATGTTATCGCCGCTGATGATGGTGCCTCTTGCACTGTTCGGGCGGTTGACGACGCGCTGGCTGATGTTCCCGCTCAAGGAAGGCAGGAAATCCGCCTTGGCTGTCTTTACGTCTTCTTGGGCACTCTCGGCGCTGATGCGGTTCCGCTGTATGGTGATGTTATGCTCCAGGGCGTAATCGATACAATCGCGAAGCGTCCATTGTTTGGGTGCGTCTTCCTCCGCATTCATCCCGGCGGGCAGGAGAAGCAGGCAGGAGAGGAGTAGGGAAGAAATCTGTTTCATGATGCTTTCGTTTTGTAACCTGACAATCTTTTTACCTTTTTACGAAAGCAAAACTACAACAGGATGAAAGCCTACACAATCAGATTAGAAAAAGAGGTGCGTTTCCTCGACAAAGGAGGACTTTCTATCGATGAAAGCCTGACTTGAAATAAGGGTGTTTTTTGAGAGAAAGCCCTGAATATTGATTGTGGAAGTCCAGGTTTTTTACTCTGAAGGTCCTGACTTCTTGTTACGAAAGTCTTGACTTTTGCGGTAAAATTTACCAATAGAGAACTATCCCGGCGATTCCTGCCAGGATAATCATCAGGATCGGGTTGATCTTGAACTTCCAGGTGAGGATGAACGCAGCCCCGAAGATCAGGAAACTTTTATAGTCGATGAAGTTCTCGCTATTCATCAATAGCAAAGCCGCTGCCGCAATCAGGCCGACCGTAGCCGGACGAAGGCCGTAGAACGCGGCTGCTACATATTTGTTGTTCCTGAATTTGGCAAAGGCGTATGAGATGGCCAGCACTAACAGGAAAGAGGGCAGGCAGACGGCAAATGTCGTCAGGCAGGAGCCTAATACGGCCATCGCGGGCGAATAGCCGGCATTGTGGATGGCTGTATATCCGATATAGGTGGCGCTGTTGATCCCGATCGGCCCGGGGGTCATCTGCGAGATGGCGACGATATCCGTAAATTCCTGTGACGAAATCCATCCGTAGCGGTCCACCACGTCTGCCTGTATCAGGGAGAGCATCGCATAGCCGCCACCGAAACCGAATATCCCGATTTTCAGATATACATAGAATAATTGCAACCAGATCATATCAGTCTTTCTTTATTTTCAGTCCGTAAACAAGTCCTCCTATGATAGCCGCCAGAATAATCCACACAGGAGACAACCCTCCCTGCCAGATCAGCAGTGCGGCAGCGATAGGGATAACCAGCTCTTTGTAACTCATCTTGATCGAACGTGCCGTTGTCAGGCAAGGCACGGCAATCAGGGCGACGACCGCCGGACGCAATCCTTTGAACGCCTTCTCTACCCATATGTTGTCCTGCACGTGTGTAAAGAACAGTGCGATAGCCAGAATGATGAAGAAGGAGGGAAGGATGCTTCCCAAAGCGCAAACAATACCACCTGGCACTTTTTTCAGTTTATATCCTACAAAAATAGAGATGTTCACGGCGAAAATGCCGGGCAAGGACTGGGCTACGGAGAAGAGGTCGATGAAATCTTCCTTCGAAAGCCATCCTTTATCTACCACTTCCCGCTGTATCAGGGGCAGCATCGCATATCCTCCCCCGATAGTGAAAGTCCCTATTTTGACGAATGTCAGAAAAAGTGTCCAGTACATAATCCTTTAGAATAAATCTGAATGTGTTCCGGTTGAGGTTAATATCAAAATGAGTTCATCATCGTTTTGCTCCCATATTAATAACCAATCGCCTTTAATATGGCATTCCCAATAGTTAGCATAATTACCACTTAGTTTGTGGGCACGATATTGTTTTGGTAATGTCCCGTTCAATTTGAGTTGCTCTATTACAGTATAGAGGAGGCTAAGTTTTAGTCCCCTCTTCTTACATATTTCCAAGTCCTTTTCAAATCGTTTAGTGATTAGGATCGTGTATGAACTCATAATCCCATCATTTGTTTTAATTCATCCGTAGAAACTTCGCGAACACGCCCGGCTTTGATATCGGCAATGCCTTCATCAAGACTTTTCTGAGTTTTTGTGTGTTTGGTTGTCAGAGTCCATCCGAATTTCTTCGCTATTGTCTTAATGAAAGGCAATTCCGAATCCGGCAAAGTAAGTTCTATCGTTTTCATCGTTGTGTCCATCTTTTGTGTTCCTTTCTTTTCGTTGATGAATACAAATATAGGAAGTATTATCGATAATAGGTTTACCGTCCCAATTCTTTTTTGTACCGCTGTTCGTCGTTGATGAGGCGCAAGGCTTCCTGGAAGCTTTCGTTGTCGTCGTTGATGACCTGGAAGTATTCGGCCATATCATACAGGTCGCGTGCGATAAGCGCCTTGATTTGGAGCATGATGAGCGGCTTGGAACGGTTGTATTGCTCTTCGTTGAACTCGATCTTGTCGTCTTTAGCCAGTGTGACCAGTTCTTGCATTATGTCGTCTGTCACGTTGAAGTTCTGCTTGTATTGGGCGAACTTCGGATATTTCTTGTTCAGTTCGGCACGATGACGGTCCAGATAATTCATGGCGATGCGGTTCACTAGACCGGCCGCCACCACACTACGGTGATAATCCGTATAGCGGGACGTGTCGACCGGGATAAAGACATCCGGCATGATACCGCCGCCGCCATAGACGATGCGTTTCGTCTCCAGCGTATTGTACTTCATCGAATCGGGGAAATGGATGCTGTCCGCACTCATCAGTTCGCCCCGGTTGTAGCGGTCGATCAAGTCATGGTTGTATTGCTCCTGGTTGCCGTTGACATACGGTTTCTGGATAGAACGGCCTGTAGGCGTATAATAGCGGGCAACCGTCAGGCGGATCATTGAGCCGTCAGGCATCGGGATCGGTTTCTGTACCAGCCCTTTTCCGAACGTACGGCGGCCTACGACCACGCCACGGTCCCAATCCTGCACCGCACCGGAAAGGATTTCACTGGCGGATGCGGATGTTTCGTCTACCAGCACAACCAAACGTCCTTCTTCAAACCCTCCGCGGGCCGAAGACTTGGCTTCCTCGCGCGGTTGTTTGTTTCCTTCGGTATAAACGATCAGCTTGTCCTTGCCTAAGAACTCGTCGGCCAGGTCGATCGCGATATTCAGATATCCCCCGCCGTTCCCCTGCAAGTCGAGGATCAGGTTCTTCATTCCCTGTTTCTTCAGTTTCTCCAGTGCTTCCCGGAATTCGTCGGCCGACGAAGCGGCAAAGCGGTTCAGCTTGATGTATCCGGTAGTCTTATCCGCCATGTAAGCGGCATCCAGGCTGTATACCGGAATCTTTCCACGTGTGATCTTGAACTCGATCAGGTCGGGCACTCCGCCGCGCAGGACCTTTACCCGCACTTCCGTATTCTTCGGACCGCGCAGGCGTTTCATCACATCCGTATTCTTCATCTTGACGCCGGCAATCAGCGTGTCGTCCACCATGATGATGCGGTCGCCAGCCATCAGGCCGACCTTTTCCGAAGGCCCGCCGGGAATTACCTGGATCACGTATAAAGTATCCGTCAGCATATTGAACTGGATGCCGATCCCGTCGAAGTTACCTTGCAACGGTTCCGTCATCTCTTTCGTCTCTTCCGGGTCCGTATAGGTAGAGTGAGGGTCCAGCTTTTCCAGCATGCCGACGATGGCGTCCTCCACCAACTTCGTTTCGCTTGTAGAGTCTACATATAGGTTGGAGATGGCATACAGGGCCAACTGGAGCTTGCGGGCATCTATGTTGTTACCGCGCTGTGCCGACATCGAGGCGGCAAATACACTCAATATAAGGAGTGGAAGTAAAATTCGTTTCATTGTTTTTATTTTTTAATAAAGGTTTGTCCCTTTCGGCACAAACTGGGAAATATCTTTGCCGTAACGCAGTAACTCCCGCACGATGCTGGAGCTGATATGCGTATGTTCCGGTTCCGTAAAAAGAATAAATGTCTCGATCCCGCTCAGCTTGCGGTTCACATCGGCTATGCTCTTTTCATATTCGAAATCGTTCACCGTACGAATACCGCGCAGGATAAACCCGGCATTCATCTGTTGGGCGAAATCGACTGTCAGGGAGTCATACGACATGACCCGTACGCGCGGTTCGTCCTTGTAGAGCTCTTGGATCGCCTCCAGCCGTTTCTCCAGTGAGAAATAGGTTCGTTTCGTGTCGTTGATACCGATCGAAATGATGATCTCGTCCACCAGTTCGAGTCCTCGGCTTACCAGCGATTCGTGCCCGATCGTGAAAGGATCGAACGTTCCGGGGAAAAGAGCGATCCTTTTTAATGGACAACTGGCAATTGACAATTGACAATTATCGGTTGATTCCTGTCCCTCCCCTGTTTTTATCGTATTATCCATATTCTCAATTTATTGTCAATTATCAATTGATAACGTCTTCTTCTACAACTAAGTTATCTATGATAAAGTTCTGTCGTTCCATCGTATTCTTGCCCATATAGAACTCCAGCATATCTTTCACAAGGTCCTCTTTCTTCATGGTTACCGGGTCCAGGCGGATATCCTTTCCGATAAAATGCTTGAACTCATCCGGTGAGATCTCTCCCAAACCTTTGAACCGGGTGATCTCGGCGTTTTTTCCGGCGGCAGCGATTGCGTTCACACGCTCTTCTTCGCTGTAGCAATACCAGGTCTTCTGCTTGTTGCGTACACGGAACAGTGGTGTTTGCAGGATATAGACATGGTTCCGCTTGATCAGGTCCGGGAAAAACTGGAGGAAGAAGGTGATCAGCAGTAGGCGGATATGCATACCGTCCACATCGGCATCGGTCGCAATGATCACCTTATTGTAACGTAAGCCTTCCAATCCATCCTCTATGTTCAATGCAGCCTGTAGCAAATTGAATTCTTCGTTTTCGTATACGATCTTCTTCGTCAGTCCGAAACTGTTTAACGGTTTGCCGCGAAGGCTGAATACCGCTTGCAGGTTCGGATCGCGGCTTTTCGTAATAGAACCGCTTGCCGAGTCTCCCTCGGTAATGAAGATGCAGCTGTCTTCCAGATTGTCGCCTTTCGTGTCGTTTAGGTGAATACGGCAGTCGCGCAGTTTCTTGTTGTGCAGGTTCGCCTTCTTTGCCCGTTCGCGGGCCAGCTTGGTCACACCGGCGATCGCCTTGCGTTCTTTTTCCGATTCCTGGATCTTACGCAGCAGGGCGTCCGATGTCTCTGCGTTCTTGTGCAGGTAGTTGTCCAATTCCTTCTTGATGAAGTCCCCGACAAACTTGCCGACCGAAGGTCCGTCCGGTCCCATGTCTTTCGAACCTAACTTGGTCTTTGTCTGGCTTTCGAACACCGGTTCTTCCACCTTGATGCTGATGGCTGCTACTACGCCGGCGCGAATGTCCGAGTATTCGAAGTTCTTGTTGTAATATTCCTTTATGACACGTCCCAACGCTTCGCGGAAGGCGGAAAGGTGCGTACCTCCCTGTGTTGTATGTTGGCCGTTGACGAACGAGTAATATTCTTCTCCGTACTGGTTACTGTGGGTAATGACCACTTCTATGTCTTCTCCCTTCAGGTGGACGATCGGATATAAAGGCTCTGTCGTCATGTTCTCGTTCAGCAAGTCCACAAGTCCGTTGCGTGAATGGAACTTCTTGCCGTTGAAGACAATCGTCAGTCCGGAGTTGAGGAACACGTAATTTTTCAGCAGACTCTCGATATATTCGTCTTTATACTGATAATCCTTGAATATCTCTTTGTCCGGGATGAAATAGGTGAGCGTCCCGTTTGCCTCCTCCGTCGGGCAGATCGGGGCTTCCTCCGTGATGACTGCCTTGTTGTATTCTACCCGCTTGCATTCGCCGTCCCGGTAACTGGTGATCAGGAAATAGCTGCTCAACGCATTTACGGCTTTGATTCCGACTCCATTCAATCCGACTGACTTTTTGAAAGCCTTGCTATCGTACTTTGCTCCGGTATTCATCTTGCTGGAGACATCGACTACCTTGCCCAGCGGAACGCCGCGGCCATAGTCGCGTACGGAGACGGTGCCTTCTTCGACGGTCACTTCTATGGTTTTACCGTAACCCATCATATATTCGTCGATGGAGTTATCCAGCACCTCTTTCAGCAATACATAAATACCGTCATCGGCATAACTACCGTCTCCTAATTTCCCGATATACATACCGGGACGGCGACGGATATGTTCCATCCAGTCAAGCGTCTTGATATCGTCATCGTTGTACGCTGTCGGCTGTTGCATTGTTGAATTTAGTTCGTCCATTTTGAAAATTGAAAATTGAAAGTTGAAAATTGAAAGACTGGGAATAAAAGAATAAAGAATCACTTTCCCCTTTCAACTCTTCCCTTTCAACTGTTTAATGTATGCTCTTCTTGTCTTGTGATGCTCGCGTTTGAAGTAATCCCACTGTGCCTGTACGGCATTGTTTGTTTCCAGTTCCGGATTGCTTTCCGCATAAATAGCTCCGACACTCTTGTAAACAGGTATCAGGTCGTTGAACAGCAATGCGTTCACGCCTTTGCTCTGATATTCCGGCAAGACACCCGTCAGGTAAAGGTCGATCACTTTCGGCTTGCTCTTCAAAGCCTTCAGCAGATAAATCCAACCGAACGGGAAAAGATGCCCTTTCGCTTTCTGCATAGCCTTGGACAGGTTGGGAAGCGAGATTCCGAAACCGACCACTTCGTCGTCTTCCTCACGGACGATAAGCGTCACCAGGTCGTAGCGAAGCATCGGAATGTACATATTGATGTAGTAGTCGATCTGCTTTTGAGTCAGACGTGCGAAGCCGTATAACGGCGCGTACGACTCGTTCAATGTCCGGAACACCTTCTGCGCGTACGGCATGATCGATTTCGCGTTCTTAAACTTCATAACCTTCAGTCCGTATTTCTTCTTTACGATCTCACCGATACGCAGATGTTTTTCCGGTACACCGTCCGGTATATAGATCTTGAACTCATGCCAGTCCTGGTCTTTTGTATATCCCATACGTTCCATTTGTTTCGGATAGTAAGGATAATTATAGATGGTCGCCATCGTTCCGATCTGGTCGAACCCTTCGATCAGCATTCCTTCGTGGTCCATATCAGTAAAACCCATCGGCCCGTGCAGCGCGTCCATGCCTTGCTCTTTCGCCCATTTCTCTACGGCACCGAACAAAGCATCCACTACTTCAATATCGTCGATAAAGTCGACAAACCCGAAGCGTGCATGTTTCTGATTCCACGTCTCATTGCTCCGGCGGTTGATCATCCCTGCGATACGTCCCACAACCTTCCCGTCTTTATATGCTAAAAAGTAGATGGCATCACACACTTCGAACGCCGGATTCTTCTTTTTATCCAACGTCACCATCTCTTCTTCGATCAGGCCGGGCACATGATACGGGTTGCCTTTATATAATTCGATATTGAACTTTACGAACTTTTTGAGTTCCTTCTTACTGGTAACTTCTTTAATTACTACGCTCATCGGTCATTTAGTTTGAACGGCAAATTTACACAATTAATTCATTTTTAGTGCCGGTTGGCAAGAAGAAAATGTTTTCTCTCCTTGAGCCCATAAAATCTTTGGCGTCTATTTTGCATCGGAATTGAAACGGATCGTAATGGTTTGTCGATGGAATGAAAGGGATTGTGCTTTTATCTCTGTATTGTCCTTTTGTACAAATAACTCGATTTTAAGGTGTGTAATGATTCCAATTTCTTATCTTTGTGGCGTTTTCGTTGTTCCTTGTGTGGGAGTGACGGACCTTTGTGTATCCGAAACTTTATTTGGAAACACTTAATCGTAACTTTTATTTGATTATAAAATCATGAAAATAGCTATCGTCGGGACAGGTTATGTGGGGCTTGTCACCGGTACTTGTTTTGCAGAAATGGGAACCGAAGTTTTCTGCGTTGACGTAAATGCCGAAAAGATCACAAACCTGAAACAAGGTATCATCCCTATCTACGAACCCGGCCTTGAAGAGATGGTTCACCGCAACCAGCAAGCCGGCCGTCTCCATTTCACAACCGATTTGACAGAATGCCTGAACGAGGTCGAAGTCCTCTTCAGTGCCGTAGGTACTCCGCCTGACGAAGATGGCAGTGCCGACCTGAAGTATGTGCTCGAAGTAGCCCGTACCGTCGGTCGCAACATGACCAAACATCTCCTTGTCGTTACGAAGAGCACCGTTCCGGTAGGTACGGCCCGTAAAGTCCGTGAGACGATCCAGGAAGAACTGGATAAACGGGGTTTGCCGCTTGAGTTCGATGTTGCTTCGAATCCTGAATTTCTGAAAGAAGGTGCGGCCATCAAGGATTTTATGAGTCCGGATCGTGTGGTCGTCGGTGTCGAATCCGAACGTGCAAAGGAGCTGATGACTCGTTTGTACCGTCCGTTCCTGTTGAACAACTTCCGTGTGATTTTCATGGATGTACCATCCGCCGAGATGACGAAATATGCGGCCAATGCCATGCTGGCTACCCGTATCAGCTTTATGAACGATATTGCGAACCTGTGTGAGATTGTCGGTGCCGATGTGAATATGGTGCGTAAGGGGATCGGCTCGGATGCCCGTATCGGTAACCGTTTCCTGTATGCCGGTATCGGCTATGGAGGTTCCTGTTTCCCAAAAGATATAAAAGCGTTGATCAAAACGGCCAAGTCGAACGGTTACCGGATGCGTATCCTAGAAGCGGTCGAGGCGGTCAACGAAGAGCAGAAATCCATCTTGTTCCGCAAGTTGGACGATTATTTCAAGGGTGATCTGAAAGGTAAACGTATCGCTATGTGGGGCCTGGCCTTCAAGCCGGAAACCGACGATATGCGCGAAGCCCCTTCTCTGGTCTTGATTGATAAATTATTGGCTTCCGGTTGTGAAGTGTATGTCTACGATCCAGTCTCGATGGAAGAAACCCGTCGTCGTTTGGGAGACACCATCCACTATGCCAAAGACATCTATGACGCGGTAGTGGATGCCGACGCCCTCCTGCTCGTCACGGAATGGAAAGAATTCAGGATGCCTTCCTGGTCGGCCGTCAAAAAACTGATGGCAACCCCGCTGATCTTGGATGGCCGGAACATTTACGATGTGAAGGAGTTGGAGGAGAATGGATTTGTTTATCATTGCGTGGGAAGATAGATAAAAAATAGCTCGTGAGTTCAGAAGAAATCCCCATATCCGTATGTTTGGAAAAAAGAGTATGATGAGCAGCATTATACAGTGAATGTTGATAATACGAATGGTTTGCCGTATGTATTCCATAATGGAAGGAAGCTTTATTTCAAACGAGATATGCTAGCATTTACCGAAGTGGCATATCGAGGACTTTTGATTGAACAGGATAAACGTTCGGCACATCGATATGTTGATTCTTATGAAGAATTGAAAGGGAAAACATTATTGGATATTGGTGCGGCGGAGGCTATATTCACACTTGATACGATTGAATATATTATAGATCATGCCTATCTTTTTGAATGTGACGAAAGTTGGATTAAGGCATTGGAAGCTACGTTTGCTCCCTATAAAGAAAAAATAACAATTGTCCGCAAGTATGTGAGTGATGTTGATGAGGAGGATAATATCACGTTGGATACATTCTTTCGAGATGAAGGAAAATTTATTGATAATTTATTCTTGAAAATGGATATAGAAGGATATGAGAGGAAAGCATTGGAAGGTGCTGTTCATATCTTGGAGCATGGACGACAAGTCGGTGGATCAGTTTGTATTTATCATTTGCATGATGATAAAAAGGTTATAGAATCAGAATTGAAAAAATTTAATTTAAAGACAAGTATACAGCCGGGTTATTTGTATTTTGAGAAAGAGATGCGTTCGGCTATTATACGATTTTCGCGGTAATGGCTGAACAGACATTAAAGGAAAAGACGGCTAAGGGACTCTTTTGGGGGGGATTGAGCAATGGGGTACAACAACTTCTGAATGCTTTGTTTGGCCTTGTCTTGGCACGTGTTTTGGATGCTTCCGACTATGGCATGGTCGGGATGCTTGCTATCTTTAGTGCCATTGCCTCGACGATTCAGGAGAGCGGGTTTACTGCGGCTCTGACCAACCAGAAGGAAATCAAACATGAAGATTATAATGCCGTATTTTGGTTCAGTTCGTTGACGGGAGTCTTATTTTACTTGATTCTTTTCTTTTGTGCACCGTTGATCGCAGAGTTCTATGATAAACCGGAATTGATCGGTCTTTCCCGAATTGTCTTTTTAGGTTTTTTATTTGGAGGATTTGGAATCGCTTCAAATGCTTATTTGTTTAAGACCTTGATGGTCAAAGAACGGGCAAAAATTGATATAGTTTCGTTGATTTGTTCAGGATTTATAGGGGTTACTTTGTCATTAAACGGTTTTGCTTATTATGGTTTGGCTGTTCAGACGATAACATATATAGGGATTGGTTCATTATTGAAGTTTATTTATGCACCATGGAAACCTACATTTCAAATTGATTTACACCCGCTTAAGTTAATGTTTGGCTTTAGTTCGAAATTGATATTGACGAATATTTTTACACAGATAAGCAATAATATATTTTCTGTAGTATTGGGAAAATTCTATAATCCGCAGCAGTTGGGGTTTTATTCGCAAGGGCAGAAGTGGATGGGGATGGGGCAACAACTGATATCTGGAATGATCAATAGTGTAGCTCAGCCAATATTAGTACAAATTGGGAGTGATACGGAGCGTCAAAAGAATGTTTTTCGAAAGATGGTTCGTTTCGGAGCATTTGTCTCTTTTCCTTCAATGTTAGGTCTTGCTTTTACGGGCAAAGAATTTATTTGGATACTTTTAGGTGAGAAATGGTTGTCGAGTGTACCTTTTTTACAGTTGTTTTGTATTTGGGGGGCTGTAGGTTATTTATGGATTTTGTATACGAATCTGTTAATTAGTTATGGTAAGTCTGATATTTATTTATATGGTATTGTTTTAACAGGAGTATTACAATTGATTATTGTTGGAGTTATGTTCCCGTTTGGTATATATTCAATGGTTATTGGATATGTAATAGTATATTATGTGAGTTTGTTGTATTGGCATTATTTTGTCAATAAGATTCTGCCGATAACCATATTAGATATTATAAAAGATATAGTTCCTTATATAGGGGCGATATTTGTCTCTTTCTTAAGTGCACATGTTGTCGTTTTGTATATTGAAAATGTTTATGTTACTTTTTTCTTGAAAATAATAATAACAATGATCGTTTATTGTTGTATCATGTGGTTTGGCAATTCCTCGATTTTCAAAGAAACCTTGAATTATATAAAAAATGAAGCTAACTAGATATTTATTAGATCTAATAAATATGCATCGTTTAAGGCAAAAGACAAAAGGTATAAATATAATACTTCTATATGTGCTATTGCAAAGAATGAGGAGTCCTACTTGATAGAATGGTTAGACTATCATTTGAATTTGGGATTCAATCATGTTTATATAATAGATAATAATGACCAATCTGGTCTGAGAGAGTTTTTATCAGATTATATAGAAGAGGGCTTCGTAACTATTATTGATTTTCATAATATTAAACCTTCGAATCAAGTTCCAGCTTATGAGTATTGTTTATTAAATTATGGTCATGAGTCTCGTTGGATGGCATTTATTGATATAGATGAGTTTATTATTCTGAAACAAGATAAAGATATCAATACATTCTTGAATCGTTATTTGAAATATCCATCTATATTGATAAATTGGGTTATGTACGGTTCTAATGGTCAGATTTTGAGACAGGAAAGAGGGGTTAAAAGTAGATTTCTCCAACCTGCGACAGAAGGAAGGGAACTTAAAGAAATGAATCAGCGTTTTTAAGTCTATTGTACAGCCCGTTTGTTTTTTAGAATTGAAAGACTGTGCTTTTCGCTCTGCGCATAAATGGAGTTTCCCTGTTTTTAATGAGCATAGGCAAATGGTATTAGGCGAAACTAATAAGCAATCGATTATATAATGTTAAATCATTATTGGTCTAAATCTTATGAAGAATTTGTTGAACGATGCAATCGGGGAGAAGTTATAGGAGGGAACAAGAGATATACGGATTTTTTTGTGTCAATCCAGAATCTATGACTGCTGAAATAGAAAAATATGACGAGCAAAGGAAATAGGATTAAATTGAAAGAGGCTTATCAAAAAGTAAATGAAAAATTTGAATCTGTTTTAGTTTTTCATGTAGGTGAAAGTGCCGGTTTTTTTTCTGAATATAATTGTATGATTTTAGTTATGTTGTATTGTTTACAACACAAAATACAATTTAAATTGTATTCAAGAGATGCTAATTTTGGATATGAAAAAGGTTGGACTGATTTTTTTGAATCTTTCTGCAAAGAAGAAGATTCGAGGTGGCATCATTGGATCAATATGCGTCCGACGGGTGCTTGGCTTACAATTCTTAAAAAGAAGGATTTCAATTTATTTAAATGGAAATTGAAGAAAAGTATTTGTAATCTTGTTGCAAAAGGATGGAAGTTCTGTCATCCTAATGTATATTTGACGCAAGATGTATGGAATCAAGCGCTTTTGATAGATCAACGTTTTTGTAAATATGATATTCCTGAGTTGAATATAAAGGGAGATATTTCACAGGCATGTAAGGTATTGGTTGAAATTACATGGGGATACAGGGAAGATATAAATGAGAAATTGCATGATTACATAAGAAATTTACAACTGAATAATGATTTTATTAGTTGTCAAATAAGAGCTGGCGATAAATATGTAGAGTATGATTTGCTATCAATCAATATTTATATAGAATATTTGAAAAAGTATCCAGATATCAAGAATATTTTTGTTTTAACGGATGATTACTCTGTTATAATGCAATTGGAAACTGCATTTCCACAATGGAATTGGTATACCTTGTGCGGAGATAATGAACATGGATATGTCCATGCTGAATTTAAACAGAATTCAAAAATAAAAAGAAAAGAACAACTGATAAAATTTTTCGCATCAATTGAAATAATACATTTATCTAATGTGTTTTTGGGGACGGTTACTTCTAATCCGAGTATATTTTCCTCATTACGAGATTCATATAAAACATGTTTTGTCGATTATGATAAGGATGTTTTTTCGTTTGTTTTATCTTAAACTGGAAATATGAAAACAGTAAAAATCTATTTTGTGGATTTTTGGGATGGTTTTGATCCAAACAATAATTTTTTTACAAGATTATTATCTGTAAAATATGATCTTGTAATAGATCCGGTTTCTCCTGATTATGTTTTTTATTCATGTTTTTCATTTAATATCTATAAATATCCAAATGCTGTAAAAATATATTTTACAGGTGAAAATGATGTTCCTGATTTTAACTTGGCTGATTATGCCCTCGGTTTCCATTATATAGATTTTGGAGATCGTTATTTACGTTTTCCTTTATATTTGTTGGATCATTATTCCTGGAATGATTTAGATACATTAAGTTCAAAATCGGTATCAAGCGACCTTGTAAATCGTAAATTTTGTAACTTCGTTTATTCTAATAAAAAGAATGCAGATCCTATCAGAGATAAGTTCTTTTTTGAACTTTCAAAATATAAAAAAGTCGATTCTGGTGGACGATTATATAATAATATAGGGGGACCTGTTAAAGATAAGTGTGCTTTTCTTCGAGATTATAAATTTACAATCGCTTTTGAGAATAGTTCTGTGAATGGTTATACGACAGAAAAAGTGGTAGAACCTATGCTTGTTAATTCGATTCCTATTTATTGGGGAAATAAATTGATAGGAAAAGATTTTAATAAATCGTCAATGCTTGTAGTTGAAGATGAAATGGATTTTGGTAAAATTATTGATGAAATGAGATTCTTAGACGAAAATGATGATGCATATCTTTCTAAATTGAGAGAGAATTGGTTTGTTAGAGTAAATGAAAAGGAATATTGGAAGTGTTTGTTTATTGACTTTTTTGATAATATCTTTTCTCAAGATGTAAAAAAAGCTAAACGTTGTCCTCGATATGGTTTTGTGAAGAATCTCCTTAAGGAAGAAGAAAGGGTCTCATATTTAAAGAAAAATTATCTGTGGGATAAAATGTGGGGATTATTCGATAGGCTTCGCAATAAAAAATGAACTCGATTCGTTTAATATACTATTATGGTTAAGCTTTCTATTATTATTCCTGTTTATAATACGGAAGAATATTTGCCGCGTTGTTTAAATAGTTGTTTGGAGCAAGATCTACTAGCTAATGAATATGAGATTATAGCAATTAATGATGGCTCTTCAGATAATAGCCTTCAGATTTTAAATGCATATGCTTTAAAATATCCTAATATTCGTGTGATTAATCAAGAAAATAGAGGATTAGGTGCTACTCGAAATAGGGGATTGAATTTAGCAATAGGTGAATATATTTGGTTTGTGGATTCTGATGATTGGGTTTTAGAAAATTGTTTATTGGATATATATGAAAATTGTAAAGATGTAGATATATTAGAAACTGATCGTGCTTATCTTTATAAAGATCATGTTGTCTATATTAATATTGCTAAATGGACTGGAGTTCCAGGATATATTTTTAACCGAGAGTTTTTGATTAAGAATAAGTTGATATTTAGGGAAAATATTTATTTTGAAGATTCAGAATTTACACCGAGGGTCTTATATTTATCGAATAAAACAGTTCTTTATAAGAAAGCTATATATTATTATTATCAACGAACAGGATCAATAGTTCATTCAGAATCAAAAAAACATTGTACTGATTTGATTCTTATTATAAAATCATTATATACGTTTATAATAAAGCATACAGATAATTTGAAAGATAAACAAATTCTTTATTTTTATTTGAGATCATCGTTTAATGCATTTATCCAAAGATCTTTGTTTTTTTCATATAAAGAGCGGAAACAGTTATATAAAATTTTGATTTCAGAAGATGCGTATGATGGACTGTTGACTCTTAGTAAAAAAGGAACTAAGATAAAACTTTATTTGATGACCTATTTACCATATTTATTGCCATTATACTGTAAAGGTGAACAATTATTTATTTATTGTTGTAAAAGATGAAAAATTCATTCTTGGGTACTTTTAGAAGATCCCAACTTCGAGAGTGTCAGCTGAAACAATTGTCTATTTTGAAGGAGGTTGATCGTATTTGTCGGAAATATAATTTGATTTATTGGCTTGATGGTGGAACTTTATTGGGGGCTATTCGGCATAAAGGATTTATACCTTGGGATGATGATTTAGATATTGCTATGCCTATCGATGATTTTGAAAAGTTTAAAAAAATTGTTCAGAAGGAACTTCCAGAGAGTTTGTTTTTTCAAACTAAAGAGACGGATCCATCTACTCCACACCATTTTGCTAAAATTCGCGATTTGAATTCTTTTTTTGTAGAATATGGAGATGACTTTACGAAACCTTATCAGAAGGGAATCTATATTGATATTTTTTGTTTTGTAGACTATCCTCCTTTTCATAAAAAAATTTTGTCTTTTCTCTCTCGTAATATTTCAAAAAGTATTTCGATTTTAGAAAAGAAAAGATCTTTTGATGAATTGAAATCAGTTTGTGAAGTTCCTTATTTTATATTAAAATATATACTACTTTATCCTATATGGTGTTTTTGTGATTTATTTAAAGGAGGTAAATATCAGTCTTTTCAAGTTCGGGATAATGCATTAGGAGTAGTTCATCGTAAAGAAGTTATATATCCTTTAGTCAAAGGATTTTTTGAAGAAATGGAATTCCCTATACCTTTCGATAGTGATACTTATTTAAAAGATCAATATAAAGATTATATGGTTTTACCTTCTGAAGAGAAGCGACAAATACATGCTATTTATATTCATGCTAATTTGAATAAATGAAAATGACAAAATTTGCACCGGTTTTATTGTTTGTATATAATCGTATAGAAACAACAAAACAGACAATTATACATTTGAAAAATAATACTCTTGCACACGAGACAGATTTGTTTATCTATTCGGATGGAGGTAAGGATAAAAAATCTTGGAAACAAGTTAATATGTTGCGTCAGTATTTGCGGACAATTTCAGGTTTTAAAAATGTATTTCTTGTCGAACGTAGGATTAATTATTATTTAGAACGAAATATAATAGATGGAGTAACAGATATTATAAATCATTATGGTAGAGTGATAGTGATAGAGGATGATGTTTTGACGAATCCATATTATCTTCAATATATGAATGATGTGCTTACTTTTTATGAAAAAGAAAAAAGAGTAATGCATATATCATCTATACCACATTTTAGTATAAGAACGGATAATGATATTACATTTACTTCGTTAATGGAATGTGGATGGGGATGGGCAACGTGGAAAGATAGATGGGATAACTTTAAATATTATACAAATAGGGAAGACGCTTTGGATGGTTTCTCAAAGGAAGATTTATATAGAATTGAATATGGAGGACATTTTCAATGTTTGAAGTCTCTTGATCGAAATCCTATCCCGTGGGATATTTGTTGGTCCCTTGCTATATATAGAAATAAAGGTTTGTGTATTGAACCGGTGAATCCTTTATCTCAAAATATAGGTTTGTATAATGGTACTCATTATAAAGGTTTTCGCATTTTAGGAAAAGATCCTTATGATTGCCCATACAAAACTTTTAAGGTTGAAAAATTTCCGACAAAAGTGGAGATTAATGAGGAAATGGAATATTTTTTGTCTCATGATTTTAAAGGTTTTGGTATGGAATATAATTGGTTAGGTCGATTAGTTCGAGTTATCTATAGATATTTTAAGAATGGGAAAAATTAGAAGAATTGTTGGTTCTTTATTTCGTCGTCCTATTGATTTTAGTGATCAATTGCGGACTGAACCTATAAGTCGTAAATTTGGTTTTGATCGTGGATGTCCGATAGATCGTTATTATATTGATTCTTTTTTGAAACAAAATCAGAATCTCATAACAGGATCTGTTCTTGAGATTGCTGAAAGTACGTACAGTAAACAATTTGGACATGATATAGCGTCGTATGAGGTTCTTCATTATGATGATTCGAATAAGAAAGCAACTATTGTAGGTGACTTGACTAAGCCGGAAACCTTACCGAAAGAAAGAATAGATTGCTTTATTTGTACACAGACTTTGAACTTTATTTTTGATGTACCAAAAGCTATAGAGGGTAGTTATAAGGTATTGAAACAAGGTGGGACTCTGTTGTGCACAGTTTCCGGGATATCTCAAATTTCTCGATACGATATGGATCGTTGGGGGGATTATTGGCGTTTTACGGATTTATCTATAAGAAAGTTGATGGAATCTGTTTTTGGTGAAGGAAATGTGGAAATTGTTACTTTTGGAAATGCATTGGCCGCCACTGCCTTTTTGCAAGGTTTGGCCATAGATGATTTGCCTGATACGTCTTTACTGGATAAAAAGGATCTGGATTATCAAATAACGATTGGAATTAAAGCTACTAAATGCTGAGAAAATTATTACAATATATATTAGATCGTTTAATTTATTTATTATATCAAGATTCTGTTATATTGGGGAATCGACCTTTTTTTTGGTGTGATCTTCCCGTTCCGGTAAACTATCCTCAGCAAAGCCAGACACATCCTTCGATCCTTTATTTGAAACAAGGATGGAACGGAGCTACCCATTGGTTGGGGACAACGCCTTATCCTAAAGCGCAGGTGAAATATGAAAATCCGTGTATTTATTATGCTGATGTTCGAAATGATAGTATTCCTACACAATTTGTGCCAATAAAAAATAATCCTATTTTGGAATGGCCGGGAGGGGATTGCTTCAATTCGGATATTGAACTGTATTTTGAGGATAATGTGCTGTATTCTATTATTAGAGAATATGATAATAAAGCTCTTTCAAAGAAGCTGAAGGTCCAGTATTCGGCAGATGGACAGTCCTGGAGTACTCCGCGTTTATTCTTTGAGACAAGAGATCCTAAGCAGGAATTATTATCTCCCTCTATCATCCGTTATAATGGCAAACTTCGCCTTTATTGTCTGAATGGGGATGCCGGTATTTCTAAAAGGGGACATTGTACGGGTATTCATATTTTGGAAGGAGATGATTTAAAGCAATCCGTTTTTAAGGAGGTCGCAATCGGTTCTTTTCTGAATAAAGATGAAGTACGGATAGAACCTTGGCATTGTTGCTTGTTTGAATACCGGCAGAAGTTGTATATGCTTTTCTGTGGGCGGGATCATAAGCAAAAAACATTTCGTTCACCGATGGAAACGTATTTGGCTGTATCGGAAGATTATCAAAACTTTTCTATTTATAAAAAGCCGATAGTAGCACATATCAAAACATACCGTCCTTCAGCTTACATTGATGGAGATAGATTGCACTTGTATTTTTCTGTAGTCGGATATGTCGATAATTCTCATGAAGATAGACGAATTGGGTATACTTGCTTGAACATGAGAGAGCTGCTTCAAACGTTACAATGAAAGAAGGCTGATTTTTGGTATAATGAATATTAGAAAGGAAAGTGTGAAAATCGTCATCATAAACACATCCGAACGTACCGGAGGCGCAGCCGTGGCTGCCGGGCGTTTAGGTAAGGCATTAGAACAAGCCGGGATACAGGTTGACAAACTTGTCAGGAAAGATACTTGGTTGAACCGTTTCCGATTTTATTGGGAGCGGTTGATTATTTTTTTATGCAATCATTTAAACCGTAAGAATCTGTTTGCGGTTTCCATCGCCAATACCGGAACAGATTTGTTGGGGCATCCTTTGGTGGAAGAGGCCGATATTATTCATCTTCATTGGATTAATCAGGGGTTTCTGTCATTGAGGGATATAGAAAGATTGGTGAAACAGAACAAGCCTATTGTGTGGACTATGCATGATATGTGGCCTTGTACAGGTATTTGTCATCATGCGAGAGATTGTGAAAAGTTTCAGACAGAATGTGAGTCTTGTTTCTTTTTGAAGTCGAAAGGTAAGGATCTCTCGACTTCTGTTTTTGATAAAAAAATGTCCTTGTATAAGGACGCCAATATAACCTTTGTCGGCTGTAGCCGATGGCTGTCCGGCAGGGCAAAGAAAAGTTATCTGTTACGGGGCAAGGCGGTTCTGTCTATTCCTAATCCGATCGATACGAAGGTCTACCATCCGATGGATCAGGGTATGGCTCGTGAATTATTGGGGCTACCTTCGGGAAAGAGGCTGTTGTTATTTGGGGCGTTGAACGTTACAGACAAGCGTAAAGGGATTGATTATTTGATCGAGGCGTTAAGGAGAATGGAAAAACAAGATGTGGAGCTTGTCGTTTTCGGGCAGGTGAAAGATGATATCCGAGGCCTTTTCCCTGTACCGATCCATTCGATGGGATATTTGTCGGATGAGTCTAAAATCGTAGCCTTGTATAATGCTGTCGATATGTTTATCACTTCTTCCTTGGAGGAAAACCTCCCCAACACAATCATGGAGTCGATGGCGTGTGGAACTCCTTGTGTCGGGTTTGAAATTGGTGGTATTCCGGAGATGATCGACCATCGTGTGAATGGGTATGTTGCCAACTATAAGGATGCCGGTGACCTTGCTAATGGTATCCAATGGGTTTTGGAGCATGAAGATCGGCTGGCTCTTTCGGATGCCTGTGTGAAGAAAGTACAGGAGAATTATACGGAGGAAGTGGTTGCAAAGCAATATACGGCACTATACGAAAAGCTGCTGAAAGGGGAATAAGGTTGTATAAGGTAGGCATGATGTGATCACTATTTTTGATTTTTAAACAGGAGGGATAAGATGTTTTCTGTCTGGAGAAAGCATTTTTGATAATGATTCTTTACTTGAATTTATAAAAAGTAATTAGCATGAAGAATTTCAAGAATAAGACAGCTTGTATCCGTTCGGATATGAACAGGATAAAGGATGTGAGTACCGTTGCTAACGGTATCCATAACACATAAGAAATCAACGAAAACAATCAGCCACCTGCAGACGCATCCCACTCCCCCGCAGGCGATCAGTGTGTAGCCTGAGATTCCCAGCCAGTCGGCTGAGGGTGGCTGGTGGTCGGGGGAAGAGGGGGAGGGGCGTCGGGATTCTTGGGAATGTGGGGAGGGGGTTGGTTGTTCTTCAGGAGGGAGAGAATCCCGCCGATGCAGGCCAGGGTCACTTCCGTTTCCCCCTTCCAGAGGGAGAGGAGGGACAGGAGGACGAGGCTGGGGAGGAGGACAAGGACGGTCGCTGGGAGACGGTTTACGCTTGCGGGGAAAGATGACCTGGGCGAGCGTGAGGAAGAAGCTGAGGACTGTTTCAAGGACTTTCATAAATTAGAAGGATTTTTCAATTTTTAATTCTCAATCTTTAATTTTCTCGATCTGTCGGCAGAGCTTTATCAGCAAGATGCGGTAGGCTTCGCGGTTGTCGCCGTTGACTTCGCTGATGTAACGGCTGTATGAGATGGAACGGGCGAAAGCCTGCGGGTTGTTGCTGACGTCGGCCGCCGGGGTGTAGGCATGGCGGATCAGGCGGGCGTAGTCCATGAAGGAATCCTGCGGAGTGTCGTAGACACGGAAACGGAGGGAGTGGACGCCCAACTCGATACCTTCGCCTTTCCACCAGACGTTTTTCTTGCCGTAGGCGGTGATACCGAAAAAGTTGTGGTGCTCGCGTGCGAGATCGCTCTGTCCCCAACCCGATTCGATGACCGCCTGTGCCAGGATCACTATCGGATTGATCCGGAAACTTTCTCCCGCCTTGCGGGCAAGAGGGAGATATGACGATATAAAATCAACCTGTTCTGCTTTCATTTTCTTGTTGTTTTTGGACACTGTTTTGATTTTTTACAAACAGCCCCTTTTAATTATATTCTTGTTGTTTTCGCCTGATGATTTGAACGTCTTTTCGATCATATCCGCCCCTCTTGTCTTCGTCAGATAGTTCGCTTATCCTCCTCGTCAGAGTGACGGATCTGCCTCAAAAAGACTTCTCAAATCATCAGGCGGAAAAATCAAAACAGTTTCTTAGTCTGTTTGAATTTAGCTTCCGGCCTACAGTTCACCCGGTTTCTCCTCCCCGCCTCCGGAAGACGGTTTGTCACCGGCCGGGACCAGGTCGAGATGTTCGAATGTGACATTCTTTTTCACCTGCGTCAGCATGGTCCCCGGCGAGAAGACGATACGCGCCTTATTGAAGAAAGACGTGTTGAAGTCTACTTCGTTCTCCACCCCTTTGCTGCCTGCGACCATCCGGAAGTTACCCAGGCGGCCCAGCTGGATCACATCCCCTTCTTCCAACCGTTCCTCCATGACGGACAGGATGCCGTCGATGACCAGTTTCACATCTCCCACGAAGGCGGAGCTGCGCACTGCCACCATGTTACAGAACTTTTCGAATTTCAATTTCTTCAAGGAACGGACCTGTGCATAGTACAGCTTCGAGCCCTCGGCTGCGTCTTTGCGCATATCCGGTCTTCTTACCAAGCGATAGTTTAATGACATAAGCGTGATTAGTTTTTAAGTGAATACTTTTACGGAATCTTTTTTTCATTATCGATAACAAGACAAAGGTAAGGTCCCGGTACAGGCAGAAATACAGATTGGGGAACATCGGCGAAGATCGGTGCGGAAACAGGTAGAAAGAAGTAGGATATAAATGTGATTATCTATTGAATATTGATTTTTATTCCGTATCTTTATAGGACAATGAAACGATGGGAATTATGATCGTAAACGAATTCGAAATCAGAAGTTACGGGTGGCAGGAATTGGCGGTCCTTTACGGGCCGGATTTGATGCCGGAATCGGCCGGGAAACGGTTGTCCAAATGGGTGGGGGCAGACCCGGTGTTAGAGACGGAGCTGCAGGGCTACGGTTGGCGGAAAGGGAAGAAGACGTTGACACCCCGGCAGGTGAAGACAATCGTGCAGTTTTTGGGTGAGCCTTGAAACAAGGGACTTCTGTGTACGAAACAAGGGACTTTGACGTGTAAGACCAGGGAGCTTGGGAGACAAAAGACCGGACTTCCGGATGCGGAAGAGGGTACTTTTTCCCATCGATAGGGAGAGGATAAAGGCCGGCCGGCATTGCAGGCAATAAATAGATAAGCATATGAGCAAGTTAAAAAAAAGCGGAAAGGTGACTATTGCCGCTCGTACAAGAAAATCAGAAAAGAGGTACGGGACGCGTCCGATCCGCTGTACGAAATGATCGTTTATGCACTCTTCCTTACGGAGGAGGCCAAGGGGAAGCAGGAGAGGATGTGCGCCGTGGCGCAGAATTTCTTCCAGGAATTCGGGGATGACCTGCATCGTCTGATTTTCGGGATAGAAGAGAAAGCGTATAAGAACCGCATCCCGGTGTCGAAGCCGGAATTTCTGATCGGGATTTTTAAGACGCTGTGGTTGATGGAGGTATTCGGGGACGTACGGCCCCGGTATCTGATCGGTTTTATGTCGGAGACGTTCGATCTGGGCCTGGCGGAGTCTTCCATACGGACCATCTGGTATGACAAATGTGGGATGTATGACCAATTGAGGCCTGTTTTGCAGGAATTTTTTCGGAATTTGTATAGGAAATAACGTGTAAACCCGCTTGCAATGCGCCGCGCCGGCTTTTTTATCCGACATTTTTGGGTATTACAAAACGCCCCTTTCCTGTCGTACCTTTGCCCATGCCGATTGAAAAGGGCGCAAATTAATGAGCTTATATATATATTAATATATTTATTCTAAGATGTAGGATTGAACCGAAACTGACGGAAAACCTCTACAAGTAGCTGAAAATAAATTGTTTATATTGTGCTATTGACTGCACCGTTTTTATTTGGGGTAAAAATGTTTAATTTTAAATCCGTTCATTATGAAAAAGGATATGACGTTTTCGGCCGATTTTGCAAGATGCGGCTATACGAAAGTTTCCCGGCAGGCCATGCAGATTGCTTTTACGCCGGGAGACAAGTGTGAAAAAGAGGCAAAGGTGCTCCTGTGCATATTGGGTTTTGCCTATTTCAAAAAAGGAGAAGTCTCCTTTCATTTCAAAGACTATGCTTGTGAACGAGGCGAGTGGATCACCTCTTATTCGGAACTGGCACGGCGTACGGGGTTGATACGCAGGGCGGCAGTCACGGCTGTCGGACATCTTGTCGAGGCAGGATGGTTGACGGTCACGGCGGTGGGCAGGATGACGAAGTTCACCTTGACCTTCTATGACGCGCCTCCCCAGCCCGACGGCCACGGCTCTCCGCAGGGGGGCGGCGGCGACGGTTTGTCGCTTGCGACAGCCCTCTACATGTACCAGAACGGGACGGTCTATAACACCGGGGAGACTGTCTGATGGGGTTGAATGCCGTACAATCGTATCCGGCGGAGCGGGTTTTGATAGCCGCTCTGCTGGGACGTCCCGCCTCTTTCCACGAATTGGGCGGACGGGTGACGGAAGAGATGTTTACCGAACCGGGGCTGCGCCTGGTGTTCCGTGCCTTTGCCGAGCTGGCCTCGCGCGGCGAACGGATCGACATGGCGACGGTCGAGGCGGAGATGTTCCGGCTCGATCACCGGCTTTATGGCGAGCTGAACGGAGTCTCTTTCCTAAGCGCCATGTTGCAGGCGGTGCGCAACGACAGCCACATCCACGAATATGTGCGTCTGGTACAGCGCGAATGGATGTTGCGCGGCTGTGTGGCGAGCCTGAACAAACGCGGCCTGGAGGCGCAGCAGCCGGATGTCGACGTGATGAAGCTTCTCGCCGGTGTCACAGACGACATGGACGGCTTGCGTGAACATGCCTCCGGAGGCGTGGATGTCCGGATGGCGGCCGAGGTGGCACGCGAAGTCCTGGCGCGTTCGTTCCGTAACCAGGAGGCACGCGAAAAAGGGGAACATATACAGGTGCGTACCGGGTTCGACGAACTGGACGACTTGACGGGCGGCCTTTACCGGGGCGAACTGGCGGTGCTCTCCGGGCGGCCTTCGATGGGAAAGACGGCGGTGGCTTTGCACATGGCGCTTCAGGCGGCGCGTGCGGGGCGGAATACGCTTTATTTCAGCATCGAGATGAGCGAGGAGGAGGTGACGGAACGTATCCTTTCGATGCTGAGCGGCGTGGAGGCCGGCAAGATCCGTTTCAAGGGGACGAACCGCGAGGAGCGTGCGTTGTTGGAGAAAGCGGCGGCTGAGCTGGCGGGGTTGCCGTTGAGGATCGTCTATTGCGGTTCGCTCGCCATCGACGAGATCCGTGCCGTGCTGATGACGCGCAAGGCTCGCCGAGAGCTGGACATCTTCTTCATCGACTATCTGAACCTGATCCATATCCCTTACACACGGGGCAGCCGCAACGAGACGACCGATCTGGCCCTGGGCGATGTGGTGCGGAAGGTGAAGCTGATGGCGGTCGAGCTGGATGTGCCTGCCGTCCTGTTGGCGCAGATGAACCGCGACAGCGACCGGCGCCTGGCTCCTTATCTGCCGATCTTGAGCGACCTGCGTAACTCCGGCGCGATCGAGCAGGTGGCGGATCAGGTGATCTTCGTCTACCGGGCCGAGAAATACGGCATCTTGTACGACAAGGATACGAAAGAGGACCTGCGGGGCGTGGGCTATCTTCTGGTCGCCAAGAACCGTAACGGGGCGACCGGACGGGCGCGTTTCCGCTACAATGTTTCGATGACACGGTTCCTGTCTTATGAAAACCGGTTGTTATGAGAGGCGATTCGTTGAAAGAGAGAATCCTTCGGGTGGCCACGATCGAGGAAGTGGTGGCTGCCTATGTGCCGTTGCAGCGCAGCGGTGCGGGATATGTCGGCTTGTGTCCTTTCCATGCAGACAAGCACCCTTCGTTGCACGTCCATCCGGGAAAACAGTTTTTCAAATGTTTCGCTTGCGGCGAAGGCGGAGACTTGTTCGCTTTCGTGCAGAAGATCGAGGGATGTTCGTTTACGGAAGCGATGGGAAAACTGGCGAAACGGTATTCGATTGACAGTAGGGAGTGGACAGTAGACAATTATGCAGGGAAGAAGAAAAGGACGGACGGAAAGGGGACGGACGGAAAGGGGACAGCCGGCTCCCCGGACAAAACGGCAAATGAAAACAGTGACGACCAATTGTCTGTTGTCAATTCTCAATTGTCCATTCGGACGATTGGCGCCGCTAATCGTCTGTTCGCCTCCCTGTTGCAGCCTTACGTGCCGGAAGACGAGGCTTTGAGGGAGACGTACCGCCTTTTCGGGGTGGGGATCGCTCCTCCGGAAGTGCCGGCGGATTACCGGAAGATGCGGTCGCGGTTGATCTTCCCGATCCGGGACGAGAAGGGAGGGCTGGTGGCGTTTGCGGCCCGCAGGCGGACGGATGGTGAGGAGGGAGCCAAGTATATCAACTCGCCGGCCAGTCCGGTCTATAGCAAGAGCCGGGTGCTTTATGCGCTGGACCTGGCGGGGGAGGCGATACGGGAGAGGCGGTTCGTCTTCGTCACCGAAGGCTACAAAGACGCCCTGGCGATGCATGCCGCCGGATTTACGAATACGGTGGCGCTCTGCGGGGTGGCTTTCACTGCCGGGCATCTCCGGTTGCTGGCGGGATATACGCAGCGGATCGTCCTGCTGCTGGATGCCGACAGGGCCGGGGAGGCGTCGATGGAAAAGATCGTGGCGATGCTCTCGCGCGGGACAGACCCGGAAGGGGAGCGGTTGGAGCCGGCCTGTTTGTTCGAGGTGAGCCGGATGCAGCTCCCTTACGGAGAGGACCCGGACAGCCTGCTGCATGGATCGGGCTTCGTCTCTTTCCGCCGTCAGATCACCGCTTCCCTTCATTTGGCTTTGCTGGAAACCTACGAACACCGCCTGCTTCGGCAGATCGCAAAGACCGTGAGCGATTTATCTCTCTGTCTTTCATGTGAAGACCGAATATCTTTGTTATCTTTGCTCGCAAAACAGAAATCCCGCCTCTCACGTGTGACGATGCGGCTGGGGAGGAATGTGGTGGTGTAAACAACCGGTCACCGATGAATTTGCCGGAGTCATTCGCGGGAGACGGATTGTTAAGTTAAATGGAACATAGTCATAATTATTATGCAGTTACAACCTACATTTTCAATCATAACGATTACCTATAATGCCGTGCGCCTGGTGGAGCAGACGTTGTTGAACGTGTTGAGCCAGTCCTATCCGAACATCGAATATATCGTGATAGACGGCGGTTCGACAGACGGAACGGTGGATATCATCAGACGGTATGAATCGGGGCTGGCCTATTGGGTGAGCGAGCCGGACAAGGGGATATACGATGCCATGAACAAGGGGCTTCAAAAGGCGACGGGAGATTATGTCTGGTTCATCAACGCCGGTGATACTCTCTGTTCGTCCGATACGGTCCAGTCGGTCGTTTCCAAGCTGCAGAAGAGGAAGGCTTTGCCGGATATCATCTATGGGGAGACGAATATCGTGGACGAGGAAAGGCGGTCGCTGGGACTGCGCCGCCTCAGGGCGCCGCGGAAGCTCTCGTGGAAGAGTTTCCGGATGGGGATGTTGGTTTGCCACCAGTCGTTCATACCAAAACGTGCGATTGCCCCGTCATATGATTTGCAATATCGCTATTCGGCCGATTTCGACTGGTGTATCCGTTGCATGAAGCAGGCCCGTTCATTCTGTAACACGCATCTCACCCTGTCCGACTTCCTGGACGGCGGTACGAGCACGACGCAAAGAAAAGCATCCTTGCGGGAGAGATATGCGATTATGTGCAAATATTATGGTACTTTTGTTACGGTTTTGCTCCACGGCTGGTTCGCCATCCGTTTTTATACGGCGAAGTGCCTGAAGGGGCGGGTGTAAAGAATATGAATTTTAATGAGACATATATGAAGGATTTGCTGAAGCAATGGGGGAAACATGTTGTTGCCCTGATTTTGTTTTTGGGACTGGTGATGACCTATTTTTCACCGGCGGTGTTTGATGGGAAAGTAATCATGCAGGGCGATAATATCAAGGCGACCGGAATGGGATCAAGCCAGATGGATCAATACGCCGAGACGGCACAGCCGGGTGAGTTCAGTGTCTGGTCGGATGCGATGTTCGGAGGGATGCCGTATGTGACAGGATATGGGCAGGCCGCACCGAGTATGCCTTCTTATTCGATTGTGGATGGTTGGTTGAAAAAGGTGGGGTATGGTGATGCTGCGATGGTTTTTACCGGGTTAGTGTGTTTCTACCTGCTGATGTGCGTCATGGGAGTAAACTGGTGGCTCGCGATTGCCGGGGCATTCGCTTTTGCATTCGCATCCTATAATATCATTATTATCGAGGCGGGGCATATCGTGAAAGCCTATGTGATCGGTTATATGCCGGTGACGTTGGCCGGTATGGCTTTGCTTTTCAGGCGCTCCTATCTGTGGGGAGCCGTCTTGTTCCTGTTGGGGGTAGCCTTATCCTTGGCGAACGGGCATATCCAGATCACCTATTATCTGGTCCTGCTTTGTCTGCTGATCTATGTAGGATATGCGGTCAGAAAGATCAAGGAGAAAGCCTATGGCGAATGGTTGAAGACCTCCCTGATTATGGCCGCTTGCGTCGTATTGGCCGTATTGCCTAACGCGCAGGGGATGTATTCCAATTGGGATCTGGGGCAGCACTCCATCCGTGGCGCTTCGGAGCTGACGCCGAAACCGGATGCTTCGGGCAAAGTGGAGAAGGCTTCCACCGGCTTGGATAAGGATTATGCTTTTCAATGGAGTTACGGCTGGAAAGAGTTGATGACCGTTCTTGTGCCGAATGTATATGGCGGCGGTTCGGGAGGAACGTTGGACAGCTCTTCCGAGTTATACAAGGAGTTGAAGAAAAACGGGGCCCAGGTGGGGAAAGAAGTACAGACCTATACCTATTGGGGAGATAAGATATTCACTTCCGGGCCGGTCTATTTCGGGGCGTTGGTCTGCTTCCTGTTCGTCTTGGGGATGTTCGTGATCCGGAACCCGATGAAATGGTGGCTGCTGGCTGGATCGGTGTTCCTGACATTCCTTGCGTTGGGACGTAATTTCGATTCTTTCAACGACCTGATGTTCCATTATCTGCCTTTGTACAATAAGTTCCGTACAGTCGAGATGGCGTTGGTGATACCGGGATTGGTATTTCCGATCGTCGCTATTTGGGGGTTGCGGGAAATCTTGGCCGAAAAAGTGGAGGAGGCTCGTTTGAAAAAAGGATTCCTTTGGGCTTTGGGGCTGACCGGAGGACTTTGTGTGATCCTTTGGCTGATGCCTTCCTTGTTGTTGGATTTCCGGTCTGCATACGATGCGCAGTTCCAGAACCAGGTTCCGGAGTGGTATTACACGGCCTTGTTGATGGACCGTGCTTCGCTGGCTTCGGCCGATGCGTTGCGGTCTTTGATCTTCATCCTGTTGGGAGCCGGGTTGCTTGTCTGGTTCTGGAAGGCGAAGAACAAGAAGACTGCGGCGACTTTCGTAAGTGCAGGGGTGGCAGTCCTTATTTTGATTGATCTTTGGACGGTGGATCGTCGTTATCTGAATGACAGTAATTTCGTCAAGCAGCAGCCGGCGGAGATGTACAAGGAAACAGTTGCCGACAAGGCGATTTTGCAGGATACGGGTTCGACTTTCCGTGTGTTGAACATCAATAACCCGTGGCAGGAAACGAATACTTCCTATTTCCATCATTCTATCGGAGGGTATCATGCCGTCAAGCTGCGCCGTTACCAGGAGCTGATCGACCATCGGCTGGACGGTGAGTTGCGTGGGATTATCGGTGCTTTGCAGAAGGCACAGACGGCTGAAGACGTGATGTCTGCGTTGGCAGCCTGTCCTACCTTGAATATGCTGAATACCCGCTATGTCATCTATAACCCCGAACAGCAACCGTTGAAGAATCCGTATGCATTCGGGAATGCCTGGTTTGTAGACAAGCTGGATATGGTGGACAATGCGGATGCCGAGATAGAAGCCTTGAATACGATCGATCCGTTGAGAACCGCTGTGGTTGATAAGCGTTTCCAAGAAGATTTGGAAGGATTTGTGCCGCAGAAAGATTCAACCGCAACGATCGTGTTGGAAGAATACCGTCCGAACCGTCTGACCTATAAGAGTAAAGCGGATAAGGAACAATTGGCAGTCTTCTCCGAAGTATATTACCAGCCGGGTTGGAAGGCTACGGTCGATGGTAAGGAAGTGCCTCATTTCCGTGCGGACTGGATATTGCGTGGCATGCGTGTTCCGGCAGGCGAACATACGATCGTATTCGAGTTCCGTCCGTCCGGTTATGTGACGGCTGCATACGTTTCTTCCTACAGTTCGTTCCTGATCTTGTTATTGCTGCTCGCTGCGATCGGTTGGTCGGGATGGAAATATTGGAAAAAGAGTAAAAATTGATATTGTTCAAAAGCATCACTTTTGACGGTCGTCGTGGTAATAAAGACGACCGTCTTCATCCCGATGAAATCAATGTTCGTATGGGATGAAGACGGTTGTCTTGACAATGACTTTTGGGAGTCTTTTTATTTGTAGAACGTTTTCTGGAATGCTGAAAACTCCTCTTTCTTCAGAACCAGCCTGTTCCAGGCAGCATCTAAAAATCCACAACCGTATCCTGACAGTTGGATAAAGGAGGCGATAATCGACAGGAAGCCGATTTTGATGCTTTTATTCTGAATCGAAGAATCCGCAAAGATAAGCAAACAGAAAAGTCCGAGCGGCAATAAACTCCAAGTGCAGAAGAGGCTTCCGATCAGGAAAAAGAGTACTCCTAATGTAAAGGCCGCCGGCAATAGATGTACCAGTTTAAGCGAGTCCGGATATTTCTTGTACAAATTGATACGGGCGATGCCGGAATTATAAACCTGGCGGAAGAACTTGTGCCAATCCGTACGTCTTTTGTGATATACCCAGGCGGAGGGAAACAGGCATACTTTGTTGCCGTTCTTGAACAGGCGGATACTGAAATCGATATCTTCCCCGAAGCGCATGGGGGAGAAGCCGCCTAACGCTTCGTAGGTGCTTTTCCGGATTCCCATGTTGAAGCTACGGGGGTAGAACTTATCCATCTTCTTTTTTCCGCCACGAATGCCGCCTGTCGTAAAGAAGGAGGTCATGGAGTAGTTGATGGCCTTCTGCACGTCCGTAAAGCTGTCAGAAGCCTTGTCCGGCCCTCCGAAAGCGTCCGCCCCGGTTTCCTTCAGTTCCTTGTTTACCGATTTGATGTAGTCGGGAGGCAGGATGCAATCTGAATCGAGAACGATCAGGTAATCGCCTTTGCTCTGCTTCGCCCCGTAGTTACGGGCATTGCCCGGACCGCCATTAGGAATATAGGAATAGGAAACATCCAACTTATCTTTGAAAGCTTCGACTACATGCTGGCAAGTCTCCTTCGAGCCGTCTTCGACGATGACGACTTCGAAGTTTGTTTCACTCTGCCGTGTAAGGCTGTCCAATAACTCCTCTACCTCGTTGGGACGGTTGTAGACAGGGATGATAAGGGATAAATGGGATGTTGCCATATTTATGAATTCTTTAAGATGTAATATCCGCAGGTTGTATAGAAGTTACGGATATACGGGATATTCAGGAATCTCCATAGTCTGCGGGGACGGAGATTGAATTTTGTTTCGTAATTAGGGTTGATGAAATAGAGGACTTCTTCGACTATCCGGTATTTTTCTTTGTGCACGATCGAGAGAAAACGTTCCAATGAAATGCCGGTATCTTTGATTTCCAAAAGTCCTCCGGGATTGACATTCCCCCATTCCAGCACTTTTTTATATACGGGACGGGGCAATAGATGGAACCAGGGCAAATGGCTTAGGAGCTTGTTGTTGCAAATCTGCTGGTGACCTCCGAATGGATTTTGCCAGGGTGGAAAGGCTACGAAAATAATACCGTGAGGACTTAAGAACCTCTTTATAAAAGGCAAGAATAATTCTTGGTTGGGGATGTGTTCTATCACATCCCGGATGATGATAATGTCGAACTTGTTGTGCAGTTCGGTTACTTTGTAGATATCCTCGCAGATCAATGTCAAGTTTCTGTTGTTGGGATGTACGCTGTAGATTTCTTTTGCGATTGCAATCTGGCCTCCGTTGATGTCTATGCCGGTCACTTGGCAACCGAGATCCAGAAAGGGCTTTATGTTTCCTCCTTCCCCGCAACCGATTTCGAGAATGTGGGAATCTGCCGTAATCGGTTTATGCTTTTCAATGAAAGGTATTACATATTTTTGTGTCGTAATACTTTGTTCGTTGAAATATAGTTGTCTGTCAGCGTGTCTTTTTTGCATATCTACAAAATAAAAAAGAGGGTGTGCCGAAAGCCTTCATACTTTTGAGCACACCCTCAGATATATTAATATCTGTAATGTTCGGCCTTATAAGGTCCTTCGACCGGTACGCCGATGTAATCGGCTTGCTTCTGAGTCAGTTTGGACAGTTTGACGCCGATGCGCTCCAGGTGGAGGCGGGCAACTTCTTCGTCCAAACGTTTCGGCAGGCGGTAGACACCTATTTCGTAAGGCATTGTCCACAAATCCATCTGGGCCAAGACTTGATTTGTGAAGGAGTTGCTCATTACGAAAGAAGGATGGCCTGTCGCGCAACCCAAGTTCACCAAGCGGCCTTCTGCCAACAGGAAGATAGAGTTGCCTGTCGGGAATGTGTACTTGTCAACCTGCGGTTTGATGTTGGTGTGCTGGATGTTCGGATAGTTCACCAGCTTGTCGACCTGGATTTCGTTGTCGAAATGGCCGATGTTGCAAACGATGGCCTGGTCTTTCATCTGGGCCATATGTTCGATGGTGATGATGTCGCAGTTACCGGTGGTCGTAACGAAAACGTTGCCTTCCTTGACGGCTTCTTCCATTGTCGTCACTTCGAAGCCTTCCATGGCGGCTTGCAGGGCGCAAATCGGATCGATCTCCGTGATCAGGACACGGGCTCCGTAAGAGCGCATGGAGTGGGCACAGCCTTTCCCTACGTCGCCATATCCGGCTACTACCACGACTTTGCCGGCGATCATCACGTCGGTAGCGCGCTTGATGCCGTCGGCCAGTGATTCGCGGCAACCGTACAGGTTGTCGAATTTCGATTTCGTAACGGAGTCGTTGACATTGATGGCCGGAACCAGCAGTTCACCTTTTTCCATCATTTGGTACAGGCGGTGTACGCCGGTAGTCGTTTCTTCGGAGACACCTTTCATTTCGGCGATCGTGCGGTGCCAACGGGTATTGTCTTCAGCCAGGATACGGTTTAAGGTATCCAGGATGACCTGTTCTTCGTGATTGCCACCTTTGCGGTTGATCGTTTCGGCATCGTTCTCTGCCCGGTAACCCATATGAACCAGCAGGGATGCGTCGCCACCGTCATCCACAATCATGTGCGGACCTTTGCCGTCGGGGAAACGGAGTGCCATGTCGGTACACCACCAGTATTCTTCCAGTGTTTCACCCTTCCAGGCGAAAACGGGAACACCATCGGCAGCGATGGCTGCGGCAGCATGATCCTGTGTAGAGAAAATGTTGCAGCTTGCCCAGCGAACATCTGCTCCCAACGCAACTAATGTTTCGATTAACACTGCGGTCTGAATCGTCATGTGCAGTGAGCCGGTGATACGAGCTCCTTTCAGAGGTTTCTGATCGGCGTACTTCTTGCGAAGTGCCATAAGTCCCGGCATTTCGTGTTCGGCGATCTCGATTTCTTTACGACCGAATTCAGCCAAACTCATATCTGCCACTTTATAAGGCAGATTAGTTGGAAATAATTGTGACATAAATTGATACTAAAATGTTAATGCTGCAAAGGTAGTAAAAAAAATCATACCGGAGTGATTCCCTGGTCGGCCAATAACTTCAATCCTAAATCCTTCAGTTTGAACTTCTGGATCTTTCCGCTACCGGTCATGGGGTAGGTGTCGACAAAGAATATATACTTCGGGATCTTATGCCGGGCGATCTTCCCGCGGCAGAAGTCCTTGACGATATCTTCCGTCATGGTGACGCCTTCGTGCAGGATGATGAAGGCTCCCACTTCCTCCCCGTATTTCTTGGAGGGAACGGCAGCGACCTGTACATCTTTCACCCCTTCCAGGTGATAGAGGAATTCCTCCAGTTCACGAGGATAGATATTCTCTCCTCCCCGGATAATCATGTCCTTGATGCGTCCGGTGATGCGGTAGTTGCCATGTTCGTCTTTCACGCCCAGGTCGCCACTGTGCAGGAAGCCGTCTTTGTCGATGACCTCGGCCGTGGCTGCCGGGTTGTTGTAATAGCCTTTCATGGTGTTGTAACCTCGGTTGCACATTTCACCTTGTACGCCTACCGGACATTCTTCGCCCGTTTCCGGATCGATCACGCGGACTTCGGTGAATTCGTAATCACGGCCTACCGTATTGTAGCGGACTTCCGCCGGATCGTCGATGCGCGAATGTGTCATGCCGGGCGATGCTTCCGTCAACCCGTATACGCTGGTCACACGCATGAACATTTTTTCTTCCACCTGCTTCATCAGTTCCACAGGGCAAAGGGAGCCTGCCATGATGCCGGTGCGGAGGGAGGTCAGGTCGAACATGCTGAACATCGGGTGATTGAGCTCGGCGATGAACATGGTCGGAACGCCATAAAGGGCCGTGCACCGTTCCTTGTGGATGGAGGCGAGTACGACCAGCGGATCGAATTTTTCGACCATGACTTGTGTGCATCCATGCGTCAAGACGTTCATGGAGGCGAGCACGACACCGAAGCAGTGGAACAGAGGCACGCAGCAGCATAGTTTGTCGTCTGCCGTGAATTTCATGTGTTCTCCTGTCAACAATCCGTTGTTGGCAATGTTATAGTGCGTCAGCATGACCCCTTTGGGAAAGCCGGTCGTGCCGGATGTATATTGCATATTCACGACGTCGTGCGGGGTCACCAGCTTTTTGGCTTCCACCAGTGTCTCGTCACTGACGTTTTCGCCTAAAAGCAGCAGTTCGGGAGTGTTGTACATTCCTCTGTATTTCTCCTGCCCGATGTAAACTACATTCTTCAGAACCGGGAAACGTTTGCTTTTCAGGTAGCCACGTTGTGATTCCTTCAGTTCGGGCAACATGGTGTATACCATGTCGACATAACTTCCGTCGAACACGCCGTCGGTAATGCATAATGTATGGATATCCGCGTTTTCGACCAGGAATTCCAGTTCGCTCTGCTTGTAGTTGGTATTGACGGTAACGGCCACTGCTCCGATCTTGGCGGCGGCATACAGGAATGTAAGCCAGTCAGGGACATTAGTCGCCCAGATACCGACATGCGTGCCATGTTTGATCCCGATCGAAAGCATGCCTTTCGCCATCCGGTCTACACGTTCGTTGAATTCCTTCCAGGTGAAACGGAGGTCGCGGTCGGAATATACCAGATATTCCTTGTCGGGGGTCGTCTCGGCCCAATGTTCTATCCACTGGCCGAGCGTCCTGTCTTGTAATTGTATTTCCATAGAGACGGCAGATTAATAGGGGGTGTAGATGACTCCGAGGATTTTCGCCGTATTGTCGGCAGCGGCATGTACGTGGTGGGCGACGATGGAATCGTAGTAGATGCTGTCGCCTTCTTCCAGGATATAGGTATTCTTGCCGTAGTTGATTTCGAGGATGCCTTCCAGTACATAGATGAATTCTTCCCCTTCGTGTGTGGAAAGTACGAAATCCACTCCGTCTTCACTCGGAGCGACATCGATCAGGAACGGTTCCATATGGCGGCCCGACTTGTCTTGTGACAGCGAATGGTATTCCATGTGCTTGCGTGCCTTGCTGTCGTTGTTGCTGAAACCGATGCTGTTCGTGTCATTGCTATCTTTCTTGCGGCAAATGACGGGGCCCAGTTCGGACTGATCGTCCAGGAATGTGCCCAGGCGTACGCCTAATACGCGGGCTATCTTGATTAGCGGGGCGAGAGACGGAAAGTCTATATTGCCCTCGATACGTTCTATTTGTTCGATGCTCAGACCTGAGCGTTCGGATACTTCCTGGGTGGAAAGTTGTTTGGATTCGCGGATGCTTTTGATTTTAGCTCCTATGATTTTGTTGTTTCCCATGAGCATTATATGTTTATTGTTTATTGAATCTTTTAATTTGTAACAGAACGGCGCAAAATTACATTAAATTTTCATTAAACAAATGCGTTTAGTAAAAGAAAAAAGGATGACCCCCGTGGAGACCATCCTTTTGAACTTCTTGCGAAGAAATTGTTTCTTACTTTCTGATGCCAAGCTCTTTGATGATAGCACGATATCTTTCGATATCAACCTTGATCAGGTAATCCAGTAAACGACGACGCTTACCTACCAACATTTTCAGAGCTCTTTCAGAGCTATGGTCTTTGTGATTAGCCTTCAAGTGTTCAGTCAAATGTGCGATACGAACTGTGAACAGTGCGATCTGGCTTTCTGCAGAACCTGTGTTGGTTGCAGACTTGCCATACTTTTCGAAAATCTCTTTTTTCTTTGCTGAATCTAAAAACATGATTCTTGTGTACTTTAATAAATTAATACTATGTTATCTAAGCGGGGACAAAGGTAGGGATTCATTTTTGATTGACAAATCTTTTTATGTATCTTTTTTTATTTTGAAGTGTCAATGTCATATACTTCTCGCAAATTTATTGTAATTTTGCGGCCAATAAATTAGTTTTCAATGCAAAAGATTAGAAACATCGCGATTATCGCGCACGTAGACCACGGTAAGACAACGCTCGTGGATAAGATGTTATTAGCCGGTAAGCTTTTCCGTGAAGGACAGGCAGAGCCGGATCAGTTCCTGGACAATAATGACCTGGAACGCGAACGAGGGATTACGATCCTTGCCAAAAATGTATCTATTAATTATAAAGGTTATAAAATCAACATTATCGATACTCCGGGACACGCCGACTTCGGAGGTGAAGTGGAACGCGTATTGAATATGGCTGACGGTTGCTTGTTGCTGGTCGATGCTTTCGAAGGCCCGATGCCGCAGACTCGTTTCGTGCTTCAGAAGGCTATCCAGTTAGGCTTGAAACCGATTGTGGTCATTAATAAGGTAGACAAGCCGAATTGTCGTCCGGAAGAGGTGCAGGAAATGGTGTTCGACCTGATGTTCAGTCTTGATGCAACGGAGGAACAGCTCGACTTCCCGACGATCTACGGTTCTGCCAAGCAGGGTTGGATGTCGGAAGATTGGAAAGAGCCGAAGGAAGATATTACCGCTTTGCTGGATGCTATCATCCAGTATATTCCGGAACCCCAGGTATTGGAAGGCTCTTCCCAGATGTTGATCACTTCGTTGGACTATTCCAAGTATGTAGGCCGTATCGCTGTGGGGCGCGTGCATCGTGGCGAACTGCGCGAAGGACAGGAGATCATGCTTTGCAAGCGTGATGGCTCGATGGTGAAATCGAAGATCAAGGAAATCGACGTGTTCGAAGGGCTGGGGCGTACGAAAGTAGATGCTGTCCAGTCCGGCGATATCTGTGCGATTATCGGTGTGGAAGGTTTTGAAATCGGTGAAACGATTGCCGATGCCAATGATCCGGAACCGCTGCCGACGATTGCTATCGACGAACCGACGATGTCTATGTTGTTTACGATCAATAACTCTCCGTTTTTCGGGAAAGATGGCAAGTTCGTGACATCTCGCCATATATATGATCGTTTGATGAAAGAACTGGACAAGAACCTTGCCTTGCGAGTGGTTCCGACAGATTCTGCCGATTCTTGGTTGGTGTATGGACGCGGTGTTCTCCACTTGTCTGTCCTGATCGAAACCATGCGTCGTGAAGGTTACGAGTTGCAGGTTGGTCAGCCGCAGGTCATTATCAAGGAAATCGACGGTGAGAAATGCGAACCGGTCGAACAGTTGACGGTCAATCTGCCGGAAGAATGTTCCAGCCGTATCATCGATATGGTAACCAAGCGCAAGGGTGAAATGACGATGATGGAAAGCAAGAACGACCGTATGCATCTGGAATTCACGATTCCTTCCCGTGGTATTATCGGTTTGAATAATGCTGTTTTGACTGCGTCAGCTGGTGAAGCGATCATGGCGCACCGTTTCCTCGAATACCAGCCGTGGAAGGGAGAGATCGAACGCCGTACGAATGGTTCTATCATCGCGATGGAAACAGGTACTGCCTATGCTTATGCTTTGAATAACTTGCAATCCCGTGGACGTTTCTTTATTGCTCCAGGCGATGAGGTGTATGCCGGACAGGTTGTTGGCGAGCATACGAAAGACAATGACTTGGTGGTTAACGTGACGAAGTCGAAGAAGCTGACGAATATGCGTGCTTCCGGTTCGGATGATAAAGTGTCTTTGGCTCCTCCTACGGTGTTCAGCCTGGAAGATGCTTTGGAATATATCAAAGGCGATGAATATGTAGAAATCACCCCGAACAGCATGCGTATGCGTAAAATCATCCTTGACGAACTTGAACGTAAGCGCCAGGGAAGATAAAAGCTATCACAACATAATCGCGCCGATAATGCAAATCATACTTGGACTTGCGTTATCGGCTTTTTTTGTTTTAATTCCAAATACATGCACTACTAATCCTATTTATATCGGGAGGGCAGTTTGTAAATCGTATTCAAACGTGGTACGGTTGTCGATTGTCAAATTAATAATGAATAATATCAAAAAATAAGGGGAGGCATTTGCGTATACTGATTATTTTTGTCCTATTAAGTAAAAAACTTTAAAGGAAAATGAAGAAAAAAGTATATACAGCGTTCATATGCCTTTGTTGTGCTGTGGTGTCTCTCTTTGCTCAGGAGCGCGTAGTGGAATTAACGAATCCGAACGAAAGCTGTACGAGTATCGCTGCCGGCAAATTGGCGACGACTGATGGTTCGGTCATGACATCGCAGACGTGTGATGGGACTTCTCGTACTTGGATGGAGGTTGTGCCTGCCCAAAACTGGTCAGATACCGCAAAACTCGATCTTTATTGGGATCTCCGTCATACGGAAAGCAAAAACGACCGTTTGGGTGTGAAACTGAAAGGTTCTATCCCACAGGTTCCTTATACATTTGCTTATCTGAATACTGGTTATCCTTGTATGAACGAGAAACAGCTGGCGATGGGAGAAACGACTATCGTTGGACGTAAGGAACTGCGCAGTCCGAAAGGCTTGTTCCATATCGAAGATTTGCAGGGGATTGCTTTGCAACGTTGCAGTACGGCACGCGAGGCGGTTTTGCTGATGGGACGCTTGGCAGAACAATATGGTTATCGCGATGGCGGGGAATGTCTGACGGTTGCCGATAAGAGGGAACTTTGGTTTTTCGAGATTACGGGTGTGGGTCCGGAAGATATGGGGGCTTTATGGGTTGCCCGGCGCATACCGGACGACCATGTGACGGTTTCGGCCAATACACCTCGTATTTCCGATGTCGATTTCGGGGATAAGGATAATTATATGTATAGTGAAGGACTGAAGGAGAAAGCACGGAAGTTAGGGTATTGGGACGGGAAAGAGCCTTTCAAGTTCTGGAAAGTAATCCATGAAACGGGGAAGAAGCCTTTTACCATCCGGGATTTTTTTGTTTTGAAAACGCTGGCTCCTTCTTTGAACCTGACGATGGACATGGAGGAGTTACCTTTGTCTGTCAAGCCCGAACAGAATGTTTCTTTGGCGGATATGAACCGTTTGCTGCGTGAAACATATGAGGGAACAGAATGGGATATGACAAAAGACATGATGGTTACGAAGAAAATCAAGGATAAAGATGGAACCGAGCGTGATACGATATATAAAAGCCCGTTGGCACAAAACTGGATGACGAATGATATGTTTGAATTCCTGAATGCACAGCGAGGTGAAAAGAAGATAGAGAAACAGCGGACGATATCGGTTGTCTGGTGTGCTTATTCGTTTGTGATCCAGTGCCGAGATTGGTTACCGGACGAGGTTGGAGGCGTTTGTTGGTGGTCGGAAGATAATCCGGGTGAAAGTCCCCGTGTCCCGTTATTTGCCGGAATGACGGATGTCCCTGAAAGCTTTAAGGTATGCGGGCATAAACGATATCGTCCTGATGCCGCCCTTTGGACCTATCGACGTACAAACCGTTTGGCGCAAGTGAGTTGGGGGCATGGTCGTAAATTAATCGAGCCAGCCGTCCTCTCTTTCGAGCAGAAGGCTGCCGACGAAATGCCTCTGATAGAAAACAAGGTATTGGTCCTTATTCGGGAAGGCAAGAAAGATGAAGCCCAAGCTTATCTTACCCGTTATTCCTTTGATTTTATCTATTCGACTTTGCGTTGTTGGGAGGAAATGGAAGGACAGCTATGGCATAAGTTTGGACGGGGTTTCTGATTGAGGGCTTCTTTTAGTGTGAGTTTTTCTTGGCTTTTTCCCGCTGCTTTTCGATTTCTTTTCGGTAGGAGAGTGGGTTTATGCCTGTTTTGCTCCTGAAAAAGTAAGAGAAATAGTCGGCCGATTCAAAATTGAGCTTCATTGCGATGTCTTGGATCGACATTTCCGTACTGCTCAGTAAATCTTTGATCTTGCTGAGCTTCAGTTGCAGCATGTATTGATGGGGAGCGATCCCAGTGTATTGCTTGAATGATTTCCTGAAATTGGAATAGCTCATGTTGATGGATTCGGCGATATCTTCCGGTGTAAACTTGTCGTAAATATTTTCCCGCATCAATACGCATGCTTCCTGTATCTTCTGCATAGAAACCGGTCCACAGTCCTGATTTTTGTTGATCGAATAGATCAAGCCGATCGTATGCATCGTAATTCCCGCCAAAACAGCTTGGAACCCGGATTTCTGTGCCCTGGCACAGTCAAGCATTTCCCCGAAATGCTTGACGATTTGGTCATTCATGCCGATATGAAATATGGGATTTGCGCGATTAATAATTCCGTTTAATAATTTTTCAAAATAATCACCTTGAAAGGTTACGTAATATTCATCCCAACCTATATTGGCGATAGGTTGGTAGCTATGCCATTGTCCGGGGAAAATAAAGAATGCGTCTCCTTTTGATATTTTCTTTTCAAAGCAGTTGATGGAAGCAAAAGTTCCTTCTCCTTTTACAATATATACCAGGGCGAACTCGTCAATAATTCTGCCCCGGTCGGGATTAAATGTATATCCGATTGGGTGACCTTTAAGGGGATAACTGCCTTTTGGATCAATAGACTGAAATCCTATGCCGTTAATAGACATTCCCCAGATGTTCTCATCATTGTTTGTCGGTAAGTACTTTATGACATTATGTTTACTGCGATCAAAATCCATTTGGTGATTATTTTGAGTATTTCAGAATAAAATGTTTCTCGCTTGAGAGATTACATTTATCTCTGTTTACAAAGATATTAAATTTATTACATCTGTCAAAAAGCAAGGGAAAAATATCATTTTTTCATGATTATAAAGATAATAAAGGCAGACATTTGTGAAAATAAATATCGTTTAACCTAATAAGTTTGGAGATTATGAGAAATCGAATTCTATTTTTGCTATGTTTCCTATGTATAGGATTGCAAGCATTTGCCCAGATTTCTATTTCAGGAAAAGTGGTTGATGCAGGAGGGCTTGAACTTCCAGGCGTAAATGTGATGGTAAAGGGAACAACTATCGGTACATTAACCGATGGTGATGGAAGGTTTACGATTCCAGATGTTCCGGGTAGCAGTAATGCCGTATTGGTATTTTCTTATGTCGGTTTCCAGACACAAGAAATAAAAGTAGGAAATACCAAAAATTTAACTGTGAAATTGCAGGAAGATAATATGGCATTGGATGAGGTTGTGGTGGTTGGTTATGGTACATCCCGTAAAAAAGATTTGGCAGGCTCTATTTCTAGTGTTAAATTGGATGATTCTCCGTTGACGCAGTTGGCAAACGTGAATGCTTTAGTTGCGTTGTCAAGCAAGATTCCGGGTTTTAATTATTCCCCGACAACAGATGCCGGTGGTGATAATACGGCTTCAATGACGATTCGTGGTATGAATTCTATTATTACAGGTCCTTCGGAGGCAAGCTTGAACAAGCCGTTGTTGGTTGTCGATGGTTCTATCTTTAATGGTAGTATCAACGAAATTGCCATGACGGATGTTGAATCCATTGATGTTCTGAAAGATGCCAGTTCTGCTGCCATCTACGGTTCACGTTCTGCAAATGGTGTAATTATTATTACAACAAAGCGTGGTCGTTCTTCCAAACCTACGGTTAATTTGGATGCTTATTACGGAATTCAGAGTTGGACAAGAAAGCCGCAGATGGTAACGGATCAAAATGAATTTTTGAATCGTCGTCGTGAAGCGATGATTGCTGCCGGTTCGATTGATCCGAGCGTAGGTTTGGACCCCGCACAGCTATTGAATGCTGAGGAACTGGAAGTTTACAATGCTGGTGGTTGGGTTGATTGGATTGATGAGGTCTCTCAAAATGCGCAGATTCAGAATTATAATCTGAGTATTTCAGGAAATGCTTCCGATAAAGTGAATTATTATTTGTCGGCCGGTTATATGAAACAGGATGGTCTGATTGTTGGCGATGACTATAAAAAGCTGACTTTCATGGCTAAAATGGACGCAAAAGTTACAGACTGGTTGACGGTCGGTATGCGCGCATCTTATTATAATGCCTCTAATCCTGGTCAGATCGCAAATATTCAGTCTGCAACATGGCTGTCGCCCTATAGCCATAAGTATGTACGTTATGATGGCTATACTGATTGGTATGAAAGATATGCAAATGGAAATGTCGCCAGCCCGTTTTGGAGTTCTTCCGAAACTACTTCCTATTTGTGGACAGATCGTGAGAAGAAATATGATAACCTAAATGGAACAGGATTTGTACAGATCGATTTCCCATTTGTAAAAGGTCTGAGCTATAAGTTTACCATGAATGCTGTAAAAAATACGAACAATGTTGATATGTTTGTAAATCCCCAGTATTTCTTGGATACGAGAAAAGTTGAGGAATTGGCTGATCCGTATAAGTATACGGCGGAGGCAAATGGTAAATCGGAGATTAACCAGACTTATGCGTGGACAATGGACAATGTGTTCACTTATACGAAAGATTTCGGAAAGAATCATTTGGATGCAATGCTCGGTTATACGCGTGACGCCACTCATCAGAATCAGTTGAAGACTGCTTATAGTGGTTTCAAACTGCCGACTGTATTAGGCTCGTACGGACAAAATTTGGCAACGACTCAGCAGATTAACAAGACATTGAAGGAATGGCAGAATGTCGGTTATATGGCTCGTGTCAATTATAACTATGCAAACAAGTATTATCTGACGGCGAACTTCCGTCGTGATGGTTTCTCTGGATTTGCAAAAGGTAGTAAATGGGCTAACTTCCCAGGTGTGTCTGCAGCTTGGACATTGTCCCAGGAAGATTTTATGCAGAATGTAATTCCGGGATTGAGTTTCTTAAAGCTGAGAGGATCCTATGGTTTGACCGGTAATCAGAGTATCGAAGCCTATGCTACATTGGCTACAGTCGCTTCCGGTTATACTTGGTATGATGCATCTTCTTTGTATATCTATCAGAATTCGTTGGCAAATGAGGAATTGACTTGGGCGACAACTAAAACAGGAAACTTCGGTCTTGATTTCGGATTCTTGGACGGACGCATTTCTGGTTCTATCGATGTTTATAAATCAAAGACAAATGATATGTTGTTGAACCGTTCATTGCCTTATATGACTGGTTTCTCGGAAGCAAAGTTTAATGCGGGTGAGGTGATGAACCGCGGTGTCGAACTATCTTTGAATACGGTTAATATAAATGGAGACGGTAAAGATAATTTCCGTTGGGAAAGCGGATTGACTTTTTATCGTAACAAGAACAAGATTGTTCACCTTTTTGGCAAGGATGCTAATGGCAAGGAAGCGAACGATACGGGTAATGCGACAACAAATGGTTACGAAACTGCTCGTGCGTTGGTTATAGGCGAGTCGATCAATGCTGCATGGGATTTGAAAATGTTAGGTATCTTCCAATCTCAGGCTGAGATTGATAGCTATGTAGACGCGAATGGTAATAAGATTCAGCCGGATGCTGTACCTGGTGACATCAAGTTCCTGGATTATAACGGTGATGGTAAGATCAGTACGGATGACCGTCACTGTATTGGAGATATGGACCCATTGTTCACGATCAATTTTAGCAATACGTTAAGTTGGAAGAACTTCTCTTTGTATTTTAACTTCCGTTGGGATGCAGGTAACAGTTCTCATTTTATCGGTAGTGATCCGTTTGGTAATTACCATAATACGGCAACGACATCAGGTGCTCAGTTGAAAGTTGCTCCATGGAGCGAAAATAATCCAACAAACGAGCATCCACGCTTGGGCTATGTAAATACTTATTCCTATTATTTTTGGTCACAACGTCAGTATCTGAAACTGAAAGATTTGAGTCTTTCCTATACTTTCGATCAGCCGTGGGTAAAGAAAGCCAATATTCAGAATTTGCGTCTTTATCTGAGTGGTACGGACTTATTCACAATTACCGGCTGGTCTGGTCTGGATCCTGAAACAGGTGGTACGATTGCTGCCGGTCCTGGTAGTAGCCGTTATGGAAGCAAGCCTGCTTATCGGACACTTACAATTGGTGCTAATATAACATTCTAAAAATTGAACGGATATGAAAATTAAAAATATATTGTTAGGAACGGTTGTTGGCTCTTTGTCCCTATGTGGATTGGTTAGCTGTGACAATGATTTTCTAGAAGAAAAGTCATATGAATATACGTCTTCGACTTCGTATAATACACCTGAGGAATTGGACATGGCAATCGGTTTTCTGCATGGGCGCATCCAGTATTTGTTTTTTGGTGTATGGGGTAATCATAACTATTTTATGACAGGCATGGGACTGGACACCTTTGCTGCAACAGACCAAAATTATATTACAAGTAACTGGAAGACATTTACTCCTGACGAACCGGGGTATTCACGTCACTGGTACGATAATTTGTGTCAAATAATCCAACAATCGAATATAATTATCGATGCTATCGATACTCGGGATATCAAATGGGATAGCGAGACTCAAAGAAATGAGATTAGGGCGGAAGCGATCTTTTTCCGTGCGTGGGCTCATCGTTGTTTAGCCGGTATGTACGGTGACACTCCTATTATATTGGAACCGGCTCGCTCTGCAAAAGTAGATTATGAACGTTCTCCCCGTATGGATGTTTGGAAACAGTGTGCGGCGGATTTTGAATGGGCAGCTCAGAATTTACCGTTGACAACGACGAAAAATGGCCGTATCGTAAAAGCGGCTGCAGACCATATGTTAGCTGAAATGTCTATCTGTATCGGTGACTATGATAAGGCGATTGCGGCGGCAAAACGTGTAATTGATGGAACAGACGGAGATTACCATCTGATGACCGAACGTTTCGGAACACGGGCTGGTGAGGCAACGGACCGTTATGGCAATCCTCATAGCTCTTATTGGGATCTGTTCCGTATGGGTAATTTTAATTATCAGGAAGGAAATAAAGAAGCAATCTGGGTAGCTCAATATGATTATGAAGGACGCATCAGTAATACTGGTGGCGGTGGTGTTGTAAGTTGGGGATCTGCTCCAGCAAAATGCCATATCGAACAGGCTTTTGTCTCTAATTTCTATAATGTGGACAAGAAAAGGACTTTGTCAAATGGTGACGTTATTCAGATATTTGGTTGGGGGGCTGTAACTTTTACAAATAGTAAAGCGGATTATGATGCGAATAAGAATAAGTCGAATGTAGCAACCGACTCGACGGGGTATGGTGGCGGTGGAACTTGCCATCCGACCGAATGGTTCTTAGGTGATCTATGGAATAATTGTGGAAGTGATGTCCGTGGCTCTGAAGAGATGATTCAACGTAATCTATATCAGTCGGGAGGTAAGCCATGGAGGCAGGCCATTGATGAGGCGAAGGCTTTATATGAATCTAAAAAAGCGTCCGGTGATTCGGATGCCGATCTTTATAAAATCACGGCTAATGATACGGTCACTCTTTTCCCGCGTATCTGGAAGTTCGGTACGGATAAGCATGTGGATGGCGACTATCGCCGATATGATCCGGATTGGTATGTAATTCGTCTGGCTGAAACTTATCTGTTGTTGGCAGAAGCATATTTGAATAAAGGAGATAAAGCAAGTGCGGCAGATGCTATCAATGTTGTTCGTGCCCGTGCCAAAGCTCCATTGTGTACGGCTGCTGATGTGACGATTGACTATATTCTGGATGAGCGTGCCCGTGAATTGTATGGCGAAGAACATCGTGCAGTAACACTCTCTCGTCTGTCGACAAAAGAAAATCCGGTGTTGGTACAGCGTACCCGCAAATATGGATATCGTTTCCCGGCAGCTACAAACGAATTGAAGGATGCAGGTCCCAATATTCAGGATTATCAATGGCAATATCCAATACCATTACAGGTAATCGAAGCTAACTCTGGGGCTAACTTCCCGCAGAATGAAGGTTATTGATTAAATCTATCTGTTTTAAAGCCCGGTGGCAGAAATGCTTCCGGGCTTTTATTTTGTGTCGAGTTTAGGCGGTACGGATAAATCCATAATACCAATAGGTGTTTCCGTATTTTTGCCGGAGTACATGATCCGTATTCGGACGTTGTGACATCAGTACGCCGAAGTCTTCGAAAGCCAGCCTGCAGGTTGGGGTAACCGGGTAGTTGCGGGTGGCTTCCAAATGAGGAAACATGAGGTCGACCACTAACAGAGCTTCCTGATAATGAATCGGTATCGCTTCACCTAGTGGAAAGTATTGCCGGAATAAATTATAAAAACCTTTCAAGTCTTTATCCAAAAGGACGCCGCATAACAAATAGTCGAGTGCTTTACGGTTGGTTGTATCGGCTTTTATCGCTTGTGTCAGAAGAATGAGGGGGGAAGATGCGTCGATAATGAAATCTTCCTTGTATGCTTCTTTGGAAGTTGTTAGGGACTTGGAGATCCGTTCGGTTCGTTCTTTTATCCATTGATTGTGACAGGTGGAGGTTTGTAAGATGTCCATATATTTCTGGGCCAGGGGAAGATTTCCGGATTCTGTTTGCCAATCAATCAATCTTCTGAGCCGGGAGAAAGAAAGACCTTGTGGAGACATGGCATTGGCTTGTGCAAGTTGGTGGAGAGCTTCGTGTTTCAGTCCGAGAGCATAGGCGAAAAGGCTGTTAAAATTGGCTCCGCCCAATTCGTTTGCCGGAAAATAAATGCGGTCTGCTGACTGTACTGGATAGTGGAAGAGTTGCTCCGGCAGGATACCTTTTTCATTAAGGGCAAGCATCAGGTAAGGATGATAGTAGGCTTCGCTGCTGTTACTGGTATGGATCGTTTGTAGTACCCGATCCCATTGTTGTTCTTCCGCATACCGTTGTACAGCCAGGCGTTTCTCCCTTTCCCGGTTGGGGGAAGAATAAATGCTGTAACAACTGAATGCGATTAAGAGAAGGGGGAATGCGATAGAGATATAGCGGTTTTCTTTTCTGCCGGAGAGGAAAGCAGAGCAGAGCGGAATTAGGAACAAGGCATAGTATACGTAAATATATCGCATTCCATATTCAGGATTAATGAATGTGTACAACTGATTGACCGGGGTGTAAAAAACAAAGTTTTGCCATAACAGAGGCCATACGGCAACAAGTACCAGATTTATAACCGGTAACATAGGGAAGCCTTTTTGTTTGAAGAAAATTCGTTCGAAAACAATTCCATACAGATACAATAAAAGTAAGCAGTTTTCCGGTAAAAGAAGATATAAGAAAGGAATAGCGATCAAAGCGCTGGTATAGCGTATTACTTTGTTCTGGATGAAAAGATAAAAAACGAGTGTTAAAAGGAATAGATTGTATTGTAATAGTGCGGATAAGTTCCAGGCATATTGATAGATGCAGAACATGATGATCGGTACGGTGATTATCCATCCGTGCAGTGCTGCTTTCCATTGCCTTAAGTAGAGGAGGAGGATGACTGCGGTAATCAAAAGTAAACCTGTTTCCACGAAAAGTCCCAGTGAGAGCGGATGGTAGAACTGAGACAAAAAGTTCGTTATCAGACTGTTCCATCCGGTTGGAGCAAGTAGATAACCTTGCAGGTAGTCGTTTGTCATCAGGAATAATCCGCCTGCCTCCTGATAACGAATATATTCGGGATAGAACATATATTCGATAACGAGTGTATAAATACTTGACAGGACCAGAAGTATGATGTTTCCTTTTTTCATTTTTATGTACGTTTTAATCGGTTACGGTATGATCCAGCTGAGATCTGGTGATTGTGATTTTATCCTTGATAAATTCCGGAATGTTGAATGATTTCATTCGGAGGTTGTTCTCGTCAGGATCTTTCTGCGGGAGTAGGAACGGTTTACTGAACTTTCCGTTCTCATTTAGGTGGGCGATAAAGAAACGGGTGTAAAGCCCGTCTAGGCGTCGGCTGCTGAATATGATCCATCTTCCGTTTGAAGACCAGGAGTGATAGCTTTCCACGTCTGTGCTGTTTAAGATATCGGTATCCACGGGGGCAGAACCTTGTAAAGATATCATTTTCAGATCCGCTTCCTTATGCCAGATCGGGAAAGTTGCATAATCCGATTCGGTGAAAAGCAGATATTGGTTATCTGGTGAGATACGGGGGAATGAAGCGCTTTTATTGTGTGCCGTATAGATCGTGTCGATTGTCTCTCCGAAAGAACCGTTGTCCGGGTTAAAGGAGACACTGCAAATAGAGTATTTAATCTCTTTCAACCTCTTGGGCAATTGTCTGGCAGGAGTTGTGCAGTAATATAGGCGTTTCCCGTCAGGAGCCCACGCTGGAAATGTTTCGAAAGATGCCGGACCGTTGAAACGGGGATCCGTTATGACTGTGTTATGGACCAAATCATATAAGACCAGGTCTGATTCCAGATCGTAGACTTCTATTAGGTTCGGGTTTCGGCTATAAAAAGACTGACGGGTGGTATTGGTTGAAAATATGATATATTTGCCAGATGGATGCCAGTGGGGATAAGTTCCTTCTTTGGATGATCCGAGTTGCGATAATTGCACTTTGGTAGGCTGGTTATTTTTAATAATGATTGTCCCTCCCGGAGAAGTCCGTGCATGAAACATGAAATCTGTAGGGGAATAATTGCAGAATGAGTGGCAATTGACACATCCTTTTTCATTCATATTGCTGGATATGATAATATCCTCTTTAAAACAGTTTAAAGCTCTTTGGCGGATATCCATTTCATGCCAAGATTCATAACCTGGTTCGATTAATCGGTAGGCAATATAAGGGTCGATAGAGTCTGTTGTAATATAAACAGGAAAAGATTTGTATTGTATACCTTCCGGATAAGATTCATTCCATACGGATATGGATATATCTATTTGCTTGCCAGTATTATCGGATAACATATGTTGCCATTTCTTTAAGGGTATATCGATTTTGTTTTTCCCTTCGATGCTAAATAATGGTTGGTTATTGTTGGAAAAAACAGCTTTTATATGAGAGGAATTTCTGACAGTAAAGTTTAAAGGTGCAATATTGATGGGGATACTTATTCCTTTATAATCCGGAAATATATCCGGATAGGTATTTCCGAGTTTAGATGCGACTTTATTTTCTGTGCATCCGATGTAGAGAAAGAAGGTCAATAAAGATAATAATAATTGTTTCATGGCTCATTCTGTTTATGATAGCACTCTGCAAAGATGTATCAAATTTTTAATTATAAATATCAAAAGCATAGATAAAATTTGTGCGAGGGTGAATATTTTTGTCCATTGTGAAAGACACATGGGAACATGGATTAATCTTATTTTTGTAAATACCGTATTATGATGAACAGATACAGATTTTTCTCTCTTTGCCTAGGTTTGATGTGTGGACTGCACTTGTCGGCCAAAGATTATTATGCCACGGATTTCGGTGTGAAAGCGGATGGTAAGACATTGAACACGAGTTCCATTCAGAAAGGAATCGACTTTGTGAATGCACAAGGTGGGGGGCGCTTGGTCTTTACTGCGGGTAATTATCAGACTGGGACGATTTACCTGAAGTCGAACGTGACACTCCATCTTGAAGAAGGAGCGACTTTATTGGGATCGACCAATCCTTGGGATTACGAAAAAGATCCGTATATTCGTTGGATGTCTATGATTTTCGCAGTCAAGCAGCAGAATATTGGTATAACGGGGAAAGGGACGATTAACGGGCGTGGTTTTCAAACAGCCAACAATATGGTGGACTATATCCAGCGGGGTATCTACGAAGATCCACTGAAACTGGGCCGTCCGAACGAGACGAACCGTCCGCAGAACATCTATTTCCGTGAATGCGAGAATGTGACAATCAAGGATATCACCCTGCGGGACCCGGCAAGCTGGAACCAGACATACGACCAGTGTAAGAATCTTTATGTCGACGGAATCCACGTGGATAGCAAATCCTATTGGAATAATGACGGTATCGATGTGGTAGACTGTGACGGCGTTGTGCTGAAAAACTCTTTTATCGATGCGGCGGATGATGCGCTTTGCTTTAAATCGCATGATGCGAACAGCATGTGTCAGAACGTGGTTGTCGAGAACTGTGTGGGACGTTCGAGTGCCAGTGGCTTGAAATTCGGGACGGTATCGAGAGGTGGTTTCCGTAACTTCAAAGTGAAAAACATCAAGATATATGATACGTATCGTTCGGCCATAACATTTGCAGCAGTCGATGGTGCTCTGATCGAAAACATCGAAGTAGATGGCGTTCGTTCCATTCATACGGGAAATGTGATCTACCTCCGTATCGGTGACCGTTGGAGTGCAGGGAAGAAGCCGATTATGAAGAATATTACGATCAAGAATGTCTATGCCGAGATCCCGATGGACAAACCGGATGCCGGATATAATTATGAAGGACCGATCGAAGATCTTCCCCGCAATATCTCACCCGCCAGCATTGTTGGATTGCCGGAATATAAGATTCAGAACGTGACACTCCAGAATATCGAGATTGTTTCTCCCGGAGGTGGTAATCCCTACTACGCTTACCGTGGATTGGCACCGGCCGAGCTGGACAGTATTCCTGAAATGGCGACTTCCTATCCGGAGTTTTCGCAGTTTAAGGAATTGCCGGCTTGGGGCTTCTACATCCGTCATGCCGAGGGAATCACTTTTGATAATGTGACGTTTAAGGCTTTGAAAAAAGATTACCGTCCGGCTATCGTGATGGATGATGCCGGGGAGGTGACATTCAAGGATGTCCGGTTTATCGAGCCGGAGGGCGAGGGAAAGAAACAGATATTCCCTTATAAGTCAAAAGTGATAAAATGAGAGTACGATATCGGACTGGAAGGATGTATAGGATTAAAAACAAAAAAGTGAGACGATATGAATAAAAATAAATTATTTGCAAGTGTGATAGGCCTTTTGGTCTTTGTGGCGGGACTTTCAGCTAAAGATTACCAAGTCGCGATGTTTGGAATCAAATCGGACGGAGTGACACTCAATACCCGTTCTATCCAGCGAGCTGTCGATTATATCAGTGAACAGGGAGGCGGCCGGCTTATTTTTTATGTGGGCCGTTATCTGACTGGTTCAATCGAACTTAAGTCGAATGTGACGATCCGTATCGAAGAGGGAGCCGTCTTGGTTGCAGTTCCCTCCGTTTATGATTTTAAAGGGGTTGGAGGATGTAATGCGATTATTTACGCAGACAAGCAAAAGAATATCGGTATCGGTGGAAAAGGCATTATCGATGGCCGTAGCATCGCTGTGCGGGCAAGCGTGGAAGAGCAATTGCAAAAAGGGCATATCGAAGGAAATGTATCCGATTATGCACCAGCTTTGATCTGCATGGAAGGCTGCGAGGATGTGAAAATCGAACAAGTCACCCTGCAGGATGCAGCGAACGTAGCCGAAATATATAAGGACTGCCATAATGTGACAGTAGACAGAGTCGTTGTGAATGCCGGTGCATCGGACCGGAAAGCAATCTCGATTTCTGGCTGTGACGGAGTGAAGATGACAGATTGCTACTTTAATATGGCGGGGAATCCGTTGGAGAGTGCTGGGACATCCCGTAATCTAATATTTACAAATTGTATAACACCAGACGGCAAAGCTGTCTCAAGCGATCAATAAGAAGGAGGAGAAAACTATGCAGAGGAGATCTTTTATCAAACAGAGTGTTTTATGGACAGCCGGTTGTGCCGTCGGTAGCCGTATGTCGCTATGGGGTACGGTTAGTGCAGCCGATGAGGTGAAGGGGACGGTTTTGCGTTCCGGTGAGCTATATAAATTGTTTCGTGATCCACAATCCATTTACCGCCCGTTTGTCCGTTGGTGGTGGAACGGAGATAAAGTAGAAGCGGATGAATTGAAACGTGAACTGCATATATTGAAGGAGGCGGGTATCGGAGGAGTGGAGATCAATCCGGTTAAATTTCCCGGCAATGACACGGACGATTTGGGAAAGAAGTCGTTACCTTGGCTGAGCGACGAATGGATTGACATGTTGAAGGTGGCTTTTGACGAGGCGAAGTCGCTTGATATGACCTGCGATCTGATCGTCGGTTCCGGCTGGCCGTTCGGAGCGGAGTTCCTGACAGGAGACGAGAGAGCGGATGTTGTAGTGAACTATTCCGAGAAGCTGAGTGGTCCGATCGACTATGAAGTCTCTCGCGACGGTCTGTTCTGTGCGGCCGATCCTGCTATCAGTTCTCCTTTTCTTGGAAAGAAGATGGAGCTGGTTTCCCTGCAGCTGGTTCCTGAGCCGTTTGGCAGTCTTGATCAGGCTATCGATCTGATGGATAAAGAGGTAGACGGAACGTTCAAGTTCAAAGTGCCTGATGGAAAATATGTCTTGTTTGCCTTGGTCAAGATACGCGGTTTCCTCGAAGTGATCAATGGTGCTCCCGGTGCTACGGGACCGGTGTTGAACCATTTCAACAAGCCGGCTGTGCAGAAGTATTTGAATAATATGTCGGATAAGATTCAGAACCGTTTGGGTCCGTTGTCCGGCAATATCCGTTCCTTGTTTACCGACAGTATGGAACTGGAAGGATCGAATTGGTCGTATGATATGGCGGAAGAATTCAAGAAACGCCGGGGATATGACGTGCAACCCTATCTGCCCTTCATCCTATTTAAGATGGGCAGCATGGGGAATGTGTTGACCTATGAACCAAAGGTTCAGTTTACACCCGAACTGGACGATACGATCCAGCGTGTGCGTTATGATTTTGAATATACGAAAGCCGAACTGCTGCGCGAGCGTTTTACACAGACTTACCTGGACTGGTGTAAGGGGCTGAATGTGAAATCGCGTGCACAGGCCTACGGACGTGGTTTCTTCCCGCTTGAAAGCAGTCTGGATTATGATATACCCGAATGCGAATCCTGGACGATGACTTGGTTGAGGCATCGTCTGGGCGAGGAGATGTCGGAAGAGGATTATCGTCGGGGGCGTGCCTATACGATGGTTAATAAATATGTGTCTTCTGCTGCCCACTTACGTGGAAAGCGCTTGGTGAGTTGTGAGGAGATGACCAATACTTATACCGTGTTCAATATGACATTGGAGTTGTTGAAGATTGGAGGTGATCAGACGGCTATCTCCGGTGTGACGCATTCTATCTTCCACGGTTTCAACTATTCTCCTAAAGAAGCTCCGTTCCCCGGATGGATTCGTTACGGGGCTTATTATAACGAGAATAACAACTGGTGGCCGTATTTCAAATATTATACCGCTTATAAAGGCCGTATGGCTTCCGCTCTGCAACATGGAACCATGTATGCGGATATCGCGATCCTGCATCCGATAGCCGATATGTGGAGCACGTTGGGAATGCAGAACGAACCGTTCCCCGCTACTACCAATGTGAAATATAAGACATTGGTATGGGAGGCGATCCATAAGAACGGCAGCGGTTGCGACTATGTTTCCGAATCGATCATCCGGGATGCCGAGATGAAAGACGGTTACTTGTGCTATGGTCCCCGCAAATATAAAACTCTTTTCCTGATCGAAGTGGAGAGTATGGAACCGGCTACCGCGCATAAATTATATGATTTTGTGGCCTCTGGCGGGCGTATTTTCTGTATAGAGGCTTATCCGCATAAATCGGTCGGCCTGAAGGATCATGACAAGCATGATAAGGAAGTGCAGGAATGGGTGGAAAAGATGAAGCAGATGGACGGGTGTTTCATACTGCTTCATAAACCGGAAAAGGACTTTGTCGGTTGGTATCAGGGTGTGCAGAAAGACTATGGATTGACACCGTATATGACGATTGAAAAACCTGATCCTTACTTGATGCAGAACCGTTATCAGGGCGATAACAGGGAAGAAATGTTCTTTTTCAGTTATGCACATCGTTATAATTCGCATCAGACTCGTATTTCCTTCTGCAACGAGGTTGTAAAAGGACGTCAGGGTTGGGTGTGGGATCTGGAAACGGGTGAACGATACCGGTTGCCGCTGGATGCAGCCAACAGTTTCCTGTTCGACTTCGGTCCGGCTGACTCTCTCCTGATTGTGTTCGATAAGCAAAAGAGAGGAAATGATTACAAGCCGCTTCCGGTTTCCGGTGAGGATTTGAAAGATCTTTCGTCTGATTGGGATGTGGAGTTCCGTCATAGCCGTGAGAATACGGTGCAGAATACTCATTTCGACAAACTGAAGGATTTAAAGGATACGGACTATGTGAATTTCTGCGGAACGATTGTTTATAGAAAGAAAGTCAACGTCTCTTCGCCTGTCGGGATGGTTCTTAACCTTGGGTTGGTACATGGTGTATCGGAAGTATTCGTGAACGGGCAGAGTTGTGGTGTCAAATGGTATGGCCGCCGTATCCATCCGGTTGCAGCCCGGTTGAAACAGGGAGAAAACAGGATTGAGATACACGTCGTGACGGTAATGGGTAATTATTTGAAGACACTGAAGGATAATAAGATCGCTCAGGCGTGGACCCGGAGGCAGGATGTTGTGCAGCCGGCGGGATTGGTAGGACCGGTAACCGCTTATAGAATTAAAAATTAAGAATTAAGAATTAAAAAATTAAGAAGCTGAAATTAAGAAATTGAAGAATTATGAATGTGATTAGAAAAATAATGATCCTGTGCTTGTTGGCAGGAATGCTGATGCCGGTGTGGGCAAAAGATTACCAGATGACTATGTTCGGGATCAAGTCGGATGGGACGACCATGAATACCCGTTCCATACAAAAGGCGATCGACTTTATTTCCGAGAATGGGGGAGGACGTCTGGTGTTTACTGTCGGACGTTATTTGACCGGCAGTATTCATCTGAAGTCAAATGTGACGATCCATTTGGGAGAGGGTGCCGTGTTGGTCGGTTCCACCAATCCTTATGATTATGATATGGAACTGAATGCCTGGTACGGCTTGATCTTGGCGAATAAGCAGGATAATATCGGTATCACCGGCAAAGGGGTGATCGACGGTCGTGGACGTGAGCTTGCCAATAACTTCATCAACCAGGTTTATTCAGGGGTGATCAAGGACAAACTGCAGTTGGGACGTGTGGCCAACCGTCCGAAGCTGGTCTATTTCCGCGAATGCAAGAATGTGGAGATAAAAGGTGTGACGATGATGAATCCGGCTTTCTGGACACAGACCTACGATCAGTGCGAGAACCTGTTGATCGATGGTATCACGGTGCATAGCCGTGCTTACTGGAATAACGACGGGATGGATATTGTCGACTGTAACGGCGCATTGATCCAAAACTGTTATGTGGATGCGACAGACGATGCGATCTGCCTGAAATCCCATAGTGCCGATGCTGTTTGCCAGAATATCGAGGTGCGTAACAATACGGCTTGTTCAAGTGCAAGCGGTATCAAGTTCGGAACGGCTTCGACTGGTGGCTTCAAGAACATAAAGATTATCAACAATACTATATTCGACACGTTCCGTTCGGCTATAACGATCCAGGCGGTTGATGGCGGACTGGTTGAGAATATAGTGGTGGACAGCCTTCGTTCCATCAATACCGGAAATCCTATCTATTTGGTCGTGGGAGAACGTCGTGAGGGACGTCGCAGCCGGATGGACAACGTGCATATCTCGAATGTTTATGCCGAAGTCCCGGCGACGAAACCGGATGCAGGTTATGACTACGAAGGGCCGACGGAAGATAATCCGCGCAATGTCTCGCCTTCCGGCATTGTCGGCTTGCAAGATAACAAGATTACGAATGTCTCTATCGAGAATGTCGAGATCGTTTATCCGGGCGGTGGTAATCCGTTGTATGCTAAAGTTGGGCTGGACGAACTGGATAAAGTTCCGGAAATGCCGAAAGCTTACCCTGAGTTCTCTCAGCATAAGGAGTTGCCTGCCTGGGGATTTTATGTCCGCCATGCCGATGGGGTCACTTTCAAGAATGTGAAGCTGACTGCTTTGAAGAAAGACTATCGTCCGGCTATCGTCTTGGACGATGTGCACAACGGGGCATTTACAAAGATCAAAGTGGTTGAACCGTCTGCCGGAAAGAAGGAAAAGATACACGCTTACAAGTCTACGAAGATAAAAAAATAGAACGGGAGATACGGGAAACACATAAAAGGGGAGGGAATGCAAAATGTGCATATCCCCCCCGCTTTTTTATGTAGCGGAACAGACAATACTCCCCCTTCCTTCTTCGGAGCAGGATAAGAAGGAAAAAACTGTTTAAGAAAGACTGAACCAATCAAATGATGGTTTATCTGGCAATTACTGAATACGACTAGGAAAGACTGGGCTTATTTAAGTGACGATAGCTATGTTTCTGTCGTCAGACAGCCTGGTCATAAACCTTTTGCCTTTGGTCGAATACGTTTTCGCCCTTAGTCGAAAAGATTTTTGACAAGTGTCGAAAGGGCTTTTGACCAAGGGCGAAAAGTAAAGGTCTGGTAGTAATGGCCGTAAATACCTGTATGTTTTTGTTTTCTTTTCGTGATAAAGACGGCTTTAGAAATACCCGTGCGTTTCCACATCTCCATATTTGAGGGCTATCTCTACCCGTTTGACAGTGAATGTATCGTTATCTTCGGACTGGAACCCGATGCGGTTGTATCCCTGTTTGAGAACTTCGTCGGGTAGGATAAAGGCATATTCCTTTTCTTCTTTTTCCAGCCCTCGTTCCCTATCGTATAGGTGGGTGTAGGCCGGCATTTCTTTCTCAACGGCTTTTCCGTTTACTGTCAACCGGCAGGATGCCGGCCGACTGGTGCGGATGAATAGGATTGCTTCTTCCGGATATCCTTCCTCTACCGAATCGCCGATATAAAGATTGACTTCTTTCTCTTCTCCCTTGCCTATTTTTAGCGGGAGTGGAGAGTCCGGCTTTATATTATACTGGACAACCCCGTCAGACAGTGCATATATCTTATTCCTGTCTTTTAAAGTTTCCAACGATCCTAATTCCTGAAGCAGTTCCGGCATCATGACCCGGCAAACCTGGCCGCCGTCTTCCAGATACAGTTTCCCGTCATGTTCGGTATTGAGCGTGCCGAAATAATAATTGAACAGGTAGATCCCGTCTGCCCCCTGTGAGAGGATATGGGAACACATCCCCCTGTGCATGCCGTGTGACCAGAATTCCCGCGGGCGGTAGCCTCCGTCGTCGATCGAACTGTAGAACGGAATGTTGAGCTCTTTCCCCATTTCTTCCCTGAACTTGGCTACCGGCATGGCGGGATCGCCTCTCCAATGGACACCTGTACTGATAAAGTCCAGCAATCCGAGGCGTAGCCATTCGCGTATATCCAGTCCTTTCATCATGTTTTGCTCGACCGTCGGTGCCACACGTGCGGAGAGTAGGATCTTTCTGCCTTGTTTGGCTGAAATTTCATCTACTTTCTGACGGATGTCTTTCACCAACTGTGTCATCAGCGGTGCGTTCTGCGGCCCTGTGCCAGACTTGAAGTAAACGATAAAGCGCATGAAGTCGAGATCGTATCCGTCGATTATGTCGGCGTAATTTTCCAATTGCTCGGAAATAATCGCCAATTTGCGGTCGCGCACTTCCTTTATGGCAAAGTCAAAAGCCCCGCCGCTGTTATAACCTTGTGTCGTGTCGTTCAGCCAGTATTCCGGATGCTGAATCCAGAAATCGGTGTACCAGATCGGACAATGGGTAGTCGTATCATTGAAATGCAAGTCGTTCATCCGGTAAGTGATGAAGGCTTCCATCCCCTTCTCCTTTGCCCTTTTTAAGGTATAAGCGACCAAGTCCGTCCCCTCTTTTTCCAGGTTCAGATGGTTCCGGTAGTATTTTCGGAAAGAGTTGTATTGAGCTGTGTCGCAACCGCAATCCAACGTTCCGTTCAGATCGTCTCCCATCACATGGCCGTATTTGGAACGAACATAGAAGAAATCGCTGCCGGAACACATCATATAGGTCGTGACCTGTGAGTTCGCCACCATATCGACGCAGGAGTCCAAGTCGGCAAGCGTAAGCGGACGATACTTGAACCAGCGGTTTCCTAACAGGTCGGAACCGTCGTTGTTATGAATGATCCGGAATGTCCGTTCGGGAGTCTTTTTTACATCGGGTGCACAGGCAAAGAAAGCCTGTGCACATAAAAGAATCGAGAGATAGTTAATTATAAGTGATTTCATGGTGTGTTGTGTGTTTATTCGACTAATGAGTACGGCTTTTCCTCTGCTGTGAACTGCCTTCTCTTATTGGGGCTTGAAGTCATTTGGAAGACGAGTTCCCCTCCGTTCATGATGTCCTGATGGGTGATGTATGCCTTTTTGTAAGGTTGACCGTTTAGGGTGACAGATTTGATGTAGCGGTTCTTGTCACTGACCTTGTCCGCTCTGACTGTAAATGTTTTTCCGTTTTCCAGGTTTACCTGCATATAGGGCAGGTAAGGAGCTCCGATCACATACTGATCGGTTCCTGGGCATACCGGATAAAAGCCCATGGCTGAGAAGATGTACCAGGCGGACATCTGGCCGCAGTCGTCGTTGCCGCATAAACCGTCGATATTGTTGCGGTACATACGGTTCATGATTTCACGAATCCAGTATTGCGTTTTCCACGGTTCGGTAGTCCAGCTATATAAATAAGGGATATGGTGGCTCGGTTCGTTACCGTGGACATAAGTGCCGAGCAGGCCTTCTCGTGTCACATCTTCGGTCTGGGCGAAGAATTCATCCGGCAGATGCATGGTAAACAAGGAGTCCAGCTTGTTGATAAAACTGCGGTTTCCACCCATCAGGCGAATCAGATCGGACGGAGCCTGCGGAACATAGAAAGAGTAGTTCCAGGCATTTCCCTCGATAAAACCTTGTCCGTGTGTGCTGAGCAGATCGATCTCCTCTTTCCAGCTACCGTCTTTGTAACGCGGACAGGCAAAACCGAGACCGGGTTTGAACACGTTCCGGTAGTAGAGGGCACGTTTCTTGTAAGTATCGGCAATCTGTTTGTCTCCCAGCAAAAGGGCGGTGTGATAGACCGTCCAGTCTTCATAGGCATTCTCCAACGTGATGGAGGCGGAAGTGGGGGATTGGTCGAAAGGGACATATCCTAATTGTTTATACTCATCCGTATGATCATAATAAGGCACGTTTGAACTGCTGACCATCGCTTTGACTGCTTCCTGCTTGTCGATTGGCAAGCCTTTGGTGATGGCATCGGCCAGGACGGAAACCGAGTGATAGCCGATCATGCACCAGTTTTCGTTACCCATATGCGACCAGACCGGCAGCAGATGATGCACGCTTTGGCTGTAATGGGCGAGCATCGACTTTACAAGATTCGTACTGACATCCCGTTTGATGATGTTGAACAGCGGATGTAAAGCCCGGTACGTATCCCAGACTGAAAATACGGTATAGTTTGTAAAGCCCTCGGCCTGGTGGATGTTGTGGTCGATCCCTCGGTATTTCCCGTCTACATCCATATAAACGGACGGGTTGATCATCGTATGGTACAAAGATGTGTAAAGCATGGATAGCTGGTCGTTACTGCCCTCTGCATCGATGACGGATAGTGCGTTCTCCCATTTCCCATTCGTTTCCTGGCGGATCGTGTCAAACGATTTACCGGTAGCCTCTGCTTGCAGGTTCTTTACGGCTCCGTCTGTTCCGACAGCCGAAAGAGCCACTTTGATTTCGAGCGGAGCGCTTCCTTCTTTGAACTCGAAATAGGAAACAACTTTACGTCCTCCGATCTCCGGGAAGTTCTCTGCTGTATTGAAACGCCGGAAACCACCCGGATAGTTGACTTTTTCCCGGTCTGTATATCCGTAACGGGTGACCGGCTGGGAGAACGAGATGGCAAAATAGGTATAGTTTACGCGACTCCATCCGTTGGTAATGCGGTAGCCCGTAACCAAAGTGTCGTTTTCGACCCGGAGGTTTGCCCATAACACCTTGCCATCGTAATTGTAGATACCGTGGTTGAGGTCGAGTATCAGCTGTTTCTTCTGATCGGCCGGATAGGTGTATTTATGAATACCGGTCCGTTCGGTTGCTGTCAGTTGCACTTTGATCTGATCGTCGGTCAGCAACACTTCGTAGTAGCCTGGACGGGATATTTCGGTGTCGTGGCTGAATCGGGAACGATAGCCGCTGTCCGGATTATCAGCCGTACCAGGGTTGATCTGCAATTTTCCGGTGAAGGGCATCAGCAGAATATCACCGAGGTCGGAATGCCCCGTTCCGCTGAAATGGGTATGGCTGAAGCCGACGATGGAACTGTCTTTATGTTGGTAGCCGGCACAGTATTCATACGCGCGAGGCTGATAGACACCGTCGATGTTATGAGGAATGGTATCGGTATCAGGACTTACTTGTACGATACCAAACGGAGCGCAGGCGCCGGGAAATGTATGTCCCATCCCGTTTGTTCCGATGATCGGGTTTACCAGATCGGTCTTTTGTGCCATAATCGGCATGCTCATGTAGGCAAAGGCGACGATCAGTGATTTCATTAGTTTTTGCATATGTGTGTTTTTCTTATTTTCTAGGATGTCCAAAAGTAAGCAAAGTCGCAAATATGCAAATGTATTTTTTGTCGGATTTATTTAGATATTTGGCTAAATGGTGAAAAGCGGACGTTGGTCCTAACCGGCTTGTTTCCCTTGCGGACGCGATTTACCTGTTATGGCCATCAGACTGGCGATTGGAAAATAGATCAGTTTCCTCATGGCAATCACTGTTTTAATTCTTACGAAAATGCGTTTCCTGGTAAGAACAAAAAGGCCGCCTTTTTTTACAGAGGCGGCCTTTCGGATATATGGAATAAGTTTGTTATTACTTAACCAATGCAGCGAATTCGCTGTTAGTTGCATATTTTGCAAATTCCAGGTCGATAGCAGCTTCTTTAGCCATAGCCTTATCAGCAGCGATAGCAGCTTTCAGGTTGCTGATAACTGCGTTAGCGTCGTTTGTACGAGCAGCTACGATAGCTTTCAGGTAAGAAGTTGTAGCGTCGGGTTTAGCAACTGCGTTCAGAGTTTGAGAAGCTTTGCTGTAATCCTTAGTCAGGATCTGAGCCAAAGCAGCGTTGTTAGACTTAACTGAACCGAAAGAGTTGGCAGCCTTAGCCCATTCGCCCTGTTCCAGATACAGAACACCCAGAGCTTCGCCTAATTCAGCAACGCCTGCTGCGCTACCGAACAACTGTTGAGCCTTAGCCTGGTCACCCTTAGTCAGAGCGATCAAACCTAAGTTCATGTTAGCTTCCGGATTAGCTTTTACAGAGTTTGATTTGTTGAACATCTGTTCTGCCTTAGCCAAGTCGCCGGCACGGAATGCCATCATACCGATGTTGTTCCAAGTGCGGTAGCAGTTAGGATACAGTTCAGAAGCTTTTGTATAGATAGCCATCTTTTCTGCGTCGTTGTTAGTCAGAGTAGCAGCATACAGAATTTCTTCGATGTTCAGTTCAGAAGGATTGCTCTTGGCTAATGCGCTGATTTCGTCGTCAGACTTGCCGATGATTTCGATGTTGGCAGTCAAACGAGAACGACGAAGTTGCGGCAAGATTGTTTCTGCCAGATCAGAGTAAACAGCAGAGATATTCTTGATTTCTTTTTCTCTTGTTTCGGGATCCTGGTACATAGAGATAACTCTCAGTACGAGGTCTTTATCTTGCAAGTTAGATGCAGCTACCAATTCTTTGAAGCCTTCCCAGTCCTGAGCAGTGTAACGAGCGTCAACTGGAGCGTCAACCTTCATCTTCTTCAATTCTTTAGACAGGTATTTGCTTGTGTTGCCTTCACGTCTTTCAGCCAAGCCAGTGTTCAGTTTAACACCACCATCAGGAGAAGCGTAAGCAGAGATTTCGATTGCTACGTTCTGGTTAGGAGCTTCGTCTGCATTCTTAACAAGTTCTTTCCATTCTTTGATTGCGTCAGAGTTCAACTCTTGAGCACGCAGGTTAGCCTGTTGGATAAGGAACATGATGTTTGCGTCGTGAGCTTCTTTGATGATACGTTGGAATTTGTCTGCTGCAATAGCTGCATTAGCAGTAGCTGCGTCAGCCAGTTCGGATGTAGCGATCACACCTTCTCCGATTTTTACATCCGGCAATTTAACTGTCTTGTTCTTGATCTTTGCGTCGAAAGTCAGATACAATTCAGATTTCTTCATTTCCGGTTTGTAAGTGAAAGCAGATTTCATGGTTACGTTAGCACCTTCTTTCTGTGGGATAACTTGGTTGTTGCCCTTTACTTTTTCACCTTGGTAAGTGTAAGATGTTCCCCATGCTTCACCACCGGCATAACGAAGAACCGGAGTCACAGTTACAACTGCTTTTTTGTTGAACCATTTTGCAGGGAATGTGGCATTAATAGTCACAGGAACTTTGCCTCCGATGGCCTCAAGCGGCTGCGGTTCAGCTTTGATGTACTCTTCAGCTAACGGTTTCAACTTGTTTGAACAAGAAGAAAAAGTCAGAATTGCTGCCAATACGAGGAAAGGCATTAAATACTTTTTGTTCATAATTTGATGTAAGTTTAAAATGTTACTATGTTTATATATTCACTTTCAAATATCCCTTAGCCATCAAAGTGCAAAACTAAAGCATTTTTTTGTTATGAAGAGCAAACAAGAGATAAAATCTTTCCAATTAATACTTATTAATGAATCTTGTCTCCATTTTTTTCAGTCTGATGTCAAAACAGATAGGAAATGAATCCGGTGAATCCTTTCGGATTTTGTCTAACCCTTATTGTCAAATTTTAATCAAAACAGGGCTTTTTGAGTATAAAGTTTGTTATTGTAAACAATTTTCACAATATATATGCCGGCCGGGATCGAACCAATCGGCAAGGTCGTTTGTTGCCCGGTGATGGAATAATTGCGTATAGCCTTTCCTGTGAGCGAAACGAAGGTGAGGGAGGCCCGGCTGACGGGAACTGCAAAGTCGATGTGGATCGTATGCCGGTATCTGTCGACAGACAGGCTGACATCCGTTGCCGCTTCTATGTGCTCGTTGGCCGTTCCGCTTCCTTCGTTCGGATCCATTCCGTTGCAACTGCGAGCTGTTACTCCGATAGGATCGAGCCAGTATTTGAGCTGCTTGCTACTATCGGCCGGTTCGGACCAGCTTTTTTGTATGGAGAAAAAGAAGTCTTCGACCGGATTGAGACAGCTGGAAGCACCGCCTGTCAAGCCTCCGATGATCCGGTTGTCGCTATCAAAAAGGGGAGAACCGGACGAGCCTCCGGCTGTACATCCTGTCGCCCAACGGGCTACCTTCCAGTGTGAATTTTCATTGAAGTCGGTAACCTGTATTTTATAGGTCGTCAGCTCTACGTTTCCTTCGGCGAGGTTAAGCCTCTTGAGCGATCCACCCGGATGGTGGATACACGTATAAGGAGCTGTCCCCGCATCCAGAGCGTTCCAGCCGGCATAATAGGCTCGGTAATCGGCGGGTGGTGTGTCCTGCAATTCCAGTAATGCCATATCCGTTGATTCATTCACAGCCCGGAAATGGGCCGAAGCGATTGTCTGGTCAGTACGTCCAGGTTCAACCGGACTGCATTGGGGGCTGTTGTAATTGAAGTAACAGACAATATTGCCTGCCACCTCTTCATAATCTGGGTTTTTGATCTGGAACTGGTTATTCAAGCAATGCGAGGCTGTAAGGAGGTAAGGTTTTCCGTCGTTAGCCGTGTTGTTGACAAGCGTTCCCGTGCAACCGGTCGTCCCGTTGATAATCATCAGGACTACGCTGCGTTCGATAGCGTCGTAACGGGTTGTCGAATCCTGGTAGCAGGCGATGACCGGCATACATCTGAAAGCCGCAAAGTCGGGCTGCGGTTCCGAGAGTCTGAGGTTTCGATAGCCGTGGTTCACCTCGCCGACCGCGAGTTTTCCAGAGAAAGCGGTTTTCGCCGGTTCTTGGTATTCGATGATCAACTCGTCTCCCTGGATCGAGGCCACGGGCAGAATACCACGTTCCGAATTGTTCAGGTGGTTGAACGAGCCCAAGACTTCCGATTGGTCGCTATTGTACAGGAATACGCGTGCGCCTTCGGGCAGATGGTATTTACTGAACATTATATTGAGGGAGAGCGCACCTTCGGAACGTATCCCGAGTCGCCAGACCTTTGTCCCGTCGGACAGGGTGAAATGGACTCCGGAATTCTCCGGCGTATAGTCTGTCACGAACTTATAGGCAAAGCGGAATCCATTCCGTAGGCCGGTTGCTTCTAGCGAATCGAGCCGGAGCTGTTCCGCCAGGTCGAATGGGGGCATTGTAATAAACATATCCTCTGTCAGGCTTTTGGTGGCCGTGAGAGGGAGTGGCTGTCCTCCGTGACTGATCTGTGCCTTGACGGAAACACCGAGAAACAGGCATAATCCGAAATATATTATAATAATAAGATGCTTTGCCATAATAGCGACAAATATACGATTTTAGGAAAATAATCAGCTATTTCAGATTCATTTTAAAATTGCTCCTGATATTTGTCCTGTCAAAAGATTAGACAGATAAAAAGTAGAACTATAAAAGATGAATGAAATGAAGAAAATTTTAGCACTGTTAGTTTGCCTGCTTACCATAAGTACGGGCGTTCGCGCGGACGATGACCGTCCGGTTCGTTTCGACCAGCTGCCCGCTAAGGCACAGGCATATGTAAAGAAATATTTCCCACAGGAAAAGGTGGCGCTGGCAAAGATGGAAAAGGATTTTTTCGACAAGAAGTATGAAGTGATTTTTGCCAACAGCAGCAAAGTGGAGTTCTTTAAGGACGGAACTTGGAAAGAAGTGGATTGCAAGTATTCCACTGTTCCCGAAGCTGTCATTCCCGAAGCCATCCTACGCTATGTAAAGGCTACTTATCCCGATCATAAGGTCGTTAAGATCGAAAAGGAAGACCGGGGGTATGAGGCGAAACTTGCCAACGGTATGAAGCTGGAGTTTGACAATAAGTTTAACTTGATAGATATAGACAATTAATTAAGAACCGATTTTAAATAGAAATGGTATGATTAAAAATGTATTTTTACTTGCGGCACTATCTCTGTGCCTGTTCCAAAGTTGTGACAATGATGATAACGAACCGGTTCCCGGTTATGTGAGTGCCGAAACCAAAGCTGCTTTTGACGAAAAATATCCTGCGGCAAAAGATGTGGAGTGGGAGACGCGTAACGATTATTTGATTGTGGATTTCAAACAAGATAAAGTAGAGAAGGAAGCTTGGTTCGACAATAGCGGAACTTGGTATATGACGGAAACGGATATCCCTTTTGCACAGCTTCCCGATGCGGTGAAGACTGCTTTCCAGCAAGGTGAATATTCGACTTGGAAAGTGGACGATGTGGATATGATCGAACGCCGGGATGTCGAGACCGTCTATGTGATCGAGACGGAACAGGGCAATAGTGAGGTGGATCTTTATTATTCTCCGGACGGTATCTTGGTGAAAACCGTTCTCGATGCGGGTGGGAACGATGGATATGAAGATTTCATCCCGTCACAGCCTTCCTCTTCCGTAGATGCTTATGTCAAAGAACATTATCCTTCTGCCCGTATCTTGGATATCGACCGGGAAAAAGGTGTTACGGAAGTTGAAATATTGGATGGAACAGTTTGCCGCGAACTCCTGTTCGACGATGGAGGCGCTTGGATGCAGACTAAAACGGAACTTCGTATTACAGCGCTGCCGGACGCGGTAATGGCTGCTATCAAGGCTTCGCAATATGCAACCTATAGGATCGACGATGCTGATTTCATCGAGACTCTGACTGGCGAATGGTATCTCGTTGAACTAGAATCCGGCAAGCAGGAAGTGAAACTTCGCATAGACGCTACCGGAAAGATATTGTAGAAACCTACCGTTATCGCTTTCAGGTTCGTGAGAGAAAATTGGACATGGTATCCGGTATATCGGAGATAATCCGGCTTTGTTTTCCAGCCACCAAACAGGTGATAGCCCGTTCCCATGTCCAAAACTTAGTATTTGCAGTCGTGTAGGAGATGTGCAGTAGCATCCAAGGTAATTAGTGCTTCGGAGAAACGGACGCATGTTGCTTAATCCAATTCCAGCCTGATGACCGTTCCGTATGAAGGGACATTTTTGAATGCTTCTTTCAAGTCATATTCTCCGGCATAGACACGGGCACAGGTCAAGACTCCGCCATGTGCGAAAATGCATACTTTCTGCAGGTCACTTTCTCTTATTTCATTTAGGAAATGACTGACACGGGTATATTGATCTTGCAAGGATTCGCCCGAAGGAGCCGGAACATTGATCCAGTCGTTGAACCAGGCTTCCGATCGAGGATCGGAGGATAGTTCATCCCAAGATTTCATTTCCCATTCCCCGAAGCTGATTTCCTTAATGCGGTCTTCCTTTTCTGCGTCCGGGTAGCCGCAATAGGCGGCGAGGCGGGTACAGCGTGTAAGCGGGCTGCTCCACACTTTGTCGAATGTATGGCCGGATAAGTTTTTTTTTACGGCTTCGGCTTCATCTTCGAATGAAGGACGAAGGGGAACATCGGTTTGTCCGTATGCATAGCCGGCGGGAATGTCGACGGATGTATGTCTGACCAGATAAATTTCCATGTAATATATGTTTTATATGATTGTCGTATAAATAACGGCTATCCCTAAATAGAAACTCAGTTCGCAAAGCAAAAATGTTGCTCCGCAGCAGTCACCTGTATAGCCTTGTATTTTCTTTTTCATTAGAGAGGTGAGAAAATAAAAGACAAGAACAGGCAGTAGACCTGCCAGGAGATAAACGGGTTCCGGCAGCCAGAACATCGGAATCAGAGCGGAGAAAAGGCAACATGTATATTCACTTGTAGTCATCCGGCTGTAGACCGTTTTGTTTTTGGCCTCTTCTTCCTTGCGTGCGTAGGGAAGCCTATTGATGATCATTCCGGCAACTCCTTTGGAAAAAGGATCGCCTGCCAGTATCGCACTTCCGGCAAGAGTCAGTGGCAGGCTGCTCAACAATGTATATAGAAGTGCAAAATAAAGAATCAACCCGATCACCCCGTAGCTTCCTATATGTGAGTCTTTCATAATTGAAAGGATACGTTCGCGCGAAGTCCCTCCCCCGAAGCCGTCGAAAAAGTCGGCAAGTCCGTCTTCATGTAGGCAACCGGTTATCAGCAGCCGGGTGACGATTGCCAATAGTACGGCAACACTTGCCGGCAGTATCAGTGAAGCTGTGTAAAGTACGATTACGGAAAGCCCGGCTGTGAGCCAGCCGACTAACGCCCAGCGGCTGACTACATTCTTGAAATATTCCGAAGGAACTTCAGCCAGTCGCCAGAATGGTAGCCGGGTGAAAAATATAAAGGCGGCAAGGATACGGAGCATGGATTGGAAATTAATAATTAAAAAGGAGTTAGAAATATTTGGTGATGGAGGCTTGCTGGAAGCTGTGCATCTCGTTGATCATGCGGACTGCCGAGTCCACAATCGGATAGGCGCATACGGAGCCGGAACCTTCACCCAGGCGTAAGCCGAGATTTAGCAACGGCTTGGCTTGTAGGATATCCAGTACACGTTTGTGTCCGGCCTCGTCTCCGCAGTGTCCGAATATGCAGTAGGGAAGCATTTCCGGATACAAGTGTGAAGCAGCCAGTACGCAGTTTGTCATGATAAAGCCATCTACCAGAATAACCATCTTCAATTCTGCCGCGCGGAGCATGCCTCCCACAGCCATCACCATCTCGTAGCCGCCGAAATAGCGGATTACATCCAACGTGCTGTTGTCTCCCTTGTAGTTCTCGAGTGCCTTTCTTAAGATATTATATTTATGTTTGACCCCTTCGTTATCCAAGCCGCTTCCGGCGCCTACGCAATCGACCAGTGGAATCCCTGTCAGGCAAGTCATCCACATACTTGACGCAGCGGTGTTTCCGATTCCCATCTCACCAAAACTGATCACGTTGCTCCCTTTGTCGTGGCAATCCGTGACAATGTCGGCTCCATATCGGATGGCCAATTCCATTTCATCCTGTGTCATGGCTGCTTCATACAGGAAGTTGCGGGTCCCTTTCCTGATTTTCCGGTCGATCAACTCTGGGATGGCAGGGAAATCGAAATCCACACCACCGTCGACTATCTTGATTTCGAAGCCGTGCTGGCGTGAAAGGAAACAGATGCCTGCTCCCCCGTTCAGGAAGTTGTGTATCACCTGGCGTGTTACTTCTTTGGGTGATTTGCTGACGCCTTCGTCGGCGATCCCGTGGTCGGATGCGTATATAACGTTGACCGGATGATGGAGCACCGGGGATAATGTTTGTTGGATCAGACCGATTTGAAGTGCAATTTCTTCAAGCGTACCCAATGACCCTTTGGGTTTCGTCAGATTATCGATTTTGTCCTGCAGGGCTGTGGCAATGGCGATATCAGGTTTTTGAATGTTGAAAGAGATCATGGTATAGTGTTTTTATTATTTTACCTTCATGGGAATACCGCTCACCATGAAGACAACTTCGTCGGCACGGGATGCGATGTATTGGTTTAACCACCCTTGCAGGTCCGTGAACCGGCGTTGCACCGCATCGGGAGAAACACCGCCTAACCCGATTTCGTTTGTAACGAAGATCAGATAGGCGTCCTGCTCTGTCAATTTATTAAATTCTTCTTTTAACTCGACCAGGGAACGGTTCGTGTCACCTTCATTGTCGAAGAAAAAGTTTGTACCCCAGAGGGTGACACAATCGATAACGACCACACGGCCGTTCAGATCGTGGCGGCTCAGGTATTTCTCTTCTTCGATATTCGTCCATTCCGGTCCCCGGTCGGCCTGATGGCGAAGTACACGCTCGCGGAACTCCTCGTCCCAGACACGTGATGTCGCCAGGTAAACCGGATTAGCTGTCAGTGACAAAGCAAGTTTTTGCGCATATCCGCTTTTTCCGGAACGTTGGCCGCCTGTCACTAAAACGATATGCTTTTTTCCCATTGTCTTATTCTCCTTTCGGTTTATTGCGGGCGGCAGCGCGTTTTGCCTTGTTGAGCGGGTTGTTCTTGCTTGTCTTGCGCAACGCAGCCGATTTTGGAGAAGAAGCCAAGCGTTGTGCAACGGCCGACCGTCCTAATGATTTGCCGAATTTGGGGCGCAAAGCCTCTTTCAGCATCTCTTTGTCGATGCCGGATGCCTTTGTCTCTTTTCTCGGACTTTCTCCATTGCGTGCAGCATGGCGGGCGGCTGCATATTTATTGTATTTTACATATTTGCCGGGGCGTAGGCCTTTTGAACCGGTTGCAGGAGAAGCCGCCTTCTTTTCGGAAGTCGCCGTAGACAAAGGCTTTGTCTTCTTCGCCTTTTTTTCTTGTCCGGCAAGTTCCAACTCTTGGATATTGATCCGTGCGGAAGATGTTTGTTTGCCCGTGTTCTTTCCGATTTTAATTTGTATGTCATCCAGCATGACGATATCGGCTTCGGTTACTTTCTGCCCGACTTGAGGTAGGCTGCCATTTACGGTGACACGTCCTTCTTCGATGAATTTGTCCGCTTCCCTGCGTGAACAAAGGCCGGAATCACTGATGAGTTTATTTAATCTTACTTCCATTCTGTACATCTTTATTTAGTGGATAATTATTGATATTAAACAAACAATAAGCCCCATGGCAAGTTCGGCATTGCTGTTTGTTTTGATGGCAATCAACATGTCTTCTGTTGTGAAAGTCCGTTCGTTGGTTCCGATATAAGGTTTTTCTACCGGCTTCCCGAAATAATCGTGGGTTCCTCCGAAACGGCAATTCAATATAGCGGCAAGGGCAGATTCCGGATAGCCTGAGTTCGGGCTGGCATGAGCCGGGCCGAAGCGCTTAACGAAATCCATTTTGTTCAAGTTGCCGGAAACAGCCAGCATCAACCATGCTGTCAACCGGGCAGGGATATAATTGGCAAGATCGTCTAGCCTTGCGGCAATCTGCCCGAATTCTAAGTAACGTTCGTTTTTGTAGCCGATCATCGAATCGAGCGTGTTCACCATTTTGTAAGCCATCATGCCGGGAAGTCCGAGCAGGGCAAACCAAAACATGGGAGCTATCACTCCGTCGCTTAGGTTTTCCGCGAGCGTTTCGAGAGCGGCGGCTCGTATCTCTTGTGGGGAGAGATGGGCGGTGTCGCGGCCTACGATCCGTCCGACCTGTTTGCGTCCTTCTTCCGTGCTACGGTCTACTGCCTCAAAAACGGCTTTCACTTCTTTGCCTAGCGTTTTCCCCGCCAGGCAGTAAAAGACGCCTATCCCGACTAGAATCGAAGCGACCATTGGGTGAAAGTATCCGGCAAGCATCAGTATCCGTTCGCAGAGCAAATACGTTCCGGCAACCAGTATGAGTGCCATGACGCCTCCTTTGACAGCCCGGTCATTTCCTTTGTTCAACGTCTTCTCTCCTAAAGAAATCGCTTTGCCGAAACCAACAACTGGATGTGGCCATCCTTCAGGATCACCCAACAGGCGGTCTGCCAGCCATCCGCCGATGAACGGGAGGGCTTTTGCCATATAAAACGATTGATGGAACCAATAATACATAATAGTGGCAAAGGTAAAAATATAATTTCAGTTATGGAATCCATCGCCTATATTCCTCATGATTTATCGAGGTAAAATTGAAGGAGGAAGATATGCTCTTCACCCTGATACCGGTAGGAGATGTGCAACCCGTATTGGCGGCAGATCGCTTCGGCTATGGCGAGGCCGAGTCCGGTCGATTCCTTTTTCTTGTTCCCTTGGTAGAAACGTTCGAAGATATGCTCGCTGTCGAGAGGTTCGGTTTGCCCTGTGTTGGCGATAGTCAGCGAGTCTGCCTGGATCGTGACACGGACGTGTCCTTTTTCCTTGTTATGGATAAAAGCGTTTTTCAGCAGGTTGGAGATGAGTGACTCCGCCAGTGTCTCGTTCATCGTTATCGTCAGCCGACCCTGTTCCTCCAGTGAGATCTGGACTTTGTGGTGGCTGAATATCTCTTTGTAATCATCTAACAGTCGTTTGACGATGCTGTTGATTTCGACTGGGCGGCTGTCTGTGAATTGTCCGTTGTCGATTCGAGAGAGGAACAGCAGGGATCTGTTCAGCCGGACGATGTAGTTCAGCGTGTGCTTGGTTTTGAACAGTTCTTCCATTTGTTCCTCTGTCAGTTCCGTATTGTCGAGCAGCCATTCGATACGGTTGTTGCAGACGGCGAGTGGTGTCTGGAGTTCGTGCGATGCATTGCCGATAAATTGCTTCTGCTGTTTGAATAGCTGTTCCGAACGTTCGACGGCTTGGGCGGCTGCCTCATTCAGTCTGCGGAATTCCGGGATACGGGTGTCGTTGGGGACAGGCTCGTGTTGTTTGCCCGGCAAATAACTGTCCAGCCAGTTTAGGAGCGCGTACAACGGGCGTAGGCTCCGGTAGAAGACCCAGATGCAGACTGTAAGCAGGGTGACCAGCAAGACGATATAAAGGAAGAGAATCCAGTTGGCGACAGCCTCCCGTAAATCTTCTTTTTCAAAAGAGGGAGTCGAGACTTCCAGCAGGAAATAATGGTCGTCTTTGTCGGCGAAGATGGTACGCAGCACGCGTGCCGGCTCGGTTTCTTCCTTTTCCTTTATATATATGTCGGCATCGTAGTATTCGATCGTCGGGTGTTGTCCGGCTTCTTCCTTTGTGATGGGACGGATGGAATAGCTGTTGTTGCTCCCGTCGTTTTTCGAAGGGAGCTCTTTGCCGGCAAGTGAGCGGATGATGATTGTTTCGGAGTAGTCTTCCAATGCGTCATCTACTTCGTCGTTGATCTCGTCGATCATGGTGAAGTAAAAGAAAACCGTCCATACCGTCAGGACGGCCAGCAATGCCAGGGACAGGCGGATCAATATGCGGTAAATTAGTTTCATGTCTGTCGTGCCTTACTCCTCTTCGTTGATGACTAGTTTATATCCGAAGCCGTAGATGGAGCGGATTTCAATTGTTGCACCCGCCTTCTTTAGTTGTTGCCGCAAATTTTTGACCTGTGCATAGACGAAATGGAAACTGTCCGCCTGGTCGATATGGTCGCCCCAGACGGCTTCGGCCAGTACGGCCTTGTCGATGATATGGTTCGGGCGGTTGGCAAAATAGAACAGAATGTCATATTCTTTCTTGAGAAGTTCCAGCTCCTTGTCGCCAACGAATACCCGGAAACTATCCGGTTCGATCCGTAGGTTTCCCAATCGGAGGGAGCGCGAACCGTCGCCGCGCTGTCGTCTCAGTACGCTTTTGATCCGGGCGTTTAACTCGGCCAGGTGGAAGGGTTTCGGAAGGTAGTCGTCCGCTCCCTGTTCCAGCCCCAAGACCTTGTCCTCGATGGAATCGCGGGCTGAGATGATGATGACGCTTTCCCGCTTCTGCTGCTCCTTGAGCATTTCCAACAGCTTCAGGCCGTTCCCGTCCGGCAACATGATGTCGAGCAGGATGCAGTCGTAGCTGTAGTCCGCTATTTTTAGGCTCGCTTCGTGGAAGGTACTCGCTGTTTCCACTACATATCGCTCTTTTACCAGTGTTTTTTGCATCAGTTCCCTGAGCGAAGGTTCGTCTTCAACTATTAATATCTTCATAAATATCACCTTATCTGTTTCCAAAGATACGAAGTGAATTTAAAATAAACTTGAAATGATCATTTTAAAAAGGCAAACAACTGTCGAATCTCATGATTTTTAATTAAGTTTGCCAGTCCGTTCAAGGATACGATTTTAAAACCAATATTATAAATTAAAATACAAACGCTATGGCAACAACTCCTTTCAAGTATCAGGCTCCGTTTCCATTGGGTCCGGATACAACAGAGTATTATCTGCTTACAAAAGATTATGTTTCGGTTTCTGAGTTCGAAGGAACCCCGGTTCTGAAAGTAGCGAAAGAAGGTCTTACGGCAATGGCTAATGCTGCTTTCCGTGATGTCTCCTTTATGCTTCGCCGCTCGCATAACGAACAGGTAGCTAAGATCCTGAGCGATCCGGAAGCAAGTGATAACGATAAATATGTAGCGTTGACTTTCCTGCGTAACGCAGAAGTTGCTGCTAAGGGTGTACTTCCTTTCTGCCAGGATACCGGTACGGCTATCATCCACGGTGAAAAGGGACAGCAGGTGTGGACCGGCTACTGCGACGAAGAGGCGCTTTCGTTGGGTGTCTATAAAACCTATACGGAAGAAAACCTGCGCTATTCGCAGAACGCTCCCCTGAACATGTACGACGAAGTGAACACCAAATGCAACCTCCCCGCCCAGATCGATATCGAAGCTACGGAAGGTATGGAATATAAGTTCCTGTGCGTGACAAAGGGTGGCGGTTCCGCCAATAAGACTTACCTGTATCAAGAAACAAAGGCGATCCTGAATCCCGGCACTTTGGTCCCCTTCATCATCGAAAAGATCAAGACATTGGGTACGGCTGCTTGTCCCCCTTATCATATCGCAGTGGTTATCGGCGGTACTTCTGCCGAAAAGAACCTGCTGACGGTGAAGTTGGCTTCTACACATTATTATGACGAATTGCCTACGACTGGCAACGAGTATGGCCGTGCTTTCCGGGATATAGAACTGGAAAAAGAAGTGCTGGCCGAAGTGCACAATATCGGTTTGGGAGCACAATTCGGCGGAAAGTATCTGGCACATGATATCCGTATCATCCGTCTGCCGCGGCACGGCGCTTCCTGTCCGGTCGGTTTGGGTGTCAGTTGTTCGGCCGACCGTAACGTGAAGTGTAAGATCAACAAAGACGGTATCTGGATCGAGAAGCTGGACAGCCATCCGGGCGAACTGATCCCGGCAGAACTGCGCGAGGCAGGCGAAGGCGATGCTGTCAAGATCAACCTGAACCAGCCGATGACAGAGATCCTGAAAGAACTGGATAAATATCCGGTGGCTACCCGTCTGTCTCTGAATGGTACGATCATCGTAGGTCGCGATATCGCTCACGCCAAGTTAAAAGAACGTTTGGACCGTGGTGAAGACCTGCCTCAGTATATCAAGGATCATCCTATCTATTATGCCGGTCCGGCCAAGACTCCGACTGGTATGGCTTGCGGTTCTATGGGTCCGACGACTGCCGGCCGTATGGACCCGTATGTCGGTTTGTTCCAGAGTCATGGCGGTAGCATGATCATGTTGGCGAAAGGTAACCGTAGCCAACAGGTGACGGATGCTTGCCAGAAATATGGTGGTTTCTATTTGGGAAGTATCGGCGGTCCGGCTGCAATTCTGGCCCAGAACAACATCAAGAGCATCGAATGTGTGGAATATCCCGAATTGGGCATGGAAGCGATCTGGAAGATCGAAGTGGAAGATTTTCCAGCATTTATCCTGGTAGACAACAAGGGTAACGATTTCTTCAAACAGATCAAACCGCGTTGCACTTGCAGCAAGTAAGACGTGCTTTGCATTCATATAAAAAGGGAGGGAGTGAAAAAATCATTCCCTCTTTTTTATAGAGAGCCGTTATGTGTAGTCTGATACCTTTATAGATGCGGTTTTCGTTAATTTTTTCTGTTTCGATGGTAATTGTATCGAAATGGATTCTGTATTCTTTACTGGTTATGCTACATATTCTATATAGTATACATTCAGTTTCTGTTGATTATCTCACCCAATTTTACAGCTTCCGTAGCTGATAATACAGATAGTAGTTGCTTCGTCCGTATTTCTTTCAGACCGAATAGGCAAGAGTATGGGTAGGCGGGGCGAACTTGTCCGGTTGGCGTTTGTCCGGAAGCGATGCTTGTCCTTTCCAAAAGGATATAGGCTTGCTTGGAACAGGCTATACCTTTTTTGTTTACAGCCTATATCCTTTTTCCGGATAGGTTATAGGCTATTTTGATTAAATGTTGCGGATAGTTATTGCTTTCTCATTCACCTATTTATTCTGTACTTTGTTTTTTTAATGCTTATAAAAGGTGAAGGCAAGTGTTTTTTGGCCTTCACCCTGGGGGTGCTTGAAATATATGGTATACAGATAGAAGGTGAAGGATAAAAAGAGTGTTGCGTATAAAAAACAACTCCCGTCCCCCAAAATATGGAGCGGGAGCTGTTGGGAAATTATACACGTAGGTGTTTACCGATTCTTAATCCTGACGTTCGCGGCGAGGACCACGGTCTCCACGATCCTGACGGGGGCCACGGTCTCCACGTTCCGATCTCGGACCACGTTCTGGTCTCGGCGGGCGTTCTTCGTAACCTTCTGGTTTCGGCAGCAGCACTTTGTGGGATAATTTGAATTTACCAGTCTTGGCATCGATGTCTACCAACTTGACGCTGATAGTGTCGCCTTCTTTCAAACCTGCCTGTTCAACTGTTTCCAGACGTTTCCAGTCGATTTCGGAAATGTGGAGCAAACCGTCTTTACCCGGCATGAATTCAACGAATGCACCGTAAGGCATGATAGAAGAAATCTTTCCTTCGTAGATTTCGCCGATTTCGGGAACGGCAACGATAGCTTTGATGGAGCGGATAGCGGCATCGATTGTTGCTTTATTCGTTCCGGAAATTTCGATTTTACCCACTCCGTCTTCTTCTTCAATTGTAATAACGGCACCTGTCTTTTCCTGAATACCTTGGATGATCTTGCCGCCCGGGCCGATTACCGCACCGATAAATTCTTTACCGATTGTCATCGTTTCGATTCTCGGAGCATGAGGTTTCAGATCCGGACGAACTTCTGGCTGAGCTTCCATTATCTTGCCCAGAATGTGCATACGGCCTTCTTTTGCCTGTGCCAATGCGTTTTCAAGAATTTCGTATGACAGACCGTCTACCTTGATATCCATCTGAGTGGCAGTGATACCGTCTTTTGTTCCTGTTACCTTGAAGTCCATATCGCCCAAATGGTCTTCGTCTCCTAAGATATCGGACAGGATAGCGTAGTTCTGGCCTTTGTTTTCAGAGATCAGCCCCATTGCGATACCGGATACCGGCTTCTTCATCGGAACACCTGCGTCTCTCAATGCCAGCGTTCCGGCACATACGGTTGCCATTGAAGAAGAACCGTTAGACTCTAAGATATCGGAAATCACACGTACCACATAAGGATAATCTGTCGGGATCATCCGTTTCAATGCACGATGAGCCAGGTTTCCGTGACCGATTTCACGACGTCCCACACCGCGAGAAGCTTTTGCTTCGCCAGTAGAGAACGGAGGGAAGTTATAATGTAATAGGAAACGTTCTTTTCCGTGGTTCAGTACATCGTCGATCATCTTTTCATCGGCTTTTGTACCTAAGGTAACAGTCGAAAGCGACTGTGTTTCGCCACGCGTGAAGATTGCAGAACCATGAGGACCTGGCAGGCAGTCTGTTTCGATCCAGATCGGACGGATTTCAGTAGTCTTACGACCATCCAGACGCTTCCCTTCGTCCAGGATAGCGCGGCGCATCGCTTCTTTTTCTACATCGTGGTAATAGCGGCCGATCATTTCAACTTTCTCGTCTGTCAATTCTTCTTCTGAAAACTGAGCTTTATACTCTTCGACAACTGCTTCGAATGCTTCGGCACGCTGATGTTTGTCGATGCCGGAGGTTGCAACGGCGTATGCCTTTGCATAACATTTTTCGTGTACATCTTTGCGCAGTTCGTCATCATTGACTTCGTGGCAGTATTCGCGTTTAACCAGTTTACCGCAAGCTTCGGATAGTTCAAGCTGTGCCTGGCACTGTACTTTGATTGCTTCGTGTGCTACTTTGATCGCTTCCAGCATTTCTGATTCTTGAACTTCATCCATTTCGCCTTCCACCATCATGATGTTGTCAAGTGTAGCACCCACCATAATATCAATATCTGCTTTTTCCAATTCAGAGAACGTGGGGTTGACTACGTACTTGCCATCGATGCGTGCGACGCGGCATTCGGAGATCGGTCCGTTGAAAGGAATATCTGATACGGCCAATGCGGCTGAAGCAGCCAGTCCGGCAAGTGCATCCGGCATGTCTTCACCGTCTGCGGAGAATAATATAACGTTTACATATACTTCGGCATGGTAATTGTCAGGGAAAAGAGGGCGGAGGGCACGGTCGACCAAACGAGAAGTCAAGATTTCGTAGTCGGAAGCTTTACCTTCTCTTTTTGTAAAACCGCCAGGAAAACGGCCAAATGCCGAGAATTTTTCTTTGTACTCTACTTGTAACGGCATGAAGTCAACACCCGGGTTTGCATCTTTAGCGGCACAAACAGTAGCCAGCAACACGGTGTTGCCCATACGTACGGTAACTGCACCGTCCGCCTGTTTCGCCAATTTCCCGGTTTCGATGGTGATGGTTCTTCCATCAGCCAATTCGATCGTCTTGTTAATTGGATTAAGCATAATCTTTTTCTTATTTTTCTATCTGTAAAATTGGTGCAAATGTAATGAAAGTTTGTCTGTAAACATGTGAAAATGAAAATAAAAAACATGAGAAAAGCTCTTTTTTATAAAAATAGCGGGAAGATTTAGCGAATAATGGTGCCACAATTGTAAATTAATGTATATTTGCAGCGGATTAAAACAAGAAGTAAAGATATGATGAAACAAATATCCACACGACTGTTGACTGTTTTAGGACTGTGCATGTTCTTTCTCTCAGCTTGTAACAACTCCTCGGATTTCACTGTGAAGGGAGTCGTGGCTGGGGCTGATGGTCAGCTTATGTATTTGGAAAATGTCGGAATCTCTAATGTGGTGACACTCGATTCCATCAAGCTAGCTCCCGGCGGGAAGTTCAAGTTTACGGAAAAGCGTCCTGAGTATCCGGATTTTTATCGTTTGCGTCTGAACAATCAGCTGATCAATTTCGCGGTCGATTCGACCGAAACCATATCCTTCGTCGCTGATGCTGGTACTTTCGCGACTTCTTATTCTGTGGAAGGGTCTGAAAACTCAAAGGCGATAAAGGCGATCACTTTGGCACAACTGGATGCAAACCAGGCTATCAGCCGTCTACGGAAGGAATATGAGGATAAGATGATTTCAGATACGACCTACCGTATGAAGGTTTTGGCTGCTGCCGATGCCTATAAAGAAGTCGCTCGGAAATATATTTATTCGGCGCCGATGTCCACAGCCGCCTATTTCGCTTTGTTCCAGCAGATCGATGGCTTGTTGTTCTTTGATTTGTATGACAGGAAAGATGTCAAGGCATATGGGGCGGTTGCGACCAGCTACAATCATACTTATCCGGAAAGTCCGCGTTCGAAGCATTTGTACAATCTGACATTGCAATCCATGAAGGTCTTGCGTGCGCAACGTCCTGTCGATTACAGCAATGTGGAAACAAAAGAAATTTCATTCCTTGATATCGAATTGCCGGATGTTCGGGGTGAAGTGGTAAAACTGTCTACGGTTGCTCCCGGCAAGGTGGTGTTGATAAACTTTACGGCTTATCAGACGGAATGGTCGCCGGCTTTGAATATGGCATTGGGTGAATTGTACACAAAATACCATGACCAAGGACTTGAAATTTATCAGGTGTCGTTGGATAGTGATTTCCATTTCTGGAGAAACGGGGCCTCTAATTTGCCGTGGGTTACTGTCCACGATCCGCAGTCTGTTTATTCGCAGGTGGCAGGTTTGTACAATGTAAAACAATTGCCCGCTCTTTTCATCCTCGATCGCAAAGGAAACTTGGTTAAGCGTGTCGAAGACGTGAAGAAACTGGAAGCAGACGTAAAAGCAGTACTTTGATTTGTGAATTATAATTTATACGTTGATGAAATCATAATTCATAGGTCCTAACATGTTGTAAAGCACTTCAAAAGGATTTGCGTTCTTAAAAAAGATCGTTTATCTTTGCAAAGTCTAAAAATACAGAGAAAGAGGAGTTCCGGCCAAGCAGTTGGTCGGGATTCTTTTTTTATTATGCAATAATCAATAATAACATTTTAAATAAATAGGAGGATTTAGTATGGCAGTGAGCTATATGACGAAAGATGGCTATGATAAGATTTTAGCTGAAATCAATTATCTGGAAACAGTGAAACGTCCGGAAATATCTGCCCAGATTGCAGAGGCCCGTGACAAAGGTGATTTGTCTGAAAATGCTGAGTATGACGCAGCAAAGGAAGCACAGGGCATAATGGAAGCAAAGCTTTCCCAGTTGAAGGGCTTGATTTCAAATGCCCGCCTGATAGACGAAACCCGTGTTCAAACAGATGAAGTCCAGATCCTGAACAAGGTTAAGATCAAGAACACAAAGAACAATGCAGTCATGACGTATACTCTGGTCTCAGATTCGGAAGCAAACCTGAAAGAAGGCAAGATTGCGGTCAGTACTCCGATTGCGCAGGGGCTGATGGGAAAAAAGGTCGGTGACATTGTGGAAATCAAAGTCCCATCCGGCATGATGAGCTTTGAAATTATGGATATATCGATTTAATAATATAACATTATGGCATCAATATTCAGTAGAATTGTGGCAGGTGAGATCCCTTGTCATAAAGTGGCGGAAAACGAAGAATTCTTTGCTTTTCTGGACATTAATCCGGTTGCTGTCGGTCATACGTTGGTGATTCCGAAAAAAGAAATCGATTATATTTTCGACATAGAAGATCCCATGCTTGGACGTATGATGGCATTTGCCAAACGGGTGGCTCGTGCACAAGAAGCTGTTATACCTTGCAAACGGGTAGGTTTGGCAGTTATGGGACTGGAAGTTCCTCATGCGCATATTCATTTAATTCCGATCCAGAAGGAGTCTGATATGTATTTTGGCGGAAAGAAAATGGAGGTTACTCAGGACGTGCTCGCAGACACCGCTGCACGGATAAGAAATGCCTTTAAATAAATGAGGTAAAGTCTTTTTTGGTAAAAAACTTTATGTATATTTGTAACCGCTTCTTCCTCTGTATGACAATATTGAGAGGAAGAAAGCGGTTTTTTATAAAGATTCATTAGTGGTTTTTACTCATAAATTTGTTAACCTTAGAAGAAAGGCCCCCCTTGTGAAAGGACGGCCTTCTTTTTTTAACACACAATTATTGTTATACGCAATTTTATTTGGGGTTTTTAATCAACTTTGGTTATGGAACCGCTCCCGATAATGCTCTTTTCCTTTATGTTCGGATTTCCTTTGTATCGGATAGTCCCGCTCCCGGCTATTTTGGTGGATATTGCCTTGTTTGCGGTGATTTCGATATGGGTGCTTCCGGCCGCTTTGCAAGTAAGTTCTTCTGTCTCCAGACCGAACGCTTTGATCTTGCTGCTACCGGCGCTTTTAATATTCATCTTTTCTGTTTTACCGCTTAGAGAGACAGTGCCGCTACCCGCGATTTCGCAATCTAAACGGGTGATGGCAATGGAATCGGCTTTTATAGTTCCTCCTCCTGCAAATCTAATTTCCAGTTTTTTGCCGTTGAGACCTTTGCCTAAATCACAATTGCCTCCGCCTGCCATTTTGAACTCTTTCAGTGCAGTCGAGTTGGTTATCACGATAAAGCGGGTGGGGTTGATTCCGGTATGCCTATTTTTGGGGCGGACAACCAACACTTTGCTATCGGTATTGATATCCAGAAGATCCATGATATTTTGGTCTGTCTCGACTTTCAGATAGGGAACGTCATCCGATTGCATATATTTGAAGTCGACGTTTTCTCCCTCGATTTGTATCTCGTCGTAATCCTTTATCGGGATTTCCTTGCTTACGACATTGCCGTCACCGGAAACCTTGTTTATATGGCAGGAGCATAAAAGCCCTGCCATGAGTATGAGTACCAGTATGAATGAATATGATTTTTTCATGATTCTGTTGTTTTTATAGATTATATATTGAAGAAATTGTACCAGGGTAATGTGCTCCATCCGTTTATTCCGGTCTGGTAGAAGTAGATGACGCACAGCACTACGGATACTAACCATAAGATCAGCAACGTCCATTTGGCCGTATTGGGCAATGGCTTGGCTTTGAATAGTTGCATGCAGATTGCATATACCAGGGCAAAAATAGGAATGCCAATCAGTAGAATGAATCCGATGCATCCCATGATGGCCAATGAAATAGGTGCTCCCGCTATCAGATTGGCCCCGAACGGCGACAATTGATATAGGAAGCCTGTGCCTCCGGCAATAAGGGCAAAGGTGACGACGACCAATATAAAGGCAACGAGCAATAATGGCGGTAGCAGGATGATTCCGATCAGTATGGCCAGGAATTTGAGGATGAAGCCTACCACACCGACAAACAAGTCCGCCAGTTTTTGCAGAAAGCTTCTCGGTTTGTCGGAACTCATATAATCATTTACATTATTGCTGACCTTCTCGAAGCCATCCGTAACTGTTTTGCCTATGTTTTCGAGGGTGACGCTTTGTCCGCGCATCATCAGCTTGTCGGCTGCGGTCCGGGCCAACGGCATTACCAGCCATAGTATAAGGTATAAGATGATGATCGGTGCATAAGGAATAAAAAGCAGGATGATCATAGCAAGGCGTACAGCCGTCACGTCCCATCCCATATAAGCGGCGATACCACCGGCTACACCTCCCAATACCCGGTTGTCCGGATCGCGCATCAGCTTTTTCGGGCCTCTGGGAATCTCTTCTTCCTGAAAAGCTTGTGTCCTGGCTTCTTCCTTATATTCTTTTTCTTCTTCACCTTCAAACAATTCTTCCGGCTTGCCCATACGCTTGATTACTTCTTCGACATGTTCGATTGTGATCACTTCGTAGCCCAGTCGAACCCGCTCGTTGAATAGTTCGGAGATACGCATTTCAAAATCGTTCATAATCTCTTCCGAACCTTCTTCCTTGCGGAAGTGGATGCGGAGGTTTGCTAGATATTTATCGAGTAGTTGATATGCATCTTCGTCAATGTGGAAAACCGTTCCTCCCAAATTAACTGTCAGTGTCTTCTTCATTGTTTTCTGATTTTAATTGTTTCTGATGTGGTTTATTGTATCATTCAGTTCCTGCCAGGATGTTTCCAGCTCTCCAAGAAATTCTTCTCCCTTCGGGGTGAGCTGGTAATACTTGCGAGGCGGTCCTTGAGTAGATTCTATCCACTGGTAGCTTAACAATTCGCTGTTCTTTAGTCTTGTTAACAGAGGATATAGGGTACCTTCCACTACAATCAATTTAGCTTCCTGTAACTTCTGGATAATGTCAGAGGTGTACGCCGGCTCTTTTTTGAGAAGCAATAGAATACAATATTCCAATGTTCCCTTTCTCATTTGTGATTTTACGTTCTCTGCATTCATTTTTATTTTGTTTTACGCTACAAATATATGCATTGCCTGTGTACTATGCAATACATACTACTATGTTTATCCTAATTTAACATTAATATTGCACAAATCCGGCACTTTTGTGTAAAAAAGGGGCTAATCTCGTGACAAATAGAATAGAAAACCGTACTTTTGCAACATCAATTCAAAACAAAGAATTATGATTTACTACCATTATGCCGAGTTGGTTCATCGACAGGCAGAAAAATATGGCTCCCGTACCGCATTGAAATATCGTGATAATGCAACCGGGAAATGGTTAAAAATATCTTGGAAGGAATTTTCTGAAAAAGTTATGCTTACGGCCAAGGCAATGGCCGAATTCGGGATAGAAGTACAGGATAATATCGGGGTTTATTCACAGAATATGCCGCAATGCTTTTATACGGATTTTGGGGCATATGCGAACCGTGTGGTTTCTATTCCGATGTATGCAACGAATTCTCCGGGGCAGATTGAGTATATAATCAATGATGCTCATATACATACTTTGTTTGTCGGCGAGCAGTTGCAGTACAATAATGCATTCAAGGTGCAGAAAGAATCTCAATACCTGAAGCGCCTGGTGGTGTTTGATCCGGCTGTCAAGTTGAACCCGGAAGACAAGACTTCGATTTATTTTGACGATTTTTTGCGGCTGGGCGATAATGCGCATGCTGAGACAACGGTAAAGATCCGTACGAACGAGGCGGTGCCGGAAGACTTGGCTACCATAATATATACTTCCGGGACGACAGGAGAATCCAAAGGTGTCATGCTCCATCATTCCAATTATTTGGAAGCCATGCGTATCCATGACATCCGCCTCCCGATGGTGACGGATAAAGACCTTTCTATGTGTTTCTTGCCACTGACTCATATTTTTGAAAAAGCGTGGTCTTACTATTGCCTGCATAAGGGAGTGACGATTGCGATCAACCAGGATCCTAAAATGATTCAGAAGACATTGCCGGAGGTACACCCTACATTGATGTGCAACGTCCCTCGGTTCTGGGAGAAGGTATATGCCGGCGTGCATGAAAAGATCAACTCGTCATCTTCCACCATGAAGAAAATCTTTTTGGATGCTATCGAGACCGGGCGCAAGTATAACCTGGAATATAAAAATAAGAGCATTCCGGCTCCTTTCGGGTTGAAATTGAAGTTCGAAATGTATAATAAGACTGTTTTCAATTTGCTGAAACGGGTGTTGGGGATCGAACGCGGTCGTTTTTTCCCGGTGGCCGGTGCGCCGCTCTCGGATACGGTCAATGAATTTTTGCAGTCTGTCAATATCCCTATTGTGTATGGTTACGGTTTGAGCGAGACGACAGCGACCGTCTGCTTCTATCCTGAAATCGGATTTCAGTTCGGTTCGATCGGAGAAGTCATGCCAGATGTACAGGTACGGATTGATCCGGAGAATAGCGAAATTCTGGTAAAAGGCAAGACTGTGATGTCCGGTTATTATAATAAGCCGGCCGAAAATGAAAAGGCGTTTACGGAAGATGGTTATTTTCGTACAGGAGATGCCGGAAGGATGGAAGGGAACACGTTGTTCTTTACTGAACGTATCAAGGACTTATATAAGACATCGAACGGCAAATACATCGCTCCGCAAGCGATTGAAATGGTTATGAGCGGCGATCAGTATATCGAACAGATTGCTGTGATCGGTGACCAGCGTAAGTTTGTCAGCGCGTTGATTGTTCCCGCTTATCCATTACTGGAAAAGTATGCCGAAGAAAAGGGACTGGCTGTCGGTAGCCGGGAAGAACTTGTCCGGAATAAGGAAATCCTTCGCCTGATCGAGACACATATTGAGGAAAACCAGAAGAACTTGGCTTCTTATGAGAAGATCAAGCGCTTCACCTTGCTGTCCGAACCTTTTACGATGGGGGCTGAACTGACGGATACACTTAAGCTCCGTCGTTCGGTCATTTTGAAGAAATACGCGGATCCGATCGAAAAGATGTACGAAGAAGCTTCGAATATGTGGGGTAGTAATCCGGTTTAGATGGGGTAGCTGTGACATTTTGATAGTCAGGAAAATTGAGTATCTTTGCGGGACAAATTTAAAAACAAGAATTTTTATGATCACATCAGACCAACTACACAATGTGTTGGAGCGCGAGCAAGCGCTGAGGGGGTATCTTTGACATAGATGGTAAGACCATCCAGTTAGAAGAAGAAGAGTTACGCACTCATGATCCTGGTTTCTGGGAAGATGCCAAACGGGCGGAAGTCCAGATGAAGAAAGTAAAAGAACTGAAAAAGTGGATCGAACTTTATAACGAGGTTCATGCTGCAGCAGAAGAATTGCAGTTGGCTTATGATTATGTAAAAGAAGGAATCGTCAGCGAAGAAGAAGTTGACGAGGCTTATGGCAATGCCATCCAGTTGGTGGAAAGCCTGGAGTTCCGCAATATGTTGCGTCAGGAAGCCGACCAGATGAGTTGTGTGCTGAAGATCAACTCCGGTGCCGGCGGTACGGAAAGCCAGGACTGGGCTTCCATGTTGCTCCGTATGTATACGCGTTGGGCGGAGGCGAATGGATATAAGATTTCCGTAGCCAACTATCAGGAAGGGGATGAGGCCGGTATTAAAACGGCGACTCTCAACATCGAAGGCGACTATGCTTACGGATATTTGAAGGGTGAAAACGGTGTGCATCGTCTGGTACGTGTGTCTCCTTATAACGCGCAAGGCAAGCGAATGACTTCATTTGCTTCTGTTTTTGTCACCCCGCTGGTCGACGACACGATCGAGGTGAAAATCGATCAGGCTGCCATCTCTTGGGACACGTTCCGTTCGGGAGGTGCCGGTGGGCAGAACGTGAACAAGGTGGAATCCGGAGTGCGTCTGCGTTATCAATTTAAAGATCCTTACACGGGCGAAGAAGAAGAGATCCTGATCGAGAATACGGAAACCCGCGACCAGCCTAAGAATCGGGAGAATGCGATGCGTCAGTTGCGTTCAATCTTGTATGATAAGGAATTGCAACATCGTATGGAAGAGCAGGCAAAGGTGGAAGCCGGAAAGAAAAAGATCGAATGGGGTTCCCAGATTCGTAGCTATGTGTTCGATGATCGTCGTGTAAAAGACCATCGTACCAATTTCCAGACATCCGATGTCAACGGTGTGATGGATGGTAAAATTGATGATTTCATCAAGGCTTACCTGATGGAGTTCGGTGCTGAGGAATCTGCAGAAAAGTAAGATTTCTACTTTAACATTTGCATATCTCGATTATAAATCGTAATATTGCACCCGATTTCAGAGCTACGCTTTGAACAGGTCCTATAGCTCAGTTGGTTAGAGCACCTGACTCATAATCAGGGAGTCCTTGGTTCAAGCCCAAGTGGGACCACACAAAAGGTTTACACATTGAGTGTAAACCTTTTGTGTTTTTAAGTACTTGCCGATTTCCATCTTATGCCGGTGCGGATGTTGCCCTTTTCCGCATGATGGGAGATACTTCCCGGAACGCGTTGATCTTCCTTGCCCAAAGTATGCAACCCAAAGAGCAAGTTGCGCATGCCATGAAGACAATACCCGTCGTGACCATCGTATCGCCCAATCCGACTAAAGGAGATACCAGTCCTCCGAACCCAAAGCCGACTGCACTCGATAAAGCCGAAGCTGTGCCGGCATGTTCACGTTCACATTCCATAGCCAAGGCGGTAGTCGAGGTGAAAGAGAAGCCCATCATGAATAGTAAGATGATTAGCAATCCCTCGTAAATCCAGAAATTGCAATTTAGGTTCATGGCTATACATACGATAATGGAAAGGGCAAGCATGCCTATGCTACTGGCGAGCGTGTTGTTTTCCGGTCGGCGGAATCTGACGGATAAGCCGGCATCCCAATAGCAGGATAATTCCTAATGCCAGTAATACCCAGAAGATCCCTTTCCTGTCAATCCCTTCTGTTAAGCCTCCTCCGATGATCGGAGCGGCTACAGGAGCGACTCCGTTGATTGCTCCGATTATCGCAAGTGTCTTTGCCAACTCTTTACCGGTGAACATATCTGTCGCGACGGAACGGGAGATTACGATACCGCCGGCTCCCGTAATCCCTTGTAGCAAGCGCAGTATTACAAATCTCTCGATAGTGGGAGCAAAGATGCAACCTATCGTGGAAATGATAAAAAGATACATGGCTGCCAACATTGAAGAGCGACGTCCATACTTATCACTTAGCGAGCCGAAAAAGATTTGTCCTGCCACCAGTCCGATCATACTGGCTGTCAAACCTAATTGTACCAATGAAGGTGTTGTCTTGAAATATTCTCTCATCGAAGGCAGGCTGGGGAGATACATGTCTGTGACAAATGGCCCGAATGCCGTCAACATCCCTAACAGGGTAAGGAGAAAAAACTTGGAGTTTCCATTCTTACTTTGTATGTCAATCATCTTTTTTCTTTTTTATCTGATAAAACATGCAAAAGTACATTCAAACGAGCAAGTACGATTGTTTAAAATATCCGTTTCTTTGGTTATTATCGGTAGCTTTTCAATATCGGATTTCCGATCGCCCTCCTCGATCTGTTTTTCTTGGTTCGCCCCTTGTTGGAAAATGCCGGTGAAGGTTACTCTGACGGGCAAGCCGTTTGTATCGAGTGTCACCTCTTCTCGGTAATCTATGTCCATTGACGGTTCACCTCCACGGCTGACTTCGTAGGTTTTGTCCCCGATTTTGTTAAAATGTACCCAGGCATGTCCGTCAGCCATATCTTTGGGAGGCGTGTAGAATATGCCGGATAATTCCCCTTCCTCATAACTGAAATGAGTCGCTTGCCCATCCGGATATTGGATCCCGGCAAACTGGTTGCCAGAGTAAATGAATGAAGCGGTAACTAGCCCGTTTGAAAGAAGGACACTGGGCCGCCCGTCTATGCCTGTCAGCTTGATGTCGTCATTATCGCTGCAGGAAGATTGGCACAATCCGCCCATCAATAAGACGGCGGATAGAATAGTCGAAAGTAACTTGTTCATAATAATATCTGGTGTTTGTTTCTAATATGATGAATGGAGAGGAAAAAGGGTGCAGCATTTTCTTTGCGGATGTTTATAATTTGCTATTTTTGTAAAATGCTATAACCATCCGGTGGCTCGGATATAAAAAAGTAAAAAATGGAAAAAGCGAATGTTACTTTGTACACGGTCATCGGAGATTCTAACCGTATCGTGGAAGCAATCCGGGAACGTTTTAAAGAGATGACCAAAGAATTTGTTTGTGAAGACGAAACGATCGACTTGACTTTGCCGGATGGAACACATGTCATCTTCTCGATCAAGCACCGGATGAGCAAGCCGGACTTTATTGCTTCCCATATATCTGGTATGGCCAATTATTTCTCGCAGGTGAAGACGCCATTGGTTGGACTAAAAGAAAATGTCTTGCTCCAGATACGTGTGTTCAACTGTGTGACTGGGATCACTTTCGATCTGAACGACAATGAAGACCGGACGAACTATATCCTGAACCGTTTATTCGAGATTGCCGGAGACGTGAACGGTTTTCTGCTCTATCCGAGCATGCAGATCTTTACCGGTGAAGGGAAGCTCCTCTTCTCTGCCAAAGGCGAAAGTCAGTTGACCGAATTTATCCCGGTCGGGAATGCCGATTTATTGGACGGGAACTACCAGGAAGAAGCTCAGGCTGATGTGGAAAGACGTTTGCGTTCGATTGCGTTGCTCGAAGAGAAACATGTCCCTTATATGGAATATTTGCGTAGTGAAGCATTGGAAAGTGAAGCCCGTTTGAGAAGCCGGAAGGAGATGGTGCAACGTGCCGCCGCGTTGTTTGCTGTTGCTGTCTATTCGGAAGTCATGCTTTCGGGAGGTTCGGGACGGGAAGAAGCCTTGTTCTATTTTAATAAGATGGAACAGTTGTACGAGGTGGAATCTTACCTGTCACCGGCCGAAGCTGCTTATATCGATAATCCTGATCCGGAAGAACAGGAATGTATTCTGTTCGGATGGCGCTATGAATGTGCCGGTGTTTTGCTTTGGGCGGCAGGTGTTGTGGATGATTTGCCTTATCCGTCTGAGATTATTGATGTCCCTGTTTTGGCTGCTATTTTCTGGCAACATAAAGGTATCGGTGGATTGCTTTCGAAAGGTTTCTCTCGTTCGCAGTCCGAAATATTGGATGCTGCCGATATTACACTTCGGTATGATTGGGCTTGTGTGGAAGCACGAGTTCATGGAAAAGAAGCTCCTGCTTCGCTGAATGGGGACGTTGTCATGGAACGGCATTATGCTTTTAATTGGATTATCGGAGCGAATGGCGGTGCAGACTGGGATGATATCCAACCGAATACATGATGCTAGATCTATCACGATTTTGAAAATGTCTTGGATGAAGATATCAGTCTTTGCTCTTGATGGCAAATATCCCTTTGTCTCTATGCAGATTTCTTTTGTGAAAACTACCTTTATACTATCATGATTTGTTGTCAATTCATTAAAAATCAATGAGCGTAGAATGATAGATGGTATGAAAGTTGCTTTTCCTATAATCATGCTATCATAAAACAAGCACATTTTTTTCGAAAGCATATGACTTATTTTAAAGTAATTACCTACTTGTCTCTCTTGACATCCGGGTCTCACCACCTTTCATATCCAGGTCCTGCGACCGTACAGATGGGGGTGGAATCTTGTTAAAACGAGGGTATTTGTGAATAGATCTGCCTGTTTTTAGTTAAATTAGTCCGTTTCTTTTGGAAAAATCCCAAAGTGGCAGACAACTATGATTGTGGAATGATAGTAGCATGATAGTCAAATTTGCTACTATCATTCCTATACTTATTGATATTCAATAGATATATTCGAATTATGATAGTATGATAGTCCTTTTCGAAAACTTATGTAAGAAGAAGGTCTTCTTTTTGCCGAATGGAGAATCTTTATCTGCCGTTTACCACGAAATTTCGTATCTGGCATTCCGTTCCCTGTGAGGCGGGGTTCTTCTTTTTCGATATGCGGAGAACCAGTTTGTGATCCGTGTCTTTCAGTTCCGTTTCCAGCATGTAGACCCAGGGAATATAAAGATTGTGGCTCCATTCAGTGAAAGTATCCAGTTCTTTGAACGGGGCGCCGTCGACACTATATTCCAAGATTCCGGCAGAAGGTCCGCTGACGCAGAAAATACCGATCGCTTTCCCCCGGAAATCCAGTGTTAGTCGGTCTCCTGGACGTGTAGCTTCTAACATAGGAACATCGACAAAGCCGTTCCGCTTGCCGGCCTTGTTGTCGGGATGCCAGTTGTCTACTAATTTCCAACCTTTGTTCAAGTGGGCTTTTTCGAGAGCGATGAAGTCTCCGTTATAATAACTGTAGGCATCCAGCGGCTTGGCCGGAATGTCGTGTGCCGCAATTGTCCCTTCCGGCGAAACTCCTTTCCACATCTCGTCGAAAAGATGGCCGATAGCGGCAGCATAAAACTTATGGCCGAAAGGTTTCGGATGAGTGCCGCCGAACTCGTCCCAGGTAAATTCGCCGTTTTGCATCCGTTCGCCGATCTCCTGGCAGAGATTAATCGAAGGAATAAGATAGTGATTCGCCACCCGTTCGTGATTCAGGATAACATCCGGCATCTGGCGGCGGGCGATCATCGGGATAAACGGGTCATAGATGAAATGCAACATGACGATATCCATTTCCGGGTTGCTTTCCAAAGCATGGCGCACTTCCCCTTCCATGCCGCGTACCTGTTCGAGGGCGCTGAATCTATTCGTGTCGTCGTTTACGGCGGCTTCAACAAAAAGAAGGTCGACTTTCCCTTTCGAAAGGATGTCATGTTGCAGGCGGAAGGAACCCGGAGTCGTCCCGGTCGAACCGATGCCTGCTTCTACCCATTCGAACTGTGTATAAGGGAAACGTTGCTGTAGTTGTCGCTCTATCATATTGCGCCATCCGTCCATTTCCGTGATGGAACCTCCCAGGAAGGCAACCCGCGCCCGGCGTTCTTTCTCGAATTTACGGAACGAGTTTTGCAAGCTGCCACGTACATTGTAATGTATATACTTTTCGTACTCCGGCTGCTGGCGAAGGATGAAGTCTACTACCGGTTCCGGATTGTCCAAACTATGTGGATGATGGTCGCACCCTTTCTTTAGGATAACTTCCACCGGACCTCCTGCCGCAAGGTAGCGTGAACGTACGACATCCATGTTTTCCTTGTAGGGGACGGTCTGATCGCTGTCGCCGCATACACTGATGATCGGTATACCTGCGGCTGCAATCGGGGCGAGGTTGTCGATCGGGTTCCCTTTGAAATGTTCCATTCCTGCATCTGTCAGGTTCCATTCCTTCAACAGATCATTCCACAAAGCCGTGTTTTTTCTTCCCGGCCAGCTAAACACGTCGCAAACAGGAGCGTCTACATATATACAAGCCACTTTCTCTGTATTTTGAGCCGCCCAGTTGAAGACGAACAAACCGCCGCGGCTGAATCCTTCCAGCGTGACTTTTTCGGAAAGATTATAAAGATCCGTCATATTCTCATAGAATTCGGTGCCCAGAGAAACTGCCCTTGGACTTCCATATAGATGAGTTACATCATAATAAACAATGTGGAACCCTTTTTCCAGTAACGCTTTGTCCACACTTGGAAAAGCATCGAAGAACGCCGGACGCCAGATCCACGGATTTCCTTTGGCTGCTTTTTTAGGAACGACAATGGTTGCCTGGCGATCCTTGAAGGTGAAATCGTAGCGGTCGCATCCGTTCCATTCGCCTGTTTTTTCATGGGCTTGGGCGACCAGACCGGTTATCAGGGACAGAAGTACCAGATAAATAATCTTTTTCATAATAATCATGGTATTTATAAAGTTTACATTGGAGGGGCAAACGTACATAAAATGCTTATTTTATGCAAATCAAACCTCTAAGAATCAGGGGTGGGATGTGAAAGAAATAAAAATACTTCGTGTATTCGCACACATAAACTTGTGTAGAACAAAAAAAATGCCTTATATTTGCCCCGTATTATGAAAAACGAATATTAATATCATGAACACATTTCAAAAAGCAAGTGAGAAAATGACAAATTACAGATGGACAATCTGTGCGATGTTATTTTTTGCAACAACAGTGAATTACCTCGATCGCCAGGTTCTTTCTTTGACCTGGGATGAATTTATCAAACCGGAGTTCCATTGGGATGAATCCCATTACGGTACGATAACATCAGTTTTCTCAATTGTGTATGCAATCTGTATGCTGTTTGCCGGCCGTTTTATCGACTGGATGGGTACGAAGAAAGGATATCTTTGGGCTATCGGTGTTTGGTCGTTCGGAGCCTGTCTCCATGCCGGTTGTGGTATTGCAACCGAACATTATGTCGGAATGAATAGTGCAGCCGAATTGATTGCAGCGACAGGAGATGTTGTTGTGATATTGGCAACCGTGAGTATGTATTTCTTTCTGGCTGCCCGTTGTATTCTGGCATTGGGTGAAGCAGGTAACTTCCCCGCTGCTATCAAGGTTACGGCTGAATACTTTCCAAAGAAAGACCGTGCTTATGCGACTTCGATCTTCAATGCCGGTGCTTCTATTGGGGCTTTGGTCGCTCCTATCTCTATTCCCTTGTTGGCAAAAGCTTGGGGTTGGGAAATGGCTTTTATCGTGATCGGTGCGCTCGGTTTTGTCTGGATGGGTTTGTGGGTATTCATGTACACGACCCCGGACAAGAGCAAACATGTGAATAAAGCCGAGTTGGAGTATATTGAACAGGATAAGAACGAAAAAGACATTGTCGTCGTCGAAGAAGAACACGAGAAGAAGATAGGTTTCCTGCAATGTTTCACGTTTAAACAGACTTGGGCCTTTGTTGTCGGTAAATTCATGACGGACGGGGTTTGGTGGTTTTTCCTTTTTTGGACTCCTTCTTATCTGAATACGCAGTTCGGTATCAAGACCTCCGATCCGTTGGGCATGGGGTTGATCTTTACTTTGTATGCCATCACGATGTTGTCTATTTACGGAGGTAAACTGCCGACGATTTTTATTAACCGAAGTGGAATGAACCCATATGCCGCTCGTATGAAAGCGATGTTGATTTTTGCTTTCTTTCCTTTGTTGGTACTGTTGGCGCAGCCGTTGGGTACGATTTCTCCGTGGTTTCCGGTTATCATGATTGGTATCGGTGGTGCAGCTCACCAGTCATGGTCTGCCAATATTTTCTCTACTGTCGGTGACATGTTTCCGAAATCGGCTATTGCAACCGTTACGGGTATCGGAGGTATGGCCGGTGGTGTCGGTTCCATGATCTTGCAGAAGGTGGCCGGGAATCTGTTTGTTTATGCAGATGCTACTCAGATGACATTTATGGGCTTCACTGGCAAGCCTGCCGGCTATTTCATTATCTTCTGCGTATGTGCCGTCGCTTATTTGATAGGTTGGACTATCATGAAGATTTTGGTTCCGAAATATAAAGTGATCGTTCTTGAATAGTTGACATAGAGAGTATATAGTTTATAAGAGAAGAAGGAGGATGTGTCCGTGTGGATGCATTCTCCTTTTTTACTAGTAGGAAAGCGGCTGCTTTTCCGAATACGTTCAAGAATGACTGGTTGACCAGTGTTTGATCGATTTTGCTCCGGAAAGAAAATCTTTGCGATCACTTAAATCAGACTTTTTCGGGCGAAGGTGAAAGGAACTTTTTCCTTTTTATCATGATAATATCCCAATATTTTTTCTTGCGTACCTTAAAATAGAGTATTATGTATCCAGAGCGGAATGTATAAAAAAGTTTTCAAAACATTTGGAAGTTAGTATTAGAAGGATTACTTTTGCACCC